>RCMY010002106.1_pt1 | contig 18140 bp, 19 predicted proteins | sample 2041341 | NCBI WGS metagenome assembly RCMY01 (sample SAMN09708234, study PRJNA481090) | Marine sediment metagenome, whole genome shotgun sequencing project. | reverse complement strand
CCGTCGATCAGCACCGGAACGAGGTGATGATCGAGTACGGCGGCAACCTGATCGAGTCGACCGGCGGAGGGGACGAGGCCGCTTGGGCTGTGCACGCCGCCAATGAGCACGATCAGGTCTGGCCGATGCACCGTGATGGCCGCATCGAGGTCCGACGGGTCGATCCCGCTCCCCGATCGCCGAACGATGCCGACCTCGGCACCGAGGGATGCAACCAGGCCTGCCAAACCCTCATAGGTCATTTCTTCGACGAGCACTTTGCCGCCGACAGGCACACGCGAGGCGATCACCAAAGCCAGCGCCTGGTGCGCGCCGCTGGTCACCAAGACATCGGCGGCATCGCCAGAGCGGCCGGAGCGTCGGTGTCGGCCGGCGATGCACTCGCGTAGTGGCGCCAGGCCGAATGTCGAACCGCTCTCGCTGATTCCGCTCGCGGGCGAAACCGCGAGAAGGTCCGATGTCACCACCGCCAATTCACCGAGGTGTGCTGCGTCGAACGGCGCCGGCGTTGCCAGATCGATGCCGCCGAGCATCGGCGATGCGGCAACTCGGGTACCGCTTCCCTGTCGCGAGGTGACCAGTCCGAGCTGGCGAAGATCGGCCATGGCGGTTGACACGGTCGGCCTGCTCACGTCGAGGGCGAGCGCCAACGACCGTTCGGTTGGCAATGCCTCACCTTCGACGAAGACACCAGTCGCGAGCACATGCCGAAGCGCGAGCGTCAGCCGTTGGCTGAGTCCACCGGCGCCCGAAGCCTGCCAACCGGTCAGCATCACGGCGAGTCGTTCGGCATCCATCGGGTCTCCTCTTCACGTCACCCATGTATTCAACTCACCCATACGCCCGGTTGACGCTGTGACCAGCCTCAACGTAAAGGCACCGTGTTGATCCCATGATTGGATTGGTGGCCAATGTACCAATTCGCACGTCGACGCGTCACGACGGTCACACCACTGCACCCCTGAGCCGTTCGGCCCCGTTTGGGCTGATCTACTCAAGGTTGCTGCTTGTTGCTGTCGACACATCCACTACCAAGGATGGTGCAGGGCCTCCTTCGGAACCTCAAGGGTTGCCGAACATGTCTTCCAGCTTCAACGCGGAGAAGAACCAACAAGAACATCGCGACGGAGCACGACGCTCGATCCGCCATCCGCTCGCGGCACTCGCTGCTGTCGCAACGATCGTGCCAATGCTCGGTTCTCCGGCAGTAGCTGCTGCGGCCGCTCCGGCGCCGGAGGCGGTCGGCACGATCTTCGACTTCGACGAACTCGGGTCGCTCGGAGGTTTGATCTCCGGCGGCGACCGCTTCGGCGCCATGTACGCCAACGCCTTGAGTGCCGAGGGCGCGACGAAGGCTCGCACGAATGTCGTGGCGATGGTGACGACGCCGAACGGGGTGCAGGTGCTCGAACTCGACTCACCTGCGCCTGAACTGTTGAGCAGCGCGCTCTTCGATCTCGACGGCGTGATCGCCGCGGAAGTCGAGGGCGACTCCTACCTCACCGGCACGGGCGCCCCCTACGGCCACCTTCAGACGCATCTGTCACAGGTGCGGTCGATGCCGAACCGTTCCGCCAACGGCGCCGTGGTCGCCGTGCTCGATTCCGGCGTCGAAGCCCACCCCGATCTTCCTCCGATGACCCGAGGTTTCAACACCGTCGATGAGAACGCCAACACGGCGGCGGTGACCGAGCACGGCACCATGGTTGCCGGGTCGATGACTGCCATCAGCAACAACGGCATCGGTATCGATGCGACGGTGAACGGGATCACCGTGATGCCAGTTCGAGTCTGTCGCGCCGATGGCTGTGCCTATGGCGACGTTGCCGAGGGAATCATCTGGGCCACCGACAACGGGGCAGATGTGATCAACCTCTCACTGGGCGGGAACCACTCCTCGGTGACCGAGGCCGCGGTCAACTATGCCAACGACCGCGATGTACTGGTCGTCGCCTCGGCCGGCAACAACGGCGCCACCGGCAACCCAACGATCTATCCGGCAGCCCTTCCCGGCGTGCTCGGCGTTGGCGCCCACTACGACAATGCTCCCACTGCGTGGGCGTCGAACGGGTCGTGGGTCGAGATGTCCGCTCCCGGCGAGAAGGTCGCAACGCTCGGCACCGGCGGCAACTACGTGATCGGCAAGGGCACCTCGTTCTCGGCTCCTCAGGTGGCGGCAGCCGCTGGGCTCCTCCGGTCGATCGATCCCTCGGCCACTGCCGCTCAGATCCGCTCGACCCTTGTTGCCACCAGTCGTGACATCAATGGTGCAGGCTGGGATGCCCACACCGGAGCGGGCTCTCTCGACATCACCGCCGCCGTCGCCCAGTTCGACAACCGGACCCAGTTCGGCGCCGCCAAGTCGGCCAACTCGATCGCCGGGGCCACCACGATTGCCGCTCTGATCCGGGCTCACGACTACAACCCCAACGTCGATACCGGGACGCTTCGCCTCTACCGTGCGTTCTTCGGCCGGGAGCCCGACGTCGCCGGCGTCCAGTACTGGATCTCGCAGACCCGCCAGGGAGTGTCGACCAAGAACGTCATCGGGGAGTTCGCCGTGTCTCCCGAGTTCCAGGGCCGATACGGGGCCAACATCGACAATCGACGCTTCCTGGAAGTGCTCTACACGAATGTCTTCGAGCGAGGCGTCGACCCAACAGGATTCAACTATTGGCTCGACCAGATGAACCGCGGCCTGTCTCGTCCCGACGTGGTCACCAATGTGGCGGCGGCCGAGGAATTCATCAACCGTTACCCCTACCGGGCGTAGGCAGCCGCCTGTCGGGCGAAAGCGTCAGCCACCGCCACTCCGAGGGCTGGCGGTGGCTTCGACTTCCACGTCGAGTCCGCCACCCGGTGACACGAGCGAGAGCAGCGAGAAGTCGACCCGGCCCCTCACCACAACGGTGATGCGGCCGGGTTCGACGCGTACACCCGATACCTCGGTGAACGAGGTCGGCAGATCCTGATTGGCGAGACTCCAGTACGCGTAAGCGGACGCTTGGTCGACATCGAGCACTACCTCGCCGCTCGAACGGAAGTGCTCGAGGTCGATGCCGTTCGATCCAGCAGCCGCCGCAGCGTCAGCGACCTCGGCGAGCGCTCGATGCTGGACAACGACCCGCCACAGGTCAAGGCTGATCCCCCCGACGAGCAGGATCATCAACACGAGCCCGACACCGACGATCGAGACCGTCCCCGCCTCAGGGCCGTGTTCATGACCGCCGTGTTCACAACCGCTGTGTCGACAGGGGCACTGCGGCCGGCTCGACGGCTGGCTGCGAACCAGTTGCCTTGGCCGCCGAAGGTTCATGGTTCGACCGATCCGAAATCGGGCTGTCGCTCGATGTGAGTTGCGGTCCATGTCTGGCGACCGATGGTGCCGAAGATCGGAATGGTGAGCACGGGAATGTCGACCGTCACCGCGACGACGATTGGCGCTCCTGGAGACACCTCGGCGATGGCCGTCGAATGCAGAGCACCGGCAGGGACGCCGTGCGACGTCTCGATGGCGCGCAGCAGTATGTCGGTGGCCGAGCCGTCGCCCTGGACGGCAAACGAGCGGGCGATTTCGGCGGCTGCATCGGCCGCCGCTGCCTGTCGCTGCACCCAGATCGGCAGCTGTAACACCAGCAGCGCAAATGGGAGCACGACCATCCCGAGGAGGAACGGCAGTTCAACTGAAGCGCTGCCGCGCTCGCGACCACGATCTCGAGATGCACGACGAGTCGAACACGTCGCACCACGTGCATGGGACGTGCCACGCACATGTGGGGTCATCGCACCGGCGTCGGAACCATTCATTGTGGATCGACCTCTCGAACGGCAACGGCACTGACCGTGGTGTCCCACCCCGCAATGATTGGCAGCCACGACTCGAACGAGGCATCGACGGAAACCGTGACCACGTCGGGCTCGGCGCCGCAGCGAACCGCTCCAACACCACGACCGATCTCGCCGCCGAGCAGCTGCGACCTGGTTGCTTCGAAGGCTCGTTCGCAGGCACCGGCCGGAGCGTCGAACACCGCAGACTGTCTGGCCGCCGATTGGACCGCGGCTCGTAACGCGCCGTGGGCGTACTGCCACGTGGCCAACTGAGCGACGACGACGAAACAGAGCAGCATCACGCCAATACCTGCGACCGCCGGAAGTGTGAAGGCGCCGTGCTCACCAGACCGTGGGCCCGACCCCTCAGATCCCGATCGCTTCTCGCCTCGTCGGGGTCGATGGCGCCGCTGCTGATCAGCGGAACCAGCAGGCTCACCGCCCGGGCGACGACGCAACGCCCGATCAGACACCGAGCGATCCGCGGATGGACTCGATGACGCTGAGGCCGACCTGCTCGAGTGCCGCGAAAATACCGACGAGCATGCCGATCGAAAGCGCGCTGATGCCGAGCCATTCGACGAGGGCCGAGCCCCGCTCCGATGATCGGCCCTCGCTGATGGGGGCGACACGATCAGAGGCGGCAGGATCGGCGTTGGGTGCGGGACAGGTGAGTGCGTGCAACATGAACATGATGTGGTCCTTCTTGTGGTGGTTTGGTGATCAGAACTGGCCGAAGACCAGCGAGGGCAGGGCAGCGGCAACGAAGAGCACCATCACTGGCGCAACGAGGAGCAAGAGCGGAATCACCATGGCCGTACGGCGTTTCATCGAGCGGCGGGTGAGGGCTTCGCGTTGCTCGGTCCGAACGTCGTCGGCGACGGCGAGGAGTGGTTCGACGATGTCGCTACCGCTACGAACCGACGACGCCAACAGTCGATACAGGCGGGTGGCCATTGGTTCGGGACTCTGTTCGGCCAACCGTTCATACGCAGCCTGTGGCGGCATTCCCCCGGCGATCAGGCCGAGCGCCATGCGGCAATCCCCGGCAACGGGGCCACTGGTCCGCCAGGCAACGCTGCGAACCGACTCGACCGGGCCATGACCGGTGCGGAGGTGAACGGCGATGAGCTGGGCGATCACCGGCACTTCGGCCCGCATCTTCGTTCGCCGCTCGGTGATCGCACGATCGAGAGCTCCCCGACGCATCGAAACACCGGCAACGGCGAAGCAAACGAAGATGACCAATGTGCCTGCTCCGGCACCGAAGATGGCCCCGCCGAGGATGACTCCGGCAACGCAGCCGCCGATCGCCGATGCGAGTTGTCGCATCCGATACCGGGCGACATCGGGTTGGTCGTGACCGGCCTGACGAAGGCGCAGCGCCAGTTCATCGTTGTCGGCGGCATCGACCAGTCGGCTGAGCTTGGCCGCCAGCCCTTCGAGTGTCGGGCCGAACACACCGCCGAGCGCCGATCGCTCATCGGGAATCACCAGGCGCCGAAGCGAGCTCGAATCAGCACCGGTGCCGAGTCGGGATCGACCGAAGGCCATGTATGGCTCGACCCTGGCTGCCAGGCTCCGGCGCGGTGGAGCAAGCGAGCGGATGACGAGGGCGGCCAGAAGTGAGGCGCACATCGCAGCGGCGAGCGTGTCGACATCGGGAACGATCAACATGGCTCAACCCCGGAAACGAGCGTGCGGGGTTCGTGCTCCACTCGGCCAAGCCGAGCGATGAGCAGAACACCCAACACCGACATGACGGCGCCGGCGGCGATCACGAGCGACCCCGCTGCGCTGGCGTAGAACGCCCGATAGCCATCAGAACCCACACAGAGCAGACCCAGCACGACAAAGGGCAGGACGGCGGCTCCCCTTGCCTCGAGGGTCGTCTCGAGACGGGCCGTGTCGATGTCGGCGAGCATGTGCAGATCGGCGGTTGCCGACTCGGCGAGATCGTCGAGGACATCGATGATCACGCGGGTGCCCTGATCGAATGCGACGAGCAGCACCTCGATGATCCGGTCAGCGAGCGGATCGGCCAGTTCGTTCCTCACTGTCTCCAACGCCACACGATGATCGAGCGCATTGGCCAACATCTCATAGCGAGCGAACGCCGATCGAAGTGGGACCGGTCCGAGACGACTCAGATCGACCAGCGCGGTGTGCATGCTCGATCCGGAGCGGAGACTGGTGGTGAGGTCGCGAAGCGCGTCGGGCCAGGCCGCACGCCGCTCGCACGAGATCGCAACGCCACGGCGGCCAACCACGAGGACGGGCAGCAGCCCGGCGGTGACCGCGGCGATCATCGCAAGCGCAGGGACACCGAGCACCAGGAAACCGACGACGAATCCCGACATCATCGAACCGGCAGCAACACCGGCGAATGCTTCGGGGGTGACCCCAACCTCCGCGCTGTCGAGCCACATCGTGAGGCGACGACGGATGGTGGCGCCTCGTTGGCGAGCGGGCGAGCGGCTCGGACGAATCCCGACCATGTGCCCGACGACGAGGTAGACGAGTGTCGCCGCACAGAACGACGCGAACAGTCTCATGTGAGGTGCACCCGGCCTTCCAGAATGTCGTTGGTTCGGTAGCCGCAATGGCGAACGGCGCGATCGATGCGGGCCTCGAGTTCGTCGGGCAGTGGTGCGCCCGTCCAGGTGAGTGGCGACTCGCTCGACGCTCTGGCGAAAATGGGTTCGACGGTCACATCGTGCTCACCGGCCTGCATGGCAGGCACCGCAACGATCTCGTCGATTTGGCGTCGACCGTTCGGCCCCGCCTCGTGACCCGTGTGCACGACGACATCGATGATCGAACTGAACACATGACGCATCTGCTCGGCCGACACGTTCGACCCCGACATCGTCGCGGTCGAGATCAGCGCCATCAAACCCTGTCTCGCCCCGTTGGCGTGAATGGTCGACAACATGCCGCAGCCCGCGTTGCCGGCCCGGGTGAGCTCGAACGCCTCGGCCCCTCGGGTCTCACCGACAACGAGGAGGTCGGGTCGCATACCAAGCGACATCCGCACCAGATCCCGCAATGCCACTTCACCATTACCGTCGGGACCTGCCGGACGGGTTCGCCACCGGGCGGCGTGCAGGTGGTCGGTCGACAGTTCCGGGGTGTCTTCGCAGACGATCACTCGTCGGGTCGACGGTGCCGATCGCAACATGGCATTGAGCAGCGTGGTCTTGCCGCTGCCGGGCTGGCCGGTCACGACCACTCCGGTTGGCACGGCAACGAGAAGCGCCAGGAACGAGGCGGCCGCCGCCGACAGTGCATTCCACTCGACGAGTTCGGCGAGGGTTTCGCGCCGCGCCAGGTAACGGCGCACCGTCACGTCGATGCGCTCGGCGATTGGGGGGAGCACGACGCCCAGGCGGGCTGATCCGTCGAGGATCTGTGTCTGAACGACCGGATGCGATTCGTCGACCGACGCACCGACGCTGGCCAGCAGCTTGGCAACGACATGGGTGACCTCGTCTTCGCTGACCGGCTCGGAGTGAGCACAGAAGCGTCCGGTCTCGTCGACGAAGGAGACCTCTTCGCCGTGGATCACCAGTTCCTCGTAGCGAATCGATCCGTCGAAGAACGGCGTCAGGGGGCCGTACTCGAAGACCGAGCGGGCGAGGCGATCGATCATGGCGTTCGGGTCGCCTAGTCGACGCCCACCGGCCGCAGCCGACGCGGACGCTTCATAGTCGGCAACGACAGCGCGGATGAGTGACATGACGTTTGCCCGGTCGGCAACGTCGAGGCTGCGCGTTGCCATCTGGTCGAGGGTCGATCGTCGTAGCTGCTCGTACGTGCTGAGCGGTCTCGAGTCGTTCATGACACGGCCCGTTCATCGGCAACGATCGGAGCTGACGCTTCCTCGTGATGCTCGCCGGAGGGAGCGCCGCCATCGCGACGCGACGGGCGGGGCATTGCCAGCCATCGTTGCCGACCGCGCGACGAATCGTCGGTCGGACCTACCTCGGCGATTGCACGACGAAATGGTCCCCAGGCCGGTACACCAGCATCCCAACTCGCTCGGGTCACCCGGCGGTCGCCGGGGGCGCAAACGATGTGGCCGACTCGATCTCCGGCGACCGATCGGAGCTGATCGATCAACTGACCTCGTTGCGACGGTGACCGGGGCGCACGATTGAGCACGACATCGACCGGCCCGTCACCGATCAGTCCGAGCGCATCGACGAGCCAGTCGACGAATCGCAGCAACCCGGAGGCGGATGCGTCACACACCCCGATGAGATGATCGGCCGTCGAGGCCGAGCGGCGCGAGAGCTCGAAGCGACTGACATGACGCTGCAGGTCCTCCAACGACGGCCCTAGCCGAACGAAGACGGCGGGCCATTCCGTTGCGCAATGCTCGACCAGAGCGACGACGTCGTCGGCACGAACCAGCGACCAGTCGTCCCGGGTGGCCAGGCCCGCGATCACGTCGAAGGAGAGCGGCGTGGCGCTGGTGTCCACGCTTCTGGCCAGGCACTGACGAAGGTCGGCCCGCTCGGCTACGTCGAGTGTCAATGGCTCGTGTCGATGAGCATCGACGGCGGTGAGGAGATGCGGGTGCAGGGCAAGGCCGAGGCGTCGGGCCAAGGTTGGGTGGGTTTCATCGACATCGATGACCAGTGGCCGGCCGACGTTCCAGTCGGCTGCGAGGGCGAGACACACCTCGGTGGCGCCGGCACCGGCGGGCCCGCCGACCGCGATGATCCGCTGGACGGTCGGGGTCGCCGGCGCGGCAACCCCGGTATCGGCGAGAAGACCGGCGAACCGGCGATCCATTTCCGGATCACGTCGATGGCGACGGATCACGTCGACCATCGTCTCGCAGTCGATGGTGCAATCGAGCGTCGTGTCGATGCCGAAGTGCTGGAGCTGTCGACGCCCGTACCCGTCGGCATCGTCGGGGTCGAAGAGTCCGATCATGGCGATACCGCTGCTGCGCACCGATTGGACGAACGGGACCGACAGCCAACTGGTGTCGTCGTCGACGACCAGCACATCGATCGAGCCGTTCAAGGCTTCGGCCCCCTGATGCAGTAACACCACGGCAATGTCGGATTCGTGGTCTCGGCAGTGGCGCTGCAGGTTGCCACGCCAGCTCCGTGAGCTCAGCGAGACGCCGACGGTCAGGCGTTCGTTCATCGTTCTTCTCCTTCAGGGGGTGCATTGGTGCCAGAGGCTGCGTTGCTGCCAGAGGCTGTCTTCGTGCCAGACGCTGTCTTCATGCCTGACGCTGCGGTCTCGGCCGGTGGAGGCGTTTCGGTCGGTGTTGCGGCCGGCTCCCGGGCGGGCGGCGTGACCGCGATCCCCGGTGCACCTGTCGATCGGATCAGTTCGATCGGACCGAGTCGCTGTGCGGTCACGAGCGCCAAGGCTTCGGCGTCATCGACTTCGAGCGTGACGAAGGAACTGGAGGGGCCCGACAGCAACCCGTCTGGCCCGGATAGGCCAGGTAGTCGACTGACTCTGATGTCGTCCAGCACGAACCGGGACTGCTCGTCGGGTCCGAGGCCAATCACATCAACTCGGTCCCCCACCACCAGACCAAGCCCCGCGATCGCTACCGGGTCGACCGACACCGAGGCCGTTCGGGTCAAGACAGGTGTCTCGGCTGCGACCAGGTCTGATCGCAGCAACGGATCGCCGGCGCTGAGCGGCCTGCTCAATGCTTGCTCTGCCGGCAGCGCCTCGGGCCGAATCATGATCTCGAGGAATGGAGCATCGGCGGAAACCGTGATCGAGGTCAGCGGAAGCTCGCCCGAGGCGGTACCGGGTGCTGCGTCTGCGGCGAGCACGACGACCTCGACCGTTGCGTCGCGATCTCTCAGGACCGATCCGACGGTGACGAACGTGGCGAGACCAGCAGTGATCATCGCGCCGTGCGCCAGAGTCAAGCGGGTGGGCGGACGGCGAGGACGTCGGTTCCTTCTGTTCGATCCCACAGTCTTGGATCCCACGGTTCCTCCGGTTGGGTGTTGGCCCCGCTCGATCAGGACATGACACGAAGGTACGGACCCTCACGCAAGTGGGGAACGGTGCCCGTGCCCCCTTGACAGACTCGGCTCGATCGGTATCGGGCGCGGCAAGACCGACGACAGACGAGGGATGCGCGCCGGCAGGGGCCACAATGGTGCGCCGTGAGCACCACCGGCCAAGCGACCAGCCCGCAGCAGTCCATCATCACTCTCGATCTCGAGGGAGTGCTCGTTCCCGAGATCTGGGTCGCCGTCGCCGAGTGCACCGGCATCGACTTCCTCAGGAGAACGACCCGCGACGAGCCAGACTACGACGTGCTGATGAAGTCCCGTCTGGCCTGTCTCGCCGAGCACGGCATCGGGCTGAGCACCGTCGCCGACGTGATCGCGACGCTGACCCCGCTCGACGGCGCTCGCGACTTTCTGCGTCACTTGCAGTCGGTCACCCAGGTCGTGCTGCTCTCCGACACGTTCGAGGAGTTTGCTCGTCCGCTGATGGCCCAACTCGACTGGCCGACCATCTTCTGCCACCGGCTCGAGATCACCGACGACGCCATCACCGGCTACCAGCTACGTCTGCCGGACCCCAAGCGCAGTGCGGTCGCTGCGTTCCGGTCGCTCAACTATCGAGTGGCGGCCGCCGGCGACAGCTACAACGACACCACGATGCTCACCGAGGCCGACGCCGGCTTCCTGTTCAACGCTCCCGCCAACGTGATCGCCGAGTTCCCCCAGTTCCCCGCCTGCACCGACTACGACGAACTCTCCAAACGACTTCTCGACAGCCTCAACTGACGCCAGATCGTCTGAGCCACTCGGTCATCTCCGGGTGGTACCGCACGCTCCCCGCCTTGTAGTCCGCAACATCGGCCGGCATCGCATCGAGCGCCGCAGCAAGGCCACCACCCTCACCGTTGTCGAGCACCCACGACAGAGGCCGACGCAAAATTCGGATGGTGAACAGGATCGCGTCGTGGTTGGGGAGGCGACGCAGGGTCTGATACTCGACGCGCAGGCAGAGCTTCGAACCAACATTCTCGGCGGTGATCGAAGGATCGCGTGGCACTCGCTCATCGGGCTCGAGGCGATTGCTCCAGTCGGCATCGATCGTCCAGTTCGATCGCCACACCGGCCGCTCGACCCGAAGACGATCGAAGAAGGTGTCGGTCCGCTGTTCGAGGTCGCGGGCGTATCGAGGAACCGGAGCATGGATTTCTGCCATCGATCGGCCGCGTTTTGAAGCAAGGTCCCACCTGGTCGGGAAACAGACACAGGCCGCAGTGAGTCGCCAGGCGGCAGTATCCCGCTCGATCACATCTCGTTCCATCACGACGAGATCCTCTGATACCAGGCGGGCCGCACGCTCGATCGGATGGGCCGGGACACCGTCGACCGGGATCGGAATGTCTCGATCCCTCAGATGCGCGGTGACCAGGCCGAGCACTTCTCCTGCCGCAGGCTCCGACCCGGGCATCACCGCAACCACATCGCCGTGACGAGTCCGTAGGAGCTCGGCCTTCTCGCTGCGGTCGGAATCGAGATCGGGGTCGATCACCAGCCACGAGTCGAGGTCGAGCGGATGCACACCGATCTTCCATTCGAACGGTGCGCTCCGGAAGGGCGGAGCGAGGTCGTTGACCCATCGGGCAGTTTGACCATGCGTCATGGAAGGTAAGCGTAAACGAACGCTATGCTTGAACGGTGCCTGACTTTCCAGATGGTTTCGATGCACTTCGAACCACATACCCACCCATCCTCACCACCGCCCAAGTGGCCGAACTCCTCGACCTCAACACCCGCACGGTTCTGACCATGGCGGGTGACGGCCGCCTCCCAGCCAGCCGGCTCACCGGGTCACGCAAATACCACTTCGTACTCGAAGACATCATCGAGACATTGAAACGCAACCGGGTCATTCCCGAGAGCGCACCCACCAACTTCTAGACCCGCGCCAACCTTCGCGAGCGGCGCCATCCTCGGGAACATTGGAGGCGGCGCCACGGTGCGGCCGGTCCGTCTCACACGCTGATGACCGAGACCACCACGCCGATCGGTACAACCACATCGGCTCCTGATGCCTCGCGGATCACGAGATGATCTTCGGCAACACCGACGAGGTTGCCCTTCATCGGCGCAGTGGTGCGGCGCTCGACGACAACCATTGCCATCTCCCCGACCAACTGGCGGAGATGGGCCAAGAGTGACTGCGGATGGCCTGCGGTCCAGGCGTTGGTTCGACGCCCACCGATCGCCAATCCCGCGAGTCCTTCGACATGTTCGAGCACAACGAGCTCGCGATCACCGCCATCATTTTCGATGATGACGACCGAGCTACCAACATGCACAACCGTGCCCTGCCGCTGACGATCGACCGCATCCAATCGCACGCGACGGCCCTCGGCGGCCCAGTCGGCCAAGACATCGGTCAACAGACGCTGAGCGAATGCCAGCTCGGCCTCGGCGACTTCGACCTCGATGTGCGCTTCGCGAGCTCCGAGACGGAGGCGCCGAAGCTCACGTTCGTGTTCGTCCATCTTCCCCTCGTCGGCGCACCATGCGAGCCCATGAGACAACGAGTTTCTCACCGATGGCGAATATTGTCTCTTGACAGACCTCTCTTACGTTTGTTTACTCTTGATGCATGGCACTCGAACAACAGATCTTTACGTTCGCCCAGTGGCTCCTCGTGGCGGCGATGGCGTGGTGGCTGGTCGGCGCCACATTGTGGATCGTCGCTCTACGACTCGACAACGCAACCGTTCGGCAGTTGGCGTTGCGGGCCAGCCTTCCCGGAAGCCAGTGGTTCGCAAGAGCAATGGTTGCGGGAACGCTGGCCATCGTTCCGGCCTGCTCACCAAACAGCGAGCAGCCCACGCTGCAGTACCTCGGCGAAGCCACCACCGCGACAACGGCGGCACCGGCACCGACCGTGCCCGCACCCACCTCGACACCGCGTCCGACAACCGTCTACCCCTCGACCACCGCCCCGACCCCGGCCCCACCCGACACCGCCGAGGTCGCGCCCGAGCCTGAGGCGACACCAGCAGATCCCGGCGAAGGAATCGCGACAACTCACGAGGTGGTTATGGGCGAGCACTTCTGGGCAATAGCGGCCAGCCACCTCGAAACACTCCGCCCGGGCGAGTCGCCGTCCAATGCCGAAGTTGCCCGGTATTGGCGACGGTTGATCAACGCCAACGCGGACTCCATCCGGTCTGGCAACCCGAATCTGATCTTTCCCGGCGAGAAACTCATACTTCCCTCTCTCGACTGAGGTGACCAGACCGGCGGCGGTGGCGTGATCGAGGAGCTCGAAATCGAAAGCGATGGCACCGGACCAGCCAGAACAATGGAATGCCAGGCCAACCCGCCGGTTGCAGGGACCATGACCATCACTGCAGAACTCATCGAAGGCTTCCACGTCAACATCTCGAACGGCACGCACACGTGGCCCGCTGATGAGCCCCTCGATTTCGGCGGCACCGACCTCGGCCCCAATCCCTACGACCTTCTTCTCGGTGCCGTCGCCTCGTGCACCGTGATCACATTGTCGAGCTACGCCCAACGCAAGGGGATTCAGATCTCGTCGATTTCGGCCGAGTACAGCTACGCCAAGGTCCACGCCGCCGACTGTGTCGAGTGCGATGACAGCCACACCGGAATGGTCGACCACGTCACCTCCCGCATTTTCATCGACGGCGACTTCGATGCCGCAACCCGAGCCCGCCTCGAAGACATTGCTCGCAAGTGCCCGGTCCACCGCACCCTCGAGCGCGGCATCGTCTTCAACGACATCGTCTTCGCAGGCTGAAGCTGTCCGATGGAGTGGCTGGATGGAGTGGCTGGATCACAACATCCACCGATGCGCCGCCTCAATCCATTCGACCGGTTAGGCTGACGAACGAATGTTCGCCAGCACAATCCTCGACGACCTCAATGACCGGCAGCGAGACGCCGCAACTCACGCAGGGTCACCCCTGCTCATCGTGGCGGGCGCAGGCACCGGCAAGACCAAGACACTCGTGAGCCGTGTCATTCGGTTGATCGATGACGGGGCCGATCCCAGTCGGATCCTGCTGCTTACCTTCACCCGGCGAGCATCGGCGGAGATGTTGTCGCGGGTGGCAGCAACATCCGCAAACCGAGCGGCCTCGCAGGTCTGGGGTGGCACCTTTCATGCAACGGCCAATCGCCTGCTGCGCAACTACGGCCAGGCCGCAGGTCTCGCGACCGGATTCACCGTTCTCGACCAGAGTGACAGCACCGACCTGTTCGGCATGGTGCGAGCCGACGAGGGTTTCGGCGAACGGGGCAAGCGGTTCCCCCGCAAGGAAACGATCGCCAACATCTACTCGCGCATGGTCAACTCTCAAGCGAAGCTCGCCGCGGTACTCGACACCGACTTCCCGTGGAGCGCCGACCACGCAGAGGATCTCAAGACCATCTTCACGGCATACACCGCCCGCAAACGGCGCCACCAGGTCCTCGACTATGACGACATGCTCCTCTTCTGGCGCGGCTTGCTGGCGTCGAGCATCGGCGACACCATGCGAGCGATGTTCGACCACATCCTGATCGACGAGTATCAAGACACCAATCCGATCCAGGCCGACATCATCCGCGGCATGTGCAGGCCCGACACCGAAGTGTGTGCCGTCGGCGACGACGCCCAGGCCATCTACGGTTTCCGAGCGGCAACGGTGGCCAACATGTGGGCCTTCCCCGAGCACTTTCCCGGCGCCAGAGTCGTCACCCTCGAGCAGAACTATCGATCGACGACGCCCATTCTCGATCTCGCCAACGCGGTCATGGCGACGTCAGACCATGGGGGCGTCGACGGCGCAGCCCAACATTTCGACAAGCAACTGTGGTCCACCCGCACCGGGGGGACCACGCCATTGTTGGTGACCTGCCACGACGAAGCCGACCAGTCGGCGTACGTTGCCGAGGCGATTCTCGATGCCCGCGAACGCGGCATCGATCTGCGGCAACAGGCCGTGTTGTTCCGAGCCGGACACCATTCCGATCATCTCGAGCTCGAACTCACGCGTCGAGACATTCCCTACGTCAAGTACGGCGGGCTGAAATACCTCGAAGCCGCCCATGTCAAGGATCTGCTGGCCCTCTTACGCATCCTCGACAATCCCGCAGACCAGCTGGCGTGGCGACGAGTCCTCGCCTCGATCGAGGGGGTCGGTCCGGCGACCCTACGGAAACTGTCCGACGCCATCGGCCTCGACCCGGCAGACGCCAAGGGATCGATCACCACCACGGCCTCCCCCGACACGAACGACCGCCAAACGAACGACCGCCACACCAACGACACTGCACTCCTTCGGTTTCTCAACGACGAACTCACGGTGCCGGCGGCCGCTCGCGAACATCTTGACATCCTGCGTTCGGCCCTTGGCGATTGTGCCGATGCTGCCATGCCTCCGGCAGAACAGGTCGACCGGCTCAAGGCGTTCTGCGAGGTGTCCTTCGCCGCCAACTACGAGAACGCCGCGGCTCGCCTCGCCGACATCGACCAACTGGCGGCCACCGCAGGCGCCTACGAGAGTCGCAGCCGCTTCCTCACCGAACTGACGCTCGATCCGCCCGAACGCACCGGTGACCGTGCCGGCCCTCCGCACCTCGACGACGACTGGCTCACACTGTCCACGATCCATTCGGCCAAAGGCATGGAGTGGCGTGCCGTACACGTGATCCACACCGCCGATGGCAACATGCCCTCCGACATGGCGATCGGCGACAGTGACGGCCTGGCCGAAGAGCTGCGCCTGATGTACGTGGCACTCACTCGAGCCAAGGATGAACTCACCGCAACGTTTCCGCTGCGCTACCACGTCCATCGCTACGCAAACGACGATCGACATCTCTACGCCCAGATGTCTCGTTTCTTCGAACCGGTGCGCGAGCACTTCGACATCACGACGACCGGCAACCACCCCTCCGATGCAGTGCTCGACCTCGACACTGTTGGCGTTGCCGACGAAGTCGACACGCTGCTGCACTCACTCTGGGAGTAGCGCGGCAGCGTTGGTTACGATCCCGAGATGGCTACCCATCGAATCGAAGCCGACGATGTCGTGATCGGCGGGGGTTCCGGCGGCGCAGTCGTTGCCGCCCGGCTGGTCGAGCAAGGTCGCAGTGTCGTGCTGGTCGAAGCCGGCCCCGACTACGGACATCGTGATGCGTCACGCTGGCCAACCGAACTCATCGACGCCCGCATGCTCGCCACCACGCACGACTGGCAGTACGCCGCCGACCGCTGGACGTTCTCCCGGGCGAGAGTGATCGGCGGATGCAGCAGCCACAACGGAGCCATTGCTGCGGTCGGGCATCGAGCCGACTACGACGGCTGGAATCTCCCCGGCTGGACTGCAAACGACGTCAGCCCGATCTTCGACCGGGCGATCGAACAGATGAAGGTGCGGGCCTACCAACCCGACGAGGTGGTCCCGTTCCATCGGGAATGCCTTGCTGCTGCCGCTGCGATGGGTTGGCCGGTTGCCAGCGACCTTTGCGACCTCGAAGCCGGTGTCTCGTTCGGGCTCGAGACCGTGAATGTTTCAGGGTCCACTCGGTGGAACACTGCGTTCGCCTACCTGGACCCGATCCGAGAGTCAGCCAATCTGCGCATCGTTGATTGCACGGTGGTCGATCGGATCACCTCGGATCGCCATGGGATCGTCGTGCACGGTCGACGGGTCGAACCCCGTCCGTTCGATGCGACCCGAGCCTTTGCCCCCGACGCCACAGGAACGCCGGCCGAGATCGTCGGCAGCCGGGTGATCCTCGCCGCTGGGGTGTACGGAACGCCAACGATCCTGCAGCGGTCGGGCATCGGCGATCCGGACCGGCTGCGTGCCGCCGGTATCGAGCCGGTGGTCGAGTCACGCTTGGTCGGCGCCAACCTCCACGATCATCCCATGGTCGACGCCAGCCGGGCCGTTGGTCCCGAGCTCCAGCGACATCTCGATGACGCCCTGGCAACCGGCTTCCTTCCCGATGAACAGACGTTGGGCAAGTTCGTGTCGTCGAAGTCACCAGATGGCCTGTACGACCTTCACGTCTTCCCGGTTCTTGCGAGCGACCAGACCAGCGAACTCCACGGTCGGGTCGCGGTCGAGGTCGCCTGTCTGAAGCCGCTCAGCCGAGGCCGCATCGACGTTGCCGACACGCATCCGCTGTCGGCACCGATCATCGATCATCGGTATCTGTCGGATGTCGGCGGCCATGATCTTGCGGTGCTCCGAGACGGGCTCGACATCGCCGAGCAGTTGCTCGACCATCCGCTCGTCGCTCCCCTGCTCGGCGACTCGCCATACGGCCCGACAACCGACGAGACCATCCGGTCGAGAGTCACTCACTACTATCACCCGGTCGGCAGTTGTGCCATGGACGAGACCGACACAGGGGTGTGCGATCCGAAGGGTCGGGTTCGGGGCGTCGACAACGTGTGGATCGCCGACGCGTCGATCATCCCCGAGATCCCTCGGGCCAACACCAATCTCCCCACGATCATGATCGGCGAACGCATCGCCCAATGGCTCTGACCGTCCGATCTTCCGAACGCTCGCTGACCCTGCATCGTCGCGCTGATCGCCGGCATGGCCTGACCGGTCCGGGATCCGGCACGACGCCAGTCCACGTACGCCGGAGCCTTCGGCGAGCGCCATCGTGCTGAGCAGTTCCTGTGGGCTCTGATCTCGTTGATTCTGCCGCTGCATCGGAGGCATTGGAGTCTCGGGAAGAGCGGAGGCATTCTTGACGATGAACTCGATGTCATCAGTCGTGATCTGGCGGGGACGGCCGCCCGCTGACTGAGGGTCCAACGAGGCCACTCCTTTCTCATTGCACCGTTGGAACATCTCCCGGACCCGGTCCTTCGAGGTCGCCACCACCACGATGGCGCTGATCGTGTTCCCGCCGGCTGATGCGTGAGGGGCCCAAGATGGAACCACTGTTGCTTGGGACCGTGAGTGATAGCAGAGACAACAGCCGAGGACATGTGCTCGCTGGTCCGACTCCCATGAGTGCCAGACGCTCCACCTACTCGACCGTCGGGACCCCACTGAAGTGGAGCAGCCGACCAGAGAGCAGAGCCACTTCACGGGAATGCAGAACGATGTCGAGAAGAATCGTCATCCATTTCATTGCATCTCCTCTTAACTACTTTTTCACTGCTCTATATAGCACTGACAGTGTTGATTACGGTACGGGCGTTCGTTACAATGGTCGCATGATCTTCGGCGGAGGACATGACAACACCACCAATGACCACACCGACCCGTCTCATGACGAGCCGGTTTT
>RCMY010011975.1_pt1 | contig 18143 bp, 19 predicted proteins | sample 2041341 | NCBI WGS metagenome assembly RCMY01 (sample SAMN09708234, study PRJNA481090) | Marine sediment metagenome, whole genome shotgun sequencing project. | reverse complement strand
TGCAAATGATAAATTGGTGAGCGAGGCCGAAATGATGGCGCAAATCGTAAAAAGAACCTAGTATGAATCAACCGCTTGCGTATATACACCCTGGAGCAAAAATTGCCAAGAACGTAGTTGTAGAACCTTTTACTACAATACATAATAATGTCATAATTGGCGATGGCACCTGGATTGGTTCTAATGTTACCATCATGGAAGGCGCAAGGATTGGAAAGAACTGCAATATTTTCCCTGGTGCCGTTATCTCTGCACCACCGCAGGATTTGAAATATGAAGAGGAGGATACCACCGTAACAATAGGTAACAATACAACTATTCGTGAGTGTGCAACAATTCATAAAGGTACATCTGATCGTATGAAGACGGTGATTGGTAAAAATTGTTTAATAATGGCATATTGCCATATTGCCCATGATTGCGTGGTTGGCAACAACTGTATATTCTCGAATAATTCAACCCTGGCTGGGCATGTGACAATTGGTGACAATGTAATTTTGGCAGGATTGGTCGCTGTACATCAATTTGTATCCATTGGCAGTCATGCTTTTGTAACTGGAGGCTCCTTGGTACGTAAAGATGTACCACCATATGTAAAAGCAGCTCGTGAGCCATTATCCTATGTAGGAATTAATTCAATAGGATTAAGAAGAAGGGGATATAGTTCAGATAAAATACGTGAGATACAAAATATTTACCGCATACTTTATCAGAAAAACTATAATAATAGCCAGGCAGTACAAATTATTGAAGCCGAAATGGAAGCAACACCTGAACGGGATGAAATTCTTCAATTTATAAGGGATTCGCAGCGTGGTATTATGAAAGGCTATTTTAGTACTAATTAATTTAAAATATGGCATCCACATCAGATATTAGAAAAGGATTGTGCATCAAGTACAATCATGATATATTTAAAATTATAGAGTTTTTACATGTAAAGCCAGGTAAAGGCCCAGCATTTGTGAGGACTAAGCTTAAAAGTGTCACCACAGGCAAAGTGATAGACAATACCTTTTCATCTGGGCATAAGATTGAAGATGTCCGTGTTGAAACCCGTTCATATCAATTTCTCTATGCGGATGGTGAGACATTTCACTTTATGAATACGGATGATTATAATCAGATTTCGTTACAAAAAAGTTCTTTGGACACCCCTGATTTATTGAAAGAAGGTGAAATTGTCACCATTTTATTCAATACCGAGGATAGTATGCCTTTGTCAGTTGATATGCCAGCTAGCGTTGTGCTGGAAGTCACCCACGCAGAACCTGGAGTTAAGGGCAATACCGCCACCAATGCAACTAAACCAGCTACCGTGGAGACTGGGGCTAGGGTCAATGTTCCCCTTTTTATTAATGAGGGTGATAAAATAAAGATTGATACTGAGAAGGGCAATTATATGGAAAGAGTAAAAGGTTAACATTACTATTCCCTAGTATTCCATTTATAACTATGAGATTTCCTAATCCATATACCTTAGAACAAATAGCCACAATTATTGGGTGCTCATATATTGGGTCTAATGATTTTCCGATTTTGGGAATGAATGAGATACACGTGGTGCAAGAAGGGGAAATTGTTTTTGTAGACCACCCTAAATATTATGATAAGGCACTGAATTCGAATGCTTCGGTTATTTTAATTAATAAGGATGTGAAATGCCCTGAAGGTAAGGCCTTACTTATCTCTGATGACCCTTTTAGGGATTTCAATAAAATCTCAAAGTTTTTTCGACCATTTGAAAAATGCGATACTTTAATTTCAAGTTCAGCTAAAATAGGTCAAGACACTGTAATTCAGCCTAATGTGTTTGTTGGCAATAATGTATCGATAGGAAGTGACTGTTTTATTCATTCCAATGTTTCCATTTATGATAATTGCGTAATAGGAGATAATGTAATCATTCATGCCGGTTCTGTTTTAGGGGCTGATGCCTTTTATTATAAGAACAGGCCAGAAGGTTTTGATAAGTTGATTTCCTGTGGAAGGGTGGTGTTAGAAGATAATGTTGAGATTGGTTCTTTGTGCACAATAGACAAAGGAGTGACCGGTGATACTACTATTAAAAAGGGAACTAAACTTGATAATCAAGTACATGTTGGTCATGATACGGTTATTGGCGAAAAATGTTTGATTGCTTCACAGGTAGGAATCGCTGGTTGTGTGGTAATAGAAGATGAAGTTACTATTTGGGGTCAAGTTGGTACGAATAGCGGAATAAGAATAGGTAAAAAAGCCATAATAATGGGCCAAACCGGGGTCACCAAATCTGTGGAAGGTGGGAAAAGTTATTTTGGAACACCAGTAGAGGAATCCAGGGAAAAATTGAAGCAATTGGCCTATGTGAAAAAAATTCCGTCAATCCTTAAAAAATTGGAAGAATAACTTCGAGATATCTTTTGTTATAATAAGTAATCGCATATTTTTGTGCAGCAAAAATTAAATAAATTCATATATGAGCGTTCTAGTCAATAAAAACTCCAAAATAATAGTTCAAGGATTTACGGGAAGCGAAGGAACTTTTCATGCAGGGCAAATGATTGAATATGGCACCAATGTTGTCGGTGGTGTTACTCCTGGTAAAGGAGGACAAGAACACTTAGGAAAGCCTGTTTTTAATACTGTTGAGGATGCAGTTAAAAAAGTAGGTGCCGATACAACCATTATTTTTGTACCACCAGCCTTTGCAGCAGATGCTATTATGGAAGCAGCTAATGCCGGAATAAAAGTAATTATCACAATAACGGAGGGGATTCCTGTTGCCGATATGGTAAAGGTTGCGGATTATATTAAAGACAAGGATTGCCGATTGGTAGGTCCAAATTGTCCAGGTGTTATTACACCTGATGAGGCTAAAGTAGGTATTATGCCAGGTTTTGTATTCAAAAAAGGGAATGTTGGGATAGTATCAAAATCAGGAACTTTAACTTATGAGGCCGCAGATCAAGTAGTACGCCAAGGATTAGGTATAACAACTGCAATTGGAATAGGTGGTGACCCGATTATCGGAACCACTACAAAACAAGCTGTTGAACTTTTAATCAATGACCCTGAGACCGAATGTGTTGTCATGATTGGTGAGATTGGCGGTCAATTAGAGGCTGATGCCGCGAAATGGTATAAAGAAAGTGGTAGTAAAAAACCAATCGTAGGTTTCATCGCTGGCGAAACTGCACCAGTTGGTAGGACTATGGGGCATGCAGGTGCCATTGTAGGTGGTAGCGACGATACTGCACAAGCTAAAAAGAAAATCATGAAGGATTGCGGAATTTACGTAGTTGATTCTCCCGCTGAAATAGGTATTAAGGTAAAAGAAGTAATGGGATAATTTCCTATTTAAAAATCAATAAAGTATTTCCCGATGGTTCTGAATAAAGTATTTCCCGATGGTTCTGTTTTTTGTTCAGGATAATCGGGTTTTTTTTCGACTTTGAATAAACATAAACTATATTTGATATTCAACCGAATAAAGAAGAAAACAAATGAAACTGTTAGAAGGCAAAAATGTTATAATCACGGGAGCAAGTAGAGGAATAGGTAAAGGTATTGCCCAAGTATTTGCAGATAATGGTGCCAATGTAGCTTTTACTTATAGTTCAAGTGAAGGACCTGCTTTAGAATTGGAGAAAGAACTTTCGAGCAAAGGCGTTAAGGCAAAAGCTTATAAAAGTAATGCAGCAAGTTTTAAGGAATCTGAAAAATTGGTAGCTCAAGTTTTAGAGGATTTTGGCGGAATTGATGTCTTGATAAATAATGCAGGGATTACAAAAGACAATCTTCTAATGAGAATGAGCGAGGAAGACTTTGATAAAGTCATAGAAACGAACTTAAAATCTGTTTTTAATATGACTAAAGCTGTGCAGCGAACGTTGTTGAAACAACGTCACGGTTCAATTATTAATATGAGCAGTGTTGTAGGGGTAAAGGGCAATGCAGGACAGGCGAATTATGCGGCTTCTAAAGCCGGTATGATTGGGTTTACTAAATCTATTGCTTTGGAGCTGGGTTCCAGAAATATTAGATGCAATGCCATCGCACCAGGTTTTATTGAAACTGAAATGACCAAAAAATTAGATGAGAAGGTAGTACAAGAATGGCGAGATGCTATTCCTTTAAAAAGAGGTGGAACTCCCGAAGATATTGCCAATGCTTGTTTGTTTCTCGCATCTGATTTATCGTCTTATGTGACCGGACATGTATTGAGCGTTAATGGTGGAATGTTGACATAATTTCTTTTTTAGGTATAATGGGCTAGCTATCTTTTGGATATTCGTCAAATATTATCTATTCAACATGTACTAGCAGTAGAATAAATGCAAACGACAACAGTACTTTCAATCATTTTGGCCGCCGTGGTGGCATTGCTAATTGTACTCTTTCAATATTTTTACAAATCAAAAATTAAAGGGAGGCAACACTTTTTGCTTTCCTTTTTGCGTTTTATTGCCCTGTTTAGCGTGTTTTTGTTATTGGTAAATCCAAAATTTACCAAGAAATATTTTTCGTTGGAAAAGACTAACCTATTGGTGCTCACCGATAATTCTTCATCAATCAAGAACATTGGAGCTAAAGAACAGGTCGAATCAATACTACAAAAGTTAATATCTTCAAATGAGTTGTCCGATAAATTTAAATTAGAGCAATATCAATTTGGTAATACTATAGGGGTTTCGGATAGCCTGACTTTCTCAGATAAGGCGACAAATATTGTCAAAGCATTGAAAACCTTAAATACCATATACGGCAATGCAGCGAGTGCGGTCGTGCTCTTAACTGATGGTAATAGTACTTTAGGGGAGGATTACGAGTATTATGGTGAAAATCAGAAATTCCCGATTTATCCTATTGTTTTGGGAGATACGACTAGATATGATGATTTGAGAATCACTCAAGTGAATACCAATAAATATGTATTCTTAAAGAATAGGTTCCCAGTTGAAATATTTGTTTCATATGATGGCAATGAGAGTATAAGAACAAAATTACATGTAGCATTGGATGGTAATAATGTACATTCCCAAAAATTGGAATTAACTAAAGACATCAACTCTAAAGTGGTAACCATAAATGTAAATGCGGCATCTGTTGGTTTAAAAACAATGCGAATAAATCTGGAGCCATTGATTAATGAAAAAAATACCCGTAACAACTTGAAAACTGTTGCAATAGAGGTAATAGATGAGAAAACCAATGTTGCGATAGTCTCGGAATTACTGCATCCAGATATCGGGGCGCTTAAAAAATCTATAGAAAGTAATGAACAACGATCAGTTACCATTGTAAAGCCAACGGTAGATTTACAAGACCTAAGTGATATTGACCTTTTAATTCTTTACCAACCTACAGTTTCTTTCAGCAGGATATATGATTATTTGAAAAAAGGCAACGTGAATTCCTTTATTATAAGTGGGCCTAAAACAAACTGGAATTTTCTCAATAATGCCCAAAGTTCATTTACAAAGAATAGTTATAACCAAGCCGAGGAAGTTACCCCTTTGATTAACAAGGGCTTTTCAAAATTTGACATCACAAATTTAGTAATGGATGATTATCCGCCTTTAGAAACGAATTTAGGTGAAGTTATTATCAATAAAGGCCATGAAATATTGCTTGGGCAGAGAATAAAAGGTGCCGATATTGGCGAACCCTTATTGGTTTTAGCAGAAAATGGTTTGGACCGCGAAGCGATACTATTTGGAGAAAACCTTTGGAAATGGAGAGTTCAAAATTTTCGCGAACATCAAAATTTCAATGATTTTGATGAATTGATCGGTAAGATAGTGCTCTACCTTTCTTCCAAAGAATCTAGAAGTAGGTTAGTGTTGAATTATGAGTCATTCTACGAAGGAAATAGTGAGGCAAAAATAGCTGCGAATTATTTTGACGAATCTTTCTCTTTTGATTCGGATGCTGAAATTTTATTGCAGCTTAAGTTAAAAGGAGAACGAAGTATGCAAGAATTTCCAATGCTATTGAAAGGAAGTTTTTATGAAGCGGATTTGAGTAACATGCCTCCTGGAGAATATACCTTTATGGTTAAGGTTGCGAATGAGAATATTTCTAAATCAGGCAGTTTTAATATATTGGATTTCGATGTAGAACAGCAATTCACATCAAGTAATTATAAAAAACTCGACAGGCTTGCAGCTAGTACAGGTGCCAACCTTTATTTTCCAGCTCAAACTAATGATTTAATTGCTGATTTAATGGTTGAGAACAAATTTACGCCCATCCAGAAAAGCCATCAAAATGTCGTATCTTTGCTTGATTTTAAATTTCTATTGGCGATAATAATAAGTGCATTGTCTATAGAATGGTTTATTAGAAAATATAACGGATTAACTTAAAAAAAATTAAAATGGATAAATTACCTAAAATAGCATTACCCGCAATTTTCATCCTGATTCTTGTGGTAATATTAATTTCAAAATCGGCTATCACAATTGGTTCCGGTGAAGCGGGAGTACTTTATAAAACTTTTGGAGGGGGTGTTGTAACAGATGAACCGCCTTTGGGAGAAGGTTTTCATATTGTAGCACCTTGGAACAAGGTTTATGTTTATGAGGTTAGACAACAAGAAGTATTTGAAAAAATGCAAGTACTATCCTCAAACGGACTGGAAATTAAATTGGATGCTTCCGCTTGGTTTGAGCCCAAATATGAATTCCTTGGAAAACTTCATCAAGAAAAAGGTGAGGCCTATGTTCAAAGGGTTTTGTTGCCTACAATTAGATCTGCAGCAAGAAGTGTAGTCGGTAGATATACACCTGAACAATTGTACTCAAGTAAAAGGGATGCAATACAAGTAGAGATTTATGAAGAAACCCACAAGATTGTTGACGAGCAATATATTCAACTTAATCAAATATTAATTCGGGATGTCACCCTGCCCGCTACAATAAAAGAGGCAATTGAGCGAAAATTAAAGCAAGAACAAGAGTCATTGGAATATGAATTCCGTTTGGTAACCGCAAAAAAAGAAGCCGAAAAAGTAACAATTGAAGCCCAAGGTAAGGCGGATGCCAATAAAATATTAAGTGCATCCTTAACTGATAAGATTCTTCAGGATAAGGGTATTGATGCTACTTTAGAGCTTGCAAAATCACCTAATTCTAAAGTGGTTATTGTTGGTTCAGGTGATTCGGGATTACCATTGATTTTAGGAAACAACTAAGTTTTGTTTGTTAAAGTGCTTGGCTAGATAAGAATTGTTCAATTTTCAACAATTGTTTTTGAGATTTGAAAATAAGTTCTAATTTTACAAACGTAATGAAAAACCAAAATACACATCATCATTTTTATACTTGCTCTCAAGCGATGTAGAAATGTATTGTAGTATTTACAACATATAGCTGACCCGTTTGAGAAATCAAACGGGTTTTTTTATTAAAACATGGCATTGTGAAGACTATAGGTCACACACAATGGTATTAGTTTTATTTATCCTGCTCTTTAGCGGGATAACATATTACAATAATGAAACAATAAATAATAATGACTAAACTAAGAATTGCTATACAGAAATCGGGACGCTTAAATGAGGAATCGTTGCAAATCCTTAAAAATTGTGGTGTTTCAATTGATAATGGTAAAGACCAATTAAAGGCTTCTGCAAGGAATTTTCCCATGGAGGTATTTTATTTACGTAATGGGGATATACCGCAGTATTTAAGAGATGGAGTGGTAGATATTGCGATAATTGGTGAAAATGTATTGATAGAAAAAGGCGGGGATATTGAGATAGCTGAAAAATTGGGGTTTTCAAAATGTCGGGTATCACTGGCTGTTCCAAAATCCGTAAAATATAATTCGGTAAATGATTTTCAGGGAAAAAGAATTGCAACCTCTTATCCCAATACGGTTAGGGAATACTTGAAGGAAAAAGGAGTCGAAGCGGATTTACATATTATTAATGGGTCTGTAGAAATAGCCCCGAATATTGGTCTAGCAGATGCTATCTGCGATATCGTTTCTAGCGGAAGTACACTTTTCAAGAATAATCTTAAGGAAGTGGAAGTAATGTTGAAGAGTGAAGCTGTTTTGGCGGTTTCCAAAAAAATCACAGCAGAAAAGAGAGCTATCCTAAGCAAATTACAATTTCGAATCAAATCCGTACTGCAAGCTAGACAGTCTAAATATGTATTGTTGAATGCCCCAAATGATAGATTGGATGATATTCTAAGGTTATTACCTGGAATGCGCAGCCCAACGGTCTTACCTTTGGCAGAAGTTGGTTGGAGTTCAGTTCATACGGTAATTAATAAAGATAAATTTTGGGAAGTGATTGATGAATTAAAGCAAGCTGGAGCTGAGGGAATTTTGGTTTGTCCAATTGAAAAAATGGTACTCTAATATTTTGTCATTTCTGCGCCTAGTGCTGAACTTGTTTCAGTAAATCAGGAATCCAATAGAAGAAGAATGAAAAAAATATATAACCCAAAACAAGAAGATTGGGAAGCCATATTAAAACGGCCTACCCAAACAGTATCAGATATTGAAAACACTGTAAATAAAATATTCGCAGAGGTTCAAGGCTTTGGGGATTCTATTTTAAAGAAGTACACTGAAAAATTTGATGGAGTTGCTTTAGATGCTTTACAGGTTTCTGAAAGTGAAATTAGGGATGCTTCTTCTTTGGTTAGTACGGAATTGAAAAATGCGATTGCTTCAGCAAAGCAAAATATTGAAGCATTTCATAGCGCGCAAAAAACAATAAAAGTAGAAGTTGAAACAGCTCCTGGAGTTTTGTGCTGGCAAGAAAAAAGACCTATTCAAAAAGTAGGATTATATATTCCTGGAGGTTCAGCCCCTTTGTTTTCAACCATTTTAATGTTGACCGTACCGGCTAATATTGCGGGTTGTCAAGAAATAGTTCTGTGCACACCTCCTAACCATGAAGGACAAATACACCCAGCCATATTGTATACCGCAAATTTGTGTGGGGTTACCCAAATTTTCAAGGTAGGGGGAATCCAGGCTATTGCAGGAATGACTTTTGGTACTGAGAGTATTCCGAAAGTATATAAAATTTTTGGACCAGGAAATCAATATGTAACTGTAGCAAAACAAATTGCAACAAAACATGGCGTGGCTATAGATATGCCTGCTGGACCCAGCGAACTTTTGGTTATGGCCGATGATAGTGCCAATGCATCATTCGTTGCATCGGATTTGTTGAGCCAGGCTGAGCATGGTGCTGACAGTCAGGTAATATTAGTTTCTACCTCAAAGGATATGATAAATGAAGTTGAAATGGAAATCGAGAAACAGATAACCCAGCTGCCGAGAAAAAATATAGCCCAAAAAGCAATTGCCAATAGTAGGTTGATATTTTTTGAGGAAACTCAAGCAGCAATTGACTTAATCAATGAATATGGCCCTGAGCATTATATTCTATGTGTTGGGAATGAGGATGAATATCTTAGTCAACTTATAAATGCCGGTTCTGTTTTCATAGGTAATTATACACCTGAAAGTGCAGGGGATTATGCATCAGGAACAAATCATACATTGCCTACTAATGGGTATGCAAAGCAATATAGCGGCGTGAACCTGGATAGTTTTATGAAAAGTATGACCTTTCAAAAAATATCTTCTGAAGGTATTCTTGAAATAGGTGAGACCATCGAATTAATGGCAGAGGCAGAAGGGCTACAGGCCCATAAGAATGCGGTAACACTAAGATTAAAAAGTTTAAAAAATAACATCCCCTCTAGAGAGGGGTAGATTCTAGAGGAATCTGGAGTGTGTAGATTACAATTAATGAGTAGAACTTTCGATATACAGGATTTAGTACGTGAAAATGTAAAGGGTTTAAAGCCCTATTCATCTGCACGCGATGAATATGTTTCAGATGGCACACAAATGATTTTCTTGGATGCCAACGAAAATCCGTTTGAAAATGGGGTTAATCGGTACCCTGACCCTCAACAAAGAGGCCTTAAGGCGGTTTTATCTGAACAAAAAGGAGTTAGTGTCAACAATATTCTCCTCGGAAATGGTAGTGATGAAGTGTTGTTGGATTTGATATTTCGCGCCTTTTGTGAACCAAACAAGGATAATATCATTTCCTTACCACCGACATATGGAATGTATAAGGTTTTATCAGGTGTCAATGCGGTGGAAAATAGGGAAGTGCTGCTGACCAAGGATTTTGAGATTGATATTGAAGGTATTCTAGGCGCAGTTGATGAAAACAGCAAGATTATATTCATTTGCTCACCAAACAATCCCACAGGGAATAGCTTTGATGAAATGGCTATTTTGAGACTTTTGAATGAATTTAAAGGATTGGTTGTAATCGATGAAGCTTACATAGATTTTTCAGCTAAAAAAAGTTGGCTAAAAAGATTAGTTGAATTCCCGAATTTAATAATTACACAAACCTTATCCAAAGCTTATGGGATGGCCGGGATTCGATTGGGACTTAGTTTTGCTTCGCAAGAAATCATTGCCATATTGAATAAGATCAAACCGCCATATAATGTAAATGAACTGACACAACAGCGGGCATTGGAACAAGTATCAATACGAGATATTTTAAAATTGGAAGTGACTGAAATATTGAAACAAAAGGGTACTTTACTTAAAGTTTTAAGTGAGGTTGATTTCATTCAGAAAATATACCCTTCAGATGCTAATTTTGTTCTTGTGAAAGTTGATAATGCGAACAAAAGGTATAATCAACTTTTGGAAAAAGGTATTGTAGTCAGAAATAGAACAACCCAGTCGCTTTGTGAAAATACTTTAAGATTTACAATCGGCACACAGGTGGAAAATGAGAAGTTGATATGTGTTTTAAAAGAATTAGCATAGAATGAAAAAAGTATTATTTATTGATCGAGACGGAACCATTATCAAGGAAACTGCTGATGAACAGATAGACGCCTATGAGAAAATGGTGTTTTATCCTAAAGCGTTTACTTTTTTGGGTAAAATAGCAAAGGAGCTTGATTATGAATTGGTCATGATCACCAACCAGGATGGGTTAGGTACTGATTCGTTCCCAGAGGAGACCTTTTGGCCCGTGCAGAATTTTATTCTAAAATCTTTTGAGAATGAAGGTGTTATTTTTGACAAAGTCTTTTTAGACAGGACTTTTCCGCATGAAAATGCGGATACCCGTAAACCTGGAACAGGATTGTTGACAGCATATTTTTCAGATGAGTATGATCTAGCAAATTCTTTCGTCATTGGGGATCGGTTAACTGATATGGAGTTGGCCAAAAACTTGGGCTCTAAAGGTATTTTTATAAATGATAACACCAATTTGGGAACGGATGAAATAACCGTAAAAAGAGAAGCGTTGAATGATGTTATTGTTCTTGAAAACAATGATTGGGAAAATATTTATGAATTCTTGAAATTAAAAAATAGAGTTGCTGAGATTACCCGAAACACCAATGAAACCGATATTTATATCAAATTAAATCTTGATGGTACCGGAATTGGTAATATTGATACTGGAATATCATTTTTCGACCATATGTTGGATCAATTGGCCAGACACGGACAAATGGACTTGGACATTAAGGTGAAAGGTGATTTGGAAGTTGATGAACATCATACCATTGAAGATACAGCAATAGCTTTGGGAGAAGTGTTCAATAAGGCATTGGGCAATAAATTAGGCATAGAAAGATACGGTTTTTGTCTACCAATGGATGACTGTTTGGCACAAGTTGCGATTGATTTTGGGGGTCGTAATTGGTTGGTATGGGAAACTGAATTTAAACGAGAGATGATTGGTAAGATGCCGACTGAGATGTTCAATCACTTTTTTAAGTCTTTTACTGATGGCGCAAAGGCAAATCTGAATATAAAAGCAGAGGGCGCCAATGAGCATCATAAGATTGAGGCTATTTTCAAAGCATTTGCGAAGGCAATAAAAATGGCTGTAAAAAGGGATGTTGAAAAAATGGTCTTACCATCCACAAAGGGAATGCTATGAATGAAGATTGTCATAATAAATTATGGTGCGGGAAACATTCAAAGTATAAAATTCGCTTTTCAAAGATTGGGTTATGAGGCTATTTTAACCCATGATGAAAATGAAATAAAAAATGCAGATAAGGTAATATTTCCTGGTGTTGGGGAAGCTAGTAGTGCAATGAAAATGTTAAGACAAAGCGGATTGGACACCTTGATTCCTCAACTAAAACAACCGGTTTTAGGCATTTGTCTGGGTATGCAGTTAATGTGTCATTCTTCAGAAGAAGGAAATACAAACGGATTGGGAATATTCGATTGTGATGTGGTCAGGTTTTCAAATGAAGTTAAAGTACCACAAATCGGCTGGAATGAAATTACCGAATTGAAAACAGATTTGTTCAAAGATATTGCCGATAGGAATCATATTTACATGGTACATAGTTATTATGCTCCTATCTGTAAAGAAACGATAGCAACTTCCGATTATGGCCTTTCATATAGCGCAGCTTTGGCTAAGAATAATTTTTATGGGGTACAGTTTCATCCTGAAAAGAGTAGTTTGGTTGGAGAACAGATTTTAATAAATTTTTTAGAAATGTAATATGCGGATTATACCGGCAATAGATATTATCGAGGGTAAATGTGTAAGACTTTCAAAGGGCGACTTTAACACCAAGAAGATTTATAATGAAAATCCATTGGAAGTGGCCAAGGAATTCGAAGCGCATGGCATTCAGTATCTACATTTAGTTGATTTGGACGGGGCAAAATCACATCAAATAGTTAATCATAAAATATTGGAACAGATAGCCACTAATACCGGTTTAAAGATTGATTTTGGTGGAGGATTAAAAAGTGACAATGATTTGCATATAGCCTTTGAAAGTGGTGCTAATCAGATAACAGGAGGAAGTATTGCCGTAAAAAACAAGGAAGTTTTTTTAGGTTGGCTAATTAAATATGGTGCTGATAAAATAATATTGGGGGCAGATGCCATGAATGAGAAAGTTGCTGTTTCAGGTTGGTTGGAAGAATCTGATGAGGATTTGGTTCCATTTATTCAATGGTATAAAAAAAAGGGAATTGATTATGTCATTTGTACCGACATAAGTAAGGATGGTATGCTCGAAGGACCTTCTTTTGAATTATACCAAAAAATACTCAATAAGATTCCGAATCTTAAACTAATCGCTTCTGGTGGTATATCCGAATTTGACGAATTACCTAAACTTGCCCAAATTGGTTGTGAAGGAACAATCATAGGTAAAGCCATCTATGAAAACAGAATAAGCTTGAAACAATTAGAAGAATTTATAATTACAAATACAAAATAAGTGCTTGCAAAAAGAATCATACCATGCTTGGATATTAAAGATGGCCGCACCGTAAAAGGGGTCAATTTTGTTGATCTTCGCGATGCCGGAGACCCTGTCGAGTTAGCCGAAATATACAGCAAAGAAGGCGCCGATGAGCTTGTTTTTCTAGATATCTCTGCTACTGAACAAAAACGTAAAACATTGGCTGAATTGGTCTATCACGTTGCAGAAAAAGTAAACATTCCTTTTACGGTAGGCGGTGGAATTTCATCGGTTGAGGATGTAGATGTGTTGCTCCATAATGGAGCCGACAAGGTTTCAATTAATTCATCAGCAGTGAAAAACCCGCAATTGATAAATGATTTGGTTGCCAAGTTTGGTTCGCAATGCATTGTTGTTGCTATTGATGCTAAAGAAATTGATGGGGAATGGATCGTCCATCTAGTAGGAGGGAAAGTGCCCACGAAGCTCAAACTTTTCGATTGGGCCAAAGAGGTTGAAAAACGGGGTGCCGGTGAAATATTATTCACCTCAATGAACCATGATGGAACTAAAAACGGATTTGCCAATAAGGCGCTCGCCAAATTATCCTCAGAATTGAATATTCCGATTATTGCTTCAGGTGGAGCAGGGAATATGCAACATTTTGTTGATACATTTGTTGATGGTAAGGCTGATGCAGCTTTGGCAGCAAGTGTTTTCCATTTTAAGGAAATAGAAATAATGGATTTAAAAAAGGAATTAAAAAATAACGACATTCCCGTTAGGATGTAGATTTGAGAATTTAAAAGATGAAAAAAATAGGTTTAATCGGGGGAATAACTTGGCAGTCAACCCTTCTTTACTATCAATATCTTAATGCCCAAGTGTCAGAAACTTTGGGAGGACAGCATTCTTGTAAATGTTTAATTGAATCGGTAGATTTTGAAGATATTTCAACAAAGCAGGCTAAGGGCCAATGGGATATGCTTAATGAAGATTTTGCCGAAATTGCCATGAGGTTAGAGCAGGCAGGTGCAGATATTATATTGGTCTGTGCCAATACCATGCACCTTTGCGCTGATGCTATCAAAAAAAAAGTAAGCATTCCATTATTACATATCGCCGAAGTTTGTGGGGAGGAGATAAAAAGGAAAAATTGTAAAAAAGTATTACTCCTAGGAACTAAATATACTATGGAATTGGATTTTTATAAAGACATTTTGAAAAACCAATACGGAATAGATGTGGTTATACCGGCTGCAGAAGACAGAGAGATAGTACACGAGATTATTTATACCGAACTTGCCAAAGGAATTGTTTTGGAAGATTCAAAAAAACGATATATCGAAATCATTAAAAAATCTGGAGCTGAAGGGGTAGAAGCTGTTATTCTAGGATGTACAGAAATACCATTACTCATTCAGCAAGACGATTGTGATATTCCCGTTATTGATACCACAGCAATTCACGCCAAAGCGGCGGTGAAATTTGCGATATCTGAAAATGTAATAACCAACTAGTACTTTTCAAATGAACATAGACTTTGATAAAAACACAGACGGACTCATTCCCGCAATAATTCAAGATGCGACAACCAAAAATGTTTTGATGTTGGGCTATATGAATGAGGAAGCCTATCAAAAAACACTGGAAACCAAAAAAGTGACTTTTTTTAGTCGGACCAAACAACGCTTATGGACTAAAGGAGAGGAAAGTGGTAATTTTTTGAATCTAGTTGAAATCAAGAACGATTGTGACAATGATACTTTGCTTATATCAGTAAATCCGGTAGGACCTACTTGTCATAAAGGAAGTGATACCTGTTGGAATGAAGAAAACAAGCAAGAATTTGGTTTTTTGACCCAATTGGAAGCAGTTATCACCGATCGTAAAGAAAACCAGGAAAATTCCAAAAGCTATGTTTCATCGCTCTTTCGAAGTGGGATCAACAAAGTAGCACAGAAAGTAGGGGAGGAAGCTGTGGAAGTTGTCATAGAGGCCAAAGATGATAATGACGATTTGTTTTTAAACGAAAGTGCCGATCTCCTATTCCATTATTTAATATTGCTTCAAGCGAAGGGCTATAAACTCAATGATATTGTCCAAGTCCTTGAACAAAGACATTAAAATCCAATACGGTTATTGGTCCTGCTCCCCAAGAGTTTCAATTTGTGGGTTAGATGCAGTCCACATATCCAAAACAGTGATTAACTCTTGTGTATTTAGATACACTTTTTTACTATAATAACGCCCTCTATCCCAATCTACTGGATCAGCTGCTTTTTCAGCATCATTAGTAATATCGATAATCAATTCTGTCGCATTTTTGCAGTCACAATTTTTCATACCATCTACTATTTTTTTGTAAGAATCCAAAGTTTTGCCCGAATAATAAATTTGATGATCAAAATTATTGGACTTTAATGCCTTTTTGGAATGTGATAGGGCGTAAGTAGCCATATTATAAACAACAGAACAGTCGTTCTCGTTATTGGACGGCATAAAAGATAGTACAGAAATGATGATAATAAATATTTTGTTCATCGTAAACTTGTATTAAGATTTGCTCTAAGGACAACGGACCAAACTTTCTTATATTGTTTTTGTGGTCTCTCTTGAGGACGAATAGAAAAACTAATCGTTGTATGGTTGATTATTGATGGAAATGACCAAGTGATCAAATTATGCTAAATTGGTATTATCCGTTAAGTTTTTCTAAAAACAATTTCCCATCATTCGAAATACCTTATTTTTATAGCATGGCTATGAATCTAAGAAAAGGGTTTCGGTTCACTCCTTATGAAGCACCGGAATTAACTCCTTTTGACAAACTTTTTGATATTTTTCAGGAACTCATTACACATACTTCTGGTGATTTTGATGAGGCCATTGATTGGTTACGTGAGTTGGATAAGGAATATGAACTTACCGATGAGAATTATACCATAGATGATTTTATTGAAGACTTAAAGGCAAAAGGATATATAAAGGAAGAGTTTGAAGATGGAGCTGGTTATGGCGAAGGTGAAGAAAGCAGCGGTAATTTATCGATTACAGCTAAGATGGAACGAATCATAAGACAAAGAGCTTTAGATCAGATTTTTGGTAAATTAAAGCGGAGCGGTGCTGGTAATCATAGAACGAACAAAGCAGGTCAGGGAGATGAGCATACCGGTGATTTTCGAGAGTATCGCTATGGTGACGGTTTGGAACACATATCAATGACCGAGAGCTTAAAGAATGCCCAAATAAATAATGGCATTGGGGATTTCTCATTAACAGAGGACGACCTAGTTGTGGAGGATACTCATTTTAAAGCACAGATGAGTACGGTTCTAATGATTGATATTAGCCATAGTATGATTCTATATGGTGAAGATCGTATAACACCGGCTAAGAAAGTGGCAATGGCCTTAGCTGAACTAATTACTACAAGGTACCCAAAAGATACTTTGGATATTCTGGTTTTTGGAAATGACGCATAAAAGATCTTCCTTATTTAAAAGTGGGACCTTACCATACAAATACCGTCGCCGGATTACAATTGGCCATGGATATGCTTCGAAGAAAGCGAAATACCAACAAACAGATATTTATGATAACCGATGGTAAACCTAGTTGTTTAAGATTGCCAGACGGCACCTATTACAAAAACAGTGTTGGTCTTGATGATTACATAGTGGAGAAGTGTTATAATATGGCGAGTCAAGCGAGAAAACTTCATATTCCAATTACTACCTTTATGATTGCGCAAGACCCCTATTTAAAACAGTTTATTCGACATTTTACAGAGGCCAATAAAGGCAAGGCTTTCTTTACAGGGTTGACTGGTTTGGGCGAAATGATTTTCGAGGATTATGAAGCTAACAGAAGAAAAAGATTAAGAGGATAAAAAAAATATATCATTCCCGCGATTTATGCTGAAAATATTTCAGTAAAGCGGGAATATACTGGAAAAGAAAATGAATCATAAAGAAATTAAAACACTGGCCGACTTGAAAAAGTCAGGCTACGAAAGTAAAAGCATTAAGGACGAACTTCGCGATAACCTCCGTAAGAAAATCAAAAAGGGGGAGGAGTCCTTCCAAGGGGTTTGGGGTTATGAGAATTCGGTGATACCTGAATTGGAAAGGGCTATTCTTTCTAGGCATAATATTAATTTATTGGGGCTTCGAGGGCAAGCAAAAACTAGATTGGCCCGTTTAATGGTGAACTTACTGGACGAATGGATACCTTTTGTTTTAGGTTCTGAAATCAATGATGACCCATTAAAACCTATATCCCGTTATGCTAAAGAATTGATAAAAGAACAGGGCGATAAAACGCCCATAGGCTGGCTTCATCGAAATGACCGATTTTATGAAAAATTAGCTACACCAGATGTTACCGTGGCTGACTTAATTGGTGATGTAGATCCTATAAAAGCTGCAAATCTTAAGCTTTCTTATGCTGACGATCGGGTAATACATTTTGGAATGATTCCCAGGGCTAATCGTTGTATTTTCGTGATTAACGAATTGCCAGATCTTCAATCGAGAATACAAGTTTCGCTTTTTAATATTTTGGAAGAAGGCGATATCCAAATTAGGGGATTCAAACTTAGGTTGCCATTAGATTTGCAGTTTGTGTTTACTGCTAATCCAGAGGATTATACGAATCGTGGCAGTATAGTTACCCCTTTAAAAGATAGAATTGGGTCACAGATATTAACACACTATCCCGATGACATCCCTACTGCACGGAAAATTACGGAGCAAGAATCCAATTTGGATGATCGTCAAACAGATGCCGTATATGTTCCGGAAATTGCTAAAGATTTGCTGGAACAGATTAGTTTTGAAGCCCGTAATAGTGAGTATGTTGACACCAAAAGTGGCGTAAGTGCTAGGACGAGTATTACTGCATTTGAAA
>RCMY010002105.1_pt1 | contig 18147 bp, 10 predicted proteins | sample 2041341 | NCBI WGS metagenome assembly RCMY01 (sample SAMN09708234, study PRJNA481090) | Marine sediment metagenome, whole genome shotgun sequencing project. | reverse complement strand
GGCGAACCCGAAGAGATCGCCAGCACGGCCGTATTCCTGGCCAGCGCCGACGCCTCCTACGTCACAGGTCAGATCATCTTCCCCGCCGGTGGCATGTTCGTTGGCTAGGTCTGTCGTCGGCTAAGTCACCTGGCCCATTGTCGGCTGCTGCCCGATTCCGACACTGCGGCATGAAGTTTTTGACTGTCCGCGTCTTCAGCCTGTTCATCGTGCTCGCAGCCTTGCTCGCCCCCAACCCGGCGGGGGCGATCGACGGCACCGAGCCAGTCTCCACCGTCTCTGGCTCTGGCGGCCAGGGCTCCGGCGTCGACCAACTCAGCGAGCCGATTGGGGTGACGGTCGGGCCGGACGGCTTCCTCTATGTGGCTGACGCCTTCAATCATCGGGTGCAGCGCATCGACGCTGACGGTAACGGCACGACCGTGGCCGGCGCCGGCGGATCAGGGTCTGATGCCAACCAACTCAGCTTCCCGGGCGGGGTGGCGTTCGGGTCTGACGGCTCGCTGTACGTTGCCGACGCTGGCAATCATCGGGTGCAGCGCATCGACGGTGACGGCAATGGCATCACTGTCGCCGGTTCCGGCGGCCAAGGTTCCGGCGCCAACCAACTCGACTCCGCGTTTGGGTTGGCGTTCGGGTCTGATGGTTCCCTTTACGTTGCCGACACTGGCAATCATCGGGTGCAGCGCATCGACGGTGACGGCAACGGGACCACCGTCGCTGGCGGCAACGGATACGGGGCCGGCGCGAACCAACTTGCCCTGCCGCATGGGTTGGCGTTCGGGTCTGATGGTTCCGTCTACGTCGCGGACCGCTTCAATCATCGGGTGCAGCTCATCGACGCCGACGGCAATGGCACCACGGTCGCTGGCGGCAACGGAGCAGGGGGTGGCGGTAGCCAACTCGACGATCCGTATGGGCTGGCGATCGGGCCAGATGGCTCCCTCTACATCGCCGACACCTCGAATCGTCGTGTGCAGAAGCTCACAGCATTCGACACCACCGATCCTGTTGCCACGATCACGTCGCCTGCCTCCGGCGCAACCATCACCAACGGTTCAACTGCGATTGTCGAATTCTCCTGCACGGATGAGGGCACCTCGGGCCTGGATGCCTGCACGGCAACCCTCAACGGCAGTTCCATCACGACCGGCGCTGCCATCGACACCACCACGCCCGGCGCCAACACGCTCGTCGTGACCGCAACCGACGGCGCCAGCAACTCCAACATCGCAACCATCGCCTTCAACATCGCCGAGCCAGCACCCGAATATGGGCCCCGCGAGCTCACCGGCCAATGGGCAGCAACCTCTGGCGCCCAGGGCTCGATTGCTCGCCTCTACATGGCAGTGTTCAACCGCCAGCCCGACGCGAGTGGCCACGCCTACTGGGCCAACCGGGCCAACACCGGCCTGAGCATGCGCGACATGGCCGGGTACTTCATCAACTCGCCAGAGTTCGAGGCCACCTACGACGAACTCTCCGACGCCGAGTTCGTCGACCTGCTCTACGCGAACGTCATGGTCAGGGTTGGTGACCCCACTGGTGTTGCGTTCTGGAACGAGCAACTGGCCGACGGCACTCCACGCTCGGTCGTGGTCTTGCAGTTCTCCGAATCACCGGAGTTCAGAGCACTCACCGGCACCAACTGACCCACAGCGAAGACGCGGCGCCGCTGGAACGTCTAATACGTGCCGACGAACTCGAACTCGGGGAACATGGCGGTGGCGTTTGGCAGTTCAGCGAGCGTGCCGTAGTCGCAGCACGCCCCGAACCGGCCCCACATCTCATGCACCGTGGGGTGTTCGTGAGCGGCGTCGATGGCGGCTTGATCGACCCACTCGAAGTGCTCGATGATCGTCCCATCAGACGCCCGAAGCACCGCCGATGGCACATCGGTGGCGAAGCCCAGCTCCCGCAGAATCGGCACATGCGAGCCGACCTCGGCCTCGAGGTCGGCTGCCTTGCCCTCCTTTGGCCGGTAGATGGCCAGTACGTGGATACCCATCAACGACTCCAATGTTCGGCGAGCGCGGTCGCTCGATCTGTCATCGCTGCAGTCTGGCACGGGTCGTCGGACTAGTTTCGGCCGATGCTCTCTTCGCCCGGCGGTCGGCTCGCGTTCTCCTACGACGTGGTGGTGATTGGGTCTGGGTATGGCGGCGCGATCGCAGCCTCTCGGTTCGCCCGAGCCGGTCGCTCGGTCTGCGTGTTGGAACGAGGGCTTGAACGTCACCCTGGCGATTTCCCTGAAACGCTGACCGCGGGCGCCCGCGAGTTGCAGATCCTCACTCGGTCCAGGCACCTCGGATCAAAGACAGCCCTCTTCGATCTCCGTCTCGACGACGAAGCCAACGTGCTCGTCGGATGCGGCGTCGGCGGCACCTCGCTGATCAACGCGAACGTCGCCCTTCGTCCCCGCCCCGATGTGCTCGCCGACGCCCGCTGGCCAGCGGCATTGCGAGTCCCTGGTGCCCTCGATCCGTATTTCGCGAGGGCAGAGCATTGGCTTGGCGCCAATACCTATCCAGACACCGAGCCGGCGCTGCCGAAGTTCGAGACTCTCGGTGTCGTTGCAGAAGCCCTCGGGGCCCCATTGCTTCGAGCCCCGATCAACGTCACCTTCGCTGAGTCGTCGCCGGTCAACCCAGCAGGCATCACCCTGTCGCACTGCAACGGTTGCGGTAACTGTGTTGCCGGCTGCAACGTCGGAGCCAAGAACACCGTTCTGATGAACTACCTGCCAGACGCCGTTCGCCACGGCGCAGAAATCTTCACCAGTCGCTCGGTGCTGACCGTGTTGCCGCTCGACCGCCCAAGCAATGCCGGGGACACCAACGGGTGGGAAGTCACCTTCGAGTCAATCGGCAGTGGGCGGAAGCGGTTCAGGAGCGGCAACGAAACCGTCAGAGCTCAGATCGTGGTCCTCGCTGCCGGCACGCTCGGGTCGACTGAGATCCTGCTTCGGTCGAAGGCAGCGGGGCTGCCGACATCTGACGTTGTGGGGGAGCGCTTCACCGGTAACGGCGACGTCCTCGGGTTCGGCTACGGAGCTGACCGCGACGTGCATGGACTTGGCTGGACCAAGAGCGAGATCAAACACGGCAACGCCAAGCCAGTTGGCCCGACCATCACCGGTGTGATCCCGGTCGACTCGCCGGACAGCACGCCTGGATCGAGCCTGGTTGTCGAGGAGGGTGCGATCCCTGGGTTTCTCAATCGGGTCATGCCGTTGCTGTTGCTGTTCAGTGCTGTCGTTGGCAGCGACGCGTCGATCGCCGGCCGCCTGCGCATGATCTTCAGCTCGTGGCGCAAGGCCGCAGCCCGCACCCTGACGTACCTGGTGATGAGCGACGACGCCGCTGATGGCCGCTTGGTGCTCGACAACGATCGAACGAGCATCGAGTGGCCTGGCGTTGTCCGAGATGACCGGGTTCGCGGGAGCAACGAGATGCTGAATCGGGTCACCGGAGCCATCGGCGCTGAGTATGCGCCCGGGCCGCTTTCATCCGAGCTCGCCGGTCGGGAAGTCCTCTCAGTCCACCCGCTCGGCGGGTGTGTCATGGCCGACGACGCATCGAGCGGGGTCGTCAACGACATCGGCGAGGTCTTCTCCGATACGACAGGCACCGCGACCCATCGCGGCCTCCATGTCCTCGACGGCTCGGTTCTTTCTCGCCCGGTGGACACCAACCCGTCCCTCACCATCTCGGCTGTCACCGAACGCGCCGTCGAGTCGATCTGTGTCGCTCGAGGTTGGCCGCTCGACCTCTCGCCGAATACCGAACAACGGCCATGGGTCGCAGAGCTGCGAGGTGGAGGAAAGCCAGCTGCTGCTCGGCGTTCACACGCTCCCGGCGTCATCTTCACCGAACGTATGAGCGGCGGATTTGCGCGCGGCGCTGCCACATACGACGAAGGATCGAAGGACGGCAAGCGCAGCCGTTCCGGATTGTCGCTCACCGTCACGATCGAGATCGACGATCTCGACAAACTCGAACGAGACCCCGGCACGGTGCAGTCACTGTCTGGAACGGCGGAGGCTCCCGCTCTGTCGAGTCACCCCATGGCCATCAGCAACGGGCGTTTCGAGCTCCTGAAACGCCGACCAGACCGGGCGGAGGAGTGGAACATGATCTATCGGATGGATCTCCACGCCGAGAACGGGAAGCACTTCCGATTCGAGGGTCACAAGGTCATCGGTACGGGCTCGCTGATCCGTGGCTGGCGCGACACCACGACCCTGTTCACCACGGTCTGGTCGCTCGATGACGTCGGCGACGTCGGAGCGGAAGTCGGGCGGGGTGTCCTCCGTATCCCGGTGCCTGATCTGTTCCGGCAGTTGGCCACCGTCCGGACGACCCGCTCACGATCAATCACCGGTGTGCGGACGAAGCTCCGTTTCGCGAGGGCGTTCAAGGGTGGCCTGTTGCCGATCTATGGCGGCGTCCTCGCCGAGGTCGAGCGCGTCGCCCCCGAGCATGAGCAGCGGCTTCGACCCACCCGGCTGCCCGACGCGGACATTGCTTGGTACTCACCAGCAACGGGGTGGCACGACCTCGCTGGCTCAGACCTCGACCAGGCCCGACTCCCGGCAGCGTCGCTTGCCGCCAGACGCCGGTTGGGCGGAGACCGGCCCGAATCGATCCTCGACGGCGTGGGCGACGACGCCGAGCTCATGCTCACGAACTATCCGAACCCAGCGGCGACCAAAGGGCCGGTTCTCCTTGCTGCCGGGTTCAGCATGCGGGCGAGCTCGATGGCGGAGCCGACCATCGATACGACGCTCACCGAGGCGCTGGTCGAGGCCGGATACGACGTGTGGCTGTTCGACTACCGGTCGAGCATCGCACTCCCGTCGTGCAAGCGTGATCACACGATTGATGACATCGCGCAGTACGACTGGCCGGAAGGAGTTGCCGAGGTCAGAAGACGAACCGGTGCGTCGTCGGTGCAGGTCATCGGCCACTGCGTTGGTTCGGTCACGATCATGATGGCGCTCCTCGATGGGCTCGAGGGGGTGCGCAGCGTTGTCTGCTCGCAGTTCTTCGTTCATCCCCGTTCCGGCCTGCTGAACCGAACGAAGAACGCGTTCCGAGTGGCCAACCTTTTCGATGCAGTGGGGGTCGAAGGCATGACCCCGACTACCGGCGGTCGGTTCTTCGACCGATGTGCGTCCATCGCTCTCGGCATCCTGCCGATGCCCGAGAAGTGTCAGGAACCGCTGTGTCGCTGGCTCAATGGCGTCTTTGGCTTGACCCATACCCACGCCCAACTCAACGCACTCACGCACCAGACGCTCCCAGCAGCCTTCGGCACCGGGGATGTCACGACGCTGAAACACCTGGCGCTCATCGCTCGGAAACAACGTGCGGTCAACCACCGGGGCGAGGACGTCTACCTGCCAAACGTCGAGCGTCTCGGTCTGCCATTGCTGCTGATCCAGGGATCAAAGAATTACATCTTCAAGCCCAAGGGGCTCGACAAGACGCTGGCATGGCTACGAGCAGCCCACCCGAACAGCAGCGACCTTCACGAGGTGTTGCTGCTCGACGACTACGCCCACCTCGACGGCATGGTTGGCCGCAACGCAGCCAACGACGTGTTCCCACACATCATCGACCACCTCGACCGGCACTACTGACCATCGAGCGTCCTCGTGACCAAGCCCAAGCCGAGTTCATCGGCGATGGCCCTGGCCTCGGCTTCGAATGCGCTGTACTCAGCGGTTCCGGTCGTTCGGAGCATCGCCGCCATTTCGGCGAGGGTGAGGGCGACCCATGGCCGCGCCTCCGCTGTGCGGTGCTGCTGCAGCGCCGCAGAATAGTGCTCCGTGGCAACCTCGGTTCTTCCGAGGATGGCGGCGAGTGAACCCAGGTGATGGTCGACTGCACCGAGGAAGGCCACAACGCCCATCCGTGCGTTCCTGCCGCTGTATGGAGCGAACAGGTCGTAGAGCTCCTCCGCCAGGGCTTGGTCACCGACCTGCCGTGCCGTCCGGGTCATCGCGAAGACGTCATGGAAGAACATGTAATTCTGAGCATCGACCAGATGCTTCGGACCGCTGTGCTCGTTCATGTGGCGAACAGCAGCCTCCCCGTCGCCACTATCGGCCGCCAGGAAGGCCATGGTGAGCGGGTTTCCGGTTCGTGCGGTGAGCTCGTAGAGCTTCGACGACTTGCCCTGGAGCCACGGGAGCGTCAAGGTCGACGCGCCAAGCATGATGGCTCTGGCGCCCGGTGGATAGCCGGCAATGAGCTGAGCGAGCTCGCCGAGCAATTGTCGGTGCGTTCCCGTATCGCCGCGAGCGCTTGCCATCGTCGCTCGCCAGAGCAAACTGATCCGGGTGCCTTCGATTGTGCCGATCCGCTTCGCCAATTGATCGAGCCGCGCCGCCGTCGCCGTGGCGTCATCGAGTCTGGCGAGTTCGAACTCAACGTGGAGGCGGAGGTTCAGCGATTGGAATGCGACCATGTCATCGCCCATCTCAGCAGCAAGATGCTCGAGCTCGTCGCTGGCGGCGAGTGCTTCGTATGTCGCAATCGGACCGTGGAGCGCTCGGTGTACCTCGGCCACAACGGTGGCCAGGGTGCGTGTGTCGTCGAGCGACCTGGCGATCTCGAGTGCCTCATCGGTCAGCCGTCGCCGCTCGACGTAGGGAACATGTTCTCGCTGCCAGATCGCCAGAGCCGTCAGCAGGCGAGCCCGCATTGCTGCCGCCGCTGGTTCGTGCTCGAGGGCTTCCTGGATAAGGGAGGCTGGCTCTGAAACGTCGAGGTTTGCTTGATTTTCCTTGAGCGGTCCGCCGTACCTCGAAGCTGCTTGGCTGAAGAGGTCCCAGCGCTCGATCGATCGTGCAACAGATGCGGCCTCGACGAAGGTCGCCCGGCCGTGGTTTCGTCCAGCGGAAGTCTCCGCAGCGCCCAACAACAGCAACGCCTCGACCAGCTCGCTCAGCTGGTCCTCGGTTTCGTCAGAACGCCGCCGAAGTGCTTCCACGACCGTCGCTCGATGACGGACGGCGTCGGCGAGGTCAAGTCTGACCATCGCGTTGACAGCAGCAGCCCTGGCGAGATCGGCGATGAGTTCGGGTGAGCGATCGCTCGCGGCCAGGCTTGCGGTCGACAGCTCGAGGTGTCGCAACACCTCGGCCGCCCGCTCGGCGACCCGGGTGTCGCCGGAAGCGAGAATCACGTCGGCGGCTGCTCCATGCCGTCGCCGTCGACGGGGTGCACTGATCCGCTCGTACAGCGCATCGCGGACCACCGCGTGGCCGAACACGTACGCCTCGTCATCGACCGGGTGGGTGATGATCAGGCCAGCCTGCTCGGCATCTTCGAGCGCGGCGAGCACGTCGATGTGGGACGAAGCGAGGCGTTCGAGGTCGGTGAGGTCGAAGACCGGGCCGAGCACCGCGGCGTCGGCGAGCACTGCACGGTGGGCAGCGCCGAGGCGGTCCACCCGGCTGGTGGCCAGTTCTTGCACCGTGTCAGGAACCAGCAGGGAACCGTCCGCAGCCCGCTCCGGCTGATCGGTCTCGCCGAACGAGCGGATCATCTCGGTGAGGAAAAGCGGACTGCCCGAGGTCTTTTCGTGGAGCTGGTCGGCCACGTCGGCGAACGGCAAGTCAGCAATCATCGCTCGCACGTCGAGCGAGCGAAGTGGTCCGAGCTTGATTCGCGTCACGTTGGCTTCCGCTGCGACTCGGCCGAGGAATGTGGCGAGTGGACTGTCGTCCCGCGCTGCGGCAGGCCGGAACGACGCGACCACGAGGAGCGAAGGGATCTGAACCGACCGGATCAAATGCTCCAGCAGCGCCAGCGACGGCTCGGCTGACCAATGGAGGTCCTCGACCAGAAGGACCATTGCTTGATTGGGCGTGATCGAGCGCAACAGGTCGGCGATGGCTTCGAAGAGACGAAAGCGATCGGGCTCGTCATCGGCTGGTTCAGCGGTTGGGTCGAGTGAATGGGCTCGTTGTCGTAGCTCGGGGATCAAGCGAGCCAGCAAGTGGCCGTGCCGGAGCACGTGGTCAGCGATCGCTGCATCAGGGAGGTGGGGGATGACGTGGGCGAGCGCCTCGATGAACTCCCGGTATGGCGTCGGCTGGGTCTCGTCGGCTCGGCCGACGATGCAGAGCCGACGATGCTCGGCGAACCGACCGCCGCAATGATGCAGCAGCGTGCTCTTGCCGATGCCTGGCTCGCCATCGACCAAGGCGAGCTGAATCCGCTCGCCGCTTGCTGCCCCGAGCCGAGCGAGTTGGCGCTGCTCAGCCTCCCGGCCGACCATCAGCCGGGGCGTCGAGCGCTCGGTCAACCAGGGGGTCGAAGGGATCTCCCAGCGGCTGGACCGGCCCGATGATCGAGGGAACGGAAGCGCATGTCCCCGACGGGTGACGAGTCGCACGTCCATTGGTGCGGCGATGCCTTTCATCACCCGCCGCTCGTACGGGGTGACGTCCAGATCGTCGGCTGCATCGAGAGCCGAGCAGAACGCCTCAGATGCGGCGATGTACCCATTTGGTGCCGCATCACACAAGCGAGCAGCAACATGGACCGCCATGCCGATGAGGCCGTCGCCGTTGGGTATGACGTCACCATGGTGCACGCCGATCCGGAGTTCGATCGTTGGCTCGGTGCTGTGCCTGGTGGATTCGGCATCGTCCTGCATCGCGACCGCCGCTCGCGCTGCGTCGTTTGCGGAAGTGAACACCGCCGCCAAGCCGTCGCCCATGTCGCCGAAGACTCTGCCGCCGTGGCCGGTGACCGCGTCACCCATCAACCGATGGAGTCGACGACGGACGTCAACCATTGCTTCGTCGCCGATCTGTGCGAGCAGTCGCGTCGAGTCGACCTGGTCGACGAACAGCAACGCTTGCCTCTGCACGAACGCCTCTCCTCGGGCCACTCCGAGCGCTGAGCTTAGGCGCACGTCGGGTACATTTTCGAGCTGAAAGGGGCGTGCTGTCATGGAAGCCACCATCAGTGTCCTGCTGGACTCCGAACTCGGGCTCGATCACGCAGCGGCCGACGCCCTGGCCGCCGAGATGTGGCGAATCTCGGTGGACCGTGGCGAATTTCTCTGCCTCCAGGGCGAGCCAAGCGACCGATTCTTCGTTGTTTCGCGCGGATCATTCGAGATCCAAGCGTCCAGCGTCACCGGAAGGGAGCTCATCTTCACTGCTCTCGGGCCGGGATCGCCGATCGGTGAGGTGTCGGTCTTCGACGCGACGCCAAGGTCGGCCGCCATTCGCGCCGTGGTCCCGTCCGAGGTGCTCGCCATTGGACGCGATTCGTTTCTTCGACTGGTCGGGGAGCATCCGTCGATTGGGCTGGCACTCGCTCGCCACTTGGCCCGCATCGTCCGTCGGCTCAGCGAGAACGTGGAAGGCACCACGTTCCTCCCACTGTCAGAGCGGCTCGTGGATCTCGTCTTCGCTCTGGCGGTCGACGCTGGCAATCCAAGTGCGGGGCCGTGGCGGATCACCACAACGCAGCAGCAACTGGCTGACCGGCTCGGTTCCTCCCGTGAGTCGGTCAACAAGTTGCTTCGAGCGTGGGCGAATTCAGGATTCTTGGAAATCCGTCGGGGCGGACTGAGCGTGTCAGACGGTGTTGCCCTACGAGCCGCTGTACATCCCTGACCAGGTATTTCGAAGAATCCTCGAGAAATGTCCGAGAAGTGTGAAGTGGTTCACAGACCGCTGCGGGGCGATGGCCGACACTGACCTCCACGCAAGCAACAGCTCCACCGTGGAAGCGATACCAACCACGGCGAGCAACCGACTGACAGCGCGCGAACGTTCGGTCGATTCGGTGGACACCGGCGGAGTCCATTGGATCGACTGGGTACCTGGAGGGGGCCCTCTGTCGCTCGGTTGCTCGGAGCCGTTGCCTGCGGCGAGCGGGTCCTCTCGCTTCATGAGCGGTCCTCTCCTGCCGATACTGACCGGGATGGCACTGGACACCGAGCGGACGTTTCCGGCTCTGATCGACGAAGCACTGCGACCGGTGGAACCAGGTCGCCTTGTCCGCATGCTCGCGCCCGTTGCCCCTGGCATCAGAACGACGAGAGATCAGATCGCGTCCCACGCCCACTATTGGCGCAATCAGGCCGAGGTCGCACTCGAGGCGGTCCACGATGATCAACCGCTGATCGTGATTCTCGGCGACTCACTGAGCCAGGCGGTCGGAGCCTCATCGGTCGAGCACTCGTGGATCCATCGGCTCGTCCTGCACGAGTCTCAGCAGCGGCGCAATCGTCCGGCTCGAATCGTCAATCTCTCCCGATCCGGGGCGAAAATTGACGACGTGCTGCGGCTGCAGCTCCCGGCCATGCGGGCCATCGAGCACCCGATCCAGCTGATCACGTGCACGGCCGGCAGTAACGACCTCGCCCGCGGCAGCTCGCTTTCGAAGGCAGGCCGCGCCATGCGGTCGCTGATGTCCGACCTGCCTGACGGCGCCGTTCTTGCCACGCTGCCTGCCAAGGGCAGCATCATGGCGAAGCGGTTGAATCGAACCATTCGGGCCGAAGCATCGACGGCAGGCCTGGTCGTGGCCGATGTCGATGCTCACTTACCTGGTTGGCGGGGTCGCTCAGCGAGGGATCGCTTCCACCCGAACGACCTCGGCTACGAGTCTTGGTTTGCTGCCTTTGCCGAGGCCACTCGCTAGTTCCGGTCAGACGACTGCGGTCAGACGACCGCTGTCACGATGTTGGTTCGCCACGATGTGTTGCCGGCAGCGTCGAACGCCTTCACGTAGAACGAGTGCGTTCCAGCCAAACCCGTGACCGTCGCAGTCGCTCCGCTCACGGTCTCGAGGATTTGATTCGTTGACGCGTCGTACACGTGATAGCCGGTGACGGCGACGTTGTCGGTGCTCGGATTCCAGGTCAGATCGACCGAGGTCGCCCCGACCGCCGCCACGGCGAGAGCCGTTGGTGTGCTTGGTCGTTCGGTGTCGACGACGGCGCCCATGGTGACGGTGGTGATGCCGGAGCGCCATGAGGTGTTGCCTGCGGCGTCGAAGGCCTTGACGTAGTAGCTGTGGTCTCCTGCTGGGAGGCCGCTGATGGTGATGCTTGGAGTGGGGGACGTGGCGACGACGAGGCCGGTGGTGTTGTTGTAGATGTCGTAGCCGGTGACGGCGACGTTGTCGGTGCTCGGGTTCCAGGTGAAGTCGACGGCGTCGATGGTCTGGTTGGTGGGTTGTGGTGCGCCTGGTGTGCTCGGTTGCTCAGTGTCGACGGTGGCTGGGTCGCAGAGGCGGATGAGGTTGTCGGCAGACTGCCCGGCAGACCCGGTGATGTCTCCGCCAGCCCAGAGGCAACCATCTGTGGATCCATGGAGTGCCCAAACACCGGCTCGGAACGCCGTGATCGGGGGATTGAAGCTCCCGTCGACCTCTCCCGTCACCGTGCTGAATGCGGTGATCCAGGTGTTGTCGTTGGTGATGTCAACAATTCCGTTGGGGACGCCGGCCGGAGGAGGACCGAACCACAACACATCGTCTGAGCTGTCGATGAAGGCGTCGGCTCGGCAGTGGCATCCTGCGTACACGCGATCGCCCACGACTTCGAAGTCCTGGAAATCGCCCTTCGGCCGTGAGTAATGGAATCGGTGGAGCGACTGATCTGACTCGTTCAGAACGGCAACGAAGTGCTCGCTGCCTCCGACGAACACGAAACCATTCGCGACCTCGACGTCGTAGAGGTACTGGCGGCCAACGTTCTGGGTGTTGATCGGGAAGGGCTCGGACGGCGGCACGTAGACGGCGTCGGTCTTCGTCACGGCTGCGTAGCCCCCGGTGACGGAGTTGCCACCGACGATCGTGAAGTCGCCGGCGAGGTGCACGCGGTCAGCGGTCGACGCGGCAACGCCCCATGGGGTTCCGCCGCTCACCATTGGTCGCCAGTTCGGATCGTGGTTGCCGGTCTGCCAGTCGAATCGTGCCGCCCTCGTGGCCGAGTTGTTGCCGACGGGGCTGGCGACGCCGTTGAAACCACCGACGACGTAGAGCCACTGGCCCTCGATGTCGAAGTCGCGCACCACGCTTGCGCTCGTGAGCGATCCGGCAAAGCCGTTGTCGACGGCTCCCGTCGTGGGGTCGAGGGCGACGAGCATGTTGGCGGTCTGACCGTTCACCGATGAGAAGTCGCCGCCAACAAACAGTCGGCTGCCGTCGGGAGTTGCCTGTAGTGCGTTCACCGATCCGTTGAGCACCGGGGTGAACGAGCTGATCCAGTCGCCAGTTGTGGCGTCGAATGCTGCGAGATACGGCTGGTCGATCGCCGTGGCTCCGTCGGTCACATCACCGAACCGCCCACCAACATAGATGCGGTCACCGATCTGTTCGATGGCAAACACATACGACTTGATGCTGTCGTTCTGGGTGCCAGTGAGGAGTTCGTCAACGCCCCACGACGTGGTCGGCGGACCTTCGATCTCAGCACTGACGGGTGCAACAGCAAGGACACTCAGCATCAACGAAAGGCCGACTGTCAGGACGAACGCACGAGTCTTCATGTTGCAACGGTACGAACACTGGACGAGCCAAGCGATGAGCGAACCTTCTCGGCCCCATGGGTCAAAAGTCGCTTGGCCACACGAGTGTGGTCGGCTGGAACTGACTCCAAGCAAACCAAAAGGCCTGGTGAGCGGCTACGTCGGTCCCGTCGGAACGGACGGCACGAATGCCGTCACCAGCCAGTTCGATCGTGAGTTCGTCGATCGTGATCGACTCACCGTTTTGTAGCGTCGCCCTGGCGATGTCCACATGAATCGCCACCACCTTCCCTGCGTCGGTCGTGACACCGAGCACGGGTTGTTGAGCAAGCAACCGCTCGTCGACGGCACCGATCGGGAAGATCGGTCCGTCATCGTCGCGTCCTCTGAGTGGATCAGCCGCGTACTCGCGGCCGATGCCGCCGTCCTCGGCCAGGATCGTGGTGTCGGGGTGTGCCTCCCGCCAGGCGCCCCACGTGGAAGTCGCAACGGACAGCTGCTCGAACTGCGCCCCTTGCAACGGGCCAGACGTGGCGATACCGAGGAACGTGTCGACCAGCGAGCGAGTGCGGAGTTCGAACATCATCTTGTTTGATCGATTCAGGAGGCCCGAGGTTCGCATGATCGGGAGCTCGTCTCCGTCGATCGTCCCAGCGGGGAGCGCGTCCGTCAGATAGGCCTGAGCCGAGCCACAAAGCGTGCAGTACGGGATGGCGATACGACGCCCGCCAAGGGTGTCGTTCACCATCTCGTGGACCTCCATCATGTTCTTCGGATAGGCCCGGAACGCACCGTTGACTTCGACGCCGAACACCAACGAATCGTCGGGATACCAGTCCCCACCGGCAGCCGGTGTCACCAAAGGGTCGTCGAGAGCAGGAATGCACCCCCTGCTGCACCGCTCCCCGTCGCCGACGAGGCGGTCGTCGATGAGCACACCGCCCCAACTGACGTACCGCCAGTCGACATCGGCATCGCTGTCGAAGAAAGGTTCCCACTGGGGTTCGAGCGTGGTGAACAAGCCGCGCTTCGCTTCGAGGTAGCCAGGGTAGGCAGGAAGGTCCCATGCGATCAGGTGATTCGATGCGCTGGTCCACGGGTTATCGGTCTCAGTGATCCTGACGCCGCTGAGTTCCTCGAACGCTTCGACCACGTCGGCGTTGGACAAGGACCCCTCGAGGGGGAAACGAAGGAGGTCGGCCAGCAGCCAGAGAATGCGGGTATCGCCGATCTCGACCACGCGGTCCAGCTCATCCGGTTCGAACACCGTTGTCACCTGGGACAGTCCCATGCTGAGCGAACGGTCGAGGGTGTCGAGCAGTTCGACCAGCTCGGCATCCAGGTCACCGGTGGAGAACGACGGCGCCGGACCGAAGTCGACGGCCTGCCCGGTGACGAGCGGGGGAATGCCGCCGACATCGCCAACCTCCGCCACGTCTGCGTCGGTCGAGCATGCCGCTGCCACCAGGAGGAGAGCAACCAGCAGGGAACCAAGACGCATGCCCTCACCCAACCGTGGAGCGGCGGTCGTGCTTCCCCTGTTCTGCACTTGTTCAGCCCGGTACTTGTTCACGATTGTGGTTTGGTGCACCATTCCCGGCATGTCACACGTCTTCACGAGCCCACTCGCCGATGTCGAGATCCCCGAGATCCCCCTGACCGAGTTCGTGATGCGTCATGCAGCTGAGCATCCGGATCGCCCCGCGATGATCGATGGCCCATCGGGGCGGACATACACGTTTGCCCAGCTCGGCGATGCCATCGCCCGCCTCGCTGGCGGCTTGCAGGCACGAGGGTTCGGTCCCGGTTCGACGCTTGGACTCATGGCACCAAACATCCCTGAGTACGCCGTGGTCTTCCACGCAGTGGCCATGTGCGGAGGCACGGTCACGACCATCAACCCCACCTATGGCGCTGATGAAGTTCGTTTCCAGCTCAACGATGCCCGCGCCACCTTGCTCATCACCGTCCCGATGTTCGTCGAGACCGCCACCGAGGCCATGACGGACAGCCCAGCATCGGAGATCGTCGTCATTGGAGAGGATTCCTTCGATGCACTGTTTGGTGAGCCCGGCAAACAGGTGGCGATCGACGTTCGTGACAACGTCGTGGTGCTCCCGTACTCGAGCGGCACGACCGGCCTGCCAAAGGGCGTGATGCTCACCCATCACAATCTCGTGTCCAATCTCGTACAGAGCGACTCGATGCTCACCTACGAAGACGGCGAAGTGGCGCTGGCAGTCCTGCCGTTCTTCCACATCTATGGCATGCAGGTCCTGATGAACGGGCTGCTCGCCAACGGTGTCACGGTCGTCACGATGCCTCGCTTCGACATGGAGGAGGGCCTTGCGCTCATCCAGAAGTACGCCGTCACCCAGTTCTTCGCCGTGCCGCCGATCGTCCTCGGTCTGGCGAAGCACCCGGCCGTCGATTCGGTCGATCTGTCGAGCCTGAAGCGGATCTTCTGTGGCGCTGCCCCGCTCGGTGGCGACCTCGCCGAGGAAGCGTCGAAGCGCATCGGCGCCTCAGTTGTCCAGGGCTACGGCATGACCGAGCTCAGCCCGATCAGTCATGCCACCGTCGGCGACGATGCCAAGCCCGGTTCGAATGGTGTCACTGCTCCAAACACCGAGTGCCGCATCGTTGATCCCGATGGCAATGATCTCGGCGTCGACGGCGAGGGCGAGCTCTGGATCCGAGGTCCGCAAGTCATGAAGGGCTACCTCAACAACGACGCAGCCACCGCAGCCACGATCGACAGCGATGCCTGGCTTCACACTGGCGATGTCGCTCGCATCGACAGCGATGGCCACATGTACATCGTTGATCGGGTCAAGGAACTCATCAAGTTCAAGGGCTTCCAGGTGCCGCCGGCGGAACTCGAAGCATTGATCGTCACTCACCCAGCGGTTGCCGATGTCGCCGTGATCGGTGTTGCCGATGTCGAGGCTGGCGAACTGCCGAAGGCATTCGTTGTACTCAAGCCCGGGGCAGAGGCGACAGCGGAAGACATCCAAGCGTTCGTGGCCGAGCACGTGGCCTCGTACAAGAAGATCCGCCTGGTCGAGTTCACCGATGAGATCCCCAAGTCGGCGTCAGGCAAGATCCTTCGCCGGTTCCTCAGGGATCAATCGAAGTGACGGTCGACCTCGATCGGGCGACGCTTGTCGAGGCCGCAGCTGCGCTGGCCGCAGGCGACATCGGCAGCGTCGAATTGCTCAACGCACAACTCGATCGAGTGGACATCTTCAATCCATCGGTGAACGCGGTGGTGGCTTTCGACATCGAGCGGGCCATGGATGCCGCTCGGTCTGCCGATGAGCGTCAAGGCAGCGGGGTGGAGCTCCCACCGCTCCACGGTGTTCCACTGACGGTCAAGGACACATACGAAACCGCTGGCTGCGTGACCACCGCAGGGGCCCCCGCCTACGCCGACCACGTGCCGGAATCCGATGCCGACGTCATCGCTGGCCTCAGGGCCGACGGCGCCGTCATCTACGGCAAGACCAACGTGCCGTTGTTCGCTGGCGACCACCAGACCTACAACGACGTGTACGGCCTCACCCGCAACCCGTGGGACCCCGATCGCACTGCCGGCGGTTCGTCCGGCGGGGCAGCGGTGTCAGTCGCTTGCGGGTTCTCCCTTGGCGAGGTGGGGTCGGACATCGGCGGCTCGATCCGGGTGCCAGCGCACTTCAACGGTCTGTTCGGGCTCAAACCATCTTGGGGTGTCATCTCGGATCGTGGTCACATTCCTGGCCCGCCCGGCACGCTCGGGCCAACAGATCTCGCGGTGATGGGGCCACTGGCTCGATCGGCCGAGGATTTGGTCTTGCTGCTCGACGCATCCATGAGATTCGGAGCGATGAAGGTCGGCGGGGTGGGCTCAGTTCCCGGCGCTGAACTCCCCGAATCTGGACCGATCGAGCTCGGGGGCCTCCGCATCGGCCTCTGGCTCGACGATTCGGTTTCGCCCGTCGACTCGGTCACACAAACCGGCATCGAACGGTTCGCCTCGACGCTCGCTTCCGCCGGCGCAACGATCGATGAGGCGGCTCGTCCCGCGCTCGGATCGAGCGAGCTTCACGACATCTACTGTCGACTGCTCTCCGGGGTGAATGGTGCTGGTTGGCCGAAGAAGGTTCGCGAGAAGTTTGCGGCTGCTGCCAAGACGATCGACGGCCCGCTCGACGCTGGCGATCCGGCGACGTTCAGCCAACGTCTCGGGCGTGACGGCGTTGCCGATCACGCCTCCTGGCTCTCGGCCAGCGAGCGCCGAGCCAAGGCGCAAGCGGCGTGGGCTGAGATGTTCGAGCGCGTCGACGTCGTTCTGATGCCGGTCAGCCAGACCCAGGCGTTCGAACACGACACCGAGGTCACGTACAGCGAACGTATGGTGGCGGTCGATCGAGGTCCTGATCACGAGACCCACCGTCCGTATCACGAGCTGCTGTTCTGGTCTGGGCTGGCCACCATGCCAGAACTCCCATCTGTGGCCATGCCACTAGGTGCTGTCAATGGCTTGCCGCTCGGCGTGCAGATGGTCGGCCCCCGGTGGGCCGACCGTCGACTGCTCGGTCTGGCTGCTGCAATGGCGGAGACAGCGGATCTCAGTTTCCAGGCCCCCACGCTCATCACCGGATGACGGCGCCTGTCGTCATCGTCGGGGCTGGCGTCGCTGGATGCGTCGCGGCCCGAACCCTCGTCGACCAAGGTCGCGAGGTGCTGCTGCTCGAGGCCGGTCCCGGGGCTGAGCGGCCTGCCGTGCTCGACGGTCTGGATCATCTGCGGTCAGCTGAGGCCGATGCCTGGTGGTTTCCAGATCTGCCGCTCCGAGGTTGCGGCCTCGGAGGAAGTTCGGCCGTCAACGGCATGGTGCTCGACGCCATTCATCCGCTCGACATCAAGCGCTGGGGATGGGACGACGCGCTCGAGCTCCAGCGCTGGCTGCTCGAACGTTGGCAGCGCACCCAGGTGGCAGCGGGTCCGTTCACCGAAGCATTCGGCGCGTGCGTACGAGAGGGATTTCCGACAGCGACATCGACGACCGTTCCTGGTTGGTCTGGCTGGGCGCCGCTGTCCCTTGCATTCGACGGATCGACACGCTCGTCGGCTGCCGACGCCTTCCTCACACCTTCGAGCGGTGACGCGCCCGTGCCGGTGAGAGTCGGCGCATCGGTAGCAAAGATCGTGACCGATGGCGGCACGTCCACGGTCGAGCTCGTCACCGGCGAACAGATCGGGGCATCGATGGTCCTCGTCGCCGCCGGGAATGCCGGTAGCCCCGCCCTGCTCGTCCGGTCTGGTCTCGTGTCAGCTGATGATGTCGCCGAGCCGCTCAACCATGCCTCCACTGCAATCATCGTCGAACTCGACGACCGTTTGCAGTCCGCAGCCACGCCACCCTCAGCCACGTCCCCGTCAGCACCGTCCCCATCAGCACCGAGCTCGCACATGCTGCGCACCGTGTCAGGCCTGACCGAGAACACTGTCGACCTCCAGATGCTGGTCATGGACCACACCGGGTCGGACGAGAACGGGCGCCGCCACGGAGCGATCATCGTGTCGGCGCTCGAACCCGATCGGCAGAAGGTGCTCATCGCCGGTATCACGCAGGCGTTGCGCTGTCTTCACTC
>RCMY010002103.1_pt1 | contig 18153 bp, 17 predicted proteins | sample 2041341 | NCBI WGS metagenome assembly RCMY01 (sample SAMN09708234, study PRJNA481090) | Marine sediment metagenome, whole genome shotgun sequencing project. | reverse complement strand
AAGCCGCGCAAGCCGACGGAACGGCTGATCGACGGGCGCGAGTGACTCGACCAACACGAAGTGGGTGGGATACGAACCGTCGCGAAGGTCGAGCGCCCAACCCCGCATTTCGTCACCGGCCGCCGTCACGCCCACATCACCTTGTACCTGCCCCTCGCGGTTCGGGCGATAGAAGTCACCGTCGAGTTCCAGCCCCACCACCCGTTTGCCGACGGACTGCACCACCACACTGCCACTCTGATTCGAGGCCTCGCTGAACTCGACCTCGCCACCGGACACCACATTCAGCCCGCCGTCGCTGTAGCTGTAGATCTCGACGGTGTTGACGCCGTCGATCAGCACGGTGGGGTCGATCAGAATGGTCGCGATCTTGTCGAACACGGCCATCGAGCCCGCGACCGTGCCGTTGACAACGGCGACGAGCTCGATGCCATCGGTATCGGCTGCCTCGCCCTTCACCGAGACCACGACACGAGACGGGAGCCACGGTCGCGACGTGTCGACGTTGAGAAAGCCGCCCGCGTTGCGAATGACCACATCGATCTCGGGTTGACTGCCGGTATCGAACTCGGCGATGGCGCTCCCCACCATCTGCCGAATCGGACCGGTGCCGTACGCCTCGTTCGCAGGTGTCCCATTGGGAACCACGCGCGTGTAGTGGGCGACCGCAGCCGGCAGGTCGAGCATTCCCTCGAAATCGTCGACCGGGTAACCCACAAAACCCCGCTCGGCCGTGGGCACGCTGCCATCGATGAGTGAGTGCCCGGCGATTGGCTCGAGCAACTCGATTTCGAGCACGTCGGCAACCGTCGGCAAGACGTCGAGCGTGGAAACCGGATCGTCGATGATCTCGCCTTCGGACTGACCCGGGTACTTCACGAAGAACGGCACGTACGCAATGTCGGACAACGTCCGCGCGCCATCGGGTACACGTTTGTGCGACTCGGCCTCGAAGGAAATGCCGTGATCGGACACCAAGACGATGAGTGTCTCGTCGAACGAGCCGGTTTCGCGGAGCTGTTCGAACAGTTGGCCGAGCAACCGATCGGTGTATTGCACCTGCAGCAAGTAGCGGAACTTCGCCTGGTCGGTCAGCGCAGGATCGACGTCGAGCCAACTGGACGTAGCGGCGTCATAGCCCGGCTGAAAATTGCCGTCGTAACGTTTGCCATCAGCATCAAACTCCCAAGCCGTATGGGGCAGAAGCAGGTGGGCATACGACACCGACGGAGATTCGAGCAGGCCTACCCGCTCGACGACATCGGTGTACAGCTTCACCCGATCGCGGCCGAGGTCCTCAAAGATCCAATCGAACTCCGCATCGGCATCCCCGAGGTCAATCGGCTCGTCCAACGCCGCGTCGACAGTCGATCCGCCCGCTTCAACGCCTTCCGAAGCTGCCGCCGGTTCGTCACCGAACCCTCCCCAACCGTCGTCGATGGCCGGGAGCCACTTGTTCGCAAGGTCGGACGGCAACAGCGTGTGCAGATACAGCACCCGGGCGTCGTCGACGAGGTTGTCCGATACCTCTGTGGCACTTGGGGCGGCACCGGTGCAAATCGAGTCTGGGCACAGTCGGCTGAGTTGTTCTGCGGCGTCGATGGTGTGGGTTGCCGCCGTCAGGGTGAACAGGTTCTGGGGGAACAGCGCTGCGATGGGCACGTAGATCTCGTCGCCCACCTGACCGGTGAGAAGAGTGGGTACGGACCGGTCGGTGGAGTACCAGTTGGTCGTGGTGTTTCGGTACCAGGTCGATGTGGCGGAAAACTCTGCCAGGTTGGGAGCCCTCGTGGGGTCGAGGTTGCCCTCGGCGTCGACGATGGAGGCCAAAGCGAACTCGTCCATCACCACGAACACGACATCGGTGTCGTTTCCGCCATCACCGGCCGCCGCGACGTCGCCGGCGCCCAACAGATCGGAGACCTGCGAGTTGAACAGGAAGAGTCCGAGGATGACGAGCGAAAACCCGCCGATGTAGTTGAGGAAGGTTCGAGCCTTCTCGGCTTTGCTGTACAGCACCGCGGCCCCGGCACCGAGCACCGCGGCGAGCGGGATCGACACCGCCGCGTTCTGACCGAGGTTTCGGTTGAACGCAGGCAGAAAGATCATCGCCACGAGCAACGCCACCGCCACACCGAGCACGATGCGGGCGGCTCGTCGATCGACGAGCGACACCGCCCAGGTGATCGCCGCCAACACGAGCGCGGGAACCAGGAATACCGCGAGGGTGAAGGTGATGATGCCTGCGGTCGAGGTTCGGTGCGCCACGAAGAAGGTGGCGTTTCGCCCCAGCTGGTCGTACAACGGCTGCGCGATGGCCAGCGTTGTCAGGGCATGAAGATGCAGCCAGCGCGGGAATCCGGCACGCAATGTTGGAGGGAAAGGTGGCAAGGGTCGGTCCGGGGGTACCTCGGGCATGAACGCATTGAGCGTAGCGCCGCCGACCCTGGCCACCCGCCCGCCCCCGAGAACTGGCAAGATGACGCACGATGCCTGAGCCCAACTCCGGCATCGACCTCGCCCTCCCGGCGGTCTAGTACGACTGGAGCCGTGCGGCAGCTGTCCATATTCTTCTTGATCACCCTCGTCGCGGGCGCGTGCTCGTCGGACGGCGGCACGAGCGTGTCGACCGGCGGAAGCGACCAACCGACAACCGTGGCCGGCGCCGGCCCGGCCACCGGCGCCCCGGCACAGCTGTTGCCGGTGACCGATGAGTTACTGCTCGTCGCGCTGTTGACCGAAGACGCGACCCCGGCGGGCATGACCTTTGACGGACCCGAGTCGGCAAATCTCGAGGACTGTGCGGCTGGATTGTCCCCTGCCAACGTCGATGTGCGCTATGTCGGGTTTGCGTCGGAGGACTTCGCCTCGGAATTCAGCGGACTGCTCGTGCGAGCCGATGAATTCATCGAAGTCGAAGAAGCCGTCGACCGGTTCGAAACGGACTGTCTTCTGGCCGAGCTGGGAGCGGAGGTCCGAACCGAGCGCTCCGCCGACGGCGAGATTCTGGTGAGCCACGTTCTCCCCGACGGCAATGACGGCAGCGACGAAATCGGCATTGCCTACCGGTTGACCGACGGCGTGCTGGTCGCCATGGCGTTCTTCGGGCCGGACCCCGCCAAGGCCGAATCACAGGCGAAATCGCTGCTGCTGTTGGCCGTCGAGCGCCTACGCGCGATTCGGGCGCAAGGCTACGACCCAGCCGATGTTCCCGTCGTCGACGAGCCATTCGCCGCCGGCGTCGCGCCGGACATCCCGCCGCCGGAGGGTGCTGCGACCCCCGAAACAACCGTCGCCCGGGACGAAGCCGACAACTGAGACCCGGCGGACACCGCGTTACATCGCAGCGGCGGCCTCGGCGACGATGGCGAGGGTCTCATCGATCACGTCGTCGGTGTGGGCCAAGGACGGGAACAGGATCTCATACGGTCCTGGGGCCAACGCGACACCGCGGCTGAGCATCTCGTGGAAGAAGCGGGAGTACACCCCATTGTCGGCCAAGACCTTGGCCTCGTCGAAGTTCGTGGGAGCCTCGGTGCCGAAGAACAGACCGAGCAGGGGTCCGACCCGGGGCAAAAGCGCGTCGACACCTGCCGCAGCGAACGCCGAAGCCATCCCGTCGGCCAAACGCGTGGCGATGCGTTCCAACTCGACGTAGGCGTCGGGGGTGAGCAGTTCCAGCGTGGCCAGTCCCGCCGCGGTCGCCAACGGATTCCCCGACAACGTTCCTCCCTGGTAGACGCCTCCGAGCGGAGCGATGTGGGCCATGACCTCGCGGCTCGCGCCATAACAACCGACGGGAAGCCCTCCGCCGATGACCTTGCCAAAGCACCACACGTCGGGCTTCACGCCCGACCACGCAACTGCTCCGCCATGGGCCAAGCGGAAGCCGGTGATGACCTCGTCGAACAACAGCAGCGCACCCGCGGCATCACAGGCGTCGCGCAGTTCTTGCAGGAATCCGGGGCGAGGCGGAACCAGGCCCATATTGGCCGGCACCGGTTCGACACACACGACCGCGATCGTGTCGTCGATGTCGGGCACCACATTCCAAGGCGCTGCGATGGTGTCGGCGACGGCACCGTCCGGGACGCCATCGCATCCGGAGAGGCCTTGGCTCGCAACACCGCTGCCCCCGGCGACGAGCAGGGAGTCGGAGTGGCCGTGGTAGTTGCCGGCGAACTTGATGATGCGGTCACGGCCGGTCACACCGCGGGCGAGACGAATCGCCGACATGGCTGCCTCGGTGCCGCTCGAGGTGAGCCGGATCATCTCCAACCCATCGATGCGACGGCACAACTCCTCGGCCAACAACAGTTCGTTCTCGGTCGGGGCACCATACGAGCTGCCATTCTTCGCCGCCTCGATGACCGCCTCGACAACTCGGGGGTGGGCGTGGCCGACGATGCCGGGTCCGTAGCTCATGACGTAGTCGATGTAGCGCTTGCCCTCGACGTCGACGACGTAGGGCCCCTCGGCGCGATCGACCACGTACGGCGTTCCGCCCACACTGCGGAACGACCGAACCGGGGAGTTGACGCCGCCGGGCATGACCGCCTGCGAACGCTCGAAGATGTCGGCATTTGTTCGGGTCATCGAGAGAGCTCCTTGGCCGCCAGCTCGGTGGCGACCTCTTTGGCGAAATACGTGAGAATCAGGTCGGCACCGGCGCGTTTGATGGCCAGCAGCGACTCGTGCATGACGGCTCGTTCGTCGATCCAACCCTTCTCACCGGCCGCCTTGATCATCGCGTACTCGCCCGATACCTGGTACGCCGCAAGTGGAATATCGAGCTCTGCTCGGGCATGGGCGATGATGTCGAGGTAGGCGCCGGCCGGTTTCACCATCACGATGTCGGCACCCTCCCCCACGTCGAAACGGATCTCTTCGAGAGCTTCCCGGGCGTTGGCGGGGTCTTGCTGATAGGTCTTGCGATCGCCGCCATCGGCGATATGCACGTCGACCGCGTCGCGAAATGGTCCGTACAGCGCAGAGGCGTACTTGGCGGCATACGCGAGGATGATGGTGTTGCTGTGCTCGGCCTCGTCAAGCGCCTCGCGGATGGCGAACACTTGACCGTCCATCATGCCCGAGGGGGCAACCACGTCGGAGCCCGCTTCTGCCTGGGCCACGGCGGCGTCCATGTACAGCTCGAGGGTGGCATCGTTGTCGACATCTCCATCGGCTCCGACGATGCCACAGTGTCCGTGGTCGGTGTACTCGTCGACGCAGAGGTCGGAGATGAGCACCATGTCGTCACCCATGTCGGCCTTCAGGTTCCGCAACGCAACTTGCACGACCCCCTCGGGATTCCACGCCTCGGAGCCCTCGGCGTCCTTGGTCTCGGGCACGCCGAACAGGATCACCGACGGCACGCCGAGGTCGCGTAACGCCGCCACCTCGGCCCGAAGTGAATCCTGCGTGTGCTGGACGACGCCGGGTAACGACTCGATGGGTTGAGGCTCGGAAATGCCTTCTCGAACAAACAGCGGAGCGATGAGGTCGTCGACCCGTACGTGGGTTTCGGCCACCATGCGGCGCAGTGCGGGGGTCCGGCGTAACCGGCGAAGTCGTCGTTGCGGGAACGTCACCCGACCAGCGTAGAACCCACCATCGTGCTGTCGGCAGTTGGGCCGAGGTGAACCGCTGGGATGATCGCCGTGGTCGACCGCTACAGATCGAAGAAGGAGTGCGGGATGTCGGCCACCGACGGAGCCACGAGATCGGCGCGGCTGAAGTCCTGCGCGGCGGTGACACGATTCGGCACGACGGCGCAGGTCAGACCGGCGTCCTTCGCCGACACACAACCGTGATGGCTGTCTTCGATCGCGACGGCGTTGTCCGGGTTGATGTCGCCGCGTTCGCACGCCAACGCGAACAGGTCGGGCCAAGGCTTGCCGCGTTCGACGTCGTCGCGCGTGACGATGGTCGACATCGACGCCAGCAGCCCGATGCGATCGAGATGGGGTTCGACCCAGCTTCGGGGCGAGCTCGATGCGACGCTGATCAAGCGACCGGCGGCGGTGGCCCGCTGAACCAACTCGACGATACCGGTGCGTATCGGTTCCGCCAGGGTGTCCGCGTTCTTCCTCGCCCGCCAACGATCCGCCAACTCGTCGGGGTCGAAGGGCGCGGTCGCGATCGTTGCGAGCTCGTCGACCCAGGGCCGGTTGTCCGCTCGCCCGATTCGACCCTGCCACGCCTCGATCGTGAGCTCTGCCCCTACCTCGGCGAACGCGCCGCGAACCGCCGTGAAATGCGGCCATTCCGTGTCGATGATGGTGCCGTCGAAGTCCAACACGATGAGCTCGACGGTCACGACGCACCCCCCCAGAACTCGACCAGGGCGGCGACGAGACCGTCGATGGTGTGCGGTGTGGCCTCGACGTCGACCGAGATTCCCGCCGCCTCGATCGCCGCGCTCGTGACCGGCCCGATCGAGACCACAAGTGGATACGGCGGCCCGACGTTGTCGTGATACGACGCGAACGTCGATGGCGAGGTGAACGTGACGGCGTCGGCGTCGGCCGCGAGCCGTCGAGCTGTCGGGTCGATGTCGGCGGCCACCGTGCGGTAGGTCTCGACCAGATCGACGCTCCAGCCCAGCTCGGCCAACCCGTCGAGCAGCACATTGCGTCCAATCGCTGCGCGGGGGAACAGCACCGTGCCGGCGCCGGACGGCATCACGGCAAGCAGGCCTTCCCCGACAAAGTCGTCGGGCATCAGCGCCACCCGGAAGCCGGCGGCCTCGGCAGCCTCTGCGGTCTTCGAACCGATCACAACCGTCGGCGTCGACACGCGGTCGACGGTCGCCAACGCCGGGGTCTCGAGTTCGGCCACCACCCGGTCGACGGCGTTGACCGATGTCAGCAAGAGCCAGTCGTAGCTCGCCAGCCCAGCCAAACCGGCCCGAAGCGCTGCTCCGCCGTCGGCGGGTTGCTCGAACGCGATCGTCGGAACCAACACCGGTTCGGCACCTCCGGCGACGAGCGCGTCGGCGAGCGGCCCGGCTTGTTCGCGCGCTCGGGTGATCACCACCCGTCGACCGGCGAGCGGTCCGTTACCCACTGGCAAGCCGTTACCCATCGGCAAGCAGGGCCGCGCCACCACGGTCGTCTCGAAGCAACCGAGCCAGAGCGGCGCCGGCATCGGGGCCATCCTGTTCGGCAACGACCACGGTTTCGCGCACGACGGTCGCGCCGTCGGCCGAAGCGAGCATGGCGGTGAGCTCGATGCCCTCGTCATGCAAGGTCGCGTAGGCCCCGGCGGGAAGGTCGCAGTCGCCGCCGAGCTCTTGCAGGAAGCCGCGTTCGGCGTTCACGCACACCCGAGCGTCGCGGTCCTCGATTGTTCGCAGCAGATCGATCATCTCGACATCGTCGGCCCGACACTCGATCGCCAGCGCCCCCTGGCCGACCTGGGGCAACATGATCGATGGCGCCAGCCGCTCGACCACCTCGACCTCTTGATGCAACCGGTCGAGCGCTGCCGCCGCCATGACGATCGCGTCGAAATCGGATGCCTTCAGTAGTCGAGTCCCGATATTGCCGCGGAGTTCGGCGAAGACCAGATCCGGACGGGCGTTCGCCAGCTGCGCCCGACGGCGAATCGACCCGGTGGCGACGACCGCCCCGAGGGCCAGATCGTCGAGTCGACTACCGATGAGCGCGTCACGAGCGTCGGCCCTCGTGGGAACGGATGCAAGGACCAAACCGACGGGGGTGATCGACGGCAGATCCTTTGCCGAGTGCACCGCAAAATCGGCCCGGCCGTCGAGTACCGCGGCCTGGACTTCTTTCACGAACACGCCCTTGCCGCCGATCTCGTGGATCGGCACGTCGAGGCGACGGTCACCCGTGGTCTGCACGACGAGCGGCTCTACCTCTACACCGGCGGCCGATCCGAGCAACTGTGCGACGTGGCTCGTCTGCCAGCGGGCGAGCGTGCTACCGCGGGTGGATGCCCGCCTGACCAAACCGGTCATCGGCCGACTAGAGATCGAAGAGGTCGCGCATGGCGTCGGCCATACGGTCGCCACGCGGCGAGCCAGCAGCGGCTTTGAGCTGCGCGGTGGGCTCGTGCAGCAACTTGCCCAAAATGCCCTGAGCGAGGGACTCGACCGCGGTGCGAGCAGACGGGTCGAGATCGGCAAGCGCTGCCGCGAAACGTTCGAGCTCGGCATCGCGTACCGCTCTACCGCGTTCATGCAACGCCGCGATCAATGGTTCAACCTCACGGGTCGTGGTGATGCGTACGAAACGGTCGATCTCTTCGCCGATGATCGCTTGGACCGCCGAGACTTCACGGCGGCGCTCCTCGAGGCCGGCGTCGGCAAACGCTTCGAGGTCGTCCATGTTCAGCAACGTGATGCCGGGCACTTCGCCGGCGCGTGGATCGACGTCGCGCGGCACTGCGATGTCGACGATGAGCAATTCGCGGCCATTGCGGGCTGATTGGACCTCGTCGAGGGTGGAGTTCTCGACGATGATCGAGGACGCTCCCGTCGACGTGAGCAACACGTCGACATCGAGCAGCGCTTCGGTGAGGTCGGCCAACGCCACCGCGGTGCCGCCCAGCCGAGTGGCCATGTCGACACCCTTCTCCCAGGTGCGATTGGCGATGAGCACCTCGGACACGCCGGCGCCCTTCAGCGCCACCGCCATGCCCTCGCCCATCTCGCCCGCGCCGATGAGCAGGACCTGGCGATCGGTGAGCGAGTCGAGACGTTGTGCCGCCATGGCAACCGCCGCCTGCGATACCGACGTGATGTGGCGGGAGATTCCGGTGTCGGTGCGGACGCGTTTCCCGACTTCGACCGCCTGGCGGAACATCGGGTTCAGGGCGGTCGAGGCGGCACCCTCTCGTTGGGCGACCTCCCAAGCGCGACGGACCTGTCCCAAAATGTCGGTTTCGCCGAGGACGATGGAGTCGACGCCGGCTGCGACCTCGAATAGGTGCCTGGCCGCATCGGTGTCGTAGTAGGCGTACAGGCTGTCGGCGAACTGTTCGGGCATCAGCCCGCCCGTCTCGGACAGGAACGTGCGCACGTCGTCGTATGCGCTGTGGAACCGCTCGGCGTCGAGGTAGACCTCGGTGCGGTTGCACGTGGACAAGATCACCGCTTCGGAAACCGAATCGCGGGTCATCACATCGTGGAGTGCCTTCGAGAGGCCCATTTCGGGCACGTTCATGCGCTCGAGAAGATCGAGACTGGCCAGTCGCTGGTTCAGCCCGATGACGATCAGGGACAAAGGAATACGTTCCTTGAGGCTTCGGGGTTTGCCCTCGTCGTTGCCACCGAAACGGCACCGAATCAGGAACCCTCAGTATGACGCAATTTCGCGCCAAACTCGCAGCTGGAAGACAAGCGACACATGACGGTCGCTCAGGCCCTCGTCGACGACGCCCTAGGCGTTCGAAGGCGTCTCCGCGCTCCGTCGGTGTTGATAGAAGCTGAGGATCTGCAGTTCTTGCGCCAGGTCGACCTCGCGCAGGGGGACGTCGTCGGGCACAGCGATGGGTGTCGCCGAGAAATTGAGGAGCGACGTGATACCGGCGGCGACCAGGCGATCGGCGATGTCCTGGGCCGCTTCCGCAGGCGTCGCAATGATCCCCGTGGTGATGCCCCGTTCGGCGACGAGTTGATCGAGATCATCGAGCGAGGAGATCTCGATGCCCTCGATATCGGTTCCGACCTTGTCGGGATCGATGTCGACCAGCGCCGTGACCGGGAACCCCCGTTGGGTGAAACCCCGGTATTTGGCCAGGGCCTGACCGAGATTTCCCAGGCCGACGATGACGACCGGCCACTGACTGGTGAGCCCGAGCTCGCGCGACACTTGGAAGAGCAGGAACGGCACGTCGTAGCCGACGCCGCGGGTGCCATAGGTGCCGAGGTACGAAAGATCCTTCCGCACCTTCGCCGCATTCACGCCGGAGAGTTCGGCCAGCCGCTCTGAGGAGACGGTGGCAACATCATCGGTTTCGAGCCCGAGAAGGGCCCGGCGATAGCCCGGAAGCCGCGCGACGGTGGCGTCGGGAATCGGACGAGAGCGGACCATGGTCGCAACGGTACGAGCTTTTCTCAATCGCACAAACTCGGGCGGCTACCGTCGCCGGCAGCTATGGCTCGTCGAAGAACCGGCCCCACCGGGTACCCGCGAAGGTTGCCGCCAGGTCGTCGTAGTTGGTGAGCTGATCGCGTTTGCTCGATCGCCGCTGTTGTTTGAGCACGGAACCCATCGGCCTCTGTGTCACTCCCAAAAAGTCCTGTATCCGGTCCAACTCCGTTGCGGAATCGGAGACAGCCGAATCAGAGACAGCCGAACCAGAGACAAGGGCCTCATAGGTGACGTCGAGCCAGTCCAGGCCGGCCAACCTTTGACATCCCGCCGCGATCATCGACTCGGTCGCTTCGAACTCGGCCGCCAACACATCGGCGGCGATGTCGATTGCTGCCGGCGCTGCTGCGGTGGCGCCGTGGTCGTTGGTCACCCGCCATTGGTCGGTGGCTTCGGCAACCTTGCTGGAGATGATCGTCGCCAAGACATCTTCGCGAACGAGATGGATCACCTTGAGGTCGGGGACCTCGCGCAGCAGCGCAAAGACGTCGACGTCCGAGTCGAGCGGGTGGTAGTAGAAGATCTTGAAGCCGCGAGCCCGCACGTCCGGCGCCTGCGGACCGAACGTACGGTCGAGTCGGGCCACGGCGTCGGAATGACGCATCCACTGAAAGAGCTCCTCCCCGCAGCGAATCTCGGGATGGGAGTCGAGGGTCGTGACGAGCAGGGTCGAACCCGTACGCGAGCGGGTGAGCACGACAAAAGCCACATAGTCGCTCTGACCACGCCGTCGGTAGTACGCGTCTCCGACCCGTTCGGTGAGCCACCGCACCGACTTTCCGGGGTCGAGCAGGGCACGACCAACCCGATACCGCTCGATCCGTTTGGTCAGCTCTGAACCCACCTCAGGACGGGAGCTCTCGCCGGAGGATCTTCCCGGCCAGACCGTGAGGAATCGACTCGACAAAGGTGACCTTTGACGGGCACTTGTAGTGCGCCAAACGCTCGGTGCAGAACTCGACGACGTCGTGCTCGTCGATGGCCTCGCCCGGTCGGGGAACGACGTAGGCCCGCACCGCCTCGCCGGTGTGCGGATGCTCCACGCCGGCGACGGCGACATCGGCGATGCTCGGATGTTCCATCAGAATGGCCTCGACCTCGGCTGGGTACACGTTGAACCCCGAAACGATGACCAGATCCTTGGCCCGATCGACGATGTAGAGGAATCCGCCGTCGTCCACGAGCGCGACGTCGCCGGTGTGAAGCCAACCGTCGGAGTCGAGGCACGTGGCGGTGGCCTCGGGCTCGCCGAAGTATCCGGGGAAGACGTTCGGACCGCGAACGAGCAGCTCTCCCTCGTCGCCGATCAGGACATCGTCGCCCATCGGGTCGATGATCCGCAGCTCCATACCGGGCATGGGCGTGCCGATCGAGCCCAGCGGCGCGTCGGTGCCGATGGAGGACGTGACCGCCGGACTGGCCTCGGTCAGGCCGTACGCCTCACGCACCTCGACGCCAAGCCGGTCTTTGCACATCTTGGCGACCACATCCGGCAGCTTCGATGCGCCCGAACTGGCGACCCGAACCGAACGCAGGTTCTCGGGATTTGCCGTGGGCAGGGAGGCCAACGCAGCCCAAAGGGTGGGGGGACCGAGCACATTGGTCACCCGCCGGCGCGCGATTGTTTCGAGGGCGGCGGCGGGGTCGAATCGCTCGACCAGAACGACGGCTGCGCCGATCCGGAAGGAGAGGCCGAGCACCGCGTTGAGACCATAGATATGGAAGAACGGCAACACGCCGAAGGCGACATCGTCGGGTCGAATGAGGTTGCCGGCGTGTTGCATCATCTGACGCTGGTTGACGTCGAGGTTGCCGTGGGTGAGCACGGCAGCTTTTGGCAGGCCCGCTGTGCCGCTGGTGAACATCATGACCGCCGGGGCATCGGCGTCGAGTTCGACGATCGGCGCCGGCTCGCTGTCCATCACGGTTGCGAATGCGATCGGGGCGATCAGCTCGTCGTCGGCCAGGCCGGCGTCGATCGGGGCGATGACGATATCGATGGCGGCGAGCACGTCTTCGTTCAAACCCGCAAAACTTCGCCGCCCGGCCGGGCCGACGATTGCGGCGGTAGGCGTGATCGCCTCGAGTTCACGACCCATTTCGGGGGGCGGGGACAACGGGTTGAGCGGCACGGCAACCGCGCCGGCTCCGAGCGTTGCGTAGAAGCTCACGACGAACTCGAGCGTGTTGGCGAACACGAGCGCAACCCGGTCGCCCGGCGTGACGCCGCGTTCGACCAGACCGCCCCGGAATCCGTCGATCATCGCCCGCAACTGTCCGTAGGACACCTCTTGGCCGCGCTGAAACAGCGCAATCGTGTCTGGGTCGTGTTCGACGACTGACGATCCGAGATTCACCGCTACGGGGCCTTTCCTGCAATCCGTCGAACAAAGGTAGCCGCTGATGGTGCGACCACCTGTTCCGGAGGCGAGGAGCCAAAAAGTACCGCTTGCGTGGGCTCCGCCGGCAACCGCACGGGACGCGGGCTTCAATTCTTCTCAAGTGATCTGCGACCGACGCCGAAGCACAACACACATGAGAAAGCTCGCCGTCAGCGCGCTAATCGCATCGATGCTTGTCATCCTCGCTCCGCTCTCCGCCAACTCGGCAAGCGCGCAGGCAACGGAGGAAGCATCGTTCGTGGCCGCCATCAACAACGTCCGCTCGTCCGCGGGGCTCCCTGCCCTCACGATCCACGGGGAACTGACGAGCCTGTCGCGCACTTGGGCGCAGAACATGGCGAACGCCGGCCAGATATCGCATGCGAGTCCCATAAGCGCTGGGCTCACGGCTCCGTGGTTGAAGCTCGGGGAGAACGTGGGCGTCGGTCCGTCGGTCACGGCCCTCATGGACGCGTTCGTCGCCAGTCCGGGTCACTACGCCAACCTCGTGGATCCCGAGTTCACCCATGTGGGTGTGGGCGTCGTCTGGGTCGGTGATGTCATGTACACGACGCACCGGTTCATGAAGCTCGAGACGTCCACGCCACCACCGCCGCCACCCACCACGACGACCCCGCCGCCGAGTCCGGTGTCGACCACATCCACCGTTGCCATCAACCGGCCACCGCAAGCGGTCCAGCCGGAGTCGTCCACGACGACGGAGGCGTCCGGCACTTCGCCGACGACGACCAGCCCTCCCGCTGCCGTGCCCGCCGATCCGATCGGCACACCCGCCGGCCCGCTCCCCCTCTTCGGCCCACCGCAACTGCAGGTGCAACGAATCAACGAGACGTTGATCATCGCCTACGACCTGCTGCCGTAGAGCAGCGACACCAGCCGGGCGACACGGATGACCGCACTAATACAGACCCACGGGCTCAGCCGAACCTTTGACGAACACGTGGCCGTCGACGACCTGACGCTGCAAGTCGAGCCCGGCGAGATCCTTGCGTTACTGGGGCCAAACGGCGCGGGGAAGACGACGACCGTTCGACTGCTGAACGGCGTGCTCGCGCCGACGTCGGGACACTCGACCGTTCTCGGCTACGACCCGGCGACCGAGGGTGACGTGTTGCGGCACCACACCGGCGTGCTGACCGAGAATGCGGGTCTCGACGATCGATTGACCGCTCGCGAGAACCTCGCCTTTGCTGCCCAAATGCGGGGCATGGACCGATCCACCATCGATCGACGTGTTGGCGAGCTGCTCGAGCAGTTCGATCTGAACGATCTTGCGGATCGACGCACGCAAGGATTTTCGACCGGGCAACGCAAGCGGCTTGCCCTGATTCGGGCCTTGCTCCACGAACCACAGATCCTCTTCCTCGACGAACCGACGTCGGGCCTGGATCCGACGGGGACACGAGAGGTTGTCGATCTGATCGAACGGTTGGCTCGGGACTTCGGCCGCACCATCGTGCTGTGCACGCATTTCCTCGGTGAGGCCGACCGTCTCGCCGATCGGATGGCATTCCTCGATCACGGCAGGTTGCGCGCCTTCGGCCGTCCTGCTGCCCTTGCGAACGAATTGTGGTCGGACCTTCGAGTGGATGTCGACCTGGGCCGGCCGGCCGACATGCTCGCCCTCACCCAGGTGCAGCGCCACCGTGGCGTGGTGGCCGCACAGCCGACCAAACATGGCGCCGAGGTGACCATCGTCGACCGATCGATTCTGCCGGGCCTGACCCGGGCGATGGTGCAATTCGGCTACGAAATCTTCGGCGTGACCGCCCGACCGCCGACCCTGAGCGACCTGTACTTCGCGCTCGAAACCCGCGTCCAGCAGGACGCGTCGTTCTGCCTCGTCACCGAGGCCGTCGCATGACGTTGCTCGCCCCGGCTCTCCCACCCGACCGCGCCGCGCCGGCGGAGCCGCCCGCCGACGCCTCATGGTGGGGGCCGGTCCGGGCGGTCATGGCAAAAGACATCACGGCCATTCGTCGCAGCAAGGCGATCATGTTGCCGATGCTGCTGGTTCCGGCCCTGTTGTTGGTGGTACTTCCGCTCATCGTCGGGCTCGCAGCTCGATCGAGGGCACAAGGAATCGGTCAGGTGCTCGCCGACTTTCCCGCCGAGCTCGTCGACCCAATCGTGTCGAGGCCTCCCGAGGAACAACTGATACTTCTTGTCAACGGCTATCTGCTCGCACCGCTGTTCTTGATCGTTCCGCTGATGGTTTCGGCCGTGCTGGCCGCCGACGCCTTCGCCGGCGAAAAGGAGCGGCGCACGCTCGAGGCATTGCTGCACCTCCCCATCTCGGACAAGCAGCTGTACCTCGGCAAACTCCTCGGCTCGTTCGTTCCTGCCGTCGCCGTTTCCTGGATCGGGTTCCTCTGCTTCGCGGTGGTTTCCAACACGGTGGCCTGGCCGGTCATGCACCGGATCTTCGTCCCGACCAAGCTTTGGCTCATCATGATCTTCTGGGTCGCTCCGGCCGTCGCCGCGCTCGGCCTCGGCGTCATGGTTCGGGTGTCGGCTCGATCGAACAGCACCCAAGAGGCGAACCAACTGGGCGGCGCAGTCATCTTGCCGCTGATCTTCTTGGCCGTTGGACAGGCGACCGGCCTGCTCTTGGTCGACGTCGAGATCGCGCTGGGTGCCGGCGCAGTGGTGTGGCTGGTGAGTATCTGGTTGAACGTGCGCGGGATCTCGAAGTTCACCCGTGACCGGTTGGCGGCTACCGCCTGAACGTCGTTCCGATCTAGCGCGCGAGTACGAAGAACTGCATCAGGGCTGCGCCCAGAATGAGCATCAGCAAGATGGCCATGACGAGTGTGGTTCCGGGGCGCATAGGTGGTTCCTTCGAAAGCGGTCGAGGTATCAGCGGTTGGGGCGAGGGCTGAGCGACACCGGCGATGACACAGGCTCGCCACTGGCCGTGGGCTCTTCGGCGGTGGCGAGTTTCACCGAATCGCCTTCGGACAACCGCAATTCGATGGCGGCCGAGCTCCGATCGACGACCAGGCTGAGCATCCCGTACGAATCGACGACGAGACCGATCGCTCCGGTTGGCACCGACGCGTAGTTCGGCACCCGCTTCACTGCTCGGCCGCCGCCGTCCCAGCTGACTCGTAGGTGCTCACCGAACGTTCCGATCTCGTCGGGGTCGATATTGAGCTGCACGTTGCCGTAGGTGTCGATCCACAAAACCGAGCCGTGCACGCCGTCATCCTCGACGGTGCTGACGGGCAACACCCCGGGCTGCAGCGAGCCGACGTCGATCTGGGTGCCCAGCTCATCGAGCGGGACGCCGACGCAGATGTGGGCGGCAATCGGCCCGAACACATCGCGGCCGTCGAAGGTCACCCCTGGAGCCGGCTGGTGGTAGTCGGTGTTGTCCAACTCGTAGGCAGCAGTGGCGCCACCGACGAGCGCCACGGCGGGGGCGAACAGGCCGTTGTCCGGGCCGACGAGATACGAAGCTCCGTCGCCGACTTCGATGGCGACTCGTCGTCGGTCCGTTCCGACGCCGGGATCGACGACCCCGAGCACCACGCCGGGGCACAGGTATTGCGCGCTGCGCGCCAATGCCAGCGACCCCGATCGCACATCGTGGGCCGGAATGTCGTGCGTGACGTCGAGTATGCGCACGTCCGGGGCGAGCTGCGCCATGACCGACTTCACGACGCCGACGAACTCGTCCCGAAGGCCGAAGTCGGACAAGAACGAAATCGTGCCAAAACGCATGGTGTATATCTACCGCACGGAATGCGCACTCAGCGCGAGCGGCGGGCGTAGATCATCGAACCGCGTCGGAAGCGCCCCGACCGGCGGCTCGATCCGAACCGGTCAGCCGGCCTCGGTATAGCGGGAGGCGATGTAGCGATCGACGTCGTCTTCGGTGATGCGGTAGGACTTGCCGACGCGTGCCGCGGCGAGGTCTCCGGCCTTGATGAGGCGGTACACGGTCATCGTCGACACCCGCATGATTCCTGCGACTTCTGCGACTGTCAAAAACCGTGCACGTCCGTCGAGATGCGCCATGGTGAACCCCTGTCTCCGCTCCGGTCGTCACCCTAGGCGCGACTTTCAACCGTGCCAAAACGCTCTCGACAAACCCCCGCTGGACGTCGACTCAACCGGTTCCCAGTTCGCGAGACCGGGCGGTGGCTGCCGCGACCACATCGGCGACGAGCTCGGCGAACCCGCGTGCGGCAAAGACCTCCAGGCCCGCTGCGGTGGTTCCCCCCGGCGAGGTGACATTCTCCCGGAGGGTTGCGGCGGCGTCATCGGACAACGACAACAGCGAGGCTGCGCCGAGCAGCGTTTGTTTGGTCAGGACGGTAGCCGTGGCCTCGTCGAGGCCTTGTGCCTGCCCGGCGGCGATCAGCGCCTCGGCCAGGAGGAAGACGTAGGCAGGCCCGGAGCCGGAGAGACCGGTGACGGCATCGAGGTCTGCCTCCTCGACCTGCACGACCAAACCGACGGACTCGAGGATCGACCGGGCCCATGCCAGGTCGGCGGCGACGGCATGCTGGCCACCGGAGATGGCCGACGCGCCGAGACCGACCAGGGCGGGGGTATTGGGCATCGCCCGAATCACGGCGATGCCCTCACCCGCGGCAGCTTCGAGGGTGGCGATCGTGACGCCGGCGGCGATCGACAGCACTCGTGCCGCCCCGGCCTTCGCCAACACGCCGAGCGCGGCCGGGACGACGGCGGGTTTCACGGCGACGATCGCATCGACATTGGATTGCGGTGAGCCAACCACCAGCACCCCCGGGTAGCTCGACGCGATGAGGTCTTGCCGGCCCGGGTCGGGTTCGATCACGACAAAATCGGTGGGGGTCGCCCACTCTTGTTCGATGAGTCCGCCGAGCAGCGCTTCGCCCATCTTGCCGCCGCCGATGATCTGGAGGGATGCCATGGCCGGATCGTAGCCGCACCCGCCGTCACCCCGTGCCGCCCGCCTTCACAGGACGCCCATCGGATTCAGGAGGATCGAGGATGGCGAACGGGCGGCCCAGCGCTGTGACGCCACAGACGGCGGCGGCAAAGATGCCGGAGGCGATCATCACGTCGCCGGTCGAGAACCATCGGAGCATTGCCCCTGCGACCGCCGGACCGAGCGCCTGCCCGGCGCGCACAAACCCCACCCAGATCGCCATGACCGTTGCCCGAACCGCTTCCGGCGCCTCCGAGGCCACGACGTCCTGCAAGGTAGGGATCATGCTGCCTTCGCCGAGCCCATAGATGAACACGCCCAGGAACAGCAGCGGCAAGGCGCCGGCGGCACCGATCAGGGCGAGCGAAACCGCGAAGGTGCCCAGGCCCGCATACACGATGGTTTGCACACTGACGCGCAGTCGCAAGCGCCCGAGCGAAAGCGCGGCGAGCGTTGATGTGAGCGCCGGGGCAGCGATGATTGCGCCGCGCACGCTCGGCCGGTAGCCGAACGTGGTTTCGAGGTGCTCGGCGAAGATGCCGAGAAACACCCCGAAGATGATCATGAAAAGCACCATGCCGAGCAACAGCGTCGAGTACATCAATGGCGCCTTCACCACCCCGGCCGCGCGCCGAAACTGCGGGCCGATCGCCGTGGGCTGTACCTCGACGCTGTCGACCAATCGGAGCGCCACGAGTGCAGCCAC
>RCMY010002102.1_pt1 | contig 18154 bp, 14 predicted proteins | sample 2041341 | NCBI WGS metagenome assembly RCMY01 (sample SAMN09708234, study PRJNA481090) | Marine sediment metagenome, whole genome shotgun sequencing project. | reverse complement strand
TCTAGATCTTTGAGTGAATTTGACATATTCGTTAGAAGTTCTCGGGCAATTCCTATTTTGAGACAGATCATGGCATCCGACGACTTCAAATCTGGAAATCTAAGCACTGTCGTATCATCAATTAAACCATTTGGTTTACCAACTAACTACGTTCCTAAAAAGCAGGGAACACCATGCTGGTTTATCCAAAAAATAGGTAGGAAATTTGTAGACCCTCAAGACGTAAAAGACGTAGGTAACCTGACTAATAAATGGAAGCTGCTAATACCTAAAGCACCTATAGCTGGACAAACGGATCTTACGAAGCCAATTCGTATCTATCATAATAAAAATGCTTTTATTGCTAAGCCAGGTGAGATATGTACTGAGTCTTGGATTGTAGCTGGAGCTTTCGACACTGAAGCTGAAGTCTTATCTTATAAATCATATATATTTACCAAAACAGCTCGTTTTCTAATTTTCCAGACTATCGTTTCACAAGACGTTAACCGCATGAACTATGCATTTGTACCACAGCTACCCGCATACGATGAAATTTACACAGATGAAATTTTATGTAAAAGATGGGGGATTTCTACAGAAGATTTTGATTATATAAACCAGCGTATATTAGAGACGGATTCTATTTATGATTAAGCAGCTTTTCCCAGAAAAAACCGAAGTAAATCCTACGATTTACGCTTATGAAGACACTCATCCTCAATATAAAGGATTACTCAAAGTTGGTTATACTACAGTAGGGGCAGAGCAGCGGGTAGCACAGCAGTATCCGACTATAAGGCCTGGTCAGAGACCTTATAACATCTTACTTGAAGAGTCTGCGATGAAAGAGGATGGGACTGTTTTTAGTGATCATGACGTTCATAGAGTCATGCGTGAAGCAGGCTTAGAAAATCCAAAAGGCGAGTGGTTTAAATGCACAGTTGAAGAAGTTAGATCTGTAATTATCTCGGTTCGTAATGGTGAGATTCGAACCGCGTCTCGTGATCAAGATTTTGCTATGCGCCCAGAGCAGAGTGAAGCTGTAGAGAAGACAATAAGTCACTACTCTAGTTACCGAAAAGATAATCGCAATGAAAGTGTTAAACCACCTCATTTCTTATGGAACGCAAAAATGCGGTTTGGTAAAACATTTACATCTTATCAGTTAGCCAAAAAGTTAAGTTGGAAAAAAATACTTGTTCTAACTTTTAAGCCTGCTGTCCAAAATGCATGGGAAGACGACTTAAACCGTCATGTAGATTTTGAAGGTTGGCAGTTTATAAAACGTAATGGTCAGATAACTTACGAAAGCGCTGACAAAAGCCTTCCAATCGTATGCTTTGGGTCATTCCAAGATTATTTAGGAAAAAATACTAAAACAGGTGGCATTAAGACACAGAATGAATGGGTCCATGCAACTCATTGGGATTGTGTAATATTTGATGAGTATCATTTTGGGGCCTGGCGCGAAAATGCAAAAGACTTATTCGAAGCAGAGGATGATGCTGAAATTAAATTTGGTGAAGGGGAGGGAGTTCAATATTTTGATCAAGATATCCTACCTATAACGACGGATCACTATCTTTATCTTTCAGGTACTCCATTTCGTGCTATAGCTTCTGGTGAATTCATTGAAGAGCAAATTTTTAACTGGACTTACTCAGATGAACAACGTGCTAAGAAAGAGTGGGAGGGTAAAAACAACCCTTATTTATCTTTACCCCGCATGGTAATGCTTACCTATCAAATGCCAGAAGAAATACGCGAAATTGCGATGCAGGGAGAATTCGATGAGTTTGATTTAAACGAGTTTTTCTCAGCCATTGGTGAAGGTGATAAGGCTGGTTTCAAATATAAAAATGAGGTGCAAAAATGGTTAAATCTTATTCGTGGCGGGTTTAGCGAGACTCTGGTTAGTGAATTAAAACTCGGAGCTAAAAAACCACCTATGCCTTTTTCTGATGCAAGGTTATTAGATCTACTATCACATACATTTTGGTTTTTACCATCAGTAGCTTCATGCTACGCTATGAAAAACCTATTAGAAAAAAATCAAAACAAATTTTACCACGACTATGAAGTAGTAGTAGCTGCTGGTAAGAAAGCAGGAATTGGCGCAGCTGCATTACCACCCGTTGAAAAAGCGATGGGCGACCCACTGAAGAGTAAAACTATTACGCTTTCATGCGGTAAACTTACTACTGGAGTTACCGTAAAACCTTGGGCTGGTATATTAATGTTGCGTAATTCATCCAGTCCTGAAACCTACTTCCAGGCTGCATTTAGAGTGCAATCACCCTGGACTATAAAAAATGCTGATGGTGTTTCGCCCAATAAAGAACTAATTATTAAAAATGAGTGTTATGTATTTGATTTTTCACCTAACCGAGCATTAAAACAAGTAGCTGACTATAGCTGCCGCTTAAATATAGATGAGACAAGCCCTGAGCAAAAAGTAGCAGAGTTTATTAGCTTCCTGCCTGTATTGGCTTACGATGGCAGTAGCATGAAACAAATTGATGCTGCTGGAATATTGGATATCGTTACAAGTGGAACAAGTGCTTCATTACTCGCTAGGCGCTGGGAAAGTGCATTACTTGTAAACGTGGATAATGAAACTCTTTCACGTCTCATGAGTAATGCAGAAGCTATGAGTGCACTAGCAAATATCGAAGGATTTAGAAGCCTAAACCAAGACCTTGAAACCATAATCAATAAATCGGAAGCGGTTAAAAAAGCTAAGCGTGATAAAAACGATGAGGACATGACTAAAAAAGAAAAGAAAGAACTAAGTGATGCAGAGAAGGAATATAAGAGCCTTCGCAAGAAAGTCCAAGATAAGCTTATTAAGTTCGCCACTAGGATACCTGTTTTTATGTACCTCACAGATCATAGAGAACGCACTTTAAAAGATGTAATAACTCAATTAGAACCCGATCTTTTTAAACGGGTAACGGGTCTAACACAACCAGATTTTGAATTGCTGGTTAGTTTGGGTGTATTTAACAGCAATTTAATGAATGATGCTGTATACAAGTTCAAGAGATATGAAGATGCTAGCTTAAACTATACAGAGCTAAACAAGCATGAAAATGAAAAATTTGGTCTATGGGACACAGTTCTATCTGCTAATGAAGCAAGTGAAATATACGAAAATATTTCCGAAATATAAGGTTAGCTAAAAGCTATATACATATAAGTTAAAAAAACGCTAGAATTTCTAGCGTTTTTTTAACTTTTAATAGTGCCAAAAAGGAAACAATACATTCAAAATACATTTTGTAATTTAATGGTATTTTTGAGGTTAGATTAAGTGATTCTTGGTTTATTATAATTATTATTAAAAGGCTAGGTGGGATGTAAAAATAAAACGGACGAAATAGTAACTCACCTAACCAAAAGGGAATCAAGGTAATGATTAACTCAGTTATTAACCCTGAGCAACTAGGGCAGAAAGTAAAAAAATGTGGTGGTCGCCGTAAAATTACACAGGCTGAGTTTATAGAAAGGGCCGAAGCTGTCCATGGCAAAGACTCTTTTGACTATGTCAAATCAGTTTATAAAACTGGCGAAGTTAAAGTAATAATAATATGTCCACATCATGGAGAGTTTAGCCAAGCACCAAGAAGTCACTGGAATGGGGCTGGCTGCCCTACTTGCAGCGGAACCAAAAAACTCAATACAACTGAATTTATCAAACGAGCCGAAGTAAAACATGGCACGGGTACTTATGATTATTCACTAGTGGAATATAAGAATGCGCAAACCAAAGTGACTATTATATGCCCACGTCATGATTTAAAATTTAGACAGGCTCCATACAATCATTTAAATGGTGTGAACTGTCCGCAATGTGCGTTAGAAAACCACCCGAAAAGACGCTTAACAAATTTCGAATTTATAGCTAGATGTCAAATGATACACGGTTCTAAAAAGTACGATTACAGATTGACTGAGTACACTACTAAACGCAACCAAGTGACCATTACATGCCTAATACATGGAGATTTTGAAATGGAAGCCGCTGCTCACATGAAGGGTAGTAACTGCCCAGCTTGTGTAGGAAATAAGAAGTTAAATACGGCTGAATTTATCAAAAAAGCTAAAGCAGTACATGGCGTTGGTACTTACGACTATTCACTAGTGAAGTATGAAAATATTCATACAAAAGTAATTATTGGATGTAACCAATGCAGCGAAACATTCGAGCAAAAACCACACTCTCATTTGTATGCTCACGGCTGCCCAGATTGTAACGCAATTAGTGGCTGGCAGCGCTCTGACTTCGAGGCCGCTTGTAAAAAAAACAATGGTCAGGGCTTTTTATATCTTATTAAGTGTAACGGAAAAGGTGAGAACTTTTATAAAGTCGGTATAACATCAAACACTATTAAACGTCGATTCAACGGCCCTCTAGCAATGCCTTATAACTTTGAGGTCTTAAAAATCATAGAAGGACGAGGTGCAGAAGTTTATGATATGGAAACTCAGATCCATCAACTATTAAAAGCCCATCACTACACACCATGCGTTTTTTTTGGAGGTAGTAGTAACGAATGTTTTAGTCAGTTAACGCAAGGGGTGAAAAGATTACTAGAAATTGAATAACATAACTCTCCAATATTACTGTAATGGCATCATAAAATCGAAGTTCCTAAAGGTATACCCTAATGGAACTACCTAAAAAGACTCGTCAATTAATTAATAGACCACTTAAAATAGACTGATATAATGGAACCACTTATATTAGACTGCTGAGCTAGTTATGTTTATTAGAGCTTATTTGAGAGCCTCAACAAAAGAGCAAGATGCCAAGAGAGCTAGAAATGAGTTAGTACAATTTGCAAAAGAGCACAAGCATAAAGTTGCTGCCTTTTATATAGAGAGTGAATCCGGTGCTACTCTAGATCGTCCAAAACTTATGCAGTTAATTGATGATGCTCATGAAGGTGATGTGATCTTAGTAGAACAGATCGATCGACTGGCACGTTTGAAACAAGCAGACTGGGAGACATTGAAAAAGATGCTGGCAGAAAAAAGACTGTCTGTAGTGTCAAAAGAGCTTCCTACCTCTTACATTGCACTTCAAAACGAAGGTAACACTGAATTCATGAGTAGTATCCTACAAGCTATTAACTCGATGTTGCTGGATATGTTAGCAGCTGTTGCTAGGAAAGATTATGAGGACCTACGGCACAGGCAACAACAGGGTGTTGCTAAGGCAAAAGCGGAAGGTAAATATACGGGTCGTAAAGTAGATTATGAGAAACGCAAGATAATCGCTAGCTTGCTTAATGCAAACTACAGCTATTCTGAAATTCAGAAAACGACAAACTGTTCTCGTCAATTAATAGCCACAGTGTCTAAAGAGCTAAAGCGCTAAACCTTTATTAGCCTATAAAATATTAAGTTAAGTGAATAAATCAGGTCCTAGTAGGAGTTTAAGCAGCTTCAAACATACTAAATTCTACTTAAAGAGGTCGGTGATGGATAAGACAAAAATCGTTAATATAGACTCAATCACTGAATCCAGGGAACTAATAGCCTACGAATATCTTTGGTCACAAGAAGGTGCAAGCTTTAAAACTATAGCTGAACTATTCAAGAAAAACCCCAATTCTGTCCCTTCAGAGCTAGTAGATACTGAGATAGTCGAACCATTTTTACCTAGAATACAAGAGAAACTGAAAGAATTAAACAAATGCTCTTTTAGTATAAAGGTGAATCATTTAACTGATTACCCCTTAAAGTTAAGCGATGCAAGTCATCCTGTTGAACTATTGTATTTCATAGGAAACTGGAATTTAATCTATAATGAGAAAATAGTATCTATAGTTGGTTCTCGTAAGCCTAGTTTAGACGGAGTGAGACGTACTAAGAAGCTAGTTAAAATGCTAGTTAAAGATGGATATACAATAATGTCAGGTTTAGCAGAAGGTGTTGATGCTACTGCGCATACTACGGCTCTCCAGCTCGGAGGAAAAACAATTGCCGTTATTGGAACTCCTATAGATCAATACTACCCAAAAAAGAACAAAGCATTACAAGATAAAATTGCTCAAAATCACCTTTTACTTAGTCAGATTCCTTTCGAAAAATATGCTCAACAAGACTACAGATTAAATCGTTTTTTCTTTCCAGAACGTAATGCAACAATGTCCGCTTTATCTCAAGCGACTATAATTATTGAAGCAGGCGAAACTTCTGGTACTTTAACTCAAGCAAGGGCAGCTTTGGGTCAAGGTAGGAAGTTATTCATTCTTGAAAATAATTTTAATAATCTGAATATCACTTGGCCCGAAAAATTTAATAAGAAAGGCGCTGTACGACTGAAAACCTATGACGATTTTTCAAGGAACATGAAATGACTTTAAGCTTAAAAGAACTAGATGAAAGCTTAGTAGGGGATCACTCTAAAATTGATATAAAAGACGATATTTTTTATTTGGAAGATTATAAGTCTGGAGGAACTTATCAAGGATCTACAGGTAACGACCTTATTCTTAATCTAAAAAAGGGAATGGATAAAAAAGGTACTTCTGAATGGATTCATAAAGAACGAGCGATTAAAAAAGTAGCAGATGTCGTATCAAAATTTATGGATCATGGAGCACAAAAAGTAGATAAAGTGTACTGGATTCCAGTTCCACCATCTAAATCCAGAATAGACCCGCAGTTTGACGATAGAGTTTATAGAATATTAACATTAGCACACGGTATGTCAGGTAATCATCAACATATAATTGCTGATGTCTTCCATCAAACTTCAAGTAGAGATGCGTTCAGCACAAATAAAGTAATACGCAGCATTACGGATCTCACATCTAACTATTCAATGAACGATATACCAAACTATAATCCTGAAACTGATGCAATTCTTATATTTGACGATGTGCTTACTACAGGATGTCATTTTAAAGCTATAGAAAGTATGATCTTAGATAAGTATGACAATGCTAATATTAAGGGTCTTTTTGTAGCTAGGGTAGCAAGATAAGGAGCCTCACTCATATACTCATATACTCATATACTCATATACTCATATACTCATATACTCATATAAGTAACTTGACTGTATGAAATCCAAGATAGTTACTTACACTAATTTTCATCATCATAATTCTTGAGCCAGTGATACCCCATTCCGAATATACTAATCAAGATAACAATAGCAAGTAATGAAAAAGCAAAATACTTGCCTAATTGATACTTATAAGTGAAAGCAAATAAGAAGCTTAGGTTGAAAACAGATGTAATAATTACGATAAGAACAACTGGTGATAACGTGAGAAATGAGACTTGCTGTGATACTTTCTCAAGGTGTTTCTCAGTATGCATTAATGTAATGCTAGTCTGCTTATTGAAATCTTGTAATGCTTGAGTATGACCGTTTGCAATATCTACTAATTCATTTATATTTTTAGTGCTTTTATCTAATAAATTATTGCTAGCTTGATTTAGTATCAATATGCTGTCAGCAATGGATGCGTTAGCGTCTGCACATGCTATTTTAAGCGCCTCAACGTTCTGCTGTACTGCTTCATCGTTCTTATCAATAGACCGCTCTTTACGCTCTGATAAGCGCTGAATTACTACTTCTATATCGCTATTAATTTTTATTATAGTAGCGTCAATAAGCTTTGCGATTTCTTTATCATAACGACTACCAATTTCGCTCTCTACAAATAGCTTTACACCCTTCTCCAAGCTTTTCATAGCTTGATTTTCAAGATTTACAAGCGAATCTGATGTTATGCTTAATCCGCGCTTTAACTGTTGGACAATGACGGCTAAATCATCAGTTTTAACATCAACTTTATTAAGTGTTTTATTGAGTCGCTCACTCACTCCCTTATCCGCTCCGTCCATCAACATTTTTAGCGGAGGTATAATATTTCTTATCTGTTCAACTAGGTTTTCTATATCATCATGTAGCTCTTGATTACTCATTTATTTTTATCCTTTCCTATGGTCGCATTGACGGATAGCTGCGATTTTTATTAATGATTTCGCTTTCTACTGTTAGCGTTTTCTTGTCTAGTAGCTGCGTTATATCACCGTCATTGATTATGATTCCAGGTGCTTGTAAAAACCGCTCTTTTAGCTTATCCAACACTTCAATTTTTTGCTTATCATCAGGCAGCTTATCAAGCTCTTTTATAAAGTCTTTAGCTGCGCCATCGACAATCGATTTGACACGTTCTACCTCTTTATCTCTTAGCTTTTCTTGTAGTTCAGTAAAATTATCTGTAATACTCAAAGCGTGTAAAACGAATATATTTTTTACCAATATCTCTGCATAATCAATTAATAAGCTTGGTGCGTCTATAGATTTAAAATCAAGCTTACTTACTTTGTTATTAACACGATCAGCCAGCACCACTCTCCTATCCGTAAAGTTCTTTATTTCGACTTCTTTTTTTGTAGCTATCTCACGCTCTACAAGCAATCTCTTTACCTCATTTTCACGCTCTATACGCTTTTTATCCTCAAGCTCTGCAAGTTCTTTATCTCTAATTGACTGAGCTTGTAACGCTGCTGCTTTATCACGCCAATTGCTAAGTTTTTCAACACTCAGCTGATTTGTTTTCGTATCTATTATCTCGTCTAAAAGCTCTCTACTTTGGTTAATTATTGGATTGCTCTCATCAAGAAATTTTTGACGGTCATTATAGAGTTTTGAATAGCGTTCATAAGTTTTTTTACTTGTATTAATCTGCTGTAGTAGCTCTTTTTGCTCTGCAACGTTATCAGCCCTAAAAGCTTTTATGTCACGCAATAAAAAATCTGCTTGCTGTTTAGTTTTTTCGTCAATATCAACAGCTTTGGTTTGCTGTAAATCTATGAGTGAGTGCGTAAAAACACTCAATTTCTCTGTGTTGAATTCTGACAACCTAGCTTTTTTATCGTATGTATTTTTGTTATCGGTCACTTTTATATCAACTAAATCGTCAAACGCTTCCCGCCAATCTAGCGCTAGAACAGATTTTTTATTCTTTATACTAGATAGTTTTTCAATCTCCTTTTGAACATCTTTCAATAATTTATCGAACGGTTTTTTTAGTGCGTAAAGCTCTTTATGCTTACCTATAATTTCTTGATTTATTGGTACTATTTCTTTTAGTATTTTAGTATTTTTTTCTCTTATTTTTTCTATATTTTCTAAGCTATCTTTGAGCTCTTGCACAGCACTTGTCTTCTGCAATGTATCATCTTTCGAAAAACGATCTAGCATCTTCATTATTTTCTCAATAGATTTAAGCTGATTTATCGTTGAAATCTCTTTCAGTTTTTTCTCTAAAATCAATATTTTATTATCATAATTAGTATCTAAATATTCTGAATTATTTTTAAATCCTGCTAAGTTATTTTGAATAATTATACTATTCTGCGCTTGCTTATTAAGTCTTTCATATAAACCATTAGCAGTAGATAAAATGGTTGCTCTTTCAGTCTTTTTTTTCTTACCTATGCCGTCAGTTGATTCCATAAAACTATCTATCAAACTATTAAAATCAATATCATTTTTAAACTCTGACTTCGGCATTACTATTTTTATATTACTTAGATCAATACTGGCATATGGCTTACGCTTTCTATACTCAACTTTAATCCCTTTAAACTCTTGAATATTAGGCTCTAAATCTATACGCCCATCATCGTTATAATCAATCTCTAAGTCTTTAGATTTTATATAATTATTTAGATCATTAACGAGTTCGTTATAATCCTGTATTACTGAGCTTTTATTATTTAGAATATCTCTATATAACGTTTTCCCTAACTTCATTTTTGGTAGTAAATTAATCCCTTGTTCACGATATGATTTTTCGCTTATATGTTTACTTTCTGGTAATATTTCATTTGATAAATCAGCCCATAATTTTCTTATGTATTTGAGTTCCTCACCGCGCCCATTTAGTCCTTTTATTAGCCTATCAGTCGTTGACCATTGCAACCAATTTTTTCTACTTGAAAGCGAATAACTACTATTATTTTCTGCCATTATTTCACGGCTAGAAAGCAAGATATGAGCATGGAAATTATTAGTAGTAAGCTCTGCAACTTGATCATTATCTTTAAGCTGAATATGAGTGTGCGGTCTATGTATTGAGACATCAACCAAAACATTATATCTATCCGATAAGCGCTGGCTAAATTTCTCAGCTAGCTCTATATATTTTGACTTACTCACTCCATCAGGAAACATAACATCGATTTCAGTACCATATTGTGCATTTTTTCGAGTTTCTATTAGTTCAATTTGATTCCAGAAGTCACTACGATTTACTTTTAAGTCACCTGCAATCATAGGCGTGATTAATGTTGTATATACTAAGTTTTTTTCTACAACCTTGGTTGATTCGACTCCATTCTCATCAACAAGATTTATTATTTTTTCTCTATTTTTGCTGGTGTAATTATGAGTTTTCCCGTTCTTTTTGTCTTTAATTTCTGAGCCAGAATTATATGCTGATTTAGCGATAACACTATCATTTTTTTTCTTACTTATAGCACTAACCGACAGATGAAATCCTTTATTATTCATACCGATTACTCCGATATATATTGGTTTTTTTGGGGGTTTTAGGGGGTCTTTTCCCCCTAACGAACGACGGAGTTGATGACAAAAAATAGCACCCCTCGCGGGTCTTTTTGGCAGCAACTCCTAAGTTCGCTCTTACAGAGAGTTAAAAATGATACAGCGCCACGAAATGATGTGTCTTGTTCATTTTTTAAAAACTTGCCAAGTCTGTAATTAGTATGATATATTAATTTTTATTATTGTATCATTAAAAGGATTAAAAAATGTCAGTTATAAGTGATGAATTCTTTCCTGATCATTTGGCTAAGTTACAAGCTATAAAAAATGAGATGGACGAAGGTAAAACTAACGTCCACAATACATTAGGTATTTGGTTAGACAATGCACTTAGTGACAAGAATAATAATCAGATAAGAGAATTGTTTATAAAAGATGCTGAAAATAAGAATTATTTAACTAAGAAAGGTCAGCGTGATATTACAAGAAAAATAGCTAGTAATTTGTCTGTAAATGTACGCTTAAAAAATAGTAATCATGCTGAAAATATTAATGATGATTACGATCAAACAGTACTTTAAAACTCTTGATTTGGTGTTATATTCATTAATGAATTATATAATCTAGCTGATGCTAGCGCGTCTGATTTGGCTCTATGGGTTCCTGAGCTAACACTGCATTTATAACAAGCATTAGCTAGACTTATATAACGATCATTACAACCTAGTTTCTCTGCTGAGAACTCCATCAAACAATTAGTAGATTTTATATCTATTGAAAAGTCGCCACAAGCTGAATTCTCCATCACTCCAATATCAAACCACTTATTGAATATCCATAAATCTTTGTTAGCTATTAGCTTTAAAACACAGTCTTGTATTTCAGAAAATTTTGGCATATTTTGTATTGTTGATTCATTAATACAGTGTATAACTTTCGCATCGTATTCTATTAAAGTATCTGTATAAAGCAAAGTGTCTATTACCACGAAACCATCATTATCTACAATAGCTAGTTCTATAACTTGATTATGTCGTCCGAGCCCTGTAGTTTCAGTATCTAAAAATAAGGGTTTTTTATGGTTTTTGTTCAAGTAATCAAAGACTGAATTCTCAATATTAGCAATTATAATACTTGCATTTTCAACACGATTTTTCTCTATTTTCTCAGCTTTTCTTATTGCCTTATTTAATCTTATATCTGCTCTTAATGCTTTCTCGTGTGCTTGTTCAAATTCTTTCGCTATTTCGTGCTTAGTTTTAACTCGATATTGATATGGAAAGTAAAAATACTTACTTCTATCTTGATATTTTCCCTCCCAATATAGTTCGTTATAATCACTTAGAACACTACCTTTTTTTAGCGTCAATTCTCGCTGTCTATCAAAGTCAGATTTGCACCATGTATGACTTGTAAATGAGAAGTTTAACCCTCTCTCAACTTCACCAACTCCGCTTATATGATCGCAATAAGTCTTACCTAGTTTTATATTCTCCGCAACTTTCAAAAGTGTTTGAGCTATAAGCTCTTTTTTTGGTAGATGCTTAGTCTTTATTTTGCGTATTCTTTGTAAATTCATATCACAGCCTAACTGACGATTTATAGAATTTACACCTTTAGCAGATACCTTTATTTTTCCATCATCATTAATGCTATTAGCAATCTGTACTAAAGCATTACAAGCATTTAAAAGGTCTTTATTCGGGCTATATGCTCTTTGTTCTCTAAGTACAGAAATTGGATCAGCTTCTACTTGCTGTACTTGTTCGCTGGGCATGCTATCAATATTAATAGATTGATAGCCGTTTTCGCTCGCGTGTTCAAGACTAATAACGGCTGTTTTTGAGGTTAGATTAGGCATTTTTAGTGTCCCTATCATCAGTAATTTTTGTAGGGCGTTTAGTGGCTGTTTTAGCACTATTAGATGAATTACCATCGTCACCAGCAAGGCTTACTTTCGCCTTTAAAGTAGCTACTTCGGTTACGTATAGTTCAAGCTTATTTTGCAGTTTTTCAATCTCTGCGCGTAAGTCTTGTTTAATATTTTCATCACTTTTAGTCGCGCCTTTTAACTCGCTTAGCTGTTCTAACTGTTGCGTGTACTTGGTATGTAGTTGCTCTTGCTCTTTGACTAAAACTTCTTTCTTATTCTTAAGACTGCTTGATGTTTCATTTAGTGTTTGAATTTCGGCAGTTGCTTGCACTATTTTTATAGTCAGCTGTGCATTATTGTCATGCAAGATTTTATTATCGTGTTTTAATGTTGCGATTTCACGTTGCAATGTACTGTTTTCAGCATTAAATTTATTTAGCTGATCGCCTTGATCTGCAAGCTCTGTACGTTGCTTCTCATTAGCAGCTTTTAAGCTCTCAATTTCAAGATTTAGTAGCTCGATTTCTTTCTCTCTTGCGTCACTATAAGCATTTGTTTCTACAATCTCCGCATCCTTTTTCTTAAGCTGTTCACTATTGGTTACGCGCTCATGAATAAGAGTCTCATTTGCGCTGTCTTGTGCTGTCGCGGTAACAGTAATGATGACATTATCGGCAAGCTCTCCAAACTGCTGCATTAATAGAGCTTTTAGCTCTGCATCAACTTCAACTTTGCGATCATCACTGCTGTCATTGTTCGGCTGCGTATCTTGTTGAGCTTTCCAGCTGTCTAAGGCAGGTTTAATAGAGTTAAGCGAGCTACCTGATTCGCTGCGGATAAGCTCATAAGTCGGCTTGTCACCGCGCTTTACGATTGTGTTGATATGTTCGTGAAGTTTTTTTTCTAACTCTGGTGAAATACTCATAATCCGCGAGCCTCGTATATATTTACGTTAATCTAATGAATAACACTATTATAGCATATTGATACTATCATAGTAAATACTATTCTTAATAATATCCTATGATAGTATCAATAGTATCCTATCATTTAAATTCTATTATAGCTTTTGACAGACAAAAAAAAGCGCCCAAATCAGCGATTTAAGCGCTGTAGAAGTTATTTCTACGGTAACCTAGCAGGAAGCATAACAAAAAGACGTAGAGAGCAAATAAAGACCAATAAAGACAGTAATAACACCAGAGCTCAAACTAGTAATTCAGCAAATATCAACGAAGGCTGCAATATCCAAGCATTACCTTTTAGATGTAGAGGCGTATGCCCACAGGGTAAATGCCCACAGCAAGCAAGCGGCTACCGCTTACGCCTGCCCCTTGGGGGGGCGCGTAGCGGTAGCCGCTGCTATGGACAACCCTGATGGACAACGCAGCGTAAACTATTAAAGAATAATAAAGTAAAAACGTGAAAGGACTCGCTGCGCTCGAACTGCCTTTATTCGTACAAGAGTACGAAAGTGTCTACGACACTATATCTGATGGCTTGGGTTACACTTTTTTTGCAGGAAAGCCTTTGGTAGCAAGACTTTCGCCTTTTTTTTTTAACGGTTTTTAATATTAATTTGTCTAACAATACTAATTAGTTTTTCTACACCATTCGCTGATGGTTTTCCTACTAACTTTAAGTTGCTCTGCTATTGCAGTTTTACTCATTCCGTCAGCAAGCAGCTTAGCTGCTTTATTGCGCTTGTAGCGTGTCTTATCAGACTTATAGACAGGTTTATCACTTTTTAGTGATTGAACACGCTTACCACCTTTTTTGCCTCTTTTAGCTTGCTCAACAGTCAGCTTACGATCTTTAAATCTTGCTCTACCTGTATATTTTTTCCATGTCCAGTCACTAATACTGTTCGCCGTAGTTAATATTTCATTTTCAGGTAACATATTTTCAATAAAAAGTCGCTCATTCACTAAGTGACATTCGGCTAAAACGTAGCTGTATAGCTGCTCCTGAGTTTTGCACTTTTCTTTGTATGCATAGGCTGAAAATCTTACAGTATGAAATATATCGTTATTGCGTCCTAGTCCCATAAAATCATCAGGATTTCTAACGCTATATGTAGTGGTTAAATCAAGATTTTTAGAAAGAGCGTCAAGCGTGTACGGCTCAACCAAGCAATATGACACTTCTTGCATTTGAGAGTTCAAAGGGTTCTTTGAAATGAAATGGGTATAAGCGCTGTCAGCATTCAATTGAATGGTCATTGCTTTACGAATAGCATTGAGATAATGCTGTATATTTGCTTTACCTTGCATACTAATACACACTGGGCTTTCCAGCTCGTAAAAGTACTGACAATGACCATTCGATGTATTGCGGATTATGATTTGAGGAGGTGGCATATCAGCATAATGCCAGTTCAAAAAACAACTGTCATCTGCTGATTCTTTATCAATTTTATTGTCAACATCGAATACGATATAACGAATAAGGTTAGCTGAATTGAACTGGATCAACCTACCTTTAGCCAAAGCTGTATTTTTATCTAACGGCTCTGTTAATCCGTGCCCTTTTTGAAATGAGCAGCGTATCCAGTTCGGTAAGTTTTCATAGAATCGCCCTAAAGGCGGTATTTTTAGCGTCTCAATGCTGTCAAAAGACGGATTTCTGACGGTTGCGTATTGTAATAACATCAGCTTAAATACTTGTATTTATAGCAAGTAGGCATTACAATAGCGACTGGTTAGATCGTTTTGTTTTTGCTTAGTTGCTTAATCAAAACATTGTTAAGAAGTGTTCCCCAACACGGCTTAACCCCTATGCTAGAAAGCCCACGTTTCCGCGTGGGCTTTCGCATTTCAGTAAGTCTACACTCTTTATCAAGCATCCGCAAAGCCTTTATTCTACTAGCTCTCAAGATATACTGAGAGTATATAGATACCTTATTATGTTTGTATATACTCTCAGTATATAGATACCTTATTATGCTTATACCTTCTAGCTTAACCTCTTGCTTATCCTTTCTGATTGAATAAAAAAAACTCTTTTCTTATATATAAAATAGCTACTATTATCATAGCTAACACACTATTTAATAACTAAATTTATTTTAAACAATAAACTCTTAGTGTATACTCTCAAATACTCAAATACTCAAATACTCAAATACTCAAATACTCAAATACTCAAAATAGGTTTATTTTATGAAAGTTATTGCTGTATTGAATCAAAAGGGTGGTAGTGGTAAGACGACTATTGCCACTCAATTAGCTAGAGGTTTACAGTTGCAAGGGCATAGCGTCCTACTGGTAGATAGCGATCAGCAAGGCAGTGCACGCGACTGGAGAGCAGTCGATGAGGATAACCCCGTACCCGTAATTGGTCTTGATCGACCGACTCTCGATAAAGATCTAAAAAATGTATCAGATAAAGAATACGTGGTGATTGACGGATCCCCTCAAGCCACGAGTTTAGCCTTGTCTGCCATTAAAGCAGCTGATTTTGTACTAATCCCAGTGCAGCCTAGTCCATACGATGTTTGGGCTACCAGCGATTTAGTAGATCTAGTGCAGCAACGTATAGAAATGACTGATGGCAAACTGAAAGCGGCATTTGTAGTTTCTCGTGCCATTCAAAACACTAATATCGGTAAAGAAGTAGCATCAGTGCTACTAGATTATGGTTTACCAGTGTTAGATACCAAAATTATGCAGCGTGTTAGTTATCCTAATAGTGCAGCTCTTGGCAAAACAGTTTTTGATACTGAGTCAGCTAACAGCAATGCTGTACAAGAGATAACAGCTCTGGTAAATGAAGTTAAAAAATTTTTCGACAAAGAGTAAGGTGCGAACATGAAAGCAGGTAGACCTAGTAAAGAAGCCAAAAACAAATTGAGTTTGTCAGATGTGACTGATATTCCACAAAAGACAGTAAGAGTAAACTTCAACCTTGATGAAGAAAAATATATCGAACTAAAAAAGTATGCGCTTGATAGTCGTAAAACGGTAACGCAACTGCTAACTGAGATGATTGATGACAAGGTAATTAAACGATAGATAGAATTTGTTCATCAAAAGTCTTTAATAGACATATATGACACCGAAACTTATATTCCAAACTTTCCTAGCTAATTATATAAAGGCTCAAGAATGTCGTCACAAATCGTTTCAAAGCAGCGGGTATCAGACCATGGTGAAGTGTTCACGAATGAGCGTGAAGTAAATGCCATGGTAGATTTAGTTAAACAAGAAGCTGAACGTATTGAGTCACGTTTTCTAGAACCTGCGTGTGGAACAGGTAATTTTCTCGTAAATATTTTGGAAAGGAAGTTGGCTATTGTAGAGAAGCGTTACGCTAGAACACAATTTAATTATGAGTGTAATGCAGTATTAGCTATATCCTCTTTGTACGGCATAGATATACTTCAAGATAGTATAGAACAATGTCGCGAACGATTATTTAATACATTTAATAGCCATTATACGAGTCTATTTAAGGACAACTGCAAAGATGTCTGCCGCGCCTCTGTACGTACTATATTAAATTTAAATATTATTCATGGCAGTGCGCTAACGCTCCAAAAAATTGACGGAAGTGGACCTATAGTATTTCCTGAATGGTCACCAGTTAGCAAAAAGTATCTTAAACGTAGGGACTTCATCTTTAAAGAACTGATAGAACAAGATAAGTCAGCAGAGCTAAACCTATTCTCCGATTCACAACCCCCGCTTTCTTCCGACTTAGGTGAAAGTGTATTTATTGCAGAACCGGATAAAGAATACCCAGTAACTCATTTTTTGGAATTAACATATGATTAGTGGATTAGAACAAACACAACACAACCCAGATGTACTTTCATGTTTAGCCAACCTTAGTAGTGATGAAGTCTTTACACCACCTGAATTAGCAAATGCTATTCTCGATATGCTTCCAGAAGAATTATGGAGTGATGAGACGACAACTTTTCTAGACCCTGGTTCAAAATCTGGGGTCTTTCTAAGAGAGATAGCTAAGCGTCTAGGGAAAGGGCTTTCTACAAAGATTCCTGACCGCCAAGAGCGATTCAACCACATATTTACTAATCAAATATTTGGAATAGCTATTACTGACTTAACAGCACTTATGTCTAGACGTTCATTATATTGTTCAAAAACTGCAAATAACTCTTATTCTGTATGTGATGACTTTAATGATGCAGATGGCAATATACGGTATATATCAATACCTCACTCTTGGGATAGTACTGATCGTTGTGAGTTTTGTGGAGCAAGTAAAGCTGGGTATGAGCGCGGAGACGAACTTGAAACGCATGCTTATGAGTTTATACATACCAAAAACCCAGAAGAGATTTTTAACATGAAATTTGATGTAATTATTGGAAACCCTCCCTATCAACTTGATACAAATGGACCTAGTCGACAAGCGAAACCAATTTACAACTTATTTGTAGAACAAGCCAAAAAGCTCAACCCTAGATTTATTACAATGATTATTCCATCTAGATGGTTTTCAGGGGGTATGGGACTTAAACAGTTTCGGCAAGATATGCTTGAAAGTACGCAAATATCTCAACTAGTTGAATACTCCAATGCATCTGAAGTCTTTCCAGGTGTAGATATTGCAGGAGGAGTATGTTACTTCCTTTGGGAGAATCAGTATGATGGATTATGCAATGTAGTGAATGTGAATGGCGATGAGCGTTTGGAGATGTCTAGATCTTTGAGTGAATTTGACATATTCGTTAGAAGTTCTCGGGCAATTCCTATTTTGAGACAGATCATGGCATCCGACGACTTCAA
>RCMY010002101.1_pt1 | contig 18157 bp, 10 predicted proteins | sample 2041341 | NCBI WGS metagenome assembly RCMY01 (sample SAMN09708234, study PRJNA481090) | Marine sediment metagenome, whole genome shotgun sequencing project. | reverse complement strand
AGGACACAAACTGGCGGATTTTTACTCCGCTACAACTGCGCTATTTCGCAGCCGTTTCTGTGGCCCATTATTGCTGTGCGTTTTACACCGGTTTTCCCAAGTGTGACGGTAGTCCTCAATTGTATGGCCGGGGGAGGGCAAAAGCCCGTTGTTTCGGAGGTACTTGTTCATTGCTGCTGATTAGCTATTTTTGTTATGGAATCGCGGGAAGCCCTCTGGATGACGCAAAGGCGATTGGTGCAAGAAAAAGCTACGCATTTTGTGCCGGTTATGTTATTGAAAGCAGGGTTGTTAACGCTAACAGTTCGGCGTTTGGGGTCAGTTTGGTGGTCTGCGCTGATCCAGTGACGAGCTGAGGGGAAACACGAGATGGTGAAGAAACCTGTGACTACAACGGCTAATCCCGCGAAAGCTAATGTTGTGGTTGAGACACTTCCTGCATTTTTGTCAGTTGACGTCGTTCAAATGCTGAATGCTGGGGATCACCCTGACCCGTTTTCCGTATTAGGGTCGCAAAAGAGTGGCCGCCAGCGATGGGTCGTCACGTTGCAACCAGGTGCAGTTTCCGTAACGGCGACTGTGGGCAAAATGCAAACGCAGTTGCCGCGTGTTTCGGGGGATGTTTTTGCGGCTCCGGTTTCTGGGGGCGCCTATACTTTGACCACAACTTACGCAAATGGAGCGACGCATACTGCGGCTGATCCGTTTGCGTTTAGCCCGGTGTTGTCCGACTTTGATTCCTATCTGTTGGGCGAGGGCACGCACCGCGCGTTATGGCGTGTTTTGGGCGCGCATGTTTGCGACCATGAGGGTGTGGCAGGTACGCATTTTGCAGTTTGGGCACCTAATGCGCAGCGTGTGTCTGTCATTGGTGAATTCAATGCTTGGGATGGCCGCAGGCATCCGATGCGCCGCGTGGGTGCGACGGGCGTTTGGGATATTTTCATTCCTGATATCGGCGAGGGTGCTTTGTATAAATACGAGGTGATCGGCGCGGATGGGGCCCGTGGTTTGAAGGCTGATCCAGTTGGGTATGGCTCTCAGCATCCGCCCGAGAAGGCGTCTGTTGTGCGTGATATTTCCGGCTATGGCTGGAAAGACGCGGCGTGGATGCAGACCCGTGCTGCCAATAACAAGCGCAACGCGCCGATCTCGATTTACGAGGTGCATTTGGGGTCTTGGCGGCGCAAGTGGGACGACGCAGGACGTCCGCTGTCGTATAAAGAACTGGCCGCTGATCTGGTCGGCTATGTGAAGCACATGGGATTTACGCATATCGAATTATTGCCTGTGTCCGAGTTCCCGTTTGACGGGTCTTGGGGCTATCAGCCGGTGGGGCTATATGCGCCGACAATCCGCTTTGGTCCGCCGCATGAATTTCGCGATTTTGTAGATGCGGCGCATGGGGCTGGTTTGGGGGTTTTGCTGGATTGGGTGCCGGGGCATTTCCCGACCGATGCACATGGGTTGGCGCGTTTTGATGGTACGCCATTGTACGAACATGCGGACATGCGTGAGGGGTTCCATCAGGATTGGAACACGCTGATTTTCAATTACGGGCGCACAGAGGTGAAGAACTATCTGGTGTCTAACGCGCTGTACTGGATCGAGGAATACCACTTGGACGGGCTACGGGTCGATGCGGTGGCGTCGATGCTCTATCGCAATTACGCGCGCCAAGACGGCGAGTGGATTCCGAACAAAGATGGCGGCACCGAGAATTATGAAGCGATTGCGTTCCTGCAAGAAATGAACACGGCCGTCTATGGCGCACATCCGTCTTCCATGACGGTGGCAGAGGAAAGCACATCGTTTGCTGGCGTGTCGCATCCCGTTGATACGGGTGGACTTGGCTTTGGCTACAAGTGGAACATGGGCTGGATGAACGACACGTTGGATTATATGGCGCGTGATCCGATCTACCGTAAGCATCATCACAACGAGATGACGTTTGGTATGCATTATGCGTTTTCTGAGAACTTTGTTTTGCCAATTAGCCACGACGAAGTTGTACATGGCAAAGGGTCAATGATTAACAAAATGCCCGGCAATGACGAAGAAAAGTTTGCCAACCTGCGCGCCTATTACGGGTTTATGTGGACCCATCCTGGTAAGAAGCTGCTGTTCATGGGCTGCGAATTTGCGCAGCCGGAAGAGTGGAACCATGATGGTGATTTGAATTGGGATGCCGCAGCACAGCCCGCCAACAAAGGCGTGCAAAATCTCGTGCGGGATTTGAATATGCTTTATACCAGCACGCCGTCATTGCACAAATATGACTGTGAGGTGCGCGGCTTTAGTTGGATGAACAGCGACGCTGAACGCTCCACCTTGGGCTTCTCGCGTCACGGCGATGAGACGGATGCGCCCGTGTTGGTGATGTGCAACTTCACGCCTGTTCTCAGAACGGGCATGCGGGTCGGCGTGCCGCGTGCTGGCGTATGGGAAGAGGTTTTGAACACAGATTCAGAGCACTACGGTGGTGAAAATCGCGGTAACCTTGGTGGTGTAGAGGCCACTTTGATTCCCTGCGATGGTCATGCGGCCTCGATTGAGATGACTTTGCCGCCGCTGTCCACAGTGGTGTTCCGGTTGAAGTTTTAGGTATAATTCTGGGAGGGGAATACCAATGGAGCAGAAAAGATTAACACATAGATCAATGGTTTTTGTGCTTGCCGGAGGGCGTGGAAGCCGTTTGAAAGAACTGACCGACCGCCGTGTGAAACCTGCCGTGTATTTTGGCGGGAAGACGCGGATCATCGACTTTGCTTTGTCGAATGCGCTGAACTCGGGCATCCGTAAGATGGCTGTGGCGACCCAGTACAAGGCGCATAGTTTGATCCGCCATTTGCAGCGCGGTTGGAGCTTTTTCCGTGCCGAGCGTAATGAGTTTTTGGATATTCTGCCTGCTTCGCAGCGGTCAAATACCGAGAGTTGGTATAAGGGCACCGCGGATGCCGTGACCCAGAATATCGACATTGTGGATAGCTACGGCGTTGAATATATTATTATTTTGGCAGGTGACCATATCTATAAGATGGATTATGAACTCATGCTGCGCCAGCATGTCGATAGCGGTGCAGATGTGACGGTGGGCTGTTTGACCGTGCCGCGAGAGGAGGCATCTGCCTTTGGCGTGATGGCCACGGATGATACGGGTCGCATCACGTCGTTCTTGGAAAAGCCAAGCGATCCGCCTGCAACGCCTGAAGACCCCAGCAAGGCATTGGCGTCGATGGGTATCTATGTTTTCGATTGGAAATTCTTGCGCAACTTGTTGCTTGAAGATGCCGAAAACACAGAGTCGACCAATGATTTTGGCCACGACCTGATCCCGCATATCGTGAAGCACGGTAAGGCTGTCGCGCACCGTTTTGATGAAAGCTGTGTGCGTGCCGAGGGCGCGCCGGTTTACTGGAAAGATGTGGGCACCATTGATGCGTTCTGGGAGAGCAACATTGATCTGACCAGTTTCACCCCTGATCTGGACTTATGGGACAAGAACTGGCCGATCTGGACCTATTCCGAGAGCACCCCACCTGCGAAATTCATCCATGACGAGCGTGACAGGCGGGGCATGGCGATCTCAAGCATGATCTCTGGGGGCTGTATTATTTCGGGGACCGAGGTGCGTAATTCGTGCTTGTTCACGGGGGTTCACACCAATTCCTATGCGGTTTTGGACCAAGCTGTGGTGCTGCCAAATGTAGTGGTGAACCGGTCGGCACGATTGCGCCGCGTGGTGATTGATAAGGGTGTGATCATTCCTGAGGGGCTAGTTGTCGGCGAGGATGCCATGGAGGATGCCCGTTGGTTTAACGTCACGGAGCGCGGCACGACACTGATCACGCAACCCATGATCGACAGGAGAGCCAGCGCGCTATGACCCGTATCCTATCTGTTGCGTCCGAGTGTGTTCCGTTTGTGAAAACGGGAGGGCTTGCAGATGTTGTGGGCGCTTTGCCTGCCGCACTGGGCGCATTGGGTGACGAGGTGAGAACCTTGATCCCTGGCTATCCAGCGGTGATGGAGAAGGTTGGCAAAGCCAAGAAAATCGTTGCGTTTGATGATCTTTTTGGGGGTCCCGCGCGTGTGCTTTCGGCGTCTGTCGCGGGCTTGGATTTGTTCGTGTTAGAGGCCGCGCATTTGTACACGCGTGCAGGCGGAATTTACTTGGATGCTGAGGGCCACGACTGGCCTGACAACGCAGAGCGCTTTGCCGCGTTAAGTTATGCGGCGGCCTATATTGCGACCTATGGCGCGGATGATTGGATGCCTCAGGTTGTGCATGGTCATGACTGGCAGGCGGGTTTGACGCCAGAGTATTTGCACGGTTTCGGCGCACGCACGCCGTTTGTATTTACGGTGCATAATATTGCGTTTCATGGCAATGTGGGCGGCGATAAGGTTAACGATTTGTTGCTTGATCCGTTGCGGTTCACAGTTGAGAATTTCGAGTTTTGGGGCCATGTCTCGGCGTTAAAGGCAGGGCTTATGGGGGCTGCAAAGATTACAACAGTGTCGCAGACGTATGCAGAGGAATTGATGACCCCTGAATTTGGCATGGGTATGGAGGGTGTTTTGCGTGCCCGTCATGCCGATCTGACAGGGATCGTGAACGGGATCGATACGGAGGTTTGGAACCCCGCGACGGATCCCGAGATTATGACCTATAAACTGCCTAGCGGTAAGAAAGCGAACAAAGCGGCACTGCGCAAAGAGTTTGATTTGCCTGACGCGGATGGTCCGCTTTGCGTGTTGGTCTCGCGCCTGAGCGGGCAAAAGGGGATCGATCTGTTGTTAGAGGCTTTGCCTGCATTGTTGGAGCGCGGCGGCCAATTGGCGTTGCTTGGCTCTGGTGACGCGGGGCTGGAGGCGAAGTTGATGGAGCTGGCTGCGACCAACCCGAACGTAGGGGTGCGCATTGGCTACAACGAGGCATTGGCGCACCGCTTGATTGCGGGCGGTGATGCGATCCTTGTGCCGTCGCGGTTCGAGCCTTGCGGCCTGACCCAGCTTTACGGTTTGCGCTATGGCACGGTGCCGTTTGTGACGCTGACCGGCGGCTTGGCAGATACGGTGATCAACGCGTCGCCCGCAGCCCTTGCGCAAGGTGTGGCCACGGGCGTACAGGTGTTTCCAGTGACAGCAGGTGCGATTGCCAACGGCTTTGCGCGGCTTTGTGCGCTATACGCGGACCCAAAGGTTTGGGGCGACCTGCAACGCAACGCGATGCGCCAACCCGTTGGTTGGGAAACTTCCGCCGAGGCGTTTCATGCGCTTTATAGTGCGGTGACAATTAAGGCTGGTTGATGACACGAAACTTTCCGATCCAAGCGGGTCATGCCTATCCGCTAGGGGCGACGTTTGATGGCGATGGCGTTAATTTTGCAGTGTTTTCACAGCATGCCGTGCAGGTCACACTTTGCTTGTTTGATCAAGACGGCCATGAAATCCAGCTGATCGCATTGCCCGAACGCGAAGGCCATGTTTGGCACGGCTATATTCCCGGCATGCGCGCAGGGCAGCAATACGGGTTTCGGATGCACGGGCCATATTTGCCACGCGAGGGGCACAGGTTTAACCATAATAAACTGCTGATTGATCCCTATGCAAAACGTCTAACGGGGCATCCAGTCTGGAACGATGCGCTGTTTGGCTACGATGTGAACGACGTTGATCTCGACCTGAGTTTTGATACCCGCGACAGTGCGCCTTTCATGCCGCGTAGCGTTGTTGTGGACCCGTCGTTTACTTGGGGCAATAAAGTCGCGCCGGATCATGATCTGGAAGATACGATCATTTATGAGGCCCATGTTAAAGGCTTGACCGCTGGCCGCAAAGACATCGAGCAGGCGGGGACCTATCTTGCGATGGCGTCTGATCCGATGTTGGATCATCTGAACAAGCTGGGTGTGACGGCGATTGAATTAATGCCGGTGCAGGCGTTTCTGGACGACAAATTTTTGGTCGATCGCGGGCTGACGAATTACTGGGGCTACATGACCTACGGGTTCTTTGCCCCAGAACCGCGCTATATGCAGACGGGCGAGATTTCCGAGTTTCAGCAGATGGTGGCCCGTTTTCATAGTGCGGGGATCGAGGTGATCTTGGACGTGGTGTATAACCATAGTGCCGAAGGGTCGGAGCTGGGTCCGACTTTGGCGTTTCGTGGATTGGACAATGCCAGTTATTACCGCTTGGCGGATGATCCGCGTTATTATGCCAATGATGCGGGCTGTGGGAATACGCTTGATCTTGATAATCCGTTTGCGCTGCGCCTTGTGATGGACAGTCTGCGGTATTGGATCGAGGTGATGCATGTTGATGGTTTCCGCTTTGATTTGTGCTCGACCTTGGGGCGCACGCAGGGTGGGTTTGACCGTGACGGGCCGTTTTTTCGCGCCGTGCGACAAGACCCTGTCCTGAATAAATGCAAGTTGATTGCGGAGCCTTGGGACTTGGGACTGGGGGGGTATCAACTGGGCGCTTGTCCCGCGCCATTTGCAGAGTGGAACGATCAATACCGCGATGATATGCGGCGGTTTTGGCGTGAGGATAGTGGGCTGGTTGCGGGCATGGCGGCGCGGTTGACGGGCTCTGCGCAGTTTTTTGACCACGAGGGGCGCGCGGCGACATCTTCGGTCAACTTTATCACTGCGCATGATGGTTTTACGCTGCGCGATACGGTGAGTTATGCGGAGAAACATAACGAAGCAAATGGCGAGGATAACCGTGACGGACATGCGGGGAATTACTCTGACAACTTTGGCGTCGAAGGTGCCACCAATGATCAAGGCATCATTGCCGCGCGCACCCGTCGTCGTCGCAATATGATTGCCACGCTGCTGTTGTCGCAAGGTACGCCGATGTTGCTTGCGGGCGACGAGATTGGCAATGGTCAAGATGGTAATAACAACGCCTATTGTCAGGATAATCCGCTGGGCTGGGTTGATTGGGCGGGGCGTGACGATGCGTTTTTTGCGTTTTGCAGGCAGGCGATTGCGTTTCGCAAGGCGCATCCGATTTTGCGCCAGCGCAGATTTTTACATTCTCGTGAACGCCTGATTGACGGCGAGAGTGATCTGTTCTGGCGCCGCGAAGATGGTCACGCCATGCAGCAAAGTGATTGGGATGATCCTAACCGCAAGATCATCATTGCTGAATTGCGCATGGCATCTGGCACCCCGGAATATGTAGAGCGCGAGGGGGCATTGCTGATTGTTTTGAACACGGGCGGCACGGTTGACGTGGCCGTACCCGAGACGCGTGAAGGCATGGTTTGGGTGCGTGGATTTGATACTGCGCAAGATGGCGAGGCCCGTGATTTGGGCCATTGGACAATTGAAAATTACAGTGTGGTTGTGTTTGTGCTCTCCGCGCAAAACGCCGATGTTAGGGAGTAAACCGAATGCAGATCGAGACCGTTGCGACACAGCCGATTGAGGGTCAAAAACCGGGAACCAGCGGACTTCGTAAGAAGACCAAGGTGTTTATGGGGCCGCATTATCTAGAGAATTACGTGCAGGCGACGTTTGACGGTATTGTCGGCGTTGCGGGGCGCACGCTGGTGGTGGGTGGTGATGGGCGTTATTTTAACGACCGTGCGATCCAAGTAATTTTGCGCATGGCGGCGGCCAATGGTGCAGCGCGCTGTATCGTCGGGCAGGGCGGGATTTTATCGACGCCTGCTGCCTCGCATTTGATCCGTTTGCGCGGCGCTGACGGGGGTTTGATCCTGTCGGCGAGCCATAATCCTGGTGGTCCTGATGCAGATTTCGGGTTGAAGTATAATGGTTCCAATGGTGGGCCTGCGACCGAGGGCGTGACCGACAGGATTTTTGCCTGCACTAAAGAGATTGAGAGCTACCGTATTGTGACGGTGGCAGATGTGGACCTTGATGCGATTGGCGAAAGTGCGCTGGGCCGGATGAGTGTCGAGATCGTCGATCCTGTTGTGGATTACGCGGCATTGATGGAGACGCTGTTTGATTTTGGCAAAATCCGCGCGCTGTTTACTGGCGGATTTACGATGCGTTTTGACGCGATGCATGCGGTAACGGGGCCTTATGCGACGGCGATTTTGGAGGAGACGCTAGGTGCGCCAAAGGGCACTGTGATTAATGGTTTGCCGTTGCCAGATTTTGGTGGCGGGCATCCTGATCCGAACCCGACGTGGGCCAAGCCGTTGATGGACGAGATGTATAGTGCGGATGCGCCTGATTTTGGTGCGGCGTCCGACGGCGATGGTGATCGCAATATGATTGTGGGCAGACATGCCTATGTCACGCCGTCCGATAGTTTGGCGTTGCTCGCGGCAAAGGCGCATTTGGCGCCGGGGTATGCGGAAGGATTGGCAGGGGTTGCGCGGTCGATGCCGACCTCTGGTGCGGTGGACCGTGTCGCGGAAAAGCTGGGTATTGCCTGCTATGAGACACCGACGGGATGGAAGTTTTTCGGCAATTTGCTGGACGCAGGCATGGCCACGCTCTGCGGTGAGGAAAGTGCGGGCACCGGATCGAACCATGTGCGTGAAAAAGACGGGCTCTGGGCGGTATTATTATGGCTGAACATCTTGGCGGAGACCACACTTTCGGTGGCGGAGTTGATGGCGGGGCTTTGGGCCGAGTATGGCCGCTGCTATTATTCGCGCCATGACTATGAGGATGTGGAGACCGCAAAAGCCGAAAGCATGATTGCGGAATTGCGTGCCAAACTGCCTGATATGGCGGGCACCAAGGTAGGTGATCTGACGGTGTCATATGCCGACGAGTTTGCCTATGACGATCCGGTTGATGGGTCGCATTCGGCGGGGCAGGGCTTGCGGATCGGGTTTGAAGGCGGCGGGCGTGCCGTGTTCCGCCTGTCTGGCACGGGTACTGTTGGCGCGACGATACGTGTATATCTGGAGCAATTGGAAACCGACCCAAGCGCATTTGATAAACCTGTTGAGGTTGCTTTGGCGCAGATTTCGGCGGCCGCTTTGGCGCTGTCTGAGCTAAAGCGGCACACGGGACGCGACGGTCCTGATGTGATCACTTAAAAGTCGCAGAGCTGCCTTTCCTTCTTAGGGTTTGGGCCGTATGAACGCGGGCCAATACCGCCCCCTTGCCTTATTCAAAGAACGCAATGCAATGAATGATATGATCCGCCAAAGCGCGACGCCTACCGTAACTATGGACGCGCTGCGCGACAGCATCCACCGCCATCTGACTTACACGATTGGCAAGGATAAGTCTCACGCCAGTATCTATGACTGGCGCATGGCGGTCAGCTACAGTGTGCGCGATTTGATTGTGGATTCGTGGTTTGCGGCCACGCGCCGCACCTACGTGCAGCAAGGCAAGCGGGTTTATTATTTGTCGATGGAGTTTTTGATCGGGCGTATTCTGGAGGATGCGGTGATCAATCTTGGCCTGCACCAGCAGATCGAAGATGTGCTGCAAGAGGACGGCATTTCGCTGATTGATGTGGTTGAGAACGAGCCTGATGCGGCGCTGGGCAATGGCGGGTTGGGGCGGTTAGCGGCATGTTTCATGGAGTCGATGTCGACCTTGGGCTGCCCCGCGTTTGGGTACGGCATTCGCTATGAGCACGGATTGTTTCGCCAGCGCTTTGAGGGTGGTCGCCAGGTAGAAACGCCAGAGGATTGGTTGAACCAGACCCATCCGTGGGAATTTGAACGCCCTGAAGCGCATTATACCATCCCGTTTAAGGGCCGTGTTGAGATGGTTGAGGGACGTGCCGTTTGGAAAGCAACCGAAACCGTTCTGGCCCGCGCCTATGATACGCCTGTTGTTGGCTGGAAGGGGCAGTGGTCAAATACCCTGCGGCTATGGGGGGCGTTGCCGACGGAGTTCTTTGATTTGGAGCGGTTCAATTCGGGCGACTTTACGGCCGCTGCTGCACCCGAAGCTTTGGCGCGTACGTTGAGCCGTGTTTTGTATCCTGAGGATGCGACTGATGGCGGAAAAGAGTTGCGCCTGAAGCAAGAGTTTTTCCTGACCTCGGCGGCGTTGCAAGACATCTTGCGCCGCTTTTTGTCGGAGTATGACGATCTGGCGTTGTTGCCCGAAAAAGTTGCTATTCAGATGAACGACACCCACCCTGCGTTGGCGGGGCCAGAGTTGATCCGCCTGTTGGTGGATGTGCATGGCATGGACTGGGATGCCGCCAAAGCGGTTGCAAGCAAATGTTTGAATTACACTAATCACACGCTATTGCCTGAAGCGCTTGAGCGTTGGTCGACGTGGTTGATGGGCGGCGTTTTGCCGCGCCATATGCAGATTATCGAGCGTATTGATCTTGAGCATGAAAAGGCGACAGGGTGTGATCCGTCATTAAAAATTGTCTATCAAGATCAAGTGCATATGGGGACCTTGGCCTTTGTTATGGCCGCGCATGTAAATGGTGTTTCGGCGTTACATTCGGAGTTGATGCGCGAGACTGTTTTTGCGGATCTTGACCGTCTGTATCCAAACCGCATCATCAATCAGACCAACGGCGTAACCCCGCGTCGCTGGATGCGTCTGTCGAACCCTGCGCTGTCGTCGGTGATTACCGACGCGATTGGTGCGGGCTGGGAGAGTGATCTGGACCGGTTGTCAGAGTTGCGTGCCTTTGAAAATGACACGCAGATGTTGACCCGTATTCATGCGGCCAAGCATGGTAATAAAGTGGCGTTTTCCAATTGGGTGCAGGCCAATATGGGGATTGCTGTTGATCCGAACGCGATGTTCGACGTGCAGATCAAGCGGATTCATGAATACAAGCGCCAGCTGCTGAATGTGTTTGAAACGATTGCCCGTTGGCATGCCATTCGTCAGAACCCGACCGCCGACTGGACCCCGCGCGTCAAAATCTTTGGTGGTAAGGCCGCACCCGGCTATCATACGGCCAAGGAAATTATCCGACTGATTAATGATGTGGCTTTGGTTTTGAACAACGATCCAGTGACGCGCGATTTGCTCAAGGTGGTTTATCCCGCTAACTACAATGTTTCGATGGCGCAGCGGTTGATCCCTGCGGCTGACTTGTCCGAACAAATCTCGACAGCAGGCAAAGAAGCGTCTGGCACCGGCAACATGAAGTTCACGATGAACGGCGCGCTAACTATCGGCACGCTGGATGGCGCCAATGTGGAGATTCGCGAGCATGTGGGGGCCGAGAATTTCTTTCTGTTTGGTATGACTGCGGCGCAGGTGCAGGATCGCTATCAGATGCCAGATCACGCCCGTCGCGCGATCCTTGCCAGTCAGGGTTTGCAAGATGTGTTGCAGATGATCGCAGAGGGGCGGTTTAACCCTGAGGAGCCTGGCCGTTACGGCAATCTGATTGAGCAGACATGGAACCATGATCCGTTTCTGGTCGCTTCTGATTATGACAGTTATATCGCGGCACAGGCGCAGGTGGATGAGGTTTACCGCGACCAGACGGCGTGGGATCGGTTGGCGCTGCGTAATATTGCGAGCTCGGGGTATTTCTCGTCGGATCGCACCATTCGTGGGTATATGTCTGAGGTTTGGCATGTGCAGAGTTTGCTGCCTGTGCTTTAAGCACTGCTTAACGGTGTGTCGTGCACGCTATAGGTCGTGGGTCTCGTAATTTTGCGTTTTGCGAATCGATGTGGGGCGCTACCGAGATCAGGCCCTTGGGGCATAGACTTAGGATCTGCCATGCGGCCTTTCATGCTTGCTATTTTGACACTTGCCACGCCTGCCGTCTCTGAGGGCCGCGAGGTGATTGGCACGGGGCGCTTGTTTACCAATGATTTTTTCGGGGATGGTCGTGATCGTTGGCACACCGGATCTTATGTGCTGTCGATTGTGCGGGGGCAGGGCGCCTATTCGGGCGACGAGCCGTTTGGTGACTTGATCGAGTATCGCATTAGTGGGCAGATCATTTCGAGTGCACGTGCGAGTGCAGCACCCGGTGACCGCCCTTATGTTGGTGCCATTGCCGTGGGAGCCCATACGCATTTTGATTATAACGGGACCGCGCTAAGTGTCGGTGCGGATGTTATGGCGATTGGCCCGCAGACGAGGCTTTCGGAGTTTCAAGAGAATTTTCACGAAGGTTTTGGAATTTCGCTGCCGCCCTATATCGACCAGCAGCTTGATGATGCATTTTTCTTGAATGGCACAATTGAAGCGTCCCGCAGTTTTGCGCTGTCTGATCAGGTTACGTTGCGCCCGTTTGTTGAGGCGCTGACGGGGGGCGAGGATCTTGTGCGTGTTGGTGCCGACGTGATTGTTGGGCAGGTGATGCAAGGCGATATGCTGCTGCGTGATGTTGTAACCGGGCAACTCTATCGCGGCACGCAAAGTCAGAAAATGGGTCTGGCGTATACGTTTGGTGGCGATGTGGCGTCTGTTTTTGAGTCAGCGTTTTTGCCGGCTGATCAAGGGTATACTGTGTCCGAGACCCGCGCACGCGCTAGGGCTGGTGTGCTGGTCCAGTTCTGCAAAGACTCCACGTTCTTTTACGGGGTGACTTATTTGTCTGAAGAATTTGAGGGTCAGCGCGAGGGGCAAGTAGTCGGATCTCTCAAGTTGAATTTTAATTTCTAAATAAATAATTAACGCCATTTGTGAAAGTGGCTTGATCGAAAACACCCATGCTTGCTAAGGTCTAGGCATAATTCTGCGCGCTTAATGACGCGGATAAAGTTGAGGCAAATAACAGGCATGAAAACGGGCTTTAATGGCACGTTTGTCATCTCCTGGTCACAGACACAAATCGACGGGCAGCACGCGCCGCCTGTGACCGATTTATTTGTGGGCACCGCGTGGTCATGGACTGGTGACGCGACACGCGTGGACGGCCCAAGTGGTATTTTACCATTGGGGGCATCTGCAGGAGAGGCAGACATTCGCAAGCGGGCGGCACTGACGGTGCGCCGCCTTTTGACATCGGCACAGGTTGATACGCGAAAACTGGATGCGGCGGTCCTGATTGATCCGCTATTTGACGATCGTTTTCGGGTCACGAATGGCATTGATGTCTGGACGATCACGCTGATTGATACCGGTCCTAAACGCAAACCGTTGTGCATGTTTTTGGATGAGATTCCACCTGAAAACTCCGCGCTATGGGTGGTGGACCACCACATCAAGGCAACCCTGCGTCGCACTGATCAGACCAACCCAGAAGGCCTGATTTGCTTTACGCCCGGCACGATGATCATGACGCCAGATGGTGCGCGTGATGTCGCAAGCCTGTCAGAGGGCGATTTTGTGCAGACGGCTGACAATGGCCGCGCCGAGGTTTTATGGCTTGGGCAACGCCGTATGACCGGTGCGCGTATGCAGGCCAGTCCGTCGCTGATGCCAGTGCGGTTGCGCGCCGGGGCTTTGGATATTGATGTGCCTGATGCGGGGCTTTTGGTGTCGCCGGATCACCGGATTGTGCTGCGTGGTCCGCAGGCCCGCGCACTGTATAATTGCGAAGAGGTCCTTGTGACCGCCCGCGATTTGATCAACGATCACTCGATTATCCGCGATCATTCGCTGCGTGACGTGACCTATATCCACATGATGTTGCCGCAGCATGAGGTGGTGTTTGCCAATGGCGTGGCGACCGAGAGCTTTCATCCTGCTGCTGTCGAACTCTCTGCGATGGACGAGATTGAAGAGGGTCGGTTGTATGACCGTTTGCCAGAATTGCGTGGCGATATGCAAAACTACGGCGGTTATGCGCGGCGGGTTTTGTCGGATAGCGAAGCGGCGATGATGCAATATGACGGCAGGCGGCTTTAGGTGTTTCATGCGCGTGTCGTGCGGGAAATCATTGCAGACGAAAGTCCTTGCAGGAATTTCAATGCCGCCATAACATTCGAACAACTCGATGGGAGAACCGCAGTTGCGGTGCCGAAGGAGCAACCGCCCCGGAAACTCTCAGGCCCAAGGACCGTCGAGCGATGATAAGACTCTGGAGAGAGGTGCTATGCGCATCCGCCGAAGGGATAACGATCTCAGGCGCAATGGACAGAGGGGGCATCACGCGGCGGGGGCAACCCCGCGCTAAAATGATGCTAAGGGGGGTCTTATGACCGACTTGCTACACACGCCGCTACACGGATTTCATGTCGCACATGGCGCGAAGATGGTGCCTTTCGCGGGCTATGATATGCCCGTGCAATATCCGCTTGGTGTGATGAAAGAGCACATCCATACCCGCGAAGGTGCGGGGTTATTTGATGTCAGTCACATGGGGCAGGTCATCGTGCGCGGGGCGGATTATGCCAGTGCGGCGAGTGCGCTAGAGGCGTTGATCCCTGTGGATATTTTAGACCTTGCGCAGGATCGTCAGCGCTATGGATTTTTTACCAATGCGCAGGGCGGGATCAGTGATGATTTGATGCTGGCGAACCGTGGTGATCATGTTTTTGTGGTGGTGAATGCGGGCTGCAAGCGGGCTGATATTGCTTATATGACGGCTAATATGCCAAGCGGTGTGACGGTGCATGAGGTGACGGATCGTGCGTTGTTGGCATTGCAGGGGCCGCGTGCCGAAGCGGTGCTGGCGACTCTAAACCCCGCCGTGGTTGATATGCAGTTTATGGATGTGGTCACGGTTACGCTGAACGGCGTTGAATGCTGGGTGTCGCGGTCTGGGTATACTGGCGAGGATGGATACGAGATTTCGGTGCCTAATGATGCGGTTGTTGATCTTGCGGAGGCATTATTGGCGCACGAGGCCGTCGCGTTGATCGGCCTTGGTGCGCGCGATAGTTTGCGGCTGGAAAGTGGATTATGCCTATACGGCCATGACGTTGATGAGACGGTGACCCCGTCCCAAGCGGCGTTAACGTGGGCCATTCAAAAGGTGCGCCGCAGTGGTGGAGCGCGTGCTGGCGGCTTTCCCGGTTCTGAGATTATTTTCGGTGAAATCGCGAATGGTGCACCGCAAAAACGTGTGGGATTACTGCCGCAGGGACGTGCGCCAATGCGCGAAGGTGTGGAGCTGTTTGCAGACGAAAGATCGAGCAAGTCGATTGGCAAAATCACCTCTGGCGGCTTTGGCCCAACTGTTGGATACCCTATCGCCATGGGCTATTTGCCCACAGGGTATGACGGCCCGGTTTTTGGCGAATTGCGCGGCAAGCGCTTGCCGCTGACGCGGGCCAAAATGCCCTTCACTCCCGCTAACTTCAAACGATAAGCAAAGGACCTGACATGAAATTTACTGAAGAACACGAATGGCTGCGCATGGAAGGCGACGTTGTTGTCGTTGGCATCACAGAGCACGCAGCGACACAATTGGGCGACATCGTTTTTGTCGAACTGCCTGACGTCGGCACCACCGTGACCAAAGACGAAGAGGTTGTGGTCATCGAATCCGTGAAAGCCGCCTCCGACATTCTGGCCCCTATCGACGGCGAAATCGTCGAGGTGAACGAGATGCTGACCGATGCCCCCGCCACCGTGAACGACGACGCGACGGGCAACGGATGGATGTTCAAAATAGCACCGTCTGATTTGTCCCAGATGGACGACTACATGGACGAAGCCGCTTACAAAAAATTAGTCGGATAAGGAACTGCGCCAATGCCTTACGCACCCACATCTTACCTGCCCTATGACTTTGCGAACCGTCGCCATATCGGCCCGTCTCCGGCGGAAATGGACGAGATGCTTAAAGTTGTTGGCGCGTCTTCCCTCGCCGCCCTGATCGACGATACGCTGCCTGCGAAGATCAGGCAGAAAGAGCCGCTGAATTTTGGCAAGCCCAAGTCCGAGCGCGAGCTTTTGCACCATATGAAGCTGGTTGCGAAAAAGAATAAAGTGCTGACCTCGTTGATTGGGCAGGGCTATCATGGCACGGTCACGCCGCCCGCAATCCAGCGTAATATTTTTGAGAACCCCGCGTGGTATACCGCCTATACGCCTTATCAGCCCGAGATTTCGCAAGGACGTCTTGAGGCGCTGTTGAATTTCCAGACGATGGTGTCGGACTTGACAGGGTTGGAAATTGCAAACGCGTCTTTGTTGGATGAGGCGACGGCCTGCGCCGAGGCTATGACCATGGCGCAGCGTGTGGCAAAATCCAAGGCGACTGCGTTTTTTATCGACGAGAACTGTCATCCGCAGAACATTTCCGTGATGAAAACCCGTGCTGCGCCGTTGGGGATCGAGGTGATCGTAGGGTCGCCCGATGATATGGATGCCACTGCCGTGTTTGGTGCGGTGTTTCAGTTTCCGGGCACCACGGGCCATTTGCGTGATTTCACGGATCAGATTGCTGCATTGCATGAAAATAAGGCGATTGGTGTGATTTCTGCCGATCCATTGTCGCTAACGTTGTTCAAGGAACCCGGTGCGATGGGCGCCGATATTGCCGTTGGATCGACCCAGCGTTTTGGTGTGCCTGTTGGTTACGGTGGCCCGCACGCGGCCTATATGGCGACGAAATCAAACCTTGCGCGCAATATGCCCGGCCGTCTGGTGGGCGTGTCGATTGATGCGCATGGCAACAAGGCGTATCGTTTGTCTTTGCAGACCCGCGAGCAGCATATTCGCCGCGAAAAGGCGACGTCGAATGTTTGCACTGCGCAGGCGTTGCTGGCGGTTATGGCTGGATTTTATGCGGTGTTTCATGGGCCTGAGGGCCTGCGTGCGATTGCCCAGCGTATTCACCGCAAAACCGTGCGTTTGGTCGAGGGGTTGGAGGCTGGTGGTTTCAAGGTTGAGCAAGAGGCTTTCTTTGACACTGTTACACTGGATGTTGGGGCCAAGCGTGATGCGATTATGGCCGCGGCTGTTGAGAACGGTGTAAACTTGCGCGCGATTGGTGACAGGCGCATTGGCATTACGCTAGACGAGCTGACCCGCCGCGATGTGACGGAATCGGTCTGGCGTGCCTTTGGCATTGAGGCCGAGGATGATGTGCATGAGGTTGTGTATCGTTTGCCCGAAAACCTGATGCGCGAAACGGATTATCTGACTCATCCTGTGTTTCATATGAACCGCGCAGAGACGGAAATGATGCGGTATATGCGCCGCTTGGCAGACCGTGATCTGGCGCTGGACCGCGCGATGATCCCGCTGGGGTCGTGCACGATGAAGCTGAATTCGGCTGCGGAAATGATGCCAGTGTCGTGGCCTGAGTTTGCGTTGCTGCATCCGTTCTGTCCTGACGATCAGGCGCTGGGCTATAAGGAAATGATCGACGATCTGTCGTCCAAGCTATGTGATGTCACGGGCTATGACGCGATTTCGATGCAGCCTAATTCGGGTGCGCAGGGCGAATATGCGGGGCTGTTGACGATTGCGGCTTATCACCGTGAGCAGGGTCAAGGCCACCGCAACATCTGCCTGATTCCGATGTCGGCGCATGGCACAAACCCTGCGTCTGCACAGATGGTTGGTTGGAAGGTTGTCGTGATCAAATCGGCAGCCAATGGTGACATTGATCTGGTGGATTTTGCGGCGAAAATTGACCAGCATAAGGACAACTTAGCCGCCTGCATGATCACTTATCCGTCGACCCATGGCGTGTTTGAGGAAACCGTGATTGATGTTTGCGAGATGACCCATGCGGCGGGTGGTCAGGTTTATATCGACGGCGCCAATATGAATGCGATGGTTGGTCTGTCGCGTCCCGGTGATCTGGGCGGCGATGTCAGCCACTTGAACCTGCATAAAACGTTCTGCATTCCGCATGGTGGTGGTGGTCCGGGTATGGGGCCGATTGGTGTGAAGTCGCACTTGATTGCGCATCTGCCGGGTGATCCGAATGGCGGCGTGGGACCAGTTTCGGCCGCACCTTATGGCTCGCCGAGTTTGTTGCCGATTTCATGGGCCTATGTGTTGATGATGGGCGGTGAAGGGTTAACGCAAGCCACCCGTGTTGCGATTTTGAATGCCAACTATATTGCCAAGCGATTAGAGGGGGCGTTTGATGTGCTGTATAAAGGCCCAACGGGTCGTGTGGCGCACGAGTGCATTATTGATACGCGGCCCTTTGCTGATAGTGCGCATGTAACCGTGGACGATATTGCCAAGCGGTTGATGGATGCGGGGTTTCACGCGCCAACCATGTCGTGGCCTGTGTCGGGCACCTTGATGGTCGAGCCCACGGAGAGTGAAACAAAGGCCGAGCTAGACCGTTTCTGCGATGCGATGTTGGCGATCCGTGAGGAAATCCGCGCGATTGA
>RCMY010003052.1_pt1 | contig 18158 bp, 14 predicted proteins | sample 2041341 | NCBI WGS metagenome assembly RCMY01 (sample SAMN09708234, study PRJNA481090) | Marine sediment metagenome, whole genome shotgun sequencing project. | reverse complement strand
AAAAGCAATCTAGTGGCAGCTCTGCTTTGGCATTGGGACTTGCGGTAATTATGGTTTTCTTGATACTGGCTGCACTTTATGAGCGTTGGTCATTGCCATTGTCGGTGTTACTGGCTTTACCTTTTGGTACTTTCGGTGCACTGGCAGCGGTTTATATCCGTGATTTCACCAATGATGTTTATTTCCAGATTGGATTGGTCACACTATTAGGGCTTGCCGCCAAAAATGCCATTCTGATTGTTGAATACGCCTTGTATAAGGTTGAAGATGGTATGAGTGCAACTGCAGGAGCGATGGAAGCGGCACGTTTACGATTCCGCCCGATTATAATGACATCACTGGCGTTTATTCTGGGCGTTGTGCCTTTAGCCTTTTCTTCTGGCGCTGGCGCTGGCGCGCGTCAATCTGTGGGTACCGGGGTTATGGGTGGAATGTTGGCCGCAACTTTCCTTGCGGTATTCTTTTTACCCTTCTTCTTTAAGTTATTGATTGATCGTAATCTGAAAACCAGTGATGCAGATTTCATTAAAAAGGAAGATAAACAGACTTAGTACCTATAAAAAAGTGCTTATAAGTAGGGGGGTGTCATTTCAATAAGTTATTACTACACCCGCAATTTATGGTAGGGAAAACTTGAGCATAAAATTGTATTCGCCTTTGGCTTTACGATTAGTTGGCCGAATCTTAAAGTTCTTAGTGACCAGTTCGTGCAGGTAGGCAAATATCCGGTAACCATTTTTTGCCGAGCTGCTTGGATCCCAGGCGAAATCGGCAGCAATCGCATATCGCCCACGGAAGTGCTTGTGACCGGGTTTATTCAGATGGGTGAGCCTTCTTTTGTTACTGCCGTCGATATTCATGATCCAGTAATCTGTACCGACTCTGTAATAATCGTAGGTTTTGCCGTTACCCACTGAAGACATCCACACGATGTATTTTCCATCCGGAGAAATGTGGGCATGCTCGTTGTAGCCTTGATGGGTGAGTCTCACCAATTTACCTGATAGTAGATGGATTTTATGGATATCGGTGTTCAGATTGACTGCTCTTGAACGTTGCATATTACTGCTAAAATAAAGCCATTTTCCATCATGGCTGAAACCATGGTTTTCATAGATGACTTCCTCGCCGGGCTGATATTCTTTGATATTTGTTAAGCCTGAGGGGCTAAATGAAGCAACTTTGAGCTTCCACGAACCGGCATGCTGGCCCACAACTTTAAAGTTTGCTCCACGGTACATTTCAGACCAGCTCAATTGTTTACCATCTTTGGAAAATTGCGGATGCAAGACACCGCTATGCTTGTTATTTGACACTACCAACAGCGGTTTAGCCCGCTTCGTTTGTAAATCGTAAATCCAGATATCGTTAAACACACCAGCACCGGGATTGGTTGCCAATGGAATGATGAAACCGTGTTTTTGTTTTTCTGCCTGAAATACAATGAAGCGACCACTGGGGTGGATAACGGGCTGGCCATAGTTGCGCTTTTGGTTGGGTAGATCCGGATGGTTGCAGGTCAGGCACTGTTCGCTTTTGAAATCACGGGTGAAGTATAGGTCAAAACCACCATCGTTACCTTTACGATCAAACACCACAAACTCTCCGGTGGTCGACCAATCAACACGACCGCCTCTACCGCGGAAGTCAGATAGCTTTACATCTATACCCTGAGCAAAGGTTGGCGTTTCAAAAATCAGAGAAATAAAAACAAGCGAAACAAAGAGAAAAAAAGTTGCCATTGCCCTGATCATAAATAATTACCTGTTATTTTGTATTTGCCGAAACTCCAGCTTCGCATCTGATTAGTCTATTTGCCCAGTATTATCAAACGACTAAGCGGAATGTGTCGAGCTCAATGATCATACTCTATAGGGTGGGGTTAACGATGCGCAAGTTAAAAAGTGCCTGAAAGTGGGGGGTGACTTTATTTTTTCTTCATCCATCAATCTGGTAGCAATTGATCCCTGCCAGGGAAATGACCACTTTTAAATTGCATTTTCCCGGGATTGACAACCAGTGATTTAACCAGCGAACGTAACTCCAAGTCGCGTTCTTCTAGTGATACTCTGGCTTGTCTTTGCCAGCTTAACTTATGCCCTGAGAAACCACTGAAAGGAACATCTGAAACCTGCAGTTCAAATTCATGTTTAAATCTGTAATTGCCAATATCGCTTCTGCCACATTTTCCTTTCCAGAAAACATCATACAATCCGGATTCAGGGTTACGTTTAATATTCATATGGTGATCTGCCATATCGTCCCATGACAATATGTGAGAATGGAATGCCGGAATTTCATAATTATTATCTTCATCGCTGATTATCTCAGGAATGGGATCGATAACCCGCGTAAAATCGTTTAAGCACTCGATATCAAAACCCATATCTTCATCGGCGATCACCATGTCTTCGTGGCTGGCAATCGAAGTTGCATAGGCTGCACCATAATTGAGCCATGAATTGATGGATTCCCATTTCGGCGTTTCCTCGTCATGGACTTTGGAGGTTTGCACTTCTGATGCCGCAGACATTTTCTCGAATCTATGAGCATGGCAATAGTCTTCTGAGCGAAACCTCAGATCTAATGTGGCTTTGGCGGGCACTTTACCTCTCGGTTTATGTAGCAAAACACCTAACCGAAAATGTCTCAAGGGATGACCGTCTGGCCATGGATTCCCCGGGAATTTTATTATTCCATGCATAAAAAACACTCCTAAAAGCGTTATTTCTCTCTCGCAATAGAACTGTATATATGATTATTCTGTCGGACAATTACCCAAATGTACGATTTTTATAATTGTTCTCAAATTAAGTTCTAGAAAAACTTAAGCTCAACCTTTATAAAATGAGTTATAAGTAGGGGGGTGTATATGCAATCACTTTTGTATCCATGGTAATTAGTTCGAGCTAATACCTTTTTATGCTATACACAGGTATAAATCCCCTAAAGTTTGAACTCAAGAATAACTCTTAATTGATTATTCGTGAAAATGGGAAACCTCATTGTGACCCTTGGCCATGAAAAGCAGCTTCGGGCTTCGGGTCACAAATTGATTAAACATATCTATTTCTCATAATCTCTTATGGAAATTCAAAGCGATTAAGTGCATCAAGCACAATCTCGTGCTGATTGCTTTCATTCCAGAAAAGATTGTAAGCCGGAAGGGAATCGGGCATGTTTCTCTCGTGAAACAACACCTCTTCCCTGATCTTCCCGGGGTTATTTTTCCACCATGAAAGGCGTAGTATTTTTTTGTCAGACATCGTGTGGCAGCTCAGGCAAGTGGGGACAATTACATCGCTATAGAGCTCTTCTTCTCCTTCCCAGCTTGAGGGAATATAGTTTACGTCTTGAGTATTTCGAGGAAGACCATTGCCACCATAAAGCCCCTTGATGAGCGTTTTAGTTGCTTTTGTTGGATCAGTGTTAAGCACGCCTTTATTCAACTTCTTGAAAGCTGCCTCGAGGGTAGCCTTGGGTATGGTGCCATCAAACTTCATGGTTCTTACGTCGAAAGCGATAAAGCCTGAGTTGGTCTCTCCTGAACCCTCGTTATAGCCGCCCGGCGAGGCAGTCTCTTCATCATCATCACCCCCGTGGCACGAGTAGCATGCGGCCGGAAGGTATAATTCCGTATTGGTTTCATCAAAAACCGTACTGGTTCGGCGGCTATCGGTCGCTTCATCGTAAACATAGAACTTGGTAATTCTATCGTCATTAGGTCCTGGTGAAAACTCCATATTGACTAGTGATACCGAATTTTCCTCGGCAAGCGCATCTGCTTCGGTTAGGTAATTGCCGGTGGTGAAGGCATAGTTTTTTCTATATCCAGGTCTCTTGTCTTTGACCATTTTAATCACACGAAAAAATCTCAAGTCTCCATTGTTGAAATGCCCTTTGGCTACAACAACCTCGTTGATAGGATCATTGAAACCATTCACTTCCAACCAATCAGACTGGGTCGTTCGTTTATTGTCCGGATCTATGGTGGCGTAGTAACCGTTGGCGATGTTTTCATCATCGACCCCAGCTGACATTAGGAAACTGTGCGGTGAACTCCAGACTGTACCCGAGACTGCGATACAAAAAACAGCCATTAGCACTCGTACTACTGTTGCTCTTGTTTTCATCTCTCTCTCCTCTTTGTGTGGGCCACACTGGAGGATTGAACTCCACTAATGCGGCGTTTGTGATTTTTTATTATTTTGCTTCATGCCAAGGATTTCATGGGAATTTGATTGTTCGATGCGTTATAAACACTCCTAAAAGTGTTATTTCTCTCTCATAGGATACATATATAACAGAAAAATCAGATCTGACAATTACCCAAACGTATGGTTTTGTAAGTTAATTCACAAATTAAGGTCTAGAAAAACCGAGCTTTAATCCTTTAGAAAACCCTTCATAAGTAGGGGGGTGGATGATTAAACAGTAAGCATCCACCCCACCATATAAGGCATTTTTCATTGAATGTCCTTTTAACTTAATTGCGTAACTTCTTCGTGCTCGTATACTTATCAGAGCTTTTGTCGGTCTTAACTTTAACTAGGTTGAGATTTTCAAAATTTTACAGGATACGTTGATTAATTATAATCTTCGCAGTCCACTTCTCCTAAGTGGTCCTTAAATACATTGACTTGCTCTCCTCCATCCAGATCCCAGAATCTGTTAAAGGTCTCTTTTGCTAAGGGCATTACTGCTTGATCATCTGCTCCGTTTTCCCTATCTTTGGAGTCATCATCCAACCCACACTCTATACGCAATACGAGTTCCTTATGAGCATCTTCAAATTCCATGAATCCTACATAAGTAGCAAAGTCTAATTCTCTTTTTTGTTGAGCATGGCAAGCACGACATGCTGGAGCAATTGACTTGTGATATAACTCTTGAGCACCTAACCAGCCGACAGGAGTGAAGTCTTCATCAAAGGTGGGATTGGGCATTCCTGGTCCACCGTACCAACCTTCAATTAACTCATGAGCTGCTGGAAGACGAGAAAAACCTGCTTCTTCATCGTATTTTTTCTTGCCACGATGAGTTACTAAAGCAACTAAATTCATTTTCTTAAACTCTGCTTCTTGATCTATTCTGGAAAACCCTGGAACTGAATCATTGTAAGCGTAATTAACTAAGTCAGAGGGTATGAATAGGCTTTCGGTATTTCCGTTGTCTGGGTAGCTACCGTCAGCGTTGAGTTCTTTTGGTTCACCACCATGGCAACTACTACAGAGCCCAGGAACGGCTTTATTTCCATCCCCATCAAGATCTGGGTGAAAAGGAATTCCTGGTGCCTGCTCACGACTGTCTGCTCCATTAAAAGCGTAAAATGTTACAAACTTTTTTGAAGGTTTGCTTCCATCTGCTGCAGCTTTCCACTCCATCGTTACTGATGCGAGTCTGTTTTGTCTTAATGCCTCATCTTCAAATCTTGGATAGTTTTCAATTAATGCATATATATCAGGGTTTGCTACATCACAACTTGGCTCACAACGAGCACGAACTCGTCTAATAAATCCTAAATCGGCTACATTCTGATAGGTCACAGAAGCAAAAGCATTTTCGGGGTAAATCCCTGTGGAGTTATAGACTCCTGTATTTGGGATAAAGCCTGCCTCAACTAACCAGTCAGCATAGGTAGTCTTTTTGTTATCAGGGTCTATTGCAGCGTAATAGGCATTGGCAGGTGCGGAATCTTCCGTGACATGTCTTTCAAGAAATGTCAGGAATGTTTTTGGGTCTTGTGGGGCTGCTGTTGCAGAACTAACGATGATAATCGAAAGCAGGGGGATTATAAGCATTGAAAAACTAGGTAGGTGTTGTTTGTTAAATGTCTTCATGATCTTCTCTCCATGTTTTTATTTTCTACAGGCTAAAGATTTCGTGAGAATTTAATTGTTCAATACATAATTAACACTTCTAAAAGCGTTTTTCTCTCTCATTAAACACATATTTATAACAGAAAAATCAGATCTGACAATTACCCAAACGTACGTATTTTTCAAATTCTAGTGAAATCTGTGGGTAGTTAAGAGGAGTATTTTTGAATGTTTTAAGTATTTGATTAGCGTTTCCAAACTGAATGTTTTGAGAATTAATTATAAAAACTGCCTATAAGTAGGGGGGTGTCTTCGGTAAATATAATGACTCTTAACTCTGTTAAAAAATAGTTTATCGACGATTCCTTACGGAATCTACGATGGACTTTTCTGGCTCCTGGTGAGCCTAGAAAAGCCACTTTTAGGGCATTTTATTTGAATGTCTTTTAAGCTAAATGTGCAACAGTTTCACGTTCGTTGATATCATCCTCATCAGTTAGCTCAATAAATCCGATATCTTCCATAATGCCGTAAGCCGCTGGTAATACCAGCAGCACTAGCATGGTTGATGTCAACATACCAAAGACGATACTGGTTACCAGTGGGATTAATATCTGTGCTTGCAAGCTGGTTTCTAATAATAAGGGAGCCATGCCAGCAACGGTGGTTATTGAGGTGAGGAAAATGGCACGGAACCGGTCGTGCACAGCCTGACTGGCGGCATCGTGTAATACCATGCCTTCTTTAACACGATATTTGACGAATTCAACCAGCAGAATGGAATCGTTCACCACTACGCCTGCGAGCGATACGAAGCCAATCATGCTGGGCATGGTGAAGTCTAAGCCCATAATATAATGCCCCCAGATCGCTCCGATCAGGGCGAGTGGGATATTCAGCATCACTACGATTGGTTCGCGGTAATTTTTAAACTGCAAACTGAGTAATAAGAACACGCCAGTAAGCGCTAGGATGAAGCCTGAGAATATTGAGTTATTGGTTTCTGCACCGCTTTCCACTTCACCTTTTAACGATATTTTCAGGTCAGGGTAGCGTTTGCGTAACTCTGGGAATAAACGCGCTTTGGTGTCATTTAACACCTCTGTAGTGTTAGCAATTGCAGAATCGATATTGCCGAAGACATTCACTACACGTTGGTGGTTCACATGTCCGATACGGGCGTAATCACGGTATTCCTCAACTGTTGCGACACTTACGAGCGGGATACTCTCGCCTGTTTTTGAGAAGATAATCATATCGTCAAAGTCAGAAAGCGCATTTCCAAGACTGCTGTCTAGTTTAACGTTAATTTCATAAGATTCTCGGCCTTGGTAAATATCGTTAACTTTTGCTCCTTGATATGCCGCGCGTAATTGTGCAGAAACAATCTGTGCATCAACACCTGAAGCTAATGCGCCGGGTAAAAGCTTAACCTTGAATTGAGGTTTACCAGGACGAAGATCATCAAGGATATTAGAAATACCGTCGTAACCAATTAGCCAGTTTTGAATTTCATAAGAGGCTTTTGATAATTCGTCCAGATCATTTCCACTTAGTTGTATTTCAATCGCACGACCAGCTGGCCCCATCGCAGGTTCTTTAAATTGCAGACTGATAATACCCGGTACATGCCCCGTATTTTCTCGCCATGCTGGGGTAAAATCTGCTAGCGAAGTGTTGCGCGATTCTGTGTCTAAAATTTCTAAATTTACGGTAGCTAAATGCGCGCCTGTTTCGCTCGAATCTCCATTTTCACTGAAAGTGACCTGGATATTTTTTATGAGTGGTGCTGACTCATTTTCCTGAAATTGTTCCTGTGTTTTGCGTGCAGATTTAATAAGCTGTTCAACCAATGCTTCGGTCTTTGCTAGAGGTGTTCCTTGTGGATAAAGAATACGTGCTTCGAGCCTGTTGCCCTCAAGATCAGGAAAAGCTTTAAACTTGATGGTTCCTGTTACTAACATACCAATAGAAAGTATCAGCATGGCAAAAGCTATACCTACTGTAATGTAGCGATAATCAATTGCTGTGTGAGCAAATGATGTGAAAAGATCGCGCAGTTTTAGGAAGTTTCTTTCAAAAACCTGACGCCACTTTGGTTTCTCTTTTTCGTGTGTATGTTCCAGAGATTTCTTCAGGTGATGTGGTAACACTAAAAATGCTTCTAACAAACTAAAGGTCAAAACAGCAAGTAAAACAACCGGTAGGACGCTCATAACTTGTCCCATATCTCCTTTCATAAATAGTAGACTGCCAAATAATAGGGCAGAGGTTATGAAAGATGAGAAAACACCACGTGCTACTTTTTGTGTACCTGCAATCGCTGCATCCTTAGGGCTTTTGCCATGATTGTATTCATGTGAGATGCTTTCTGAGAGCACGATCGCATCATCCATTAAAATACCGATAGCCATTAACAGAGCGACCATTGAGATCATGTTGATGCTTACGCCCACGAAACTCATTACAGCAAGGCCACCAAGGAAAGAAATTGGCAATCCCAGTGCTATCCAGAAGGTGTAACGTGCATTGAAAAATAAGAACAGTGCGAGTGTTGCAAGTAGTAAACCCTGCCAGCCATTTTTTAACAATAATTGTAAGCGGTCATTAACAATTGTGGCCGAATCCTGCGTGAGTGTTAGTGTTGTACCTTCGGGTAAGCGAGCATTTTCTTCATCAACTAATCCTTTTACGGCGTTAAAAATAGTGATTGTGTCATCGCTGGAATTTTTATTAACTTTGAGTAATGCTGCTTGTTTGCCATCCAGCTCTACACGTTGCTCTCTGCTTTCAAATTGATCTTCGATGGTCGCGATATCACCGAGTCGGATTTCACCGCCTTTAGTGGTATTGAAGATCACAAGTGAGGCCAGTTCTGCGGCTGTTTTACGCGCATTATCAAAACGAATCTGATACGAGGTATCTTTGGACTCGAGAATTCCAGCGGGTAATTCCAGTGCTTGTGATTTAATCAAATCAGCTATACCTTGAATGCTTAAATCGTATTTGAGCATGGCTTCTGGTTTCACTAATACATTCAATTGGTGCGTGGAAAAACCGGATACAGTCACAATTGGCACCTGTGGTATCGACAGTAATTTATCGCGGTAATACTCAGCAAGAGCTTTGAGTTCGGGCGAAGATAGATTTTTTGCAGTGATAGCTACCGTAACCACGGGTTCAGTTCGACCTAGTTCTGTAATTACCGGGTCTTCTGTATTTGCGGGAAAGTCAGTAATGCCATCAACGGCAGATTTGATATCATCTATAAACTGGCGTATCTCTCCGCTTTCCTGCATCTCCATGGTAAGCATGCCAATATTATCGCGGGCTTCACAACGCTGCTCTTTGGTGAAACTAATGCCATCTGTGGCGTCTTCCAAAGAGTTACAGATGCCTTCTTCTACATCAGAAGGCGAAGCGCCAGGATAAGCTACTGATACTTGTACCTGATTCAATTCTATTTTAGGAAAGGTCTCTTTATTTAATCCGGGCAGGGCAACTAAACCGATGGCGACAATCGCCAACATTAAGATATTGGCTGCAGTAGGGTGTGACGCGAAATAACGAATCATTGTTTTGTGCTCTGCTTTGTATTTGATGCACTTTCACCCATTGCTAACGTTGCAAGTTCTTTTTGGAAAGCGTCTGACTCAATCAGTTCAAGTTTGATGCCTTCGATAACAGGCACAAGATCACTAGTAATAATTTTATCGCCTTCTTTAAGACCATCCTTAATGACAACCAACTGCCCTTGTGAAAAACTAATTTCAATGGGACGAATTGACAGTGTGTTTTCAGCGCTGACCACATAAACACGGTTTTCATGAAGTGCTTTACGAGGAATGACTAACATATCTCGTGGAGAAGACAGGAATTCCACCGAGGCATACATGCCTTTGATTAAGGGTGGACGTACGCCTGGAATAACACCTTCATAAGGCTTATCAACAGAAACGACCATACCTAACGTGTCTCGTGTAGGGTCAACTGATTCACTGATTCGAATAAATTTACCATTCCAGAAAGTGTCTTGATTACCACCTACAATGCGAACTTTTGCTTCAAGGTTCCACTGTGCGATAGCAGATTGTAAGTTGCTGGTACCTTGCATATTGGCTACTTGTGGGTTGCCATTCATAGTACTTGCTAGAGGGCGAACATGCTTAACGGGTAGCTGTGCATTAATCTCAACCGCTTCAATACCAAGCGCTTCGAATAATTGAGAACCAGCAGAAACAAATTCACCGGCATCTACCGATACCGAGCCTATTCTTGCATCAAAAGGGAGTGTGACTTCTGTTCGTACTAAAGTATCCTGGCTTTGATCAACCTGACTTTTAGATTGCTTTATCTGTGCGCGCGTTGAGGCTTTTCTACTGGCATAGGTGTCTAGATTACCTTGCAAGGTTTGTACACTAGAGCGAAGCTGAAGTACTTTTTGTTCTTCGATATCAAGCTGGTTACGTGCAAGTGTCCCTTTGTTAACTAGTGATTGGACTCTTTTTAGTTCTGCTATACCCAGAGTTAAATTCTGTTGCGCAATTTGCAGCGAACGTTTGGTGCTTTGCTCCTCAACTTCTATCTGGGTTAACGAAGATTGGCTACTCGCCAGGCCTGCTTTGCTGGAGTCTAGTGAAATCTCAAACGTTGTTGTTTCTATTCTTAGTACCGTCGTGCCTTTCGGTAAACTACCACCCTGTTTAAGATTGGGGTGTATATAACTGATCTTGCCATTTACTTCTGATTTCGCTTTAAGAATAGTCGCTGGTTCTACGTTGCCGTAAGCGATTGCGCGTGTGCGAAAAGGAATCTTTTTTACAGTAAGTACTTCAACCGTTTTCACCGGAAATTCAACTTCTGTGTGTTCGATTGGTTGTTTGGATTTTACCTGCATTACTACAAAAGCTACGGCAGCAGCAATGATAAGAGGAAGGAAGATGAAGTTCTTGAGTATTTTTTTCATTGTTTAAATTCTGGATGATGAATTGCAACGGATAATAACAAATAATCTCTGTAGGTAAATTGATCTAATCGTAAAATCATGTAAATAAGCCAAATGACGCGATAATGTAAAAAGTGCGTAATAATGCGTAATAATGCGTAAAAAGTGCCTGAAAGGTGGGGGGTGTCTAAATAAAATTAATGTTATTACTTTACCGCTCGATTAAGTTGTAAGCACCTTATAGACCCAATAACCTCAATGAAAAAGTTATTCTTTAGGTTCTGGTAAGCGATAAACCATATGGCAGGCAATGCAATTGTTCATCAAAGCATCAAGTTGTTTACGTGCCAATACAGCATCTTTTGTGGTTTTGGCATTTTCGGCAATCTCATCAAATTTATCACGTGTACCAAAGCCCAATTTTTTCATGCCAAGTGGTATTTTTTGTAATAAAGAGCCGGGGGTCCCTTCTTCAGCCGCCATGCCCGCCTTGTGAGCAAGCTCCGCTACCTTGTCCATATTGTTTTCGGTTATTGCCTGACTAACACCTTGCACACTCACTAGAAATGCACGCATTTCATCCAGGATCAAATTACGTTCATCTTTGGTTAGAATTACAGATGTACGCCCATCTTCATAAGGTTCTACCTTACCGCTAACAAACTTTTTGACTAGAACAGAAGATAGAATCAATAGCAGGATAATGATTGCCCAGAGTATTTTTATATTTTTCATGGGATTCGATTCCTTAAAGAGTTTAATTTGTAGTATTTTAAAGATTGATTGTGCGGGTGACCTTGATCTGAATCTATGACTAATAGATTCAGATCAAGGCGTTGATATTAGAATACGCATTGCTCCTGCGTACTATCTAGAATTGCACGAATTTCGGTATCTATTGCAGCTAGCTGTGGTTGATAGCTGACACCGGTGGTATTTTCAATGCTTTTGGCAAATGACCGTAGATGATTCCTGGAGCCACATAACAGGTATTCATAGGTCTGAATAATGTCCTGATGTTCTGCAGAGATTAGGTTTATCTGGATATTTAAGTCTTCAATGTCGGTTTCTTCAACCAGCGCACCTACCATGAGAGCAGCCAAATCATCGCTGCCAACTGCGATATTAAGTAGTTGATTGTAAAGGTTTTGTATTTCAATATTTGTATACGTGTTGTGCTCTCCTGTTGATGGGTCATCAATTCCATACTTGACCAATAACAGGCGTACAGCTTCTGCATGCTGGGTTTCGGCATTATCTGAAATATTTTTAAATATATTGAGCCTGGAATCCTTTGCTGCGTAAATGTCTAGATAAAGATCTCGGGCGAGCTCTTCTTCTTCACGCATAAACAATAAACCCTTAATTTCTGCAGTACTCAGTTCACTGCTATTTACTGTAGTAGTTGTATCAGTATTCGTTGCTGTGCTTGAGTCAACTGAAGTATCGCTTACTGAAGTTGTCTCAGTTATTTCTTCGATAGTGTTTGAACTGCCACCACAGGCTGTCAATAGAACTGAAGATGCAAAAGCTATAGCTACAATGTTAATTAAGTTTGTTTTTTTCATTTCCCGAAATCCTCAAAGTTTTTACAAGTTTAAATATTAGTATTTGCTAATATTACTCCTGCAACCTTAAATGAAACTGAAAATTACGTTACTAATAGTCTAAAAAAAAATCTTTAATATTGGATTCATTGCATTCACGCAAAGCTAGAATATGTATGCCTAGGTGTCGGGGTGGTACGGTCTGGATTATATACTGTACATACTTAGTAATGCATGCTCGAAGTCAATTGAGCGACTCCGGGCTGCAGGAGCTATTTTAATAGGCTGCCGGGAGTGGCAGGTAAGCGTGGCATGATTTGTTCTGGGAACTCACCATTTAAGGTGTCCAGAAAAGCAACAATATCAGCGACCTGAGTATCATCCAGATCCTTATTCAGTTGTGTTTTAGCCATAACACGCACTGCTTCATCTATCTCTTTAACCATGCCGTTGTGCATGTACGGGGCGGTGTATTTAATATTACGAAGTGTGGGCACTCGCCACATATTCTTGTCGGTATCTTTCTGTGTGGCAGCCATTCTGCCTGTATCTTCCATCAATTTATACTTGTCCACATAGTCATTTTCAGCAAAGGTGGGGAATTTCATAAAGAAACCTTGTCCGGCAGGCATTGTTGGGCCGTTAAAATTGGCACCTGAATGGCAAGCGGTGCAACCTACACTGGCAAATGTTTCCATGCCGCGCACTTGTTGTTTATTTATAGCTTCTTTTTCACCTTTAACATAACGATCATAGGGTGAGTTTGGAGTGATTAAGGTACGCTCGTAGGAAGCGACTGCTTTTGCTGCATTGTCGAAATTAATCGTGTCACCGGTGCCAAATGCTCTTTCAAAGTAGGCTTTATAACCCGGAATATCTCGCAACCTTTGAATTGCAGTATCCAAGTCTTTCATACCCATTTCTATTGGATTAGCAGGTGGTCCTTTGGACTGTTCCTCAAGCGAAGCGGCACGGCCATCCCAGAATTGTACAGAATGAAAGGCTGCATTCCATACCGTTGGAGAGTTACGTCCTCCTGCTTGACCATGAACACCAATTGATGTCGGGCGATGATCATCACCACCTTCCATTACGTTATGGCAAGTAAAACAAGAGACTGTACCCGTTGAGGAAAATCTTGGATCAAAAAACAGCATTTTCCCAAGTTCGACTTTCTCCGCTGTACTCGGGTTGTCTTTGGGCGATGGTGCTACATCAGGCAAAGCCTGCCAATTGGCAGCATGTGATATACCAATAGTACTGCTTATGATGCTTGCTAACAGCATCGATTTAACAAATTTCATAAAAAACTCCTTTTAAATTTTCCAATCTGAATCCATGGATTCAGATTTCAGTTAACTTCATTTGATTTTCGATCACAAATTAACAGGCGAACCTGAAACAAAACTTAAAATTTGGAAAGAATTGATAGAGTTTTTTTGTCATTGTTTTCTACAAGTGTATAAATCATTCGATGAAACATACGTAAAAACTCAGCCCTCAATATTTCATTTAGGTTGATAATGACAGCATGGATGCAATTAAAAAAAAGCTTAACTGCATAAGAATTTGCTGATCTTATTAAAGAGAATTCGGTAAAAATTATGACATTTAGCAAAGAAGCATCAGAAATATTGCTTATTTAAGGGTAATCGTATGAACAAACATGAAGTGTCGAAGTAAACTAAGTAGCTATATAGAAATGAATGGAAAAACCCGTGCGACTGTTATTGGTAGAAGATGATGCTGAACTTAGCAAAAACTTATATTCCCAGCTGAAATCCAAAGGTTTCGCTGTGGATGTCGCAGATAATGGCATTGATGCAGAATTCATGGGGAGCCAAGTACCTTATGATGCCGTTATTCTGGATTTGGGTTTGCCAAAGCGCCCGGGTTTGGAGGTGTTGCAGAACTGGCGCCTTAATGATATCGCCATACCTGTCATTGTTTTAACTGGGCGAGATGCCTGGCATGAGAGAGTAGATGGTTTCAAAGCGGGAGCTGATGATTATCTAGGCAAACCCTTTCATTTTGAAGAATTACTTGTTCGCATTCAAGCTTTAGTGCGCCGAGATCATAAAGTATTGGGTAAAAATTTAGAGTCTAACGGTTTGATTCTGGATGAAGAACGCCAGCAGGTAATTATCTTAGAAAAGTCCATTGAACTGACAGGAGTAGAGTATAGGTTGCTACGTTATTTTATGCTGAATTCTGATAAGGTTCTAAATAAAACGCGTCTAACTGAACACATCTATGAGCAAAATTTTGATAAAGATAGCAACTTAATTGAAGTCTATGTGAGTCATTTACGTAAAAAAATTGGTAAAGAGAGAATTATTACCAAACGCGGTCAGGGTTATATCTTTGTAGAAAAAGGTTTTAGTCCGCCAAAATGAAATCCTTAGAGAAAAAGTTGCAAGTAAGTCTAGCAATTGGACTCGTATTGATATTATTTGGCTTGTTATTGATTGCCAATATCTCCACCCGCAATTTGTTAGAGAAATTTGTAGTCACCCGACTAGAACATGATGCCGTCCGCATTTTGGACAGCCTGTTGATTACACCTGATGTCTCAAAAGTACGCTGGAGACAGCTAAACCCAATCTATAACACGCCCAATTCGGGTCATTATTATGCAATTAAGTTAAACAGCAAGCTGCCGAATGAGACAATTTTAAAATCACCTTCTTTATCTGATAGTGATCTACCATTTTATGATGCAATTAATTCAATAATCTCACACTGGGTTCCAGGCCCTGAAGGCCAGTATTTAGTTTTATTGTCACAGATTTACACTAAAAACGGGCAGGAAGTAATTATCTCAATCGCTGAAGACATGAATTTATTGTTGTTACAACGTAGGAATTTCACCATTCTATTTATTGCGATAGGCATCTTCGGTTTTTTATTGATGCTTATTTTACAGCGCTTTGTGATACGTCAACTGTTCAAACACCTTGATTATTCCCGGCACGAAATAACACAGATAGAATCCGGAGATCTTCAGCAATTGAGTGAGGAAGTTCCTACCGAAATTTACCCTTTGGTGAGAGAATTTAATCGCAGTCTGGCATTAATGCAACAGCGTATGGAGCGTTCAAGAAATGCCTTGGGCAACCTTGCGCATGCCTTAAAAACACCCCTAAACTTGCTGATGCAACAGTTGGATAGCGACATAACAAAGTTGGATAAAGATCACACTCAGAAAGCATTAACACAGGCAAAAAGCCAGGCTAAACGGATTGGTCAACTGACCGAAAGGGAATTGAAACGTGCCCGGATGGCTGGCCTGGGCAATACGACGCAACGTTTTGATCCTCGTAAAGAATTGCCAATCCTGATCGAAGTTTTAAAACAGGCACATCATAAAAATAATATTGAGGTCAAGTTGCATATAGGAGATTCAGTAAAAGTATTTGGAGATCGCGAAGATATGCTCGAACTCCTGGGTAATTTAATGGATAACGCGTGTAAATGGGCAAAATCAAAAGTGATATGTACTATATCTATGACAAGAAAAAACACTGAGAATACGACGAGCACCGATATTATTATAGAAGATGATGGTGCAGGAAAAGAGCCCGTTGAATTAATCGAATTGACTAAACGTGGTATTCGTCTTGATGAAACTGTTGAAGGGCACGGGCTTGGTCTGGCAATCAGTAAAGATATCGTGAAGCTTTATGGGGGCACAATCCATTTTGATCGTTCAGAAAAATTGGGTGGATTTCTGGTAGAGATCAAGCTTCCATAAAACTGCCAAGCGCAATGAGACAAATGCTATAGCTACCTCGAAGGGCACAGATAGAACCGAGTGTAATTCACTAAACGTAAGTATCACCTTGTTGGTGAGGTGAGTTTAAGCTCATCAGAATCGATAAGATCCATAGTAAAACCGTTGTAAAATCTCTACAAAGGCAAGGGGTGAATTTTACAACTCTTTATTCAATTGCATCAGTCTCTCCGGCGTACCAATATCTCGCCAGTCACCTGTGAAATGTTGACCGCTGACCTGATTGGTTTTCATCGCTTTGCGCAATAGTGGTGCTAACGGTTGTTTGCCTTTTTCTAAAGTATTGAATAGATCAGCGTGATAATAGCCGATACCGCTAAAAGTTAGCTTATTTCCACCATCTTCATAGACGCGCCGGTTTTGCAATTTAAAATCACCCTGTGGATGGTGTTCAGGGTTGTTGGCCAGAACAAGATGTGCCAGATCGTTACTGCTTAGAGGGCTTGCAGTACTGTAATCAATATTGCACCAGACATCACCGTTAACAACCAGAAAGGTATCGCTTGTGGAAGTCAATAACGGTAAAGCCTTGATAATACCCCCCCCAGTTTCTAGCGCACCTGATTGCTGTTCATCAGAATAGTGCAATGACACGCCAAACTGGGAGCCGTCACCTAGTGCTTCTGGAATTTGATTACCAAGCCAGGCGATATTAATCACTATATCTTTAAAACCAGCACGTTGTAGATTTTCAATGTGCCAGACAATGAGCGGTTTGCCGCCAACTTTCAGTAGTGGTTTAGGAGTATTATCAGTCAGAGGGCGCATGCGGGTTCCATGCCCTGCTGCTAATATCATCGCTCTCATTTGATTTTTTCTGGTATCTGCCATTCTTTAAATAGTTCTGCAAGAGGGCGAGTGAGTGGGTATTTATTCGCTACATTCATGAAGTATTCAAGCGTCAGCGGTAAATCGTCGAGATAGGCCGATTTGCCATCACGGTGATTCAATCTGGCAAAAATACCTAGGACTTTTATATGACGCTGCATGCCCATGTAATCGAACCATTGGCTGAAAGTTTCATCACTAATATCGTGGATTAAACCCGCTGAGACAGCATCTTTCTTAAAGGCTAACGTCCATTCGCTGACTTTTTCGATAGGCCACTTGATATAGCAATCGCGCAGTAAAGATACTAAGTCGTAAGTAACAGGGCCTAGCACAGCATCTTGAAAATCAATCACACCCGGGTTGTAGTTATCTGTAATCATCAAGTTGCGTGAATGATAGTCACGATGCACGAATACTTGTGGTTGTTGTAATACGACAGTAGTAATTGAATGGAGTGTTCTATCGATGATTTTTTGTTGTTCATCACTAGGTGTGATTTCTAAATGCTTATTCAAGAACCACTCTGGCATTAACTGCATTTCTTTTAGCAGCAAGGCTTCATCGTATTCTGGGAGCCCGTTTGTATCTGATTGCTGTATTTTAATCAGGCATTTGAGTGCATCGCCGTAAAGTTGGTCAGCAGTCTTATTATTTAACTCGTTCAGATAAGGCGTGTTGCCAAAATCTTCGAGTATTAAAAAACCTTGATCGAGGTCTTGTTTGATAATTTCAGGCGCATGAACACCTGAATTACGTAAGCGCGTTGTAACGTCAATAAACGGTGTGCAGTCTTCTTGCTCAGGTGGAGCATCCATTGCTATAGTGGTTTTTAGTTCACCATTTACTGTATTGCTTACCCTGAAGTATCTACGGAAGCTGGCATCGGCTGACGCAACTTCGATCGTTGTGTTAGGCCATTCTTGTTGAATCCAGTGTTTGAGTAATTGCAGGCGCGGATCGTTTTTCATAAATTAGTCGTAAGCATTGCCATAATTCTGAAAAAGTGCTCAAAAGTAGGGGGGTGTCTTTTCGTGATTTCTATATAACCCTGCAATTTTACTTTGCAGGGTTATATGTCGAGACCTTTGCACGAAAGAAATGACGGATGAAATTGGCTTAAATATCCCAGATTTCCCCTAAAAATGCGGTCAATAGCCGTGCTATTACCCTTATTTTTAAGAAAAATCTGGAAAATTACGCTCATTTTCCTCCCGCCATACTTT
>RCMY010002400.1_pt1 | contig 18171 bp, 11 predicted proteins | sample 2041341 | NCBI WGS metagenome assembly RCMY01 (sample SAMN09708234, study PRJNA481090) | Marine sediment metagenome, whole genome shotgun sequencing project. | reverse complement strand
GCCGGCGACACCGTCATCGAAGGCCTGACCGGCTACACGATCGACCTGACCTCGGGTGAGACATCCGGCGTCGCCGACTTCGGTGTCGTCCGTCCCGCTTCGATCGGCGACGTCGTCTACGACGACCTCAACGGCAATGGCACCCAGGACGCGGGCGAACCCGGCCTCGACGGTGTCGAGGTGACGCTCAGCGGCGCCGCTGCCGGCACTGCGACGACGTCCACGGTCGGCGGCATCGCGGGCACCTACGTCTTCAGCAACCTCGCCCCGGGCGACTACACCGTCACCGTCACCACCCTCCCTGCTGGCGGCCTGCCGGTCGGCGCAGTGCTCGTCGAAGGCGCGACAGCGCACGACCGCACCCTGGAATCCGGTGACGACGTCGTCGACGCCGACTTCGGCTTCTACGTGCCCGTCACGATCGGCGACGACGTGTGGGACGACCTGAACGGAAACGGCCTGCAGGACGACGGCATCGCAGCCGACCGTGGCATCGCCGGCATCGAGCTGACCCTCGACGATGGCAACGCCCTGACGGTCGACCCGACCACGACCACCGATGCCAACGGCTTCTATGAGTTCACCGGCGTCGCCCCCGGCGCGTACACCGTCACGATCACCGACGGCCTCGGCGCCGACGACACGGTCACGTCCTCCGCGGGCACCATCCCCGGCTCGACCAGCGCCACTGTGCTCGTCGTGTCCGGCACCGATGTCGACACGATCGACTTCGGCATCGCACTGCCTGCCGACCTCGGTGACCTCGTCTTCATCGACGCCAACGGCAATGGCACCTTCGACGGCGCCGACAGCGGCATCGCCTCGTTGCCGATGGTCGTGACCGGCACTTCTGCCGGAGCGAGCTTCCCCGCCGGCACCACGATCAGCACCGGCCCCACTGGTCCGACCGCCGGCGAGTATGGCCAGGGCAACCTGCTGCCGGGCACCTATACCGTCGTCATCGACGTCGCCGATCTCCCTGCCGGCGCTGCGCCGAGCACAGCGGGCGTCGTCCGTGACCTGCTCGCCGGCACCGACACGCTGACCACGATCCTGGAGTCGGGCGAGAGCGACCTCGCTGTCGACTTCGGCTACGTCCTGCCCGCCTCCATCGGTGACCAGGTCTTCGTCGACAACAACGCCAACGGCGTGTTCGACGCCGGCGACGATCCGATCGCGAACGTCGACGTCACCCTCGTGGGCCCCGGCTTCCCGACAGGCACCACGGTGGCGACCGACGCCAACGGCCTCTACAACTTCACCGACCTCGCACCGGGCTCCTACACCGTGACGCTCGACGTCGACGACGCCCAGTTCGACGCAGAGTTCCCGGCAGGCAGCGAGATCGCGACCGCCGGTCCGGCTGTGCGCTCCGTCGTGTTGGCCTCGAACGAAGTGCGTACCGACGTCGACTTCGGATTCTACGCTCTCGGTTCGATCGGTGATCTCGTCTTCGAAGACGCTGACGCCAGCGGGTCGTTCGGTACCGGCGACGGTGGCATCGACGCCATCACCGTCACGCTCGACGACGGCAATCCGCTGACCCCCGTCGTCACCGTCGACACCGACGCCAACGGTGCCTACGTCTTCACCGGCCTCGTGCCCGGCACGTACACCGTGACGGCAACGGTTCCCGGCATGGTCGCGACGACGCCGGGTGCCGCGAACGGCACCATCCAGTCCGTCACGATCGGTTCCGGCGACGACCACATCGACGCCGACTTCGGCTTCACCGCCCCGGTGGCCATCGGTGACACGATCTTCCACGACCTGAACGGCAACGGCACACAGGACGCCGGCGAGCCCGGCCTCGTCGCGATCACCGTGACCCTCTCTGGTGGCGACCTCGTGACCGACCTGAGTGTCGACACCGACGCCAACGGTGTCTACGGCTTCACGGGCCTGACGCCCGGCGACTACGTCGTGACGATCGACGTCTCCGATCTGCCCAGCACGGCCTTCGCCGTCACGAACGCAATCACTGCAGACGTCGCCGGCGACGACACCATCGACGTGACCCTCACATCGGGCAACGACGACCTGACGATCGACGCCGGGTACGCGGCGCCCGTCACCCTGGGCGACCTCGTCTTCGAAGACACCAACGGCAACGGCACGTTCGATGCCGGCGAGCCCGGCATCAACGGTGTGACCCTCGAACTCTCGGGTGGCGACCTCGCCGCACCGATCCAGGTGACGACGGCAACCGTCGGCGGCGTCGACGGCATCTACACCTTCACCGGTGTCGACCCGAGCAGCACCGACTACACGATCACCGTGGTCGACCCGTCCGGTGGCGTGCTCACCGACTCGACGAACACCCTCGGCGGCACCACGCAGACGTTCCTCGTCGTGTCCGACACCGATGACCTGACCCACGACTTCGGCTACACCTTCCCGGCTGCGCTCGGTGACACCGTGTTCACCGACGTCGACGGCAACGGCAACTTCAATCCAGCCATCGACCTCCTGATCGACGGCGCCACCGTCACCCTCGACGACGGCAACCCGCTGACCCCGACGATCTCCGTCGTCACCGGCAGCGGCGCCTTCGGTCCTGGCCGCTACGGCTTCGACGACCTCGCCCCTGGCACCTACACCGCAACGGTCACCGCAGGCATACCGATCGACGCGAACGTCGCCCCGATCACCGTGACGCTGACGTCTGGCCAGACCGACCTCGACGTCGACTTCCCGGTCGTCGAGAACGTGACCATCGGTGACTTCGTGTGGCACGACCTCGACGATGACGGCTTCCAGGACATCGGTGAACCCGGCATCGACGGTGTCACCGTGCAGCTCCGCAACACCGCCACCGGCGCGATCGTCACCGACGACACCGACATCAACGGTCAGTACCTCTTCACCGACGTCACCCCGGGCGACTACGTCGTCGAGATCCTCGCCGCCGACCGACCGGTCGACTACTCGGTCGCCTCCGGCAACACCGAGAGCATCGCCTCCACCGTCACCTCCGGCAACGACATCTCCGACGCCGACTTCAACTACAAGAAGACCGCCACCATCGGCGACTTCGTGTGGAACGACCTCGACGGCGACGGCATCCAGGACGCCGGCGAGCCGGGCATCGGCAGTGTGCTGGTCCAACTCGTGGGCGAGGGCGTCACGCTGACGGCCTCCACCGATGGCAGCGGCGGCTACTCCTTCTCCGGCCTCGAGCCGGGTGACTACGTCGTCACGTTCGGCGTGCCGACGGGCGCCTCGGTCACGACTCCGGCCGGCAACGTCATCGCCGTCACCGTCGTCTCGGACCAGACCGACAACAGCATCGACGTCGGTCTCGCCGACGGCGCCTCGATCGGCGACCGCGTCTTCCACGACTTCGATCTCAGCGGTGCCCAGAACGGCACCGAGCCCGGACTGGGCGGCGTCGAAGTGCTCCTCGACGGCCCCGGCGGCCAGCGCAGCGACACCACCGACGGCAACGGCGACTACCTGTTCACCGGCCTGGCCCCGGGCACCTACATCGTCACGATCAACAACCTGACCGTGCCCGTCGGCGCCAACTCGGGGACGCAGCTCACGACCACGGCGCACCTCGGCGGACCGGTCGAATTCAGCAGGACCGTCGCGTCCGGTGGCGCCGTGACCGATGCCGACTTCGGCTATGCCACGACCGCCATCATCGGCGACACCGTCTTCGAAGATGCCGACGGCAACGGCGTCCAGGACGGTGCCGAACAGGGCATCAGTGGCGTGACCGTCGAACTGCTGACCGGCACACCCGGCAACTACACCGTCATCGACTCAGTCGTCACGCAGGCCGGAGGCACCTACTCCTTCACCGGTGTCGCCCCCGGTGACTACACCGTCCGCATCGACCCGTCGACGCTGCCGTCCGGCCTCGACGCCACGTCAGCGACGACGCCCGACCTGGTGACGATCAACGTCCAGTCCGACGACAGCGACCTCTCCGCCGACTTCGGATTCGCCGAGCCCTCGACGGTCGGTGACCGCGTCTGGCACGACGTGAACAACAACGGAGTGCAGAATGTCGGCGAGCCCGGCCTCGGCAGCGTGCAGATCCAGTTGGTCGATGCGACGAACCTCGACCCGTTGACCAATGTGATCGACACGCAGACCACCGATGCCAACGGCGCCTACTCCTTCATCGGCGTCGACCCTGGCGCCTACATCGTCCGAGTGGTCCCAGCAAGCGTCCCGTCCGGCCTGAATTCCGGCCTCCAGATGGTCACCTCCACTGGCGTTCCCACGTCGAACACCATCACGGTCCGGTCCGGCGAAACGATCGTCGACCAGGACTTCGGTTTCCACACCGTTGCCACGATCGGCGACATGGTCTGGTTCGACCTCGATGCCGATGGCGTCGAGAACGACGGTGCACCGACCGAGCCATGGCTCGATGCCGTCATCGTCGAACTGGTCGATGCGGCGACGGGCATCGTTGTCCAGACCCAGACCACGACCGACGGCGCGTACGGCTTCGACAACGTCGCTCCCGGCACCTACGAGGTGCGGGTCAGCAACCTGCCGGCCGGCTTCTCATCGACGACGGGCAACAACCCGCTGACGGTGTCCGTCATCTCCGACCAGGTCGTCGACACGGCCGACTTCGGCTTCGCCTCCCTCACCGGCGGGTCACTCGGCAACGAGAGCTACGAAGACCTCAACGGCGACGGCGACCGTGACCCAGGTGAGAGCGGCTTCGTCGTCGGCGTCGAACTGTTCCTCGACACCGGCGCTCCCGGAGCACCGATCTGGACCTCCCAGCGCACCCGCACCACCACCGGCGGCGGCTACCTGTTCGCCAACCTGGCACCCGGCTCCTATGAAGTGCGTGTCGACCCGGCCACCGTGCCCGCCGGCTACACACCGACCACGCCGGGCGGCCTCGTCCGGGCCTCGACGATCACGTCGGGCCAGGCTGACCTCGACCTGGACTTCGGCTTCGTCGCAGCTGCGACGATCGGCGACTTCGTCTGGCACGACCTCGACCTCGACGGCACACAGAACGACGGACTGGTCAGTGTCGTCAGCCTCGAGAACGTGACCATCGAAGTCCGCACCCTCGCTGGTGCGCTCGTGGCCTCGGCCGTGACCGATGCGAACGGCGCCTACTCGATCGACGTCGCCCCCGGCACCTACGACGTGGTGCTCCTGCCGGCCAGCATTCCGAGCGGTGTCAATTCGGGCAACCCGATGACCTCCACGACGCCGGCCACCGTCCGAGTGACCGTCGCCTCGAACGAGAACCGCACCGAGCTGGACTTCGGTCTGGCCACCACCGCCTCGATCGGCGACACGATCTTCGACGACCTCGACGGTGACGGCACCGAAGACCTCGGTGAGCCTGGCCTGGCGAACGTGACGGTGATCCTCGACGACGGCAACCCGCTGACGGTGCCGGTCACGGCCGTCACCGACTCGAACGGCGTCTACAGCTTCCCCGGTCTCGCTCCCGGCGACTACACGGTGACCATCGACCCGACGACGCTGCCCAGCGGCTACCAGCCGACGACCAGCTCGACACCGGTCGACGTCAGCCTCCGATCCGACGAAGAGCGCGATGACGTCGACCTCGGCTACGTCCGCCCCGGCACGATCAGCGGCATGTTCTTCACCGATGGCAACGCCGACGGTGACCAGACCGGTGATGCCGGCGTCGGCGGTGTCACCATCGAGTTGCTCGACGATGGCGGCCTCGTGATCGACACGGCCACGACTGCCGGCGATGGTTCCTACACCTTCACCAACGTGCTGCCCGGCGACTACACCGTCCGGCCGACCTTGCCGACCGGCACCGTCCTCACGGTGCCGAACAACACCGGCGACGACACGACCGACTCCGACGTACTGCCCGCCACCGGCGTGTCGCAGGTCATCACCATGACCAGTGGCTCCGACGTGACCGACATCGACGTCGGCGTCTTCGAACCGGCCACGATCGGTGACACCGTGTTCATCGACCTCGACGGCAACGGGACCCAGAGTGCCGACGAACCCGGCCTGCCCGGCGTCGTCGTCACGGTTCGCGACAGCGGCGGCCAGGTCATCGGCGCCGCCACCACCACCGACGCCGACGGCAACTACGCCGTCGACGTGGTCCCCGGCACCCACACTGTCTCCGTCGCTGCGCCGAACGGCTACGCGACGCCCGCAGGCGGCGACGTGCAGCCCGTCACCATCGCCTCCGGTGAAACCGACCTCGATGTCGACTTCGCGGTCGTGGGCACCGGCAGCCTCGCCGGCCAACTCGTGTACGACGTCTCCAACGACGGTGTGATCAATCCGACCGACCCTGGTCTCGGCGGCGTGCCCGTCACGGCCACCTGGAACGGGCCGAACGGCCCCGTCGTGCGGACCACCACCACGAACCCCGATGGCTCGTACCGCTTCTCCGACCTGCCGCCCGGCGACTGGACGGTCGCGATCGACCCGGCAGAACTGCCCAACGGCATCGTCGACCCCACGATCGACCCGGACGGCACCAACGACCTCACCAACGTCGTGTCGGTCAGCGGCGCCGTGACGGGTATCGACTTCGGTGTCAGCGGCACCGCCAGCATCGGCGACAACGTGTTCGTCGACCTCAACGAGAACGGTGTCCTCGACCCCGGTGAGCCGGGCGTCCCGGGCGTCCGCGTCACCACGGTCGTGAACACGGTGGCCGGACCGATGACCTTCGTGACCTTCACCGATGCCAACGGCAACTACGAGTTCGTCGATCTGCCGGCCGGCGACTACACCGTCACGCTCGACCTGACGTCGCTGCCCGAGGGCATGGCGTCCAACGATCCGAGCAAGACGACGACGCTCGTCATCAACGGCATCGACCTCTCACTCGATCTTCCGGTCGTGCTGCGAGTCGGGCCGACGGCCAACCCGGACGTGCGCGGCACACCCATCGACACGCCGGTCACGATCCCGGTGCTCGACAACGACACGACCGTGATCGGCACCACGGTCACCGTCGTGTCGACCACGAACCCGGGCAACGGCACGGTCGTCATCAACCCGAACGGCACGATCACCTACACGCCGAACACGGGGTACACCGGCACCGACGTCTTCGAGTACACGATCTGTGACCTCGACGGCATCGCTCGAGCCGGGGACACGCCGGCCATGCGTGACGTGTTCTGCTCGACGACGACCGTCACGATCCAGACGCCCCCGCCGGAGACGGTGACGGTTGGACAGACCGATTCCGGCACGCCGGCAGCGACGCCCAACCCGACAGCGATCGACACGCCGACAGCGACATCGAGCAGTCAGCCGATGCCGCGGACTGGTTCCGACACGGGCCCGATCCAGACGATCGCCCTGATGCTCCTGATCGCCGGCCTCTTCCTCTTCACCGCCAGCCGCCGTCGCCGCGACGACCTCGTCTGACAGCAGGGGCGCTACAAGTCAGAGGTGCAGGTCGCCGAAGGCCGGATCGTTGCCGGAGATGGTGGCGGCGAGGCCTGCCCGACCGCCCGGGGTGTCCGGGGCCGTGACGGTGATGTCGAGATCGAGCGCCGCGAGGACACCCAGGATGTCGAACGGGTTCGGGTGGACGATCGCGAATGATGCGAGTTCGACACCACCGGGTTGCGTCGTGTGGGGCTTCGGGGTGTCGCCCCAATCGATGATGAACGGCAGCGTGCGCTGCGTCGGCAGTGTCAGCCGCCAGGCGAGTCGGTCGCCGGCGGGCGTCTGCCGGCTCATGTCGACCACCTGGCCTGGGTCGTATCCGGCCTCGAAGGCTCGGTCGCCGAGTTGGTCGATCGTCTCGCCATCGCTCGGGCGGATCGCGAACCCGACGAGCGCAGTGCCCTCACCACCCGGTGCCAGGACGTCGTCGAGTCCGAACGGCCGGGGGAGACCCGACGATGGTGGGTCCGGTTGGTTCGGATCGGGTGCGATCAACTCGAGGTAGCAGTCACCCAACGAGACGAGGGCATTGCGGGTGCCCATCCCGTCGTGTGACCCACCGATCGCCGGCCGGACGCCGGTCGACTCCTCGAACCAGTCGATGGCGCTCGCCAGATCGGGGACGGCGTAGACGAGGTGATCGATGACGGCCATGCTCGATCATCGCATCGCGGCGCAGGTTTCGTAGTGTCGGCTGCCATGAGTGAAGAGTTCGCAGGCAAGGTCGCCATCGTCACCGGATCATCGAGCGGGATCGGCGAGGAGACGGCACGCCGTTTGTCAGCGCTCGGCGCCACCGTCGTCGTCAACTCGGCATCGTCGGTCGAGGCCGGTGAGGTGGTCGCCGGGTCCTTGCCGGGCGAGGCCGCGTACATCCGTGCCGACATCAGCAATCAGGACGAGGCGCACGGGCTGATCGACTCCACCGTCGAACGGTTTGGACAGCTCGACTTCTTGATCAACAACGCCGGTTGGACCACCGAGGTGCCCCATCACCAGCTCGATGACTTGACCGATGAGATCTTCCGCAAGACGTTCGACGTCAACGTGTTCGGCACGTGGTGGCTGACGAAGCGTGCAATCCCGCATCTCCGCAAGAGTGACGACCCGAACATCGTGAACATCACGTCGATCGCCGGTGTTCGCCCGGTCGGGTCGTCGATGGCGTACTCGATGACGAAGGCGGCGCTGAACCAGATGACGTTGCTCCTCGCGAAGTCCTACGGCCCGATCCGGGTCAACGCCGTCGCGCCGGGTCTCGTCGCCACTCCGTGGACGCAGGACTGGGATGCGATGCACGCCGCCGTCGCTGCCACTGCGCCGATCCCGCGTTCGGCGACACCGGACGACTGCGCCGAAGCGGTGCTGGCGCTCCTTCGCAACAAGTACACGAGCGGCGAGATCTTTGTCGTCGACGGCGGCCTCACCCAGACGATGTGACGGATTGACGTGTCATGTCCACGCTCGAGCTGCACCGTATCCGCAAGGTCTTCGCCGACGGCACGGTAGCGGTCGCCGGTGTCGACCTCGCCCTCTCCGACGGCGAGTTCCTCGCGATCGTCGGGCCGTCGGGATGCGGAAAGACCACGGTGCTGCGCATGGTCGCCGGGTTGGAGGAACCGACGGCGGGCGAGATCCGAATCGACGGTGAGGACGTCACGCATCAGAGTTCGCAGCAACGTGACATCGCGATGGCGTTCCAGCAACATGCGCTCTACCCGCACATGACGGTCCGGGAGAACATCGGCTTCCCGCTGCGGATGGCCGGTCTGCATCGGCGTGATGTCAGTCAACGGGTCGAGGCGATGGCCACGACGCTCGGGTTGGCCGACGTGCTCGAAGAGTTGCCACGGCGCCTCTCGGGTGGTCAGCAACAGCGCGTGTCGATGGGTCGGGCAATCATCCGCAACCCGCGCCTGCTCCTGATGGACGAGCCGATGTCGAATCTCGACGCGAAGCTCCGAACCGCGGCACGGTTCGAGATCATGCGGATCCAACAGCGGCTCGAGGCGACCACGCTGTACGTCACCCACGACCAGGTCGAAGCGATGTCGATGGCGGACCGTGTCGTCGTGATGCGAGCGGGCCACGTCGTGCAGGTGGGCACTCCGCTCGATCTGTATCGCCGTCCCACCGATGTGTTCGTCGCCCAGTTCATGGGATCGCCACCGATGAGCATCGTGCCAGCAAGGGTCGCGGAGCATGAGCCAGGCCGGGGGAGCGGGAGCTGGCGCGAGTTGGTCATCGGTCCGTACAGGGTGCCGTTGCCGGAGACAGCGGATGACGCTGCCCTCGTCGGTAGGGACATCGCGGTCGGTTTGCGGCCCGAAGCATTCCGACGTGTCGCCGACGGACCGATCTACGCCAGTGTCGAACGCATCGAGCAGATCGGGTCCGCCCAGCTCGTCCATGCAACGATCGACTGCCCGGGCCTCGACGTCGTTGCTGATCAAGCGGTCAACGAATCGAGCAATCATGCCTCGATCCGTCTCTACGTCTCGGCCGAGACGCCGATCGGGTTGTGGGAACCGCTCCGGCTCGACCTCGATCTCCGGGAGATCCACGTCTTCGATCTGGCGTCCGGGCGGCGCATCGGTGACTTGGACGGCGACACGTCCGGTTCGCGCCTGGCCCCGACGGGTCGTTGAAGTCCCGTTCGTGCCTGGCCCCGATGGTCCGTTCAGGCGCCCATCTCGACGAGCCACGCGGGGAGGCGGGTCGGGCGGCCGGTTGCAGCGGTGATGCAGCCGTGGACGGTGACGCCGGTCGAATGGGCGACCTGGCTGGAGCCCTCATCTCTACCGCCACCGGCACTGCCACCTTCATCGACGGTGACGAGGTACGCCATCTGGAACGTGGCCCGAGTGACGGCGGCGAGCGAGAGGTGGACGGTGATCACGTCGTCGAATCGCAGCGGCTGCCGGTAGGTGACGAACGATTCGAGCACCGGCGATTCGAGTCCTGCATCGCGCCACTCGGTGAAGGGGTGGCCGACGTGTGCGAGGAACGCCACCCGTGCCTCTTCGAAGTACGCGAGGTAGTTGCTGTGGTGAACGATGCCCATTGCGTCGGTCTCGACGAATCGGACCCGGATGTCGTGCGTGAAATCGTAGTCGGCAGGCTTCGTGGACGGTTCGACGGAGAGGCGCACCGGCACATCTTGCCCGGTGAATCCGTGCTGGCCACCGACTGACGGGGCAACATGGGGGAGTGACCCCGGCGGTGAAGGTGCTCGAATCGGCAGGCATCGACTTCACGTTGAGCGAGTACGACCGTCACCTGTCCGGCGACGGAGAACTGCGCGACTTCGGGCTCGAGGCCGCCGAGGCGCTGGGGCTGTCGACCGCCGAGGTGTTCAAGACCCTTCTCGTCGTCAGCGAGTCGAACGAACTCATCGTCGCGATCGCACCGGTGAGCTGCCAGCTCTCGATGAAACTCGTCGCCAACGCGGCCGGCGTCAAGAAGGTGTCGATGTGTGACCCGGCGGTCGCCGAACGATCATCCGGCTACGTCGTTGGTGGCATCAGCCCGCTCGGTCAACGGCGGCAGTTGAGAACGCTCATCGACGAATCAGCCGAACTGTTCGACACCGTCTACATCAGTGGCGGTCGCCGCGGCCTCGACGTCGGATTGGCGCCGTCCGACCTCATCGGCGTGCTCGACGCCACGGTCGCACCGATCACCGCTTGACATGTCTCGAAGTGACCTGGCTCAAACGAGACTTTGGCAGGCGGGGTGACGTCGTTCATCGGGCGGGGTGGCGAGCGAGTGCCTCGATTCGGGCCACGCGGGTGCGTGCTGCCGGATGGGAGGCAGCGAGTCGGCCGCGCCAACCGATCGGTCGGGCGCCAGAACCTGTTGCCAGCACCGCTCGCAGCGCGCTTGCCAATTCCGGGCCGAAGCCCATGGCGACCGCCCGCTTGTCCGCTTCGAACTCGGAGCCGTGCCCCACGTAGTTGCCCAGCGCGTCGCCAGCACGGAGCGCCGCGGTGAAGATCCAGGCTGCCCCACTGAAGATGGCGGCGGCCAGCACCCCCATGCCTTCCACGAGCGGGGAGCGACGCCCGAAACTCTGGGCGGCCGCCTGGGCGACGTTCTCGAAGTAGAAGCCGACTCGTGCGAGGAGCACCACCGGCACCGACAACCAGTGTCCAATGGTGATCGCGATCGTGTGCATCCCGAGGTGATGGCTCAGCTCGTGGGCCAGGACACCACGCAACTGGGCCGCGGTGAGCTCGGTGGCGGCATAGGAGGTCACCACCATGAGGTGCCCTCCGCAGGCGAAGGCATTCAATTCATCTGACGGCAGGACACGCAGGATGTACCGCGCTGCGGGCAAGTCGTTCGCGAGCGCGACGTCGTCCCAGGCAGCGGCGATGCGGCTCGCCTCGTGTGCGTCCGGGAGCCGGGCGCCGAGCACCGGTGTGAGGACGGCGGCCTGGAACGGCCGCACGAAGAGTGTCAGACCGAGTACGCAGAATCCGACGACCAGCCACCAGTAGGGAACGTTGCTGACCGCGCCCACCGGCAGCCAGAACACCCCGAGGGCGAGCAACGTGAAGGGTGCCATGGCGACCACGGGCACGAACGCCCAGATCGCCGAGCGCTCGACGTTGCGGGCCCCACGCGAGCGTGTCCCTCGGCCGGGGAGTCCACGTGTCGGTCCGCCTGCCATGCACACGTCATGCTACGGGCCGGGGCCGTTCGGCTGAACTGTCGATCTGGCTGGTCGAAGGAAGGCTGTACCCGGCAGATCTCATCGACCGTGGTCGGGTCGGTGCAGCGGGTCACCAGCCCGTGTGGAATGGCTCAAGATGAGGAGGCATCCGGTCGATACAGCAGTGAGGGCGTCAGAATCGTGAGCCGCAACGCTCCACATCGGAAACGGAAACCAGTGCACGAATCGATGACCACAGAACGGTCCAGAGTCAGACAGCTGTTGGACGACGCCGCAGCGTGCCGTGTCGACGATCCCGTTCGAGCCCGCAAACTCGCACTCGAGGCCCGCACGATCAGCCGGGCGTCCAAGCTGGTCGACGACGAGGCCGAGGCGCTCTACTCTCTGGCCTCGATCGCTCACCAGCGTGGCCATACCGACGATGCATTCGCGCTCGCTGCCGAAGCCGTCGAGATCGGTTCCGACATCGAACCAACGCTGACCCTCGCCTGGTCGCATCACCTCCTCGGTGTCGTCCACTACCAGGCCAGCAACTTCGCGTCAGCCCTCGAACAGTCCCTCGCCGCACTGAACGTCTACCGCATGACCGGCCACGAGATCGACGAGGGCAAGATCCTGCACACGATCGCGGCTGTCTATCAGTCGATGGGCGACTACGACCGGGCCATCGCGACGTACGAGAACGCGATGGCGATCAACGAGCCGCTCGGCCGTCGTGACCTCGACGCGATGGTGCTCGGCAACCTCGCCCGAATCCGTGGCCGCCGCGGTGAGTACCTTCCGGCCGTCAGCCTTGGCCGTCGCGCTGTCGAACTGGCCCGCGAGCACGCACCGCAGCTCATCGGTGGTCTGCTGGCCGACCTCGCCGAGGCGTATGTCGGCCTCGCCGACCATGCCAGCGCAGCGCTCTGTTTCGCCGAGGCCCGCGCCGATTGGGAGTACCGGACCGCCGACGGCCAGCAACTCGCGCCGACCGACCAGCTCGGGATCATGCTGTCGGAGGGACGCGTCGCGTTGCGCAGCGGACAGATCGACGAAGCCATCGCTTCGCTCACCGCAGCACTCGACCTTGCCGATCGCACCGACCACCGCGAACTCGAACTCGAGATCCACGACCTGCTCGCCATGGCCTACAAGCAGGCCGAACGATTCGGAGAGGCGCTCGATCACCGGGAACGTCACTTCGCGCTCCACCGCGAGATCTTCACCGACTCCGCCGACCTGCGCTTGCGCACCCTGCAGGTGGCGCACACCAACACGACGGCTCGCCACCGTGCCGAGATCACCCGGCTCCAGACCTCCGAACTCGTCACGAGCTATGCGACGCAGCATGCCGACGTCGATGCGTATCACCTCGAAGCGTTCGAGCGCCTTGCCTCACTCGCCGAGTTCCGTGGTGGCAACACGACCAAGCACACCGACGCTGTCGGCGACCTCGCTGCGGAGATCGCCCACGCGATCGGCCAGACGCCGGAGTGGTGCGAACGCCTCCGCCTCGCTGCGCGCTTGCACGACATCGGAAAGGTCGCGATTTCGGACTCTGTGCTGCTCAAGCCCGGCCCGCTCACGATGGAAGAGTTCGACGAGGTCAAGCAGCACACCGTGCTCGGGCGTCGTCTGCTCAGCGGCGTGTCGACCGACTTGTTCTCGCTCGCTGCCGAAGCAGCCTGGTCGCACCACGAATGGTGGGACGGCTCCGGCTACCCGAACGGTCTGAGTGGCAAGGCGATCCCGCTGTCGGGACGCATCGTCGCAATCGCCGACGTCTACGACTCACTCGCCACCCGACGCGTCTACAAGCGCGAGTGGAGCCTGGCCGAAGCAATCCGCTTCGTGAAGTCGGGTACCGACGCTCAGTTCCAACCCGAACTGGTCGACGCCTTCGTCTCGGTGATGGTCGCCCGCGAACCATCGCTCGCAGCCGAACTCGGCTAGAGCAGCGATCGAGTGCTGAGGGCACTTGCACGTTTGTCAGTCGATGATGTCTCGCCGCTCGAAGACGGTCGAGCTGGCGACGTAGGCAGCGACGGCGTACAGCGCGGCGAGGGCGAGCGCAGCGATGTAGGACCGTGAGTCGCTGCCTCCGCCGACGAGGGAGGCCAGTACGCCGGCGGGGAGCCAGTCGGCGGTGAACGGCCAGAGGGAATGCAAGATGAGTTGCCCGGCCGAGTCGTCCATGGTGCTGGTCCTTCCAGACGTCAGTGGGAGTCGAGGTGGCTGCGTGCGGCGAGTCCGGAGGTTTCGAGTCCGACCGCTGAGTCGCCTGGAAGCCGGTGGAACTCGATGGCGAAGGTGGCGGGGCCATCGAGTTCGACGTGGTGCGGGCGTGACGGCGGGATGACAACGCCGTTCCCAGCTTCGATCGGCAGCGGCCTGTGGGGTTCGTCATCGAACACGAACACCACGGCGCCGGTATGAACAACGAGGCGCGCCCAGATACCGCTGGCAATGCGGTGGGCCTGGAGGAGCCCGGCGGGGATGGTGTTGTTGTCGAACACATCGGTGGTGCGGGCCAGTTCGAGTCCGTCGGGCAAGGCCTGGTCGGTGCAGTTGCTGGTCATCGTCGGTTTCCTCATTCCGTTGTCGAGTTGGTTGGCTCGGGGGCTGCAGTCGTTGGTTCGCCTTCGATGTCGAGGTGAGGCAGGATTTTGTCGAGCCACTTGGGGAGCCACCAGTTGGCATCTCCGACCAGGGCCATGGTGGAGGGGACGAGGACCATGCGAACAATGGTTGCGTCCACGGCAACGGCAGTAGCGAGGCCGACGCCCATCATCTTGACGACGGGATCGTCGGAAGCGACGAAGCCGAGGAACACACTGACCATGATCAGCGCGGCGGCCGTGATGACCTTGGCTGTTGCGCCGAGGCCCTCGACGACACTGTCGATGTTGCTGTGGCCGCGGTGGTACTCCTCGCGGATACGGGAGAGGATGAAGACCTCGTAGTCCATCGACAGCCCGAAGAGAATCGCGAACATCATCATCGGCACGAACGACGCGATCGGTACCGCTTCGTCGAGGCCGATGAGTGAGCGTCCCCAGCCCCATTGGAACACCGCGACGACCACGCCGTAGGCGGCGCCGATCGACAGCAGGTTCAATGTCGCGGCCTTGAGGGGCACGAGGATGGAGCGGAAGACCATCATCAGCAACAGGAACGACAGTGACACGACGGTGCCGATGAACCACAGCAGACGTGACGAGATCTTGTCGGACTGATCGATGAATCCAGCGGTCGGTCCACCGACCAGGGCGGTGGCATCGGACCCGGTGGTCGCGGCGGGAAGCGTCGTGTCGCGGAGCCGGTGCACCAGATCACTCGTCGCCTGGTCTTGGGGTTTGGTGGTGGGTATCGCGGTGATCAGTGCGGTGTCGCCGGCGGTATTGAGCTCGGCGGGGGAGACGGCCTGGACTCCGGGGTCGTCAGCTACGGCGGTGGTGATTGCTTCGAGCACGGCCGGATCGTTGCTGTCGCCGAGATCAACGGTGAGCAACAGTGGGCCGTTGAACCCGTCACCGAACCCCGATGCCAACAGGTCGTAGGCCCTGCGGTGGGTGGTGGAGGTGGGGTCGGTTCCGGCGTCGGCTTGACCGAGGCGCATGTCGAGCACCGGGACCGCGAGCACCAGCATGACGACGGTTGCAGCGATTCCTGAACGCCACGGGTGATGCGCTACCCAGTGGGCCCACCGGACCCAGCCACTGTGTCCGCCGTCGTCCTCGATGGCCTCGCCCGATCCGGTAGCGGCGGCGGCAGCGGCGCGTTGTCGGTGGGACTTCGCCAGGACCCGCGGCCCTGCGAAGCCGAGCAGCGCAGGCAGCAGCGTGATCGCAACCAGTACCGCAATGGCGACGACGATCGACGCCGAGTAGCCGAGTGCCGCCACGAACGGGATTCCGGCGATCTGGAGGCCGAGAATTGCGACGACGACGGTGCCGCCGGCAACAACGACCGCTTGTCCGGCGGTGGCGTTGGTGCGCCCGATCGATTCCTCGTTCGACATGCCCGATTCGAGATTGTCTCGATGTCGACTCAGGATGAACAGGGCGTAGTCGATCCCGACCCCGAGTCCGATCATCGTTCCCAACCGGGGGGCCACCGACGGGATGTCGATCAACGCCCCGAGGAGTCCCACAATGGACAGCCCGACGACGAGACCGAGGATCGCTACTCCGAGCGGCAGAATCGCGGAGTAGACGCTGCGGAATGTGACGAACAAGATCAGGAGCGCTGCGACGATGCCGATCATCTCGGCCGGACCGGTTTCGCGTTCCTTCAAGACCGTGGGGAGTTCTCCGCCGTACTCGACCTGCACGCCGGCGGCCTCGGCGGGCCCGGCGGTGTCGATCAACGCGTCGACCGCCTCGCGGCCGAGGTCTGCGGTGGAACCATCAAACTGCACCGACGCGAACGCGGTCGTTGCGTCTTGAGAGATCGATTGTCGGCTCGCCAGCGGCTCGGTCACCGCCACGACATGGTCGAGCGCCCGGACCTCCTCGACGGTGGCCGTGATCCCCTCCGCTGTGTCTGGATCGGTGACCGCGCCGTCCGAGGTGCGGAACACCACCATTGCCGTTGCGCCCGAACGCTCGGGGAACTGGTCCTTGAGCAGATCAATCGCCTGCTGGGACTCGACGCCGGGCACCTCGAAGTTGTCGACGGTTCCCCCGCCGCCGGCGCGGTCGACGCCGACGAGCAAGACCGCGACGAGCAGCCAGGCAACAACGACCAGGCGCCGTCGCGCTGCGGTGAACCGTCCCAGACGGTAGAGCCAGTTCGACATGACAGTCCCTTTCGTGCGGTGCGGTGAAGCTGTATATTATCGCAGCCACTGCGATCTTGCACTAAACGTCGTAAACTGTCAAGATGTGGCGCATGACGGAAGAACTGGGTCTGCGGGCGCGCAAGAAGCTCGAACGACGACATTGCATCGAGACCGCCGCAATCGACTTGTTCGAGACCAACGGATACGACGCCACCACGATCGACGACATCGCCACCAGGGCCGACATCGCGCCTCGAACGTTCTTCTACTACTTCCCGACCAAGGAAGACGTCGTCCTTGCCGACTATGCGGCTCGCCTCGAACAGATCACCGGGGAGCTCGGGCAACGGCCCCACCAAGAGCCACCGTGGACGGCGCTGCGCACAGCGTTCGTCATCGCCGCCGCCGACTACCTCAGCCAACGCGACGAACTCGTGCGCCGGTTCGCGATCATGGCCGACAACCCACCCGTGTACGCACGCAGTCTGCAACTGCAGGCCGGTTGGGAGAACGCGCTGGCCGAAGTCCTCATCGACCGGGCCAGTGACGACACCGCCGGCGTTCTACCCCGGCTGATGGCCTCCGCGGCGCTGGCCTGCATGCGATCCTCGCTCCAGCATTGGATGCTCACCGGCCACCACGCTGAATTACCTGGTTTGGTCCAGGATTGTTTTGATCGACTCGCCACGGGATTCGGCGACTCCTGAACCAGCGGATGCGGTCCCAGACCGTCCGCAGACCGGTCGCGGATCGGTTCAACATCGTCTGATCCAGTCATGGTCGGTCGAGCTGTGAGAGTTTGACCATGACCTCGTCGAGGGTCGCAGGAGCGAGGGCGGTGTGCGCAGCGATGCCAGCCGTGCGGAGTTCCTGCTGAATGGCATCGGGGTCCTCGGCGAGAACGCGCAGCGGCCCGACTCGAACGAGCCGCTACCTGGGCCGGCGGGGGATTCCGAGTGGTCGCCGACGGTTGAGTCAAGGAGGTGACCTGCGAGGATCGGACGATGGCAATCGAGACCGTCACCGGATACTGCTGGCCCCAATCCATCGCACCGGGTTCGCAGGTCGCATTGCACCTGTCGTCGGCGGGTGGTCGGCCGGTCACCGTCGAGGTCGCTCGTATCGGTCGGGATCGCACCGTCGTGTGGTCCGACACCGTCGAGGCAGACGCCCACCCGACGCCGCGCGACGCCGACACGAACGGGTGCGGCTGGCCCGCTGCAGCGTCGCTGACGACCGGTGTCGACTGGGTCTCGGGCTACTACGAGGCGGTCCTCACGATCGACGTCGACGGCAAGACACGTCAGAGTCATGCGTTCTTCGTCGTCCG
>RCMY010002098.1_pt1 | contig 18174 bp, 17 predicted proteins | sample 2041341 | NCBI WGS metagenome assembly RCMY01 (sample SAMN09708234, study PRJNA481090) | Marine sediment metagenome, whole genome shotgun sequencing project. | reverse complement strand
TTGAATCGTTCGCCGTTCAGGTGGACATGTGCGCCAGGGCGAGGACAAAAGGCGTGGATCCGACGGAGCAGATCGGCAGCTGGGGATGAAAGGTCGAGCCGGCTCTCAGCGGTCGTCAGCTTAGGTGCATACGTTGCCTGGCTGGCATCCTGATCGAATGCCCGTATCTGGCCGGACACCCAGTCAGGAAGCACTTCGACCAGCAGCTGCGCTCCCGATTCGGCGAGTCGATAGGTAAGATCGCCAGCCGATTCGTAAGTGCCGATGTCAGTTTCATGCGTAGCGATGACAGGGCCGGTGTCGAGTCCGGCGTCCATTGCCATGATGGAGACCCCGGACTGTCGGTCGCCGGCCAGAATGGCTCGCTCGACGGGGGCGGCCCCTCTCCACCTCGGCAGAAGCGAAAAGTGGACATTGACCATCCCGGCTGGCGGGAATTCGAGGACGTCCGGGCTGAGGATCATTCCGAATGCAACCACAACACCGACGTCGACCGGCCCGACATCGGCGAGCAGCTCGAATATTTCCGAACGGCGGCTGGGCTTGAGCACCCGAAACCCAGCCCGTTCCGCTTCTTCTGCAACCGGAGACATCCTGAGTTTTTTACTCCGGCCTTTCGCCGCATCGGGGCGGGTGATCACGGCAGCTATATCGGAGAATTCGGCCAGGGTCATCAGAGTCGGGACCGCCGCCGTAGGCGTCCCAAAGAAGAGTGATCTCACGGGCTATCCGAGTTCGAGGGCATCATTGCGCAGATCCCGCAAGGCTTGCTTCTTGGTTGGCCGGTCGAGTCGCTCAATCAGCAGCGTACCGTTGAGATGGTCGACCTCGTGCTGGAGAACCCGGCCGAGCAAGTCGTCACCGGCGTATTCGACCTCGTTCCCGTTGAGGTCGAATCCCTTGGCCCAGGCCCAGGCGGGACGCTCGATCGGCCAGAAGTAGCCAGGAACAGACAGGCAGCCTTCGTCGTACAGCCACCATTCATCGGAGTCGTATTCTTCGATTGGAGCCGGGTCGCCTCCGGCAGCAACGTCAATGAGAACCGGGTTAATCAGCTCCTTTGGACCAAATCCAGCGTCGAACACCACCACCCTCCGGCCGATGCCAATCTGGGGGGCGGCCAGGCCAACTCCTGGAGCGTCGTACATGGTCTCGATCATGTCAGCCACCAGCGTCGCCACTGAGCCATCGATCTCATCGACGGACACACAGGTACTCCGGAGGACCGGATCACCAAACGTTCTGAGGGGATAGATAGCCACAGCGAGCGAGGATAGTCGCCGCTACAGGTCGATCGGATCGACATCAACCCGTACATTCGCACCGGCGTCCCGCATCTCGCCGACAATGCCTCGGAGTGCTCGACGGGCGTTGGTCAGGTCGTCTGCCTGAATCAGCCACCGCGTCCGGGTCCCGGCATCAGCTGGCCCGAGGATCATTGCCGAAACCTCGGACCGGATTCGCTCGCTGGCCCACGCCGGAGCACCGTTCACCTCAACCACAAGCAGTTCTCCGTACGGTGGATACCGCAACGTCTCGCGTTCCCGCAACTCTGCTTCGAGGAATGGAATTGGATCGGCCCGTCGCAGTGCAGCGAAAATGGGATGCGATGGCTGCGAAGTCTGCATCATCAGGCGACTGCCACTAGATCGGCTCACTTTTCCAGCGAGGCGCGCAAAAAGACGCAGGGCGTCTTCCTGGGATCGATAGTTCGTCCCGAATATCATGCCGTCGGCATCAACGACTACACCTAGCCCGACATTGGAGATCCCCACCAGGTCACGTTCGGTGCCGACCGAAATCATGTGATCAGACCCGGCCGGGCCCACCGCTTCATGGAACCGTCGGATTTCATCGACCACCCGTCCGATCCCGGCTCCCAATGGCTCAAACCTGCGTCGGCCGCATTCGCTACAGGGCCCGAGGTCGTTGCCACATCGTTGACAGCTCCCTGCCTGATTGGTGGCCGCCCCGCAATTGGCGCACCTGCGCAGCACCCGACAAGCCACACACCGAAAAGCCGGGGCGTATCCCTTCCGCCCGACTAGTACAAATACCGATTGATCGCGCTTGGCGTGCCCGGCGATCGCCGCCCTGACCCGACTCGTTATCAGTCCTCCGCCGGGCGGTTCTTCGAGCCGATCGACGACTTCAACGTTTGACCACAATCGCTGAGCGTCGGGGCGCACCAGCCGGACTCCGGCAGCAAGCGCTTCGGTGGTGGGTGCCAGCCCGGTCATCACAAAGGGGAACCGTTCGACCCTCGACCGAGCCCGGATGACGTCGCGGGTGTGCAACGTAGGGGTTTGGCGTGCTTTGTGCGACCGTCGGCCTTCGTCGATGACAATGCCGAGACCGAGAGCGGCGATTGGCCACAACGCCACCCGCTCCGTGCCGACAACAATGGACCCGGGCCTCGTGGCCATGCGTGACCAGGCCGTCGTAACCGAGGCGTCCGATAACTCTGGACTCACCGAAATGAGACGATCGGGTGCGATCGCAGCCACCCGATCTGAGATATCTTGCACTTCGCTGGCCGTCGGCACGGCTATCAAGACCGATTTGCCCTGCCCCGCCACCGACCCAGCGAGCGCAATTATCGGATCAAGGTCTGTTCCGGACACGAACCACCCGGGCGAGCGGCGTTTGGCCGCGATAGCCGACGCAATGTCTGTCAACGGCCCTGATTGCACGTCAACTGGCGGGTATGTCTTGTCCGGAGCCGTTTTGGGGATATTGGGAGGCGCAGTCCTGGCCAGGACGGTCGACAAGGGGGCGACGTAATGGGCGGCGGCCCACCGGACCGATTCCAAGGTCTTTTCGTCGAACAGCCTGATCGGAGTCGACACAGCCAGGATGTCCTTGAGCCCGGCCGGATCTTCGTCCTCGACGGCTACAACGTAGCCGCGCACCCGTCGACCTGATAGGGGTACTCGAACAAGTGACCCGAGCTGAACCTTGTGGCCGGCTAGCGCATACCGAAATCCCTTGTCGACGGCAAAGGATGCCACCGCCGGGACAACGAGCGCTCTCAGAGGGCTGCCGCCGCCCTGGCCAGCTCGTCGGCACCGTCCGTCGATTCCCAGGTGAATCCGGGGCGCCCGAAGTGCCCGTAGGCGGCCGTGGCTCCGAAGCCTGGCTGAGTCAGCTTCAAACGCTCGATGATGGCCGACGGACGGAAATCAAAGAATTCAGCGACCAGCCTTTCCAGCTTGGTTGGGTCTACCGTCGACGTTCCGTGTGCGTCGACGAGCAACGAGAAGGGTTCGGACCGACCGATGGCGTAGGACACCTGGATCTCACACTCAGTTGCCAGACCAGCCGCAACGACCGTTTTGGCGGCGTTACGGGCTCCGTAGGCGGCGGACCGGTCGACTTTGGATGCGTCTTTTCCGGAGAAGGCTCCCCCGCCATGCCTGGCGTATCCACCGTACGTGTCGACGATGATCTTGCGGCCCGTGAGGCCGGTATCGCCGTGCGGACCTCCGATGACAAACCGGCCGGTCGGATTCACAAAGATGCGCGGATCGTCAAGCAGATTGTCGGGAATTACCTCTGAGATGACATGACGATGGAGGTCCTCGAACATGTCTCCGCTGGTCTCGATACTTTGGTCGTGCTGGGTCGAGATGAGTATGTCGGTGACGCGTACAGGGCGTTTGTCGGCGTATTCGACGGTTACCTGAGTCTTTCCGTCAGGGCGAAGATACGGCAACGTGCCGTCTTTACGGACCTGAGCGAGACGTTCCGCCAGTCGGTGAGCCAGGGCGATGGGAAGCGGCATCAGCTCGGGTGTCTGATCGACGGCGTATCCGAACATCAAGCCCTGATCGCCAGCGCCGAGGTCTTCATTGGCTCGGTCGACGCCGATAGCGATATCTTCGCTCTGCGTGTGAGCGACCACCTGCACGGTGACCTTGTCGGCGTGGAAGTTTGGATCTTCGACGTAGCCGATCTGACGGATCGTCTGACGGGCCAGAGCCTCAAAATCGATTTCGGCAGCAGCCCGCAGTTCTCCAGCGACCACTACCAGGCCGGTGGTGACGAGAGTCTCGCAAGCGACCCGAGCGTTCGGATCCACCGAAAGGGCGGCGTCGAGAACGGCATCTGAGATCTGGTCAGCGACCTTGTCGGGATGTCCCTCAGTTACCGACTCTGACGTAAAAAACCATTGACGCATCCGACGAGTATACGACGACCGCTAAGGCAGTCCGAAACTCACAGTTCGATACTCATTTCTCGGCGAGTTGCTGAGCGATGAGGTCCATCAGGCGGTTGGCAATCTCGACCTTCGTACCGAGGGCCCAATCCTCGCTCGTTCCGTCTGGCCACATGAGGGTGACCTGGTTCGTGTCAGTACCGAACCCGCTGCCCTGCGCCGACACGTCGTTAGCTACCAGGACGTCCGTCCCGTACTCAGTCGCTTTGCGTTTGGCGTCATCCAAGGACCCGGTCTGGGCGGCAAACCCGACCACGTACGGCTTGGGATCCATCGCAACGACGCCGGCAAGGATGTTCGGCGTCTCAGTGAGCGAAATGTCCGGAGCACCGTCAATCCGGCGCAGCTTGTGATCGGCCGCTGAATCGGGTCGAAAGTCGGCAACGGCTGCCGCCAGGACGACGCAGTCGGCGCCAGTCGCCGCTCCCCAAGTTGCCTCGGCCATCTCCTGTGCCGACTCAACGGGAACCCGCTCAATGAGATTGGGGGTGGCCAGATCGGAAGAGGTGACCAGCGTGACGGCCGCTCCCAAACGTGCTGCTGAGCTCGCGATGGCGTGTCCCATTTTTCCCGACGAACGATTGCCGATGAATCGGACCGGATCGATCGACTCGCGAGTGCCGCCAGCGGTCACGACAACCCGCTTTCCGGCTAGCGGGCGACCCGACAGAATCACTGCCGCCGCGAACGCGATGTCGTCGGGTTCGGCCATTCGACCGTATCCGATGTCTCCGCCAGCCAACTCTCCCGCTTCAGGCCCCACGACAGTGTGACCGGCGGCTGCGAGTCGTTCCATGGTTGTCATCGTTCCGGGGTGTTCCCACATCTCGGTGTGCATAGCCGGGGCGAGCAACAGCGGTGCCTGGGAGGCGAGGACCGTCGAGGCAAGCGCATCTCCACTGATCCCATACGCAATCTTGGCGAGCGAATGAGCCGTCGCCGGGGCGACAATGATCAGCTCAGCCCACTGACCCAGCTCAGTGTGCGGGCTGATGCCGCCGAACAGATCAACCAATACCGGGTACTTGGTAATGGCCGCGAATGTCTGTGCCCCAACGAATTGTTGGGCGCTTGAGGTCATGACGACGCGAACGTCGGCTCCCTGTTCGAGGAGCCGACGCGCTAAATATGCAGACTTGTAGGCGGCTACGCCGCCGGAAACGCCGAGGACGATCCGGCGTCCGTCCATTGGCCTACGCTTCGTCGTAGTCGAAGACGACCTTCTCAGCTGCGATCTCTTCGAAACCGATGGTGAGCGGCTTGCGGCTCAACGAATGAACCTGCGGCGGTACGTAGTGTCCGATGCCGCCACCGAGCTCGTTGTAGTAGGCGTTGATCTGGCGAGCCCGGCGTGATGCCAGGACTACGAGGTTGAATCGGCCACCGGCCAGAAGCAGACCTTCTTCGATTGCGGTATTAGCGCTCATTGTGTCCCTTGTTCGTGCTCGGCAAGTATATCGAGTATCTCAGCAGTTACCGCATTGACGTCCTGGTTTGTCACCACCCGGTCGTAGTCGCGACGGGCATGCTCGACCTGTTCGGCTGCGACCGACAGCCTGACGGCAATGTCCGCCTCGGTAGTGTCTCCCCTGCTGCGGAGCCGCCGCTCGAGTTCATCGGGCGAGGGAGGTGCGATAAAGATGAGCAAAGCGACTGGCCAGGATTCACGGACCTGCATGGCGCCGTGGTTTTCGATATCGAGCAGCACATCGCTCCCGGCTTGAAGCTCCCGCACGACGGGCTGTCGAGGGGTGCCGTAGTAGCGGCCCGCATACTCGGCCCACTCAAGCAGTTCACCTGCGTCGATCATTGTCTGAAACTCGTCGGCGCCGACGAACTGATAGTCGACGCCGTTTGTTTCGTCAGGACGCTGAGGTCGGGTCGTCGCGGATACCGAGAAATGAAACCGGCGTCGTTCCCGTAGCTCGGCGACGACGGTGCTTTTTCCGACCCCGGACGGACCCGAAATAACGAGGAGGGTGCCGGGCATCGGGGTAGTTAGGTAAGTCGCTCGAGCAGAGCCTGGCGCTGCCGATCGCCGAGACCGCGCAGGCGGCGGTTGTCGGCGATTTGGAGTTCTTCCATCAGTCGCTTCGCCTTGACTTTTCCCATTCCAGGCAGTGATGGAAGGACAGAGGCGATCTTCATGCCAGCGTACATGTCGTCGCCGTCAGCCTTGGCGAGTAGCTCAGCAAAGTTCAGGGATCCCATTTTGAGGAGTTCTTTGGTCTCGGCTCGGACCCTACGGACCGCGCCTGCTTTGACGAGAGCGGCCTCGCGTTGTTCCTGGGTGATCTCGGGTGGGGCCATCGCCTAATCCTCTCGATTCAATTGGCTACGAGCGTACACGACCGCATCACTCCGGAGCGATTCATTGATCAATTCTGCGGCGGCCCGGGGATCTGCGGCTCGAGTGATCGCCCGGCCGATAACGAGCCAATCTGCTCCCCGAGACATCGCGTCTTCCGGCGTCGCGACCCGCTTCTGATCGTCTGACCCGACCCCGGACGGCCGAATTCCCGGTGTGACTCGCAGCAGGGACGGGGCGACCTCGGCGATAACGCCGAGCTCCTTCACGGAACAGATCACCCCTTCTGCACCGTGGGCGGACGCCAACCTGGCGAGCCGAGCCGACTGTCGACCCGCCGTGCCGTTAACTCCTGTCTGGGCGAGGTCAGCGTCAGTCAAACTGGTGAGCACGGTAACGGCTAACACGCCGGCCTCTCCGCCCCCGGCACCTTCGGCGAGGCCGGCGGCGGCTGCCTCGAGCTGGTCACTGCCTCCTGCGGCGTGCACCGTGACCCATCTTGCCCCCGCCCGGCCAATCTGGCGTGCGGCTCGCCGGACCGTGTTGGGAATATCGTGCAGCTTGGCGTCGACGAAGACAGGCTTGCCGAGCCGAACCAGCGCCCCGATCGTGCCCGGGCCCGGACCCATGAGTAATTCGAGACCGATCTTGAATCCCCCCACGACCGGCTCAAGACTCGCTGCCGTGCGTACGGCTTCTTCAGCAGACTCGACGTCTAGGGCAACGAGAATTGGTGACGTCAAGAGGCCACTCCGATCAGATCACGAACGTCATCAACACGATGTCGCTCGCACCATCGTTCTACTTGTCGCAACACTCGCCTCCCTATCTTGGGTGAACCGAAATGGGCCGTGCCGATTCCGACGGCGCTTGCTCCAGCCATCATGAATTCGATGACGTCCTCTCCGTTCTGCACTCCCCCGAGGCCGAGAATGGGCAGATTCGGGTTGGCCTGGCGCACTTCTATTACACATCGGATGGCGATCGGTTTGATAGCCGCTCCGGAGTATCCACCGATCCCGGCTGAGATCTTCGGGCGCCGGTTCTCAATGTCGATCGCCGCCCCCCACACCGTGTTCGCCACGGTTACCCAATCGGCACCCGATTCCGCTGCGGCGCTCGCAATGTCGCCGACGTCGAGGGCGTTAGGACTCAATTTGGCGCCGAGTGGCAACCCGACGACTGCCCGAACTGACCGCATGACTTCGGCAGTAGCGTCGGGGTCGAGGGCGAACATGCCCTTTCCTTCGAGGTTCGGACAGGAAAGGTTGACCTCGATAGCGACGACGCCGGAGGTCGCCATCTTGGTTGCTACTTCGACGTATTCGGCGACCGTGTAACCCACCGCTGATCCAATCACGGCGACACCCAGCGACGGCAGCTGAGGCCCGACATCGGACAGCCAGGCATCTACACCGGGGTTCTGGATGCCGATTGCGTTGAGCATGCCTGCTGCGGTCGGTGCCACGCGCGGGGCAGGTCGGCCCGGCCAGGGAACCGTGGAGACGGACTTGGCTGTGGCGGCTCCATAAGCCGACAAGTCGGTCACTTCGGCGAATTCGACGACCGATCCAATCGTGCCGGAAGCAGCCACGAGCGGCGTTGGTAATCGAAGGGGGCCCAGGGAGGCGGCCAGTAGCGGCTTACCCACGATGCCAATCCTGGAGGCTCCGGACTCGTTTCAATGCGTCCGGCCCTTCCTGCAGCGAACGGGCCGCCGCTAATGCCCCTTGTACGGTCGTCACGCAGGGGATGCCTGCATGCTGAGCAGCGATCCGCATCTTCCACCCATCGGTGTGGGCCCGGCTACCCCGCGGCGTGTTGATCAGCAGTTGAACCTTGTTGCCTTCGATGAGCGCCAACGTATCGTTGGCTGACTCCCCTACCTTGTCTACTACTTCGTTGGGTACTCCGTGGTGGTTGAGGTACCGGCTCGTCCCAGGGGTGCAGTACAGCGTGAACCCCCGCATCGTGTAGGCCTGGGCGGCCGCCAGGCCAATTGCCTTGTCCCGGTCGGCCAGCGAAAGAAAAACTGCTCCAGATTGGGGTAGTTTCATGCCAGACCCGAGCAAGGCTTTCCCGTAGGCCAGCCCGGCAGATTCGGCAATCCCCATCACTTCACCGGTTGCCCGCATCTCGGGACCGAGGATGATGTCTTCGTCAGGGAATCGATCCCATGGCAAGACGGCTTCCTTTACAGCAAAAAAATCTGGCGCGTCCGAATCCGGTGGGATCAAACCTTCTTCCCGAAGTTCGGCGATGGTCGATCCCATCATGACCCGGGTAGCTACCTTGGCCAGCGGCACCCCGGACGCTTTGGAAATGAACGGCACCGTCCGCGAACCGCGCGGGTTGGCTTCGAGCAAGAAAACATCGTTCGACTTCACGGCGAACTGAATGTTGATGAGTCCCCTGACCTTCAATCCGCTGGCCAGGTCCTCTGTGGCTCGCAAGATGGTGCTGATCGCCTCATCCGAAAGTGTCGGTGGCGGTGTAACGCACGCCGAATCGCCCGAATGGACGCCGGCAGACTCGACGTGCTCCATGATCCCGCCGACCAGCAACTCGGTACCGTCGTAAACGGCGTCGACGTCGACCTCGGTGGCAGCTTCCAAGAACCGATCGATGAGCAGCGGCGCTTCCGACAAATCAAACCCGGCTCCCGTACTGGCGTTGCCGTCGCCGACTTCTCCGCCTGCGTACATCTCGTTGAGATAGTCCGACAGTTCCTCGTACGAATACACGATGCGCATCGCTCGACCACCAAGAACAAACGAGGGCCGAACCAAAACCGGCAGTCCGATCTGATCAACAACCTCGCCTGCTTCGAGAGCTGACCGGGCAATACCGTGAGGAGCTTGAAGAATTCCAAGCGACTTGCAAAGCGCCGAGAATTGTTCACGGTCCTCGGCCTGGTCGATGGACTCGGGCGACGTCCCGGCTATCGGAACCCCCCGGGCCGCCAAGGCAGTTGCGAGATTGAGGGGGGTTTGACCACCGAGTTGCACGATGACGGCTTCTGGTTGTTCGGCGTCCACGATCGAGAGCACGTCTTCGACGGTGAGTGGTTCGAAGTACAACCGATCAGATGTGTCGTAGTCGGTCGAGACCGTTTCCGGGTTGCAGTTGACCATGACCGTCTCATATCCGGCCTGGCGCAGCGCAAACGCAGCGTGCACGCAGCAATAGTCGAACTCGATTCCCTGACCGATCCGGTTGGGTCCTGATCCGAGGACGAGGACCCGTGGCTTGTCGGCTGGAGGAACCTCATCTTCGTCCTCGTAGGTGGAATACATGTACGGAGTGTGTGCTTCGAACTCTGCCGCGCACGTATCGACGGTCTTGTACGTCGGCCGGATGCCCAGTTCGTGTCTTAATCCCCGGACGTAGTCTTCGTCGCGATCCCACAGGTATGCCACCTGCAAATCCGAGAATCCGCTTCGCTTGGCCTCCCGTAGAGGCCATGCCACAGCCGGGTCGCGAGCCGCCCCGAGCAGTGCGGCGGCTTCTATTTCGTCGCGTACCTCGTAGATCTCGGCCATCTGATCGACGAACCAGGGGTCGTATCCGGTTAGTTGCGCGATCCGCTCGACCTCAAATCCGCGTCGGACTGCCTCTCCAACGTAAAAGATCCGTGACGGGGTAGGCACGATCAGGCGATCGGCGATTTCGTCATCAGTCATCGCTCGATATCCGAGCTCGCCAGGGTCGGCGTTCAGGCCCCGGCGGCCAATCTCCAGGCTCCTGAGCACCTTCTGGAGCGCTTCGGGGAACGTACGGCCAATAGCCATCGCCTCACCGACCGATTGCATTGAAGTCCCGAGCGTGTTGGAAGCGGTCGGGAACTTGGCGAAGTCGAACCGGGGCGCCTTCACCACCACGTAGTCGAGAGCCGGTTCAAAAGCGGCTGGCGTGCGCTGCGTGATGTCGTTGGCGATCTCAGGCAAAGTGAAGCCGACCGCCAACAATGCGGCAATCTTGGCGATGGGGAATCCGGTCGCTTTCGAGGCCAGAGCAGACGAACGGCTGACCCGTGGGTTCATCTCGATCACCAGCCGCTCACCGGTCGCCGGATTGACGGCGAACTGGACGTTCGAACCACCCGTTTCGACTCCGATCGCCTCGAGGCAGCGGATCGCCTCGTCCCGCATGTCCTGGTACTCCCGATCCGACAGGGTCTGAATCGGGGCAACCGTGATCGAATCACCGGTGTGCACACCCATCGCGTCGAGGTTTTCGATTGAGCACACGATCACAGCGTTGTTGGCCCGGTCTCGCATTACCTCGAGTTCGTACTCTTTCCAGCCGACGACCGACTGCTCAACGAGAATCTCCTTGACCGGCGAATACTCAAGTCCGTAGGTGGCCTTCTTGATGAATTCGGCTTCGTCGTGGGCGATACCGGTTCCACCGCCACCGAGAATGTACGAGGGGCGGATCATCACCGGGTAGCCGATTTCGGTGGCAGCCTCCATCGCTTCGGACAGCGACCGTGCGTACACGGCTCGCGGCGTCGCAATCCCCACCGCTTCCATCGTCTTCTTGAAGAGGCCCCGATCCTCGGCCCGTTCGATGGCGTCCACTCCGGCGCCGATCAACTCGACACCGAACTTCTCAAACACACCGTTGGCGGCGAGCTGGGTGGTGACATTCAGCGCCGTCTGGCCTCCCAGGGTCGGCAAGCACGCATCGGGACGTTCCTTCTCGATGATCGCTTCCACAACATCGGGCGTGATCGGCTCGATATACGTGGCGTCGGCAAATTCCGGGTCCGTCATGATCGTCGCCGGATTCGAGTTCACGAGAATCACCCGGTAGCCGTGGGAGCGCAGCACCTTGGCGGCCTGGGTACCCGAATAGTCGAACTCGCAGGCCTGCCCGATAACAATCGGACCGGATCCGATGAGCAGGATTGACGAAATGTCAGTTCGTTTGCCCATCAGACGCCCATCAGCTCGACAAAGTCATCGAACAATCTGAGCGAATCATGCGGGCCGGGTGCCGCCTCAGGGTGATATTGAACGGAGAAGGCTGGCACGTCCAGACATCGGAGCCCTTCGAGAGTTCCGTCATTGAGGTTCTGGTGAGAAGCAACGACAGCACCGTACGGCGAGTCCATCTGCGTGGGGAGCAGATGAGGCCCCGCCAGGTCTCCCGGGGTCATGTGCACCGCCGGTTGGGCACTCAACGACCACGGGTCCACACAGAAACCGTGATTCTGGCTCGTGATCTCAACATGCTGATCAGCCAAACGCATCACCGGGTGATTGCCACCATGGTGCCCGAACGGCAGCTTATAAGTGGTCCCGCCCAGCGCCAGGCCAAGTAACTGATGACCGAGACAGATCCCGAATACCGGTACGTTGCCCAGCAAAGACTGAATGGCAGCGATGGGCTCGCCCAATGGCTCCGGGTCACCGGGACCATTGGAGAGGAATACGCCAGTGGGATCGTGGGCCAGGATGTCAGCGCCGGTCGTTCCAGCCGGAACGACCGTCACGTCAAACCCACGTTTGGCCAGATTCAGGACAATATCGCGCTTCATTCCGAGATCGAGAGCGACGACATGCCCTCGCGATTCGGCGACCGCTTCAACGCGGTATGGCTCCTTGGTCGAGACGCCGGTAGCCAGATCACGTCCGGCCATGGTCGGCGCTGACCGGGCTGCGTCAAGCAACTCCTTCTCGGTCACACCGGCACCCATCGCGATCGGCTGAGCGCCCTGGTCGCGGATATGGCGAGTAAGGCGTCTCGTGTCGATATCTGCAAGAGCAACCACATTCTGAGACGCGAGATATTCGGCCAGCGTCCCGGTTGCACGCCAGTTCGATTCGCGTCGTGAAAGGGAACGAACGATCACGCCAGAGGCGAAGACGTTATCCGACTGGTCGTCAGCCGGATTCGTGCCGTAGTTCCCGATATGAGACGCCGTCATCACCACCACCTGGCCGGCATAGGACGGATCTGAGAAGATCTCCTGATAGCCAGACATGGCAGTGTTGAACACGACTTCGCCGGTGGTGATCCCGTCAACCCCGACTGACCGTCCACGGAATACTGCTCCATCAGCTGTTACTGCCAGCGCCTCGATCATCCTGAGACATCCTCCTGCTGTTGATATGAAACCCGCCCGCCAAATACGGTCGCTCGCACCCTGCCGGTGAGATCACTCCCGATCCAGGGTGAGTTGGCCGACTTGGAGACGAAGGTAGTCGGTGACCAGCTGGCAGCAGGATCAAATACGGTGATGTCGGCCGGAGATCCAACCGTGAGAACTCCTGTCTCGAGACCGAGCAACCGACCGGCACCGATTGACATCCGATCAAAGAACGTTGCCATTCCCAGGCCGCACGACGTATGGGTTGCGGCCGCGGCCGTTTCGAGCCCAATCACTCCTCGGGGAGCTTCTTCGAACGGCACGTCCTTCTCGTGAGCGGAATGCGGCGCATGGTCGGTCGCCACACAGTCGATGGTTCCGTCGGCCAGGGCCTCTCTGAGCGCTGCCACGTCTTGGGCAGTCCGAAGCGGCGGATACATCTTGGCTACGGGGTTCATCGACTCAACCAGCTCGTCAGTGAACGAGAGATGATGGGGTGCTACCTCTGCGGTTACCGGCAGACCGGCCGCTTTCGCTCGCCGGATTACTTCGACGGTGGCCTGGGCTGACACGTGCTGTACGTGGTATCGGCAGCCGGTCAGTTCGACGATACGGATGTCGCGCTCGACGATGATGGTCTCGGCGAGCGATGGAAGACCGATCATTCCCAGACGGGATGACAAGGCCCCTTCGTGCATGTGACCGCCTCCGGACAACCCGGCGTCCTCGGCGTGTTGGGCAACGATCCCTCCGAGTTCAGCGATGTACTCCATCGCCCTTCTAAGCAGACCTGCGTCTGCGACCGAATCACCGTCGTCGGTGAAGATCCGAACGCCGGCCGCCCAGAGGTCATCAAGGTGGGCAAGCTTCTTCCCCGCTCTGCTCAGGCTGATCGCCCCGGACGGGACTACCCGGACCGCACCTGCCTCAATGCCGCGATCGTGCACGTAGCGGGCCATCGGGCCCGAATCGATCGGCGGCTCTGTGTTGGGCATCGCCACGACCGTGGTGAACCCACCCGTCGCCGCTGATCGGGAACCGGAGGCGATGTCTTCCTGCCACTCCTGGCCTGGCTCGCGAAGGTGGACATGCAGATCGACGAAACCCGGTCCTACCCACGCTCCAGAGCAGTCGATGGTCTGATCTTCTGGCCCGACGTCGACGCTGCCTATTTCGACGACTCGGCCGGCGTCGACCGCAACATCAGCCACTCGCTCCTCGTCTCCTAGGACGGTGCCGCCCTGCAAGATGATCATGTGCCGGCCTTACCGCTCAGTTGGTCGAGCAGAACTGCCATGCGGACGGCCACCCCGTTGGCGACTTGCTTGGTCACAAGCGACCTCGGCCCATCGGCGACGGCAGGATCGATCTCAACGCCCCGGTTCATCGGACCGGGGTGCAACACCATGGTGTGCGGGGGCAGGCGATCAGCCCGATTGCGGGTCAGTCCGAACCGTTTGACGTATTCGCCAATCGAAGGGAACACATCGCCGCCTCCGCGCTCCTGTTGAATCCGGAGCATGTAGACGACATCGAGGTCGCCGATAAGACCGTCAAAGTCACTGGTGGTCTGGACTGGCCAGCCATCGACATCAACCGGCAACAGCGTGCGCGGAGCGATGAAGTGCACCGAAGCACCGAGGGTGCCCAAAGCCTGGGCTGTCGATCGAGCCACTCGACTGTGGCGAATATCCCCGACAATGGCAACTCGCAACCCGTCGATAGAGCCAAAATGTTGCCGAAGGGTAAGGCAGTCAAGAAGAGCCTGCGTCGGGTGTTGGTGTGCCCCGTCACCGGCGTTGATCACCGGGAGCCCGGTCCATTCGGCGACCCGCCAGGGAGCCCCGGTTGAGGAATGGCGGACGACAAACAGGTCAGGCCCCATCGACCCGACGGTCAGGGCGGTGTCCTTCAGTGACTCACCCTTGGACACCGACGATCCTGACGGCGAGAAGACCATCGTATCGGCCGATAACGCCTTGGCGGCACGCTCAAACGACATCCGAGTACGGGTCGACGCCTCATAGAAGAGCATGCCGATCGTACGACCCTGCAACGCTGGTACTTTCGGAACCGGCCGATCGAGGACCTCGACAAACCCTTCCGCCAGATCGAGCAGCCGATCGATTTCTGAGGCTGGCATGCCTTCAATCGTCAAGAGGCTCATCGAGGCGAACCCCTGTCTGATGGGGGTTGGGCCACTTCAACCCGAACAGAGTCGAAACCATCAACTTCGGTGACGCCAACGACGACTTCCTCGATCCCCGAGGTTGGAATGTTCTTGCCGACGAAGTCCGCCCGGATCGGGAACTGGCGATGACCCCGGTCGACCAGCACCGCCAGCTGTACGGCCGCCGGTCTGCCAAAGCCGTTGACGGCATCCAAAGCAGCGCGAATGGTGCGCCCGGTGTACAACACGTCGTCGACGAGAACGACCGTATGGTCGGTTACATCAACAGGGACTGAGCTCCCGTGCAACGTTGGCGTAGGACGCGACGCGATATCGTCGCGATACATGGAGATGTCCAGGGCGCCGACCGGCGGTTCGGTGCCTTCGATCTCAGCTAGAGCGGCAGCGATGCGCCTGGCGAGCGGAACGCCACGCCGCGGGATACCGAGCAGCACGATGTTGTCGGTTCCGCGATTTCGTTCGGCAATTTCGTGAGCGATACGGCGTAATGCCCGACCGAGATCATCAGCGTTGAGAACTTCTGGCACTAGCCGGGTGGCCTGGTGCAGGAAAGGTACGGCGCAGCCGTCCGTGAATTGAGCATCTTTTCTCCCTTGTCAGCCTCACAGGACTGTCGTTAAAGGTCGAGGGCGACTCTAACACGCCGTGCTTCACCCGAGGTCCTTGCTCGAATTCAAATGTCGATGCTCAAGCCCTCGAATGCGGCCCGAACCGGCATAGCGGTCTGGCTGGCGAGTTCGAGGATGGCATCGACGCCCTCATCAGAGCGATCAGGGTCGTGACTCATAAGAATGAGTTCGCCGACCCCCGCCGACGTGGCAGCTTCCAACGCCATTTCCCAAGTCGAATGTCCCCAGCCCTTGTGAGCCGCTACGTACTCGGCCGGGGTGTATTGAGCGTCGTGAATGAGCACGTCGACACCCTCGGCGAGGGCGTCGAGTTTCTTGTCGAGATGACTCGACAGACCGCGCTCGTAATCGGTAGCAAGGACCACCGACCGTTCGGGGCCGGTCAATCGAAACGCAGCTACGCCTTGGGGGTGTTCGAGTTGATCGGGCAGGATATCGATGCCCGCAATCGTCAGAGGCTGACCGTTTAACGCTACAAACTGTTGAGTAGCGGGCACATCAGCTAGGGCAACAGGAAACCAGGGCGGCGCCAGGATCCGGTGGACGACCTCATTCACGGGCATCCCCTCGTAGGGGTAGCCGTAGAAAGTAAAACGATTCCTCGCGTCAAATAGGGGTCGAAAGAACGGTAACCCGATGATGTGATCCAGATGAAAATGGGTGAACAGGATATGAAAATCCCATCCCTCTGGGCCCGGATCAGGGAGGGTTTTCTGGAACTGGTGGATCCCCGTTCCAGCATCGAGCACGATGACCGAGCGCCCTCCCCCATCGATGGAGATGCATGGCGTGTGGCCACCGTACCGGGCGGTTTCGGCACCGCCGACAGGCATGGACCCACGCACGCCCCAGAAATGTAGATGACGCGACACAGCTTCCTCCCCTTGGCGGTGAAGCTAGTGGAAACGAAGTGGGAATGCTTGGTAGTGTGCGGCGTGTCAGGGTGAACGTTGATCGATCCGTTGGGAGGCCGTGAGCTGCGGCATGAAATACGTAACCATTAGACCGCCCCGCTTGCGCACCATCGAAGATGGCGAGGCGCGCCATGCCACGTGGACAGAGCTCTTCTATGACCTCGTATTCGTCGTTGCCGTCGCCGCCCTTGGCGGACGACTCCTAGAGAACACCTCCTGGGGTGGGTTCGGTGTGTTCATCGGATTCTTCATTCCGATTTGGTGGGCCTGGGCCTCCTACACGTTCTACGCCGACCGCTTCGACACCGACGACTTTGGCCAGCGGGTCCTGGCTGTCGGGCAGATGATCACGATTGCCTTGATGGCCGGGTCGATCTCTGGCGCCACAGCCGATTCGTCGGTCGCCTTTGCTGCTTCCTATGTCGTGACCCGGATCATTCTGATCGTCATGTATGCCCGGGCGCGCAAACACGTTCCCATCACCCACGAGCTCATAACGGGGTACCTGAAGGGCTTCACTGCGGAAGTGGTGATCTGGACAATCTCAATCTTTACGCCAACTACGATCCGCTACTGGCTCTGGGCCATCGGCTTGGCCGTGTCCATTGCCACCCCGTATGTGATGCGCAAGTTTCAGGCCAAGGTGCCGCTGGACGTGGAGCATCTCCCTGAACGCTTCGGGCTCTTTACCATCCTCGTTCTGGGCGAATCGATGGCAGCCACAGTGGTGGCCATCTCCAAGTCCGAGTGGTCGGTGGAGCTCGTCGTGAACTCTGCCCTAGCTGTTTCCATCGCAGCTGGGTTGTGGTGGATGTATTTCGACAACATGGAAGGATCGGTCGTGCGCCGGACCGGCGAACGGCCCAAAGCCTGGAAACCGACTGCCTGGATCTACGCGCATATGCCACTGGGGGCGTCATTGGTGATCGTGGCGGTTGGACTCGAGCAAGCCGTAGCCAAGCACCTTGACCACGGCGAGTTCTGGCTAACGTCGGGAGGCATGGCGGCCGCTCTCGGATTCATGGCCCTCATCAACTTCGCCAACGAAAAAGACGGCAACAGCGGTATCAACACCCAACGCGGTCTGCGTCGCCTCGCCGGCGCTGCCGTTGTGCTGATCGCCGGGGCGGTCGTGCAAGTAGCAGGCCCACCACATCCGACCGCCTGGCTCGTGGTACTCCTGATCGTGGCGATCCTCCAGGTGGCGAGTGACCTAGCGCTCAGCGCTCAGGAGGCCTGAGTCTCCGCCAGTTTGGCGAGGACCCCGTTCACAAAACCGCCTGACTTTTCAGTCGAATAGAGCTTGGCCAATCGGACAGCCTCCGACAGGACGACGGCCACCGGGGTCTCCGTCTCGTACAACAATTCGTAGGCGGCCATCCGCAGAATGGCCCGATCGACCACCGGCATCCGCTCGGTACGCCAGCCCTCAGCTACTTCGTTGATGGCTACGTCCAATTCGTCGAGGTGCGCAGTCACCCCCTTGACCAGCCTGCGAGCTTTGTCAGCCAGGTCGGACGGAGCGAGTCCGCCGTTACGGTCGGCGGCATACAGGGCGGTGAGCGCCGCGTCGCGAGGCTCGATCACACGCGGGTCATATACTCACCGGTGCGGGTGTCAACTTTGATGACATCTCCGGTTTCGATGAACAGGGGAACATTGACGATTCGTCCGGTCTGGACGGTTATTGGCTTGGTTGCCCCGGAGACCCGATCGCCTTTGACGCCTGGTTCGGCGTAGGTCACTTCAAGCTCCACAGAAGCCGGAAGCTCCACACCAATTGGGCGGGACTCATAGAGCGGCAGGACAACCGTTG
>RCMY010002576.1_pt1 | contig 18178 bp, 16 predicted proteins | sample 2041341 | NCBI WGS metagenome assembly RCMY01 (sample SAMN09708234, study PRJNA481090) | Marine sediment metagenome, whole genome shotgun sequencing project. | reverse complement strand
CGTACCTGTGATGATTTGCGTATCAGCCATGATTCAATACTCCAGCCGCGGATCGATAAAACTGGCGATCAGATCGACAGCGATATTGATGAAGACGAAAATCGCGCTGATAAAGATCGCAACTCCCTGAATGATCGGGAAATCCCGCTGAAGCACCGCATTTATGGTCAGCCGCCCAAGGCCCGGATAGTCGAAAATCAGCTCGACGATCAGCACCCCGCCCAGCAGCATCCCTAACTGGATGCCAAAGAGGTTCAGCAAGGGAATGGACGCGTTGCGGATTGCATGGCCCACGATAATGCCGCGCCGCCGCAGACCGCGCAGGGGTGCGACGGTGATGAAATCTTCGTTCATTATTTGGGCGATAGAAACCGACAGCGTACGGATGATGAAGGGCGAGATCCCGATAGCCAGCACAAAGGCCGGCAGAATCGTATACTCGAACCCCTTGTAGCCAATCGACGGCAGGATCCCCAAGCGCACGGAAAACAGCTGCGCCAGAACAATCCCCAGCCAGAAGTTCGGCAATGAGACGAAAACCGACCCGCTGTAGAATGCCAGCCGATCCTGCCATTTGCCCGGATTCAGCCCTGCCGCCACCCCCAGAGGGAACGAGATGATCAGCGCGAAAACCACCGACAGCCCCGCCAGTTGCAGCGTCAGCGGCACCCGTTCGAGGATCAGATCGGTGACGGCCGCGCGCTCGTTCCGAGACGGATCGTCATAGGCCGACGCCCCCACAGTCGCGCCGCTTTTGGGGCGAAAGAACGAATTGCCCAGATCGCCGCGTGCAAGATCGCCAAGATATCGCACATACTGCACCGCGATCGGATCGTTCAGCCCCAGTTCGCGCGCCTTTTCGACCACAACATCGTCAGGCGCCATGCCACCGACGATCAAACGCGCAGGATCGCCCGGCACGATGCGCAAAAGCGCGAAGATGGCAAAGGACACGATCAGCAGGACAATAATGCCCTGCGCAATCCGCCGAACGAGAAAATTCAAGAGATACAACAGCTATTCCCCCACCAAAGTCATGCGGCGACCGGGCATGTTCGGCCCCGCCGCCGCATCGGAATGTCAGACGTTGGTTGCGTCCGAGACGTCCATCATTCCATTGGGGTAGATGTAGATGCCTTGCAGTTCCTTGCGCATCGCGTGGATGAACACCGACGTGAACAGGCTGAGCGCCGGCATCTTTTCAACCAGCATTGGCATGACCTCGTCCTGGATCACGGCCTTGCGCTCGGCGGGATCCAGCGTGTTGCGCTCCTTGTCCAGAACCGCGTCCAGTTCGGCATCCTCGATGCCGGTGATGCGCTTGGACGACGAATGGAAATGCGTGCGCAGCACCAGATCTGGCTCGGGCGAGCCTGTGGCCCAGCCGCAATCGACCATATGACCGGGTCCGCCGCCCGGGCGATCATAGAGCCGGTCGGCCCATGCGGCGATCTCCATCGCGCTGAATTCAACGTCGAACCCCTGCTCCTGCAAGAGTGCGGTGATGATTTCGCCGTACTCCTTGGTCTTTGGGTAAAAGCCAACTGAGGTTATATATTCCAGCTTGGGCAGGCCCTCGCCATTGGGATAGCCGGCGTCGGCCAGATATTTCTGGCACAGTTCGGGATTGTATTCAGGGTAGTTAGGCACATCGACATAACCGAACTTGACCGGCGACAACCAGCAGTTCGATTTTGCGCCCGATACCCCGAGAATTTCGAGGATCAGGTCGCGGTCGATGGCGTGAGCGACCGCCAGGCGCAGGCGGTAGTCGTCAAAGGGCGGCTTTGAGCAGCGAAACCACAGGTATTTGTCGACCGAAATCGCCTTGTTGATGGCAAAGCCACCCTTGCCTTCGATTGTCGCCACCTGCTCGTCCTCGAGGCGCTCGATAATATCCGCCTCCCCCGAAAGCAATGACAGCATGCGCGTCGTGGCATCGCCGACAAACGTGAAATTCACTCCGGGGACGTTGGGTGCGCCGCCGATGAAATCCTCGTTTGCGGCCAGAACAGTGGTGTTGCCCTGCTGCTCAATGAACTTGAACGCCCCGGTGCCGTTGGGGCGCTGCGACAGTACCTTAGGGTCGGCCACATCATCGGCGGACATGATCGGCAAGAATGCCGACAGGAACCAGAACAGGCTGGCGGGATAGCCGAATTCTTCGGTTTTGACATGTGCGGTGTGATCGTCGATGACGTCGACTTTGCACTGGCCGGGGTACCATGCAGCCGGACGATCCGGCTGTGAGGCATATTCGAACGTTGCCTTGACGTCCTGTGCCGTAAAGGGCGCGCCGTTGTGGAATACCACACCCTTCTGCAACTTGAATTCCAGAGTATGCTCGTCCAGCAGCTCCATCGACTCAGCCAGCTCAAACACGATTTCGTCGGGATTTTCCGGAGTCATCGGCGCGCGCGTCAGATACCCAAAAACAAAGCTCTCCAGATTGATCTGACCCAGTGTCGTGTGTGATGTGGGATCCCAGTTGCCGGTCAGGTTTTCCGCCGAAAGAAAGTCAATTACCTTGTTTTCAGCAGCAAACGCAGGGCTGCCGAAAAAGTCGCGGTTGATCATCGATCCGCCCAGCACAACGCCCGCCATACCGGATGATTTCAAAAATGTCCGTCTGTCGAAATTCATGGTCACCTCCCTAAGGTTTTTTTCAGTAGTTGGTATCCCGGGTGCCGCATATCCACGCTTGGATGGTCAGCGCAAATGTGGTGCGTCGACACAACTGATGTGTGTTTTGCCCATTGTGTGGTATTTGTTGTTTTATTGGTAGCGCATGAATATGTCCAAATCAAATGGGATTTTGTTTGTTTCGTAAATCTTCTGCGTAGATTCGGGTGGCGCTGGTCTAGATGGGGCATCGACGCGCTGCTTTACCGCCTCGTCGAGGAGCCACAGTGGGTCCGTGCTGCTACGTCTGGTCTGGTGCGGTGCTGCGCCGGGAAGGTCATGCGGGCCGCCACATCAGTCCCGGCCTCGGCCATCAGCGTGGCGAGATTCAAGAGCATCAAGGCTTAGCTGATTTGGCAGCAAAGGTGGGAAACCGGAGGCGGGCCGAGATGGAGATATTTGAATAGATCAACGGCCTTTACGGTCGGCGCGCGCGGCAGTCGGCCCTTGGCTGGAACGCCCGGTGGCTTTCAAATGAACAGTGGCTTGAACGAGCAATCGGAGGGCACAAAAGCGACGCAGAGCGCCCGCGTTTCAGGCCGAGCAGCTGGCCCCGCCCAGAACGCAGAATTTTGCGCAATGGGGATGGTTGAGGGCCACGTCGCGCTCGGCCTCGGCGAGCGTTTCGCCCAACTCGAATTCGGGTGCGTAGGGCAGGAGGGTGCAGGCCAGCACGGCGGGGCGGGCAGCGCCCTTGCGCTTGACCACCATGCGCGAGGAGGCGCACATCACTGCATCGGGGGACTTGTTCAGGATGTCCCAGCAGGCGGTCGTGATCTCGGGCACCTCGACCTCTTCGTCCATTTCGGGAAAGAGAACGGTCGCGCCGGGATCGTGCGCGTCGATGTCGTAGCCGCGCTGCGCAAAGAGGTGCGCATAGCCCGCGCGCCCGTCCGCCTCGCTTTCACCCCAGACGGTGCGTCCGGCAACGGCCATTGGCACACCGTTATCGCGCAGCCAGTCCATGCCAATGATCGTGCGGGCAAAGGCACCCTTGCCGCGCTCTTGGTCATGCAGCGCCTCGGACCAGTGATCGACCGATATGCGAAAGGTCATTTTGCCCGGATATGCGGCGTTCAGTTCGTCAATCCCGGCGCGCATGGATTTGCGCATCATAGGGCGCATCGCGTTTGTCAGGATCAGCACATCATAGCCCCGCGCCAGTGCGGCGCGGGTCATGCCGATCATCTGAGGGTTCATGAACGGCTCGCCGCCGGTAAAGCCGATCTCGCGAACTGGCCAGCCGCGCGCCTCGATCTGGTCCAGATAATCGACCACTTCGGCCTCTGTGATATAGACCAGCGCGTCATTGGTGGGCGAGCTGAGGATATAGCAATTGACGCATTCGATGTTGCATAGCGTGCCGGTGTTGAACCACAGCGTTTCGGCATGACTTAGCGCGACATGCGCGCGCGGCTCGCCCTTGGCGGTGCGTTCTGGATCACAAAACTTGCCCGCGTTTGCGGCGCCTGTGTGGGGGGCGTCTTTCATGGGATCCTTTCCGGTGCTCTGCCGCCCGTGCCTATCCCGGTGGCTGCCGTATGGAAAGCCGCCTGCAGGCGCCTGACACAGTTGTGAACGCGCGTCAGAGTGCTAAGGTGCGCGGCGAAGAGGAGGCAAATCCATGGTATCGCGCGTCATTCCTGCCCAGCCGTTCGATCTGGTGATTTTCGGCGGCACCGGCGATCTGGCCCGGCGCAAGATTCTGCCGGCGCTCTTTCGGCGGTATTGCGCAGGCCAGATGGACCCGGATGCCCGCGTTATCGGCGCTGCGCGCGGCGATATGGACGACGCGGCCTACCGCAACTTTGCCCGCGCGGCCATCGACGAGTTCGACGATGACGCCGTCTGCGCGGCCGAGCATCTCGAGACGTTTCTGAGCCAGCTGAGCTATGTCACGCTGGACGCGCGTGGCGATGATGGATGGGCCGCGCTCAAGGATCGGCTGGACGGATCGGAGCGTATCCGCGCCTTTTACTTCTCGGTCGGGCCTGCGCTGTTTGGCGATCTGGCGACGCGGATCGAGGCGCATGGGCTGGCCACGCCGGAGGCGCGCGTTGTGGTGGAAAAGCCGTTCGGGCGCGATCTGGCATCGGCGCGTGCGCTGAATGCCGAACTGGCGAGCCATTTCAAAGAGACGCAGATCTACCGGATTGATCACTATCTGGGCAAGGAGACCGTGCAGAACCTGATGGCAATCCGGTTTGGCAACACCCTGTTCGAGCCGCTATGGAATAGCCAATATGTCGATCATATCCAGATCACGGTGGCCGAATCCGGCGGCGTCGGCACGCGCGGCGGATATTATGATAAATCCGGCGCGATGCGCGACATGATGCAGAACCATATCATGCAACTCTTGTGCCTGACCACGATGGAGCCGCCCGCGAAATACGACCCTCACGCCGTGCGCGACGAAAAGCTTAAGGTGATCCGCGCGCTGTCTCCGGTCGAACCGGGCGACGTGGTGCGTGGCCAGTATGAAGGCACCGACCGCCTGCCGGGCTATCGCAATGAGGTTGAAAATTGCGATACGTTGACCGAGAGTTTTGTCGCGATCAAGGCGCGGATCTGTAATTGGCGGTGGGCTGGAACGCCCTTCTATTTGCGCACGGGCAAGCGGCTGCGTGCGCGCGCCAGTGAGATTGCAATTGTGTTCAAGGACGCGCCACACTCGATCTTTGGCGCGGCTGCAGGGCGTCATCGCAACATCCTGACCATTCGCCTGCAACCCAATGAGGGGATCGAGATGGGCGTGACCATCAAAGAGCCGGGGCCGGGCGGAATGCGGCTGGTCGATGTGCCGCTCGACATGACCTTTTCCGACGCGCTGGGGCCTGAGGCCGCCGACATTCCCGACGCCTATGAGCGGCTTATCATGGATGTGATCCGGGGCGATCAGACCCTTTTCATGCGCGGAGATGAGGTCGAAGCGGCGTGGGAATGGACCGACCCGATCATCAACGCATGGGAGGCGTCGGGCGCGGCGCCGCTGCGCTATGCCACGGGCAGTTCGGGACCAGATGACGCGCTGGCCTTGATGCATCGCGACGGGCGCCGCTGGCGGGAGATACGGACATGAAACTACAGGAATACCCAGATTCGGAATTCATGGCGATGGGCCTTGCTGATGTCATCTCGACCCAGCTGAACGCGGCTTTGCGCCAGCGTGATCGCGCCTTGCTGGTCGTGCCGGGCGGTAGCACGCCGGGGCCGGTTTTTGACACGCTTTGCGGTGCGCAACTGGACTGGGATCGCGTCGACGTCCTGCCCAGCGACGAGCGGTGGAGACCGCAGGCGCATCTGCGTTCGAACGCGGGCATGATCGCGCAACGCCTGATCTGCGAGCGGGCGGCGGCGGCGGCGTTGCTGCCGCTCTATGTCGAGGGCGCATCACCCGAAGAGGCCGCGCCGCAGTTGTCCGAGGGGATCGCACAGCGCCTGCCGATCGACGTGGCACTGGTGGGCATGGGCGAGGACATGCACACCGCCTCGATGTTTCCGCACGCGCCTAATCTTGAGGCGGCGCTGGCGCATGACGCGCCGATACTGGTCCCTATGCGGATCGAGGGTGAGCCGGAGCCGCGCATCACCCTCGCCGCGCATGTGCTGCGGGGCGCCATGCATTTGCATGTGGTCATCATCGGTGATGCCAAGCGCGCCGCGCTGGAGCGCGCGCGCGGGCAGGACGCGGCGCACGCGCCGATTGTTGCCCTTCTGGACGATGCCACCGTGCATTGGGCCCCCTGACATGTGGCGCGATCTGAAAACCCTGGCCGAAAAGGCCCGCGCACGCGGCATCGCGCCGCTGTTCGGAGCTGGGCGCGCGGCGGCATTTTCGGTGCGCTGGGACGGGATGCTGCTGGATTATTCCAAGACGTCGATAGACGAGAACGCCCGCGCCGCCTTGCTGGCGCTGGCCGAGGATCGCGGCGTTGCTGCGCGCCGGGAGGCGATGTTTACCGGCCAGCCCATAAACGAGACAGAAAACCGCGCCGTGCTGCATACGGCGCTGCGCGACTTCTCGGGCAAGCCGGTGATGGTGGATGGCGAGGATGTCATGCCGGGCGTTCGCGACACTCTGGCGCGGATGAAGAGCTTTGCCGGGGCGGTGCGCAGCGGCGCGTTCAAGGGGGCAGGCGGCACGATCACCGATATCGTGAATATCGGCATCGGCGGCTCGCATCTGGGGCCTGAAATGGCGGTGCGCGCGCTGTCGCCTTATCATGACGGGCCGCGCTGCCATTTCGTCTCGAACGTGGATGGCGCGGATATCGCCGACACGTTGGCGGGCCTTGATCCTGCGCGCACGCTGGTGCTGGTCGCGTCTAAAACATTCACCACGACCGAAACGATGACCAACGCCGCCACCGCGCGCAACTGGATCGGGGCATCAATCGACAATCCGGGCGATCAATTCGCCGCGCTTTCATCGGATGAAGAGAGGGCAGGCGCGTTCGGTATCGATGCATCCCGTGTCTTTGGGTTCGAGGATTGGGTCGGCGGGCGCTATTCGATCTGGGGGCCGATCGGCCTGTCGCTGATGATCGCGATAGGCACCGACGATTTCACCGATTTCCTGCGTGGCGCCGAGGCGATGGACCAGCATTTCCGCACCGCGCCGCCCGAGGACAACATGCCGCTGTTGCTGGCGCTGGTAGGCCTTTGGCATCATCAGGCCTGCGGTTATCCCACCCGCGCCGTGCTGCCCTATGACCAGCGTCTGGGACGGCTGCCCGCCTATCTGCAACAACTGGAAATGGAATCCAACGGCAAGGGCGTGGCGATGGACGGCCGCGCCCTGAGCCAAGGCAGCGGCCCCGTTGTCTGGGGCGAGCCGGGCACCAACGGACAGCACGCCTTTTATCAGCTAATCCATCAGGGCAGCCAGATCGTGCCGTGCGAATTCCTGCTGGCGGCCAAGGGGCATGAACCGGATCTGGCGCATCACCACACCTTGCTGATCGCCAACTGCCTCGCGCAGTCCAAGGCGCTGATGCAGGGCCGCAATCTGGAGACGGCGCGCACACTGATGAAGGAAAAGGGCTTTGCCGGGGCCGAGTTGGAGAGACAGGCACGACATCGCGTTTTTCCGGGGAACCGGCCTTCGACGACGCTGATCTACGATTTGCTGACGCCGCGCCGACTGGGCCAGATCATCGCGCTCTACGAGCATCGCGTGTTTGTCGAGGGGGTGATCCTCGGCATCAACTCTTTCGATCAATGGGGCGTCGAGCTGGGCAAGGAGCTGGCGGCGGCGCTCAGACCTGTGCTGGCAGGCGACGATTCGGCGGCTGGTAAGGACGGATCGACCCGGCAACTGGTAGACTTCGTACAATCGTTAAATGGGTGATCCGTCCTCGCGCCGCTGACGCCTTGTGGGGCGTGCCTGCGACGTTTCGTGTCGTGCCGGAATTATTTCGGCACGAGAACTGTATCGACGACGTGAATCACGCCATTCGATTGATCGGCATCGCCGATGGTGGGGGCCAAGACAGCAAAGGGCCCTTTGGAATTCAGCGCGTTGTCGACGATGGTCTTGGTCTCAAACAGGCCGGCGCCGCCGACCTTGGGGTTTGCGCCTAAAGCAATGCCAGCGGTCACGGCGAGGGTCGCTGCCAGCGCGAGCGTGCGAAACTATTTCATTCTCGGCATGTCTCCTGCAAACCGGCCCACCTGTTTGGCGGCCTGCCCCAATACACGCAGTCTTCCGCCGGATAGTTGCAGTACGTCGGCAATTTTTTGCCCTGAACAGCATTTTATGATGATCGGGGTGGAACTAAGGCGCGCTGATCGCGTTTATCGCTCACAGCCGTCGCGCGCGCACCTTGGTGTGCGCCGCAATGGTGCAAACGACTTACACACGAAGGAGGTTTTTTATGAATATGTGGATATCCGCGATTGCATGCACTTCGGTGCTGGGCCTTGGTGCCTGCGAGAACATGACGTCGAACCAGCGGACTGTCACTGGTGTGGCAGGCGGTGCGGCTGCTGGTCTGCTGACCGCCAAAGCTTTGGGCGCCGGCAGTGATTGGCAGTTGATCTCGGCCCTTGGCGGCGCGGCTGCCGGTACGGTCGTTGCGCAGAACCAGAACCGCAAGATTTGCGCTTACTCGCGTGGCAATGGCTCCTATTACGAGGCGCCTTGCCCGTAAGTTGGCTGCTGAATGAACGGAAAAGGCGCGGCATCACTGCCGCGCCTTTTTTCGTTATATTGAGACTGATACAACAGCTAGGCGAGGTTGCGCGCCTCCACAAAGGCGCGCGGTCAATTATCCCCGCAGGATACTGCGCCCGGCGTATTCTGCCGTCTCGCCCAACATTTCCTCGATGCGAATCAGTTGGTTATACTTGGCCAGCCTGTCCGAACGCGCCAGCGAGCCGGTCTTGATCTGCCCGCAATTCGTGGCGACGGCGAGGTCCGCGATGGTCGCATCCTCTGTCTCGCCCGAGCGGTGGGACATAACGTTCGTAAACCCGGCCCGATGGGCCATATCCACAGCGCGCAGCGTTTCCGTTAGCGTGCCGATCTGGTTGACCTTGACCAGCATCGAATTGGCGCTTCCGCGCGCGATGCCCTGTGCCAGACGCTCGGGGTTTGTGACGAACAGATCGTCGCCGACCAGCTGCACCTTAGCGCCCAACTTGTCCGTCAGGGCCTTCCAGCCGTCCCAGTCGTCCTCGGACATGCCATCCTCGATCGAGATGATGGGATAGTCCGCGACCAGCGCCGCGAGGTAGTCGGCGTTTTCGGCTGAGGTCAGCGATTTACCCTCGCCGGTCATCTCGTATTTGCCGTCTTTGAAATACTCGGTCGCGGCGCAATCGAGGGCAAGGTAGATATCCTCGCCGGGCTTGTAGCCCGCTTTTTCGATGCTTTTCAGGATGAAATCCAGCGCTTCGCGGGCGCTGGCGATATTTGGGGCGAAACCGCCCTCGTCGCCAATGCCGGTGGATAGCCCAGCCGCAGACAGCTCACCCTTGAGCGTATGGAACACCTCAGCACCCATGCGGATGGCCTCGCGGATATTGTCCGCAGCCACGGGCATGATCATGAATTCCTGAATGTCGATCGGATTGTCCGCATGCTCGCCGCCGTTGATGATGTTCATCATCGGCACGGGCAGAACGCGGGCCGAGGTGCCGCCGACATAGCGATAGAGCGGCTGGCCGGTGTAGTCCGCCGCCGCCTTGGCCGCCGCGAGCGATACGCCAAGGATCGCGTTCGCCCCGAGGCGCGACTTGTTGTCGGTGCCGTCCATTTCGATCATCGCCATGTCCAGCGCCACCTGCTCGGTCGCGTCGAACCCTTCCAGCGCATCCAGTATCTCGCCGTTCACGGAATCGACCGCGTCCAGCACGCCCTTGCCCATGTAGCGCGCTTTGTCGCCATCGCGCCGCTCGACCGCCTCATGCGCGCCGGTCGACGCACCGGATGGCACGGCGGCGCGGCCCATGGTGCCGTCCTCCAGGGTGACGTCGACCTCGATGGTCGGGTTGCCCCGGCTGTCGAGGATCTCGCGGGCGTGGATATCGATGATGCTGCTCATGTGTCGTCCCTGTCTGGTGAAATGCGTTGCCGCCCATCTATCAAATTGGCGCAGGAAATGGAATTGCCTCGCTCACAGCGGCCCCTTTGGCTTGGCCTGTCGAAAGGCATGTCTCGCCAGCCGCTGCTCGCGGATGAGCGTATAGAGGCCCGAGGCGATGATGACCGCCGCACCGATCAGCGTCCATGTATCGGGACGCTCGCCCAACAGGCTCATCCCGAGGATCAGCGCAAAGATCAGGCGCGCATATCGAAACGGGGTGACGGCAGCGACCTCGCCAATCCGCATGGCACCGACGATAAAATAATACGCCATGACGCCGAACACCATCGCGCCCAGAAGATACGCCCACGCGAGCGGGTCCGGCATTGACGACTCACCATGGAACATCAGCATCACGGCGCCTGTCGGCACCATCGTGCCAAAGGCGTAGCAGGACAGCTGCATCGACGACACGCTGGTCGGGATCGCACGCGTCGCCAGATCGCGGATCGCAAGGCCGACGACCGAAATGATGGCAAAGATGGATGAGACGTCAAACGCATCCAAACCGGGCCGCACGATCATCAACACACCGATCAGGCCCACTAGGATCGCCGACCAGCGCCGCCAACCGACCTGCGCCCCCATAAAGAGCGCAGCCCCCAGCGTCACCGCCAGCGGTGTCGCCTGAAGGATCGCGGACACCGTCGACAGGTCCGCCAGTGCCAGCGCGGTAACATAGCTGACGGCTGCGATGATCTCGCCCACGTTGCGCAGCATGACAGGGCGCGTCAGCAGCACGGGGCTGATGATGCGTGTGCCTTGCGCCTTGGTAAAGATGGCAAAGATCGCGCAGCCGGACACGCCCAGCATCATCAGGATCTGCCCGACGGGCATCCCCTCGGACAGCAGCTTGACGAAGAGGTCTTCGGCGGCGAAACCGGCCATCGCCACGACCATCAGGATGCTGCCGCGCAGATTGTCCATGAGATTGACCTTTCAGGAAAGTATCAGGTCCGAGAAAATCAGACCCCGATAGTCAGGCAGGGGTTTCAGGCGCGCAGACGCACCCAGACAGGAACATGGTCCGACGGCTTTTCACGCGCGCGGATTTCGCGGTCGATCTGGCAGTCCTCCAGCATGTCGGCGGTGGCGGGGCTGAGCAGGAAATGATCAATGCGAATGCCATCATCCTTGTTCCACGCGCCTGCCTGATAGTCCCAAAAGCTGTAGTGACCGGGACCCTGCGTGCGGGCGCGAAACGCCTCGGTAAAGCCCATGTTCAACAGGCGGCGATAGGCCGCGCGCGTCTCGGGGCGGGCCAGCGCGTCCTCCTGCCATGCCTCGGGGCGCTTGGCGTCCTCGTCCTGGGGGATGACGTTGTAGTCGCCCGCCATCAGGAACGGCTCTTCCAGCGCCAGCAGCTCGGCGGCGCGCACCTGCATCCGTTCCATCCACGCCAGCTTATAGTCGTACTTCGGCCCCGGTACCGGGTTGCCATTGGGCAGGTATAGGCCGCAGACGCGCACCGCCGTCTGATCGCCGATAACAGTCGCCTCGATCCAGCGGGCCTGTTCGTCGCTCTCGTCGCCGGGCAGGCCGCGCGTGACGTCCTCCAAGGGCAGTTTCGACAGGATCGCGACCCCGTTAAAGCCCTTTTGCCCATGTGTTTCGACGGTATAGCCGCGATCCTCAAAGATCTCGCGCGGGAACGCCTCATCGACCGACTTGATCTCTTGCAGCAGCACGACATCGGCCTCCGCCTCGTCCAGCCAGTCGGGCAGGGCGTTTATGCGGGCCTTGATGCCGTTGATGTTGAACGTCGCAACTTTCATCTGCCGGTCCTCGCAAGGTTGGGGCGGGATTGGGGTGTCGATCCCTTCTATCGCGCAGCTCTGCGGCAGGGGCAAGTCGCGGGACGCGCCTTGTCGCGAATCGCGCCCCCGAATCCGGTAGGGGTGAGTCGCCTGTTCCGGTCGATCAAATCACGTAAACACGTTAAGGTTGTGTACGAAACGACTGTTTCCCCGACAGAAACATGGCCAAAACTACGTTGAAAACACCTGTGGATAAGTTTTTTTGACCTTCGAAATTCATCAAGAACCAGTGCATCTTACATGCCGATCTTGATTTCATTCTAAGGCTAATACTCGCCTTTAGGTTGAAATTTTCCTTGGCAGTTTCGCTACAAGCTGCAAGCCTTTGGGGGTCAACAACATCAATCTGGGGAATACGAAAATGACAGCACAACGCAAAACAGAACTCACCTTCGCTGCCGCTCAAAGCACGCGCACTCACAGCCTGCACGACGGCGTTGCGACCGAGATGTTCACCTCGTCCATGGCACCGGTTGCCGCTGCCGATGCCGGCCTGGGTGAAGGCCTCGAAATGTTCACGTCGTCGATGGCGCCGACCCTGCGCAGCGACGCATCCGCTGGTGACAGCGTCGAGATGTTCACCTCATCCATGGCGCCCTCGATGCGCGGTGAGGCGACCGCCGGTGACAACGTGGAAATGTTCACCTCGTCGATGAGCCCCTCGGCAAGCGCCGATGCATCTGCTGGCGACAACGTCCAGATGTTCACGTCCTCGATGGCCCCTTCGGCCCGCACCGACGCAAGCGCCGGTGACAATGTCGAAATGTTCACCTCGTCCATGAGCCCCTCGGCCCGCGCCGATGCGTCCGCTGGCGACAATGTCGAGATGTTCACCTCGTCGATGAACCCTTCGGCCACTGCCGATGTGACCACTGGTGACAACGTTCAGATGTTCACGTCGTCGATGGCACCTGTCTCGGCTGGCGAGGCCGTGGGCGCGTTCACCTCCTCGATGACGCCCGTCGGCGAAGCGCGCGAAGGCGACGCTGTCGAAATGTTCACGTCGAGCATGTAAGCGCAGCGCTTGAACGGGGCCTCGGGTCCGGACCTTTTGAAATGGAGATCACCAAAATGACCACCATCGTCCAGCTCGACGTCCCGTTCCGGCAGCACAGCAAGGCCGCGCGCCAAGCGGCCTTGCTCAAGACCTTCGCGCAAGGAAGGCGCACGCAGGAGGATGTTTTCTGGCTCAAGGAAAACGCCGAAATGCTGAACATCCTTGAATCCACCGGCGCCGACATGGCCCCCGGTGCGCTGTCCGCCTATCAGTCATTTTACGACGAAATCGAGCAGCGGATGGAATTCTTTCCGCAGTATTATCGCTTTTTGCTGTCAATTTGCCTCGACCTCGAAGACCTCGGTATGTCGGGTGGCAAGGGCGCCGCACTGACCGAATGGATCGCCCAACAAGGGCTGGCCGACGCCGAATTGTCGGATTTGCAACGCGCCGAGGCACGACGCCTTTGCGCACGGCGCGGCGTCGATCCGCTGCCCGGCGACACGGGCCTTGATGCGCGTCTGCGTAGCTTCGCCGCGCGGTCGCACACCTTCACAATGCCGAACAAGAAGGCGGCGTATGAGCTGACGCACATCGTGTTCTACCTGTCCGAATATGGCCGCACCAATCCGCAACTGGGCGATGCCGCGCAGCGCAGCCTGATGTTTGCCGGCACGTTGGCCTTCCTGGATTTCAACGCCGATCTACTGGCTGAAATCTGCCTGGCGCTGCGTTTCGCCGGGATGGAAGCGCCCGAAGTCTGGGAAATCTGGCTGACCCAACAGATCCGCACCTTTGCGCTGGAGGACGGAGATGGGTTTCAGGACGATTACCACGAATATCTCATGCTGAACTGGTTCATGACCCGCGCGGGGCAGGGCGGTTTCGGCGATCATGTGCCGGAGGGGCGGGTGACATTTGCGCGCACACGGCCCAAATCCGCACCGCTGCGCGAGTTGTCGCAGTGCATTTATTCCATGGGCCATGCTCGCTCTGCCGATTGGGAGGTCATGCGCGGCGAAGTCGCGGCGCAGGTCTCGGACGAGGCGCAGGCGGCCCTGATCGCCGCCGAGGCATCGACCAATCAGTTCGCAGCTTTTTTTGAGGGTTTCGCGCGTGTCGGCCTGCGCGGCGAGGTGCCTTCCATGGGGGCTGCACGATGATCGCTGCGCGCGCTGCGGGTGCTACCATTCTGACCGGTGTCGGGCTGACGGTGATCTATACCGCGCTCATATCCAGCGCCGATGCGATCACCAAGATGTTTGCAGCAAGCTATGCGGCGCCGCAGCTTTTTGCGCTGTCGGGCGGCATCGTCGCGCTGTTGGCGGTGCTGTTCAACCGCGCGGGGCCAAATCCGCGCGGCGTCGCCACTGCCTGCCCGCGCGCTATGGCGCTGCGCAGCGGGGCGACCGTGCTGGGCGCGGCTGCCTTTTTCTATGCGTTCCGTCTGCTGCCGTTTGCCGAGGTGTTTCTCTTTATTGCGATGATCCCGCTGATCACCGCGCTCTTGTCCGGCCCAGTGCTGGGCGAAATGGTGCGCCCACAGGCGTGGGGCGCGGTGATGCTGGGCATCGTCGGCCTCTTGTGCCTCGCGCCCGGCGGGTTTCAGTCATTGGGCGTCGGCCATGCGGTGGCGCTGGCTGCCGTGCTTTTGGGCACGGTGTCGATGATGGCATCGCGCTATATTGGGGTTCGCGACGGCAACCTTTTGGCGCAGGTATTCTGGCCAAACCTCGCGCTAGGGGCCGTTAGCGCCTGTGCGCTGCCGTTTTTCTGGGCGCCGATGGGCTTGGTCGATCTGGGCTGGGCCACGCTATATGCGGGTCTGCTGTTCGGCGCGCGTTGGGTGCTGGTGGCAGCGTTCAAGGCGCTGCCCGCATATGTGATCACACCGCTGATGAACCTGCAATTCCTGTGGATGGTCATTATTGGTGCAGCCGTCTTTGGCGAGGTGCCGGGTCCGGCGCTCTATCTTGGGGCAGCGCTGGTGATCACGGCGGGGGCGTGGCTGATCTACGATCAGGCATTCCCGGGCGGACAGCTGCGCAAGGTGGTTCCCGCTGAGTGATGCGGTGCATTAGAGGTGCAGCGCAAAACATTGATTTACATTGAAAAAGACGTGCCGCACCCACAGCTGCTGCTGGCGTTTGGGTTTTCGATGACAAACCGTGCGCCGATCAACTCTTCGCTAAAGTCGATGACGGCGCCTGTCAGGAATGGCAGTGACATGGCGTCCACAACAACCTTCTGCCCGTGCCCCTCCAGCACCAGATCGTCGGCGGCGGGCGCGTCCAGCTTTATCTCATACTGAAAGCCCGAGCATCCGCCGCCCTCGACGGCGACGCGCAGGGCTTGCCCTTGACCGCCTGCGCCGATTTCGCTCAGACGCTCGAACGCGCGGTCGGTGACTTTGGGTGGCAGGTTCATCAAGGGCCTCCGAAGGGAACTGGGCAGTTACGTTATCGCTTGAGATGCAATATATGACGCTCAGCACCACCCGGCAAGGAGGCCGCGCCATGACCTCGCGCATCGCCGCGCATCCAGACCGCTCGCGCGGGCGGCTCAAGGCCGAAGAAGAGAGCGCATTCCGCTCGTGTTTCCAGCGCGACCGTGACCGGATCATCCATTCCAGCGCCTTTCGGCGGCTCAAGCACAAGACGCAGGTTTTCGTCGCCCACGAGGGCGATTATTTCCGCACGCGTCTGTCGCATTCCATTGAGGTCGCGCAGGTCGCACGCACAATTGCAGGCGCGCTGGACCTTAACGGGGAGCTGACTGAGGCGGTGGCCCTGGCGCATGATCTGGGCCACACTCCCTTCGGACACACCGGCGAGGATGCGCTGCACGCCCTGATGCAGCCCTACGGCGGCTTCGATCACAACGCGCAGGCGATCCGCATCGTCACCGCGCTCGAGCGCCATTATGCCGAATTCGACGGGCTGAACCTGACATGGGAGACGCTGGAGGGTTTGGCGAAACATAATGGTCCGGTGACGCCCCACCGGGGCGATGGTCCCGTGACTGTCGATCTGCCCTATGCGCTAGCCGAGTATGACGCGCGCCATGATCTGGAACTGCACACCCATGCCAGCGCCGAGGCGCAGGTGGCCGCGCTGGCCGACGACATTGCTTACAACAATCACGACCTGCATGACGGTCTGCGCGCGGGCCTCTTTACCGAGGCAGACGTGGCCGCGCTGCCCATCCTCGACACATGCTACGGCGAGGTCGACCGCCTCTATCCCGGCCTCGATCCTTACCGGCGGCGGCACGAAGCCTTGCGCCGCGTCTTTGGCGTGATGGTCGGCGACGTGATCGAGACATCGCGCGATATCATCGCCGCGTCGGACGTCGACAGCAGCGACGCGGTGCGGCATCTGGGCCGTCCGGTGATCCGATTTTCGGACACGCTCTGGCGCGACCTTCAGGTGATCCGGGGCTTTCTGTTTACGCGCATGTATCGCGCGCCCAAGGTGATGGTTCAGCGCGCTGAGGCGAGCGAGGTGGTCGAGGGCCTCTTTCCGTTCTATATGGCACAGCCTGAGTTTCTGCCGCGCCGCTGGCAGAGCGACGTGGCGGCGGCAGACACGACGACCGCGCTGGCCCGGCTGGTCAGCGATTATATCGCCGGGATGACCGACCGCTTCGCGTTTGCACAGCACGCGCGGCATCTGGGCGGTCGTGGCGGGGCCGGGTCCTGGCCGAACGAGACTGGAGATATGAGCCATGGCAGTTGAGACAGCGGGCGCGATGGCGCCGGTCATGGCCTTCGCGCTGGTCGGTGCCATCGGTGTCGGCGCGCAATGGGTGGCGTGGAGGTTGCGACTGCCTGCCATCGTGCTGATGCTTCTGGCGGGGTTGGTGATTGGGCCGGGCCTTGGCATTTTCGACCCAGAGCGTGACATCGGCCCACTGATGGCGCCGATGATTTCTATCGCGGTCGCCATCATCCTCTTTGAGGGGGGTATGACGCTGAACCTGCACAGCTTGCGCGAGGCGGCAAAAGGCGTGCGCCGGTTGGTGCTGATCGGCGCGCCGATTGGCTGGCTGGGCTCGGCGTTGGCGCTGCATTATATCGCGGGGCTCAGCTGGGCCAGCGCGGCGGTGTTCGGCGGCATCATGATCGTGACCGGGCCGACTGTCATCGCGCCGCTCTTGCGCACCGCACGCCTCAGCAAACGCCCTGCGCAACTGCTACAATGGGAGGCGATCGTTAACGACCCCATCGGCGCGCTGGCCGCTGTCCTTGCGTTTGAAGTGGTGCTGGTCGTCTATGCCAGCGAGACGTTCGGCGCTGCGATCTGGGATATGGGCGTCGGCATCGTTCTGGCCACCGTGATGGGCGTTGCCGCAGGCTGGCTGCTGTCCGAAGGGTTCCGCCGGGGCCGCGTGCCGGAATATATGAAGGTGCCGGTGCTGTTTGCCTCGCTCTTGCTGGTCTTTGCCCTGGCCGACGGCATTCTGCACGAAAGCGGGCTGCTGGCAGTCACAATCATGGGCTTTTACATCGCGAACGCCGGCCTGCCCAGCTATACCGAGCTGCGCAGGTTCAAGGAGCACGCGACGATCCTGTTGGTCTCTGGCGTCTTTATCCTGCTGGCCGCCTCGATGGATATTGAACGGCTCAGCCTGCTGGGATGGCCCGCGCTGGCCTTTGTGGTGGTAACGATCCTTGTCGTGCGCCCGGTGACCGTTATGACCTCGCTCGCGTTCAGCAACATCGCGATGCGCGAGCGGCTGCTGGTCGCCTTCACCGGCCCGCGCGGCGTGGTGCTGGTGGCGGTCGCTGGCCTTTTCTCGGAGCGGCTGGTGAGTGCGGGGATCGAGGACGCGGCGCTGCTGACGCCGCTGGCCTTTGCACTGGTCGCAGCGACAGTGGTGCTGCACGGCTTTACCCTGCGGCCCCTGGCGCGCTCGCTGGGGCTGGCAGGTGCGCATGTGCCAGGGGTGATCTTTGTCGGTGGATCGCGCTTTTCCGCCGCCTTTGCCGCCGCGCTCCACAAGGAAGAGATCCCGGTGCTAGTCGCCGATGCTAACCGTGCCCGCCTGCGCAGCGCGCGCGAGCAGGGGCTGCCGATCTATGTGGGCGA
>RCMY010004298.1_pt1 | contig 18179 bp, 17 predicted proteins | sample 2041341 | NCBI WGS metagenome assembly RCMY01 (sample SAMN09708234, study PRJNA481090) | Marine sediment metagenome, whole genome shotgun sequencing project. | reverse complement strand
TCCGGCGGGGCAGGTTCGTGCCCTGCGTACCAGGGCAGCGGGCGCATCAACGCGGCCAGCATATGCTCATAGGACGGCGCAAGCACATCCTGCGGGCGGCTGCGGCTGGGGTCCTCTCCCTTTGCGCAGGGAGTTCCGAAAACCATGTACTGTCGGCAGGCCACCGGCCGCACGGGATAAACCAGGCAAGCGCCGTCATGAAGAAAGGGACAGGGCGAGACAATATCCCGCTTTTGCCCACCATAGCCCGACATCCTCTGCACCAGACCGGCAAGGCTCGCCTGCGACAGCCTGTGGCGGGCGTAACAATGCAGCGCCAGCACTTCCAGCGGCGTTACGGGGATGGGCTGTGCGCAGCAGTGCCCACACCCGGCGTGGCAGACAGGCACGCGCCCGTCCCGGCTCACCGCTACCTTTACGCCCAGATCCACCACGGCAAAGGCGTCAAGCAGAAGGCTGAGGCCAGGGTAGCGACGCTCAAGGGACGGGTCAGTATACCTGAACGCCCGCGCCTCCGCAGGCCACGCTAACGGCATGGCCCGCGCTCCCGGTGCATGGCATCACGCATTGTCTGTGCCTTTTTCTGCAACGCACTTTCCTGCAGAGTCTTTTTCTGCAGCGACCTTTTCCGCAGAATCCGTGCCCTTCTCGGCACGGTTACGGCGCGAGGGATTTTTTTCATTGGTGTCCACCTCATGGGGCTTGAGGGTTTCGTCCGAAGCGGCGGCAGTCGTGCCCCCCTTATTGGAAGGCGTGGACCCGGCACCGGCGGCAGGCGTGAACCCGCCAGCGGCGGGTGGCGTCGCATGGGCGGAAAACATAGCATCCCTGCTTTCGCCCTTGTGCTTGAGGCTTTCACCCCGGCTGATAAAGTACACATGCTCGGCAATGTTGACAGAACGCCGCCAGATGCGCGTCAGCGAACGCGTCACCAAAATTATGTGCATGGCCTGGTGGGGGTTGAGGGTATTTTGCGGGTCAGAGAGCCCTTCCATAAGCCCCTGGATGATGCGCACTTCCGTCTGCACGGCTTCGTCATCGCCCCGGCTCATGATCAGCGCTCCCTGGGCGTCGTTCTCGCGAAAGACCCGCACCGCGTTTTCAAAAGCTTCGCGCGCGCTCACATAAAGCTCGCGCACGTGGGGTATCACGCTGAAGCCCGGCATGTCCTGCATGAGGGTGGCCTGTTCAGCCATGCTCACGGCCTCGTCGCCAATGCGCTCCAGATCCACCACCATGCGCAGGGATGTGACCACAAAACGCAGGTCGCTGGCCACAGGCTGCGACCGGGCCAGCAGCCGCAGGGCCATTTCGTCTATTTCATTTTCCAGGGCGTCGATGGCCACGTCGCTTTCGATAACGGCAGCGGCCCTGCCCGGATCGTTGGACACAAGGGCCTTGCCCGCTTCTTCCAGCGCAATGCCCACACTGGCGCACATGACCAGAAGCCGGGTACGCAGGGTCACAAGCAGTTGTTGCAGATAATTGGCCTGTTGCATGACAGTCTCCTGAAAATCGCGCTGTATGTTCTGGCCGTAGTGCGGCCATATCTGGTTTGGTTTTGAATGCGAACAAAGGCCCCTGGGCCAAAGGACAAAACCAGTGCCGCCTAACCGAAACGCCCGGTGATATAGTCTTCGGTCTGTTTTTTGGCAGGCCGCGTAAACATGATATCCGTGGCATTATACTCAATGAGTTCACCCATATAGAAAAACGCCGTCGTGTCGGACACGCGAGCGGCCTGCTGCATGTTGTGGGTGACAATGATAATGGACAGGGACTCGCGCAGCTCACGTATACTTTCTTCAATCTTTTGCGTGGCTATGGGGTCAAGGGCGCTTGCGGGTTCGTCCATAAGCAGCACTTCGGGTTCCACCGCCAGGGCGCGGGCAATGCACAGGCGTTGCTGCTGTCCGCCGGAAAGGCCTATGGCCGGAGCTTGCAGGCGGTCTTTCACTTCGTCGAAAATGGCGGCCCTGCGCAAAGAAAGCTCAACCTTTTCAGCTATAAGGCTTTCATCCCTGAGGCCATTGACCCGCAGGCCATAGGCCACGTTTTCGTAAATGGTTTTGGGAAAGGGGTTGGGCTTCTGAAAAACCATGCCCACCCGGCAGCGCAGTGAAACCACATCCGTATCCGGGCGGTTCACGTCCTTGCCGTCCAGCAGGATTTCTCCTTCCACCCGCGCGCCGGGCACGAGGTCGTTCATACGGTTCAGACAGCGCAAAAAGGTGGATTTGCCACAGCCCGACGGGCCGATAAGGGCCGTCACCTTGCAGGGCTCAAAGGCCAGAGACACTTCGTGCAGGGCCTTGTGTTGCCCATAATAGACACTGACGTTGCGTGCCAGCAGATGTTCCTTCATGACTGTGCTGCTCCGTGAACGGAAGTAAGTGTGAAAACAAGGGCCGTATTGCCGTCAGAAGCCGGGCTTTCCGCCCGGATGCTGCCGCCGTGCCTTTCAATGATATGTTTGCAGATGGCAAGGCCAAGGCCGGTGCTGGCCTGTCCCCTGTGCCGCTCGACCTGATAGAAGCGCTCAAATATGCGCTCAAGGTCCTGCTTGGGGATGCCTGGGCCATCGTCTGTTACGCGAAAGACGACGCTGTCGCCGACCTGCCGGGCGCTCACGCGGATGCTGCCGCCCTCTGGCGCATACCGGCCCGCGTTTTCCAGCAGATTGCGAAAAACCTGGGTCAGATGCGGTGGACTGGCCAGGACGCGGCAGTCGGCCGGGATCTGTGACTCCACCTTGCAACGCCTGCGCTCCAGCACTTCACGGCACATGCCCGTGGCCTGCGCCAGAGCATCGCGGGGGTCCACCGGGCCAAGCTCAAGGCTGCCGCTCTTGCCTTCAAGGCGCGCCAGGGTGAGCAGGTCTTCCACCATGCGCGAAAGATAGGCCCCGTGTTTGAGAATGATCTCGCCAAAGCGGCGGCATTCAGGTGGGCCGTCCAGACTGACGAGGGTTTCGGCATAGCCCTGTATGGCCGTAAGGGGCGTGCGCAATTCGTGCGATACGTTGGCCACGAAGTCCCTGCGCACCCTCTCCAGCCGCATGAGTTCCGTGATGTCGTGAAACACGGCCACAGCGCCCAACTGCCCGCCCTTTTCCGTGTCGGCGGATGTGGGCAGCGAAATGCAGACCGACATGACCTGACCTGAAGGCAGTTCAAGATGCAGATAGCGCTGCATGCGGCCGCTTTCTGCGGCGAGTCCTTCATCGCTGCCGCCCTCGCCAGCCTCAAAGCCTTCAAGGTCTGGCGCGACCAAATCTTCACCAGCTGTCTGGGCCTGATCCGCGTCACTGCCTGCCGCGCCCTGGCCCGCAGGCCTTTCGTCCGCCACAACTTCCGCCACAAGTTCCGGGTAGTCCTGCGCCACGGAGGCGGCAAGGGCCAGCGCCCGCTGGCGCGCATGGTTGCGGGCTTCCGCCTCTGCCATGAGGTCATCAACGGCATTCTGCAAGGGTGGCGAAGGGATGACTTCAACCACCTGAGCGCCCAGGGCCGACGCGGCATCGGGAAACTCCCTGGCCAGCGCCCTGTTGCAGCGGCGGATGCGCCCACGCGGGCCAAGCACCAGCACCCCGTCGCTCATAGTGTCAAGGATGCTTTCAAGCTGGGCTGTCTGCTCAGCCGCTGCGCGGATGTGCTCCTCAATATTTTCGGCCATGCGGTTCACGGCGTCCGCCAGGGGCGCGAACTCGCGCCCTGGAATGCGGCGCAGGCGACGCTGAAAGTTGCCCAGCGATATGGCCTCCACCACTGACACCATCTGGCTTAACGAGCGCCGCAACGCGCCGGACAGCAGCCCGGCCAGCACCAGTGAAAGCGCCACGGTGATAAGGCCTATGCGCGTGAAGACGGCAAGCTGGCTGTCTATAATCTGCCTGAGGCTGACCAGCGGCACAGAAACGCGCAAAATATCGCCGTTTTGCAGGGCCACTGCGGCATAGGCCAGATCAGTGCCCAGAGTGCCGCTGGGCCGGATGGTAAAGCCCGGCTTTCCGGCCATGGCCTCGCGTACTTCGGGCCTGTCGGCATGATTGTCCAGACGGGTGACGGGCTGCGCTCCGGGGGCCGTATCGCCCAGCACGCTGCCCTTGCTGTTCAGCAGAGACAGGCGCTCTTCAGGCATATCAAGAATGGCCGCCAGCTGCGGAAGCCCGGATGTATGGTCGCCGAGCCTGTCCAGTATGGCCCCGGCCAGCACGGTTTCACGCACAAGGCGTTCACGCGCCGATTCAAGCTGGGCTTTTTCAAACCAGGCCTTGCCGTAGAACACGGCCACGGCTATGGAAACCAGGGCCACGGCCAGCATGCCGTAAAAAATTCGGGTTCTGAATGAAAACATAGTTCCCTGCCAATGCGGCCTTGCCGCCAGCTTTGCTATGGGCCCCCACGGGCGCAGCCCGCGCGGGCCTTTCTACTCCTTGATCCTGTAGCCGACGCCGCGTACAGTTTCCAGCATGGCGGCCGCGCCGCCGAGCTTGGCGCGCAAACGGCGCACATGGGTATCCACGGTGCGGGCGTACCCTTCAAAAGAATAGCCCCACACCTTGTTCAACAGCTGCTCGCGCGTACGCACCGCTCCCGCGTGGCGGAGCAGGTCTTCAAGCAGACGAAACTCCGTGGCTGTAAGCGGCATCTCTTGGCCCTGCACCTCTGCCGTATGGGCTTCGGGCCGCAGGCGAATGCCGTGACGTTCGAGCACAGGGCTTTCACTGCTGCGCGTCCCGCGCCGCAATACCGCCCGGATGCGCAGCATGAGTTCGCGCACGCTGAAGGGCTTGACCACGTAGTCGTCCGCCCCAAGGCTCAATCCCACGACCCTGTCCATTTCTTCGCCCCTGGCTGTCAGCATGAGAACCGGAATATTGGCGGTTTCTGACTGCGCACCCAGACGGCGGCAGACCTCAAATCCGTCAAAACCCGGCAGCATGACGTCCAGCAGCATCAGGTCGGGCATATGTTGCCGGGCCAGCTTGAGACCTTCATTACCGTCGGCTGCCTCCAGCACGCTGAAGCCTTCACGCTCAAGATTGAAACGTAAAAGTTCACGGATGTCGGCTTCATCTTCAACTATCAGTATTTGTTGACTCATAGTTCACACCTCTCTGACGCAGCCAGAGTACACCGCCTCATTGCGCCATTGTGATGGTGGATTTGTTACAATTGCGTGACGGCCTGTAAAACTTGAAAAACCATGCCCCACGCGGGTTTGAAATGCAATTGCGGGCTTCACGCAGTCTTCGTGGTTCTGTCATCATTCTGTAACAGAACAGGGCCAGAAAAGAGTCGCGGCGGGCGAAAACCGCCAATGCAGACCAATGTCACAAAGTACCAACAACAGGAGAAGACCCATGTCTTTCGACTTCAAGTCCCGCATGACCCGTTCCAGCGGCAAACTGCTTGCCGCCGCCCTTACCGTCCTTTGCCTGGGCGCTCCGGCCATGGCCGCCCAGCAGGTCGTCATCAACGGCTCCACCACTGTTTTGCCCGTGGTGCAAAAAGCCGGTGAAGCGTTCATGGCTTCCCACCCCGGCACGGAACTCAGCATTTCCGGCGGCGGTTCCGGCAACGGCATCAAGGCCCTGCTCGAAAAGCAGTGCGACATTGCCATGAGCTCACGCGACATCAAGGCCAAGGAAGTGGAAGCCGCCGCCAAAAACGGCGTGACCCCCCTGCGCACGCCCATCGCCATTGACGCCATCGTGCCTGTGGTCAACCCCGCCAACAAGGTGGCCGCGCTCACCGTTGAACAGCTGCGCGACATTTTCGCTGGCAAGATCACCAACTGGAAGGACCTTAAGACGCCCAGATCGTGGCCGTTTCGCGCGACACTTCTTCCGGCACCTTCGAGTCCTGGGAAGATCTGGTCATGAACAAGGAGCGCGTCAGCCCCAAGGCCCTCATGCAGGCTTCCAACGGCGCTGTGGTGCAGACCGTGTCCAAGAACAAGAACGCCATCGGTTACGTGGGCCTCGGCTATGTGGACAAGTCCACCAAGCCCCTCAAGGTGAACAACGTGACCGCCGATGCTGAAACCGCCGTTTCCAAGCAGTGGCCCATTGCCCGCGAACTTTACATCTTCACCAACGGCGCTCCCAAGGGCGTGGTGAAAGAATTTGTGGACTACCTGCTCGCCCCCGACAAGGGCCAGAAGGACGTGCTTGAAGTTGGCTACGTGCCCCTGAGCAAATAGAGCATTTTGCTTTTGCAACACTCCGTGTTTCAACGCATCATTCTGGCTAAAAACGTGGTTTTCGCCAGAATCCACGCTACTTCGTGGCGGCTGCCGGCTTCGCGTCAGCAGAGCAATTTCAAAGTGAAATTGCTCTAACACCACTTCTGCGAAATGGTTGCAAGGCAATGCAGCGACTCCGCCTTGCAACCATTTCGGGGTGGTTACAGAGCTTCCCGGATTGACGGGAACTCACGGATGAACGGGAACTCACGGATGGATGAGGGCGCAGCACGCCCTGCAAACAATTCCCGCACAATGCGGGGTGAGCGGAAACCATATTCCCCCTTGCCCGGCATATGCGCCACAAGTGCCAAAGACGCGGCTAGCGCGTCAGGAGAACGGCCCATGCGCTCCAGAGATCTGAAGGAAAAGCTGGTTCACTATATTCTCACCGGCATGGCGGCCAGCTCCCTGCTGGCCCTGGCCGGCATTGTCATATTTCTGTTTATGGAAGGCCTGCCGCTCTTTGCGCACTACTCGCCCATTGATTTTCTGTTTGGCGATCTGTGGTATCCCACAGAGGAGCCTGGGCTTTTCGGCATCTTTCCCCTGCTGGTGGCCTCACTGGCGGTGACGTTTTTTTCCTCGCTGCTGGCAGTGCCCCTTGGGGTGCTTACGGCCGTATACCTGACGGAAATCGCCCATCCGGGCGTTCGCCGCATCATCAAGCCCTTTGTGGAACTTCTGGCCGCCCTGCCCTCGGTGGTGCTGGGCTTTCTGGGCATGGTGGTGCTGGCCCCCTTCTTACAGGACTACCTGAACGCGGCCACGGGCCTTAACCTTTTGAACGCCTCCCTGGTGCTGGCCTTCATGAGCGTGCCCACCATCTGTTCCGTATCCGAGGACGCCCTGTACAGCGTGCCGCGCGATCTGCGCGAAGCGTCGCTGGCGCTGGGCGCCACCCGCTGGCAGACCACGGTTCGGGTGGTCATACCCGCAGCGCTCTCCGGCATCGGCACTGCCGTCATGCTGGGCATGTCGCGAGCCATTGGCGAAACAATGGTGGTTCTTATGGTGGCTGGCGGCGCGGCCATCATCCCCACATCCCTGCTGGACCCGGTGCGGCCCATGCCCGCGTCCATAGCCGCCGAAATGGCCGAGGCCCCCTTTAGAGGCGAACATTATCATGCGCTCTTTGCCATAGGCATTGTGCTCTTTCTGCTGACCCTGGCCTTCAATATGTTCGCCGGGCATATTGCCGAAAAACATCGTCAGGCCGGATCCTCCAGCTTATAGGGAACAGGACGGAAAAACATGTCACAGGCATCATCTACACAGCACGATTCGCAGCCCGGCGCATCCACCCGCGTGACGCTGCCCTCCAGCGGCAGAGCCAGGGGACGCGCACAGAACGTCATGTTCTTCTTTCTGCGCGGCGTGGCCGCCTGCAACGTTTTGGCCCTGATGGGCGTATGCGGCTTTTTGTTCTACAACGGCCTGCCCGCGCTGAGCTGGGAGTTCATCAGCCAGTCCCCACGCAACATGATGACAGAGGGGGGCATACTGCCCTGCATCATAGGCACGGCCATTCTTTCGCTGGGCTCGCTGCTGCTGGCCTTTCCCCTGGGCGTGGCCTCGGCGGTCTACCTGCACGAATACGCCAAGCGCAACGCCTTTGCCCGCTATGTGCGCCTTGGGGTCAACAACCTTGCCGGCGTGCCTTCCGTGGTTTTCGGTCTTTTTGGCCTGTCCTTTTTTGTGACCTTCTGCGGCTTCGGGGTCAGCATACTGTCGGGCATACTGACGCTTGCCGTGCTGACGCTGCCCGTCATCATCGGCACCGCTGAAGAAGCCCTGCGCAACGTGCCGGACACCTATCGCGAGGCCTCCCTGGCCCTTGGCGCTACCAAGTGGCAGACCATCAGCCGCGTGGTGCTGCCCTGCGCGCTGCCCGGCATGCTCACGGGGGCCATTTTGGGCGTGGCCCGCGCAGCGGGCGAAACCGCGGCCATCATGTTCACCGCAGCGGTTTTTTATACGCCCAAAAGCCCGGACTCCATTTTCAGCTCCGTCATGGCCCTGCCCTACCATATGTACGTGCTGGCCACAGCCGGAACCGAAATTGCCAAAACCCGGCCCCTGCAATACGGAACCGGCCTTGTGCTCCTGCTGCTGGTTTTGAGCATGAACCTGCTGGCCATCCTTTTGCGCGACCATCTGCAACGCAAGCGTTAGGTATAGAGCCTTTTAACTTTGAAAAAGTGTAACTGCTCAAGAGCATTTTCGCATTGAGAATATCTATCCTCACGGCAGCCGTTGCCCGCTCCTGCGGGCTTGCCAGAACCGTTGGCGGGAACCGCCCTACGGGGCAGGACAGCATCGCTACGGATAGCGACAGCGGTTCTTCCACTTGGATGTGGTGTAACCAATTACTGTCTTCAGGCGTAATTTCCTGCGTCTCAACGCCTGAAGCAATGTTTTCAAGACGCCCGCTCCGGCGTTTAACCGCGCAGATAAACTGCGCTTACGCCTCTGCGGCGGGCGGTTGCTCCTGCATCCGCCAGAGCAATTTCAAGCGGCAGCCGTTAAGCGACGAAGAAGCCTTACGGATGGCGACAGCATCGCTAGTGAAATTGCTCTAATCCACACACAGGCATGGCCGTTCAGGGACAGGGGCGCATTGGGCGTGCTTGCTGCAAAAGTCGGCACTGCTCCAAACGGTCATGTTCAGGACACGGACGCAAAAAGGGGAGGCCGAAGCCTCCCCTTGAAGTCGTAATCCTTGCCTTTCGGCTGAACCGCGTAGCTTAGAAGCTGTACGCGAAGACCACCTGGGCCTTCCACATATCCTGCTTGCTGAAGCTGCCGCCGTTGCCGCCGTTGGCCTTCTTCCAGGTGCTGTTATCCATGCAGTTGATAACGTAGTCCAGTTCAAGATTCATTTCGAGGTTTTCGTAAATCTTGTAGCTGTTCACCAGGTTGAATTCCACCAGACCGTCGTTGGTGGTCAGGTAGGGGCTGGTATTTTCACCGTAGCCCTCAGCCCAAGACGTGGCGCTTTCCATATACTTGACCATGCTGGTGCTGTTGGTGCCGCCCCAGTAGGCCACGCGGAAGGTGTGCGTCAGGTCTTCGATGAAGCTCATGTCGCGGATCTGGGCGCCGATGCCCCAGGTTCCGGCGTAGTCAACGGCGTAATCCTGACGAGCCCAGCCCATGTTGCCGTCACCCAGGAAAGAGGTGAAGTTGCCGGTAGGCACGATGGAAGGCATGCGCTGCGAACCGTTCTTCGTGCTGCCGTCGTCGCCGGAAGCGTACCAGCCCAGGATGCCGGGCACGCCCCAATCAAGCTTGTATTCCACCAGGGCTTTGGCAAGCCAGCCCTGACGTTCGGTGCTGGAACGCTTGACCACGCCATTTTTCACGGCGTCAAAGCGGCCCATGCCCTGCATGTAACCGTAGTTGATGTCCAGTTCGATATTCAGCGGATCCCACAGGGTGATGGCAAGAGGCAGGCCAGCCCAGAAGGCGGTGCCGTAATCGTTGCCGGTGCTGCCGATTTGGTCAGTGCCCCTAATGCCAGGATAGGGACGCAGGGTAAACTTGGGGTTACCGTCGCGGGTGCCGATGGCATCATAGTTATTGATGTCGTCATTCCAGGCGCCCTTCAGCGCGTTCTTGCCCACCATGCCGTACATGGCCCAGGGGGTCACTTTCACGCCGTCAAAGGTCAGGGGCACCATCAGGCTGAACAGATCCATGTTGTCCAGATAGTTATTCTGCGTGGGCTTGTTGTTGTCAACATAGTTGTCGTTCAGCGGACGGGCCCACAGAGCGGTCAGGCCAACGTTGTCGTTGAACTTGTAGCTGACGGTGATGCCAGCCACGTCAGTGTCCATAATGGCGGAGCCGCCGGCCACGTTGGGCAGGGCCACGCCCTGGATGCCCATGCGCACCTTGGCGTCGGTCTGCGGCACGGCCCAGTCAATGTAGGCGCGCTTGAGGCGGATGGCGTTGTTGGCGTCAGCGCCCAGAGCGCCGCCGGTTCTTGCCTGGCCCCACTGAGTGGTGCCAATTTCAAAGTACACAGTGCCTGACAGGGATTCGGAAGCCACTGCGTCCAACTGCAGACGCAGACGCTGGGCGGCCTGGAAGTCATCCTCATTGCTGCCCTTGGTCTTCACGCCATTACTGCCACGGAAAGTGTCCACGGGGCTGCCTTTGCCCTCGCTGAAGCCCATGAGCCACTGGCCCTTGGCATTGAAATCAATGGCGCTGGCGCCAGTGGCAGCGCCGAACAGCAGGCCGGCGGCCAAAAGAAGTGTACAGATGCGTTTCATAGCCCTTCCTCTCGTTTAAATCGTCCCACAGGTAACACTAAGTAACCCGCATTCAGGTTGAAATCTTTTTTACACGGGTTTATGCATAGACGCAAGACTTTTCGTAAAAAAATTTTAACCAAAATTGCCATGACGTGTCGGCGTTTTGTCATGAGGATGACACACACGCAAAAACCCAGCCGCCACGTGGGTGGCAGCCGGATTTTCAAAATGGTTTTCATCACGAAAACCGCCTGTGCAAAATCCAGGCAGGACAGTTTCTTGTACTACAAAAAGTCAGGATCAGCGGCAGCCTTGCCCTCGGCCAGCATGATGCGCACATAGTGCAGGCTATGCTCATCCACCGGAATGATGGGAAAACCCTGCCCGCAGCCTGGGCAGCGCACCATGCGCGGTTCGGTGGGGCTGGCCTGCGGCACGTGTTTGCCGCAGCCAGGGCACTGGTAGAAAAAGAGGATTTCCATGCCGTCAGGGGCCACGGGCTCAATGGGCTTTTTGCGCTCAGCCACGGGCGGCCTCCTTGTGTGCCATATCCGCATCAGCGCCGTTCAGGGCCAGATTGCGCCCTGTCATGGGCGATGCGGGATCGATTCCCCACAGGGCCAGAAGCGTGGGCGCAACGTCCGACAACCTGCCGTCGGCCACCGCTTTTACCGCGCCGTCAGGCTCCAGCAGGATGCAGGGCACGGGGTTGGTGGTATGGGCCGTCTGAGGATGGCCTTCGGGCGTGAGCATGACTTCGCAGTTGCCGTGGTCGGCAATGATGAGCATGCGGCCCTTGCGGGCTTCCACGGCTTCCACCATGCGGCCCACGCACTGATCCACCACTTCGCAGGCCGCAACAGCGGCTTCAACCACGCCGGTATGCCCCACCATATCGCCATTGGCAAGGTTGCAGACCACAAGATCATACTGCCCGGAGTTCCAGGCCTTGACGAATTCATCCGTCACCAGAGGCGCGCTCATGGCTGGCTTCTGGTCATAGGTCGTCACATCGCGTGGCGACGGCACAAGGACGCGATCTTCGCCCGTAAACGGGTCTTCAACGCCGCCATTGAAAAAGTAGGTCACATGGGCGTACTTTTCCGTTTCCGCCAGGCGCAGCTGACGCATGCCCCGCTCGGACACGACCTGACCAAGGCCATGGCTCACCGCCTCCTTGGGAAAGGCCACCGGCAGGGTAAAGCTGGCCTCATAGCTCGTCATGGACGCCAGAGCCGACAACACGGGCATCCTGCCCCTGTCAAAACCTTCAAAGCCGGGAGTGATGAAGGCCGCTGTCAGTTCGCGCATGCGGTCGGCCCGGAAGTTGAAAAAAAACACCGCGTCGCCGTCGGCCATGCCGGGGGCGGCGTCACCCGTGTCAAAACGCACGGGCTTCATGAATTCGTCGGTAACGCCCGCCTCGTAGGAAGCCTGCACCGCCGCTTCGGGATTGGCCGCCGTGGGCGCCTGACCGTGTACTATCACGTCCCATGCCTGGCTGACCCGCTCCCAGTGCTTGTCGCGATCCATAGCGTAAAAGCGGCCCACAAGGCTGGATATGCGCGTCTGGGGCTGATCCTTGATGCTGGCTTCAAGCTCGCGGATAAAGTCCATGCCGCTGTGCGGTTCGCAGTCGCGGCCGTCCATGAGGGCATGCACGCGCACGGGGATGCCCTGCCCGGCAGCCATGCCGCACAAGGCCTCCAGATGATGGATATGACTGTGAACGCCGCCGCCGGAAAGCAGACCCACAAGGTGCAGCTTGCCGCCGCCGCGTCTGGCCGCTGCCAGCACGTCGTTGATGACCGGGTTGGCCGCGAAGGAGCCGTCCTCCACAGCCACGTCGATGCGCGTCATGTCCTGATAGACCACGCGCCCCGCCCCGATGTTCAGGTGCCCGACTTCCGAATTGCCCATATACCCTTTGGGCAGACCCACATCACGGCCTGAGGCGATGAGCTGCCCGTGCGGACAGCGGGCCGTCAGGGCGTCCAGATTGGGGGTTTTCGCCAGGTACGGGGCATTGCCGGGCCCTGGCGGGGCAATGCCCCAGCCATCCAGTATCAGCAACAGCGTCGGCGTCATATATTATTCTCCGCGGTCTTCGCGCCCAGCGGTTTTGGCCGCAGCGGAGCCGTGCCCCCACAGGGCTTCAAGGGCGTAAAGCTCGCGCACGGGTTCCTGAAAGATATTGACGATAACATCGTTCATATCCACCAGGATCCACTGTCCGGCGGCGTACCCTTCTGTGCGCAGAAATTCGTAGTTTTTCTCACGGCACATCAGGCTTACGCCGTCAGCAAGACTCTGGGCGTGACGCACCGAACCGGCGCTGGCAATGATCAGGGCATCGGCAAAACCGCCCTGCCCTTCAAAATCAATGCTGACCACACGCAAGGCCTTGTGCTCTTCAAGCCATTGAACCAGATCCGCCGCCTTGCGGCTTGCGGGGACGTCTGAAAACTGCTTGGGGGCGCGGCCCCCGGAGGGAGTATTGGGGTGATTATTTTCCATAGCAAGCACATATCGCAAAGCCGGGTCAAGGGCAATGGTTTGCCGCAGTTGCCGCCCCGAAGCCCGTCATGCCGTGCGTCAACCCGCCAGCACGGCGCACGCTGCCTGAAGGCCGACAGCCGCCCTTGCTGCGCGCCATTCAGGGAAACGCTGATGTATTCCGTTTGGCGGCCTTGCTTCATTTTTTTTGAAACAGTCGAGGACGGAAGAACCCACTCCTGCTTGAAAAAAGATCGCGCCTTGCCAAACGAAACAACTGCGCGTTTCCAGGAGGCTCTTTAATCAGTGTTTCCTTAAATACTCTAATAACAAAGCCGCAGCGCTCTGCCAGGGGCCTTTGGCGTCAGACCATCCGCAAAACGCCACCTCGCCCATGCCCCGTTTTTGTTGACCAGATGCGGACATTGCGGCATACCCAAAGGGGTTTCCACGCTGCGAAACCGTTTTTCCTTTTCCTATTGATGGCTCATGCCGTCAAATGCCAGCTATCTCTTCTACAAGGAGTGGGTCGTGCTTTTCAATATCAAACAGGAAACCCTGCCCCGCGAAGAACTGGAAGCGTTGCAACTGCGCCGCCTGCGCGACTTGTGCGACCGCGTTTACGCCAACGTGCCCTTCTATCGCAAACGCTTTGACGAGGCGGGCATCACCCCCGCCGACATCAAGTCACTGGCCGACCTGAAACTTCTGCCCTTTACCGAAAAGCAGGACCTGCGCAACTACTACCCCTTCGGCCTGTTTGCCGTGCCGCGCGACCATATCGTGCGGCTGCACGCCTCCAGCGGCACCACGGGCAAGGCCGTGGTTGTGGGCTATACGGCCCGCGACCTCGAAAACTGGGCCGAGCTTATGGCCCGCAGCATGTCCGCCGCAGGGGTCAACCGCTCCGACGTGGTGCATGTGGCCTATGGCTACGGCCTCTTCACGGGCGGGCTTGGGGCGCACTACGGCGCTGAACGCATCGGGGCCACGGTTGTTCCGGCTTCCGGCGGGGCCACGCGCCGCCAGGCGCACCTCATGCGCGATTTTGGCGCTACAGTCTTGTGCGCCACGCCTTCCTACTCCCTGCATTTGTGGGAAGCCGCGCAGGAAGCAGGCGTGGACTTTCGCGAACTTGCGCTGCGCATAGGCATCTTCGGAGCCGAACCCTGGTCCGAGGCCATGCGCCGTGACATCGAAGAAAAAATGCACATCGATGCCCTGAACATTTACGGACTTTCTGAAATTATGGGGCCTGGCGTCGCCATGGAATGCGTGGAAGCCAAGTGCGGCATGCACCTTTGGGAAGATCACATCCTGCCGGAAATCATTGATCCCGTGACAGGCGAACAGCTTCCCCCCGGCCAGGTGGGCGAACTTGTGCTGACGACCCTCACCAAGGAGGGCATCCCCATGCTGCGCTACCGCACCCGCGACCTCACCAGCCTGGACTACACGCCCTGCTGCTGCGGCCGCACCCACGTGCGCATCTCGCGCCTGCAGGGCCGCAGCGACGACATGCTCATCATACGCGGGGTCAACGTCTTTCCGCAGCAGATCGAAGGCCTGCTTATGGAAAGTGACGGCCTCACCCCCAACTACCAGATCATTGTGGGCTCGGTTAACAATCTGGACACCCTGGAAGTGCGCGTGGAAGTCAGCGACAGCCTGTTTGCCGACGAAATCCGCAAACTCCAGATGCTGGAAAACCGCCTGCAAAAGAACATCAAGGAATTCCTGGGCGTCACGGCCAAGGTGCGCCTGATGGAGCCACGCTCCATCCAGCGCTCAGAGGGCAAGGCCCAGCGCATCGTGGACCAGCGCAGCAAGGATTAGCTGCAGCAAAAGCTAGTTGCGGCAAGGATTAGCTGCAGGTTGATTTGGCTGGTTGAACCGCTCAGTGGGGGAGGGACCCTCCTTAGACCAGATTACCTTTGAAATGCTTCACATTTCAAAGGTATCATTCTGCCGAAAATCGCATTTGCGCTAAGCATCAGCAGGCTGGTCGCTCTATTAACCAATTGCTGTCTTTGCGGCAGCCGTTGCCCGCAGGGCTTACGGATGGCGACAGCGATTGTATAGGACAAGACATGTCGTTACGCATGCTGTCTTCAAGCGTAGTTTCCTGCGTCACAACGCTTGGAGCATCCGTAGCTTCCTTCGTCGCAACGGCTAAAGCTCGGCAGAATCCACGCCACGCTGTGGCGTGCTGCACTCTCGTGCAGCCTTAGAGCATTTAACTTTTTTCAAAGTTTAAATGCTCTAAAAAAGGGTCGCCTCCCCCACGCCCCCTCTCCTAAATAGGATGATTGAACTGGATTAAGCAGAGGGCTGTCCATCCATGCAAGCGTGGGTTATGCACAAAGAAAAGCCCAGGCACAGATCCACAACCATTCAAAACTCTTGCTGCATTTACGCCTCGGCAACAAATTTTCTATTCTGAACGGCGTCCAGAAGCGCAGCCTCCAGGCACCGCACATCAGTGATCACGGCCTGGCACGGCCTGGCACGGCCGCCTGAAGCCAAAGGATGCCGTTCCGGCTGAACCATTGGCAATAACGGTTCGCCCTTTCTCCCATTGCGGCTTTTCATGCGGTTTATCAGCTCTTTTTCTACGGCAACAGCATGAAAAAAATAAAAGTTTTCTAAATTTGTGGAACAATGCTTGACACTCAGGGTCGATCCACGTAAAAGCATACCTCGCTGAGCGGGAGTAACTCAGTGGTAGAGTGCAACCTTGCCAAGGTTGAAGTCGCGGGTTCAAATCCCGTCTCCCGCTCCAAATTTTTTGCTGGCGGCATAGCCAAGTGGTAAGGCAGAGGTCTGCAAAACCTCCATCTCCAGTTCAAATCTGGATGCCGCCTCCAAAAAGTAATTTTCACGCTTCGCCGTTTGCAGACCATGCGGGAGTAACTCAGTGGTAGAGTGCAACCTTGCCAAGGTTGAAGTCGCGGGTTCAAATCCCGTCTCCCGCTCCACTTTTGCGGGAATAACTCAACGGTAGAGTGTCAGCTTCCCAAGCTGAAGGTTGCGGGTTCAAATCCCGTTTCCCGCTCCATAAAAGCTTACAAAATCAAGCTCTTACAGTTTTCCAACTGTTAGGGCTTTTTTTGTTCCAACCCTATTTCCAACCTTCATGCAGAATTTTTCCCTTAGCGGCCAACCCGCCTAAGCAGTCTTTTGCCGCTGCTGCTGGCGGTATTGATCTGCCATCCACATATCCATGTAGTCACTGACATTTTGCGAGGCGTGGGACATCAAGGTGAACACTCCATAGATCGTATTCTTATCGAGTTCTATATTCATACCAATAAGTTCCCGCAAGCCCTCAGATGTTTTTGACACGGCATCGCAAAGTACGCATGCGTCCATGCCATTCATCTTGCTGACGATCTCCACTTCTCCTTCGGGGTTATGAACAGTTTTGTCATAATCCTTTGTATCCTCGACACGGTTGAACGCTTCAAGAGTTGCTGTAAGTGTAGACATTGTTTCCCCCATTTTGTGATAGTTTTATGCTGCGGACTTCATGATCTTAAAAACTCGCGTCCGATCCCATGCCCCGCCGTTCTTGGTGGTGATACCCTTCGCGTTGAGGGTGTCGGCAACTTGCTGAAAGCTCTTTCCGGCTTCCTTCAAACTGCGCATGAGCTTGAGAGCTGATTGCTCCCACTGGCTCGCCACCAGCTTGTTACCGTTCTTGGAATAGCCGAATGGTGCAAAACGGCTCACAACCTCGCCCTTTTCTTTTTTGCGGGCCATCGCCATCTTTGTGCGCTCCCCTATGACGCCGCGTTCCATTTCGGCAAGGGAGGCCACAAGGGTGAAGTAGAAGCGGCCCAGGGCTGATTGTGTATCAAGATTTTCCTGAATCGAATGAAGCGCCACCCCCTTTTTATCAAAGCGTTGTGTGGTCTGTAAGGCATCCACGGTATTGCGGAACATGCGATCAAGCTTCAGGATAATGACGGAATCAATCTCTTTCCTGTGGACCATATCTAGAAGGCGTTGCATACCGGGCCGGTTCAGGCTCTTTGCGGATATACCAGCATCTTCTATGATTTCCACAAGGTGGAGGTCTTTCAAAGCGGCGTAGGCTTCAATCTTCGCCCGCTGCGCTTCAAGGCTAATTCCCTTTTCGGCCTGACCATCTGTAGAAACCCTGATATATCCCACTGCTTTTTTCATGGCGGAGCATCCTTTTTGTTTTCGTTCGTTCCGTTAGCCTTGTTCTAATATACCCTGTTATTGCCGTCAATAAAAATTCTGGTATATTGGAACAAAAAGTGGTGGGACAATTATGATAGTTAGCAATTTAAAGATATTGATGAAAGAAAAAAAGGTCACAGTGCGAGCGCTTCAAGAGCAAACAGGCCGTGCGCTAGAAACACTTCAACGCGCCCGTGGCCCCCTTATCCGGGAATGTCGCCTATCCACCCTGGAAGCGATTGCCGGGGCGCTGGGCGTGAAGGTGAAGGATTTATTTGAAGAGGTGGAGGGGTAAAATGGAAAACAAGAAAATTATCTTCAAGAGCAACATAAGGGACGAAATGGGAGAAGTGGGTTTTCGTGAGCTTTGCCGCCTGTCTGGCGTTACCACTGACACCTTGCGCCGAGCCGTTGACGATTCGCGCCTTGATTCCTGCACACTCAAGGTATTGGGTAAAATTGCTGAAGCCCTTGATTGCTCGGTAAAAGACCTGTTCGATGAGATGGACGGCTAGGGCAACAAAAAGCCCCGGTTGGAATTTCCAACTGGGGTTTCTTTATTCAACATGCCTACCTCGCGCCATGTCCATGAAAAATCGGCCATTCTCCGGCATTTTTCGCATGCGCCCCTTACGATGCCTCACAAAACGGCCTTCCGCACAACACGGGGCAACCTCGCACCATTATTGCCGATATGGGCAATATTAACCTTCTTAAAGCTCTGAAATACGCTTGATTCGTCCGTCCACGGTCATTTTATCCAGGCTGACCTTGCCGGACTCGTAAAGTTCAAAGCGCGTCTTGCCCAGGATGGATCGGACAAAGGCGGGGTCTTCCTTCATCTGACGTTTGAGCCATTGGCTGTAATTTTCTGTTGTGTGCTCCACATCGGCCACTTTGAACTTGGTTGACGTGCTTCCATCCCTGTGGTGAACAGTACGGCCCTCATGCTTCACGGCGGGG
>RCMY010002097.1_pt1 | contig 18195 bp, 12 predicted proteins | sample 2041341 | NCBI WGS metagenome assembly RCMY01 (sample SAMN09708234, study PRJNA481090) | Marine sediment metagenome, whole genome shotgun sequencing project. | reverse complement strand
GGCTTGCCGTCAGATGGCGCCGGGAGGCGGGTCGACAGCGTCAGAGCGACGAAGCCTGGATGGCCTCGAACACCCGAAGGGGCGTCAGCGGAATATCGAGGTGGCGAATGCCAAACGGCGACAGTGCGTCGATCACGGCGTTCTGCACGGCGGGGGTCGAACCGATGCTGCCCGATTCGCCGATGCCTTTGGCCCCGAGCGGGTTGAGCGGCGTCGGGGTGATCGACTCGACGCGCTCGAACATCGGAAGTTCGGCCGCAGAGACGATCGTGTAATCGGCGAAGTTCGAGGCGACGAGGTTGCCGTCTTCGTCGAAGGTGCCGTGTTCGAACAGGGCCTGGGCGATCCCCGCAGCCAACCCGCCGTGGATCTGACCGGCGGCGAGCAGGGGGTTGATGAGCGTTCCGGCGTCGTCGACGGCGATGAATCTCTTGAGTTCGACCTTGCCGGTCTCGGTGTCGACTTCCACGACCGCGATGTGCGTGCCGAAGGGGAACGTCGGTGCACTCTGCGAAAAATCGTTGTGGGTGACCAGCGGTTCGGGGCTCGCCTCGGCGACGTCAGCCCAGCCGACGGACTTTGCCGGCGTCCCCGCAACGTGGAAGCGGCCACCTTCGAGCACGAGATCGACCTCGGCCGCTTCGAGCACGTCGGCGGCCACCGAGCGGGCGGCTTCGACCATCTTCGCCGCTGCGTTGTCGAGCGCCGATCCGGCGATCTGCACCGAGCGCGACCCGCCGGTGGTGTTGCTGGACTCGAGGGCATCGGTGTCGCCGGTGATCAGCTCGACATCGCCGATCGAGACGCCCATCTTGTCGGCGATGATCATCGCCCAGGTGGTGTGGTGGCCTTGACCGAACGGCGTGGCGCCCGATCGAGCCAGGACGGTGCCGTCGGGTCGAAGTTCCACCGAGCCGAGCTCGGTAATGGTCGGAGCTCCGCCGGGCGCCGTGATCTCGACGTAGGTCGCCAACCCGATGCCGAGTTCGATGCGATCGCCGCGAGCGCGTCGCTCGGCCTGATCAGATCGAAGGTCGTCGTACCCGGCGGCCGCCAGCGCGGTGTCGAGTGTGGCCTCGTAGTCGCCCGAGTCGTAGGTCACGCGCCCGGCGGTGAGGTAGGGGAAGCGGTCGGAGTCGATGTAGTTGCGACGTCGAACCTCGACCGGCCCGATGCCGACTTCGGCGGCAAAGGCATCGACGACCCGCTCGATCGCGGCCGCGGCTTCGGGGCGACCGGCGCCACGGAACGCTTCGATCGGCGCGGCGTTGGTGAACACGGCTTTGGTGAGAAACGAGACGTTCTCGATCTCGTACACCCCCTGCACCATCATCTTGGTGAACGCCGGCATGAACATGCCCGCCCCGCCGTATGCGCCGGACTCGGCCAGGCAGTCGAATTGCAGGTGGGTGAAGTCGCCGTCTCGGGTGCCGCCGAGCGTGATCGTGTTGTACTGCGATCGCCCCCAGCCCATCGCTTGCAGGTTCTCGGTCCGGGTGTCGGCCCAGCGCAGCGGGCGGCCGACCTTCTTCGCGAGGTCGCCCAGCAGGCACTCTTCATTGCCGGGACCGCCCTTCGCCCCGAAGCTGCCGCCGACATCGGGGATGATGACTCGAACCATCTCGGCGTCGAGTCCGAGGGCGTCGGCGATCTTCTGACGGGCGGGGTGAGCGCCTTGGGTGCTCGACCAACAGGTGAGTCGGCCGTCGTCGGTGTAGGCCACCGCAGCGACGCGACCCTCGATCGGCGCCGCGGAAATTCGGTTGTTGTCGACGTCGATCGAGACGACGACTTCGCAACCGCTGAAGTCGAGGCCCAAATCCTGCCCGGAAGCGCGGGCGAGGTTCGTGCCGAGTTCCTCGAACAACAAGCTCGGGTTCGCTTCGGCGGTCCGAGGGTCGATGACGGCCGGGAGGGGGTCGTAGTCGACGAGGACCATCTCGGCGGCGTCGACGGCTTGCCCGTACGTGTCGGCCACCACGGCGGCAATCGGCTCGCCGACGAAGCGCACCTTGCCGGTTGCGAGGATCGGACGAATCGCCACGTCGGGGACCGGACCCCACGACGGCAGAGGTGCGACGTCGATGTCGGTCGCGGTGAACACCCCGAGCACGCCCGGCATGGTGGTGGCGTCGGTTGCGTCGACGGACAGCAGGTGCGCATGAGCCATCGTGGAGCGCACGAAGACCACATGGGCAGCGTTGTCGAGGGCTGGATGGTCGATGTCGCCCACAAACGTGGCTGCGCCCGTGAGGAAGCGCGGATCTTCGATGCGGGCGACAGGGTTACCGAGGATGCTCATCGCCGGAGACGCTAGCGGATGATCGGTCGGGCCTTTTGACTCAGGTTGACGGCATGTGGAGCGCGATACAGCTGGTTGTATGGACGATCAACCAGCATCGGTTCTGGATCGTGGTGGGGAGTCGTCGGACAGCGGCACGTCCACCACGGTCGAGTCCGACGACGCGATGCCATCGGTCGGCCGGACCGATCCGGCGGGTCCGCAGGCCGTGCTTTCCTACGTCATGCGCCGAGTTGGGCTACTTGTTGTCGTCGCGCTCATTGCCGCGGCGGCCGCGTACCTGATCAGCAGCGCACGCGAACCGAGGTTCAGTGCGACCGCCAAGATCGCCTTTGTCGAGGACACCCGGTTCGACTACGTCGACGCCGAACGCGACCGATTGATCGGGTTCGCCGAATCTGTCGATGGTCGGGAGATCACCGCTCGGGATGGCATTGTCAGTGTCGACTTCGAGCGTCCGAGCCTCGAGACGTTCTTCGATGTCGAGGTGCACGCACGCTCAGCCGAGTTGGCGGCGGTTGTCGCGAATGACCTCGCCGACGTCATTGTCGCCGGTGATCTTGCGCTGCGAGTCGAACCCATCGATCGAGAGGCCGAGGCGCTCGCTGACCGCAACCTCATCCTCGATGCGCAGATCGCCGAGCTCGACGAATCAATTGCGACCAGCACGCAGGCGGAGGCATTTGCCGAGTCGGTTCGCTTTTCGTCCGACCCGGCAACCCTGGCTTCGCTCACCATCGAACTGCGTGAATCGCAGGACGCTCGCAATGTGGCGATTCGTGAGAAGAACCAGTTGCAGGAGCTGCGAGGTGAGTCGGTGGTTCGGATCGCCGAGCTCGAGGCGGAGCGGACCGGCGTGGTGGCATCGACCCGCATCGTGCGTCCCGCGCTCGAATCCAGCTCGCCCGAGGGGCCGTCCGCCTCCTTGGTCGCCGTTCTCGCTGCGCTTGGTGTGTTTGTCATCGGCGCGACCGGGCTGTGCCTGGCAGCTCCGTACAGCGCTCGATCCGATCAGTAGCTCATGGGTGCCATGTTGAAATCGCCGAATCGGCTCTGGGCAACGGTGATCCTGTGCATATCCGTGCTCGCCGCGGTGGGTGTGTATTTCGGTACGTCACGAGCCTCGGAGACCTTTGAGGCTCGTGCATCGGTGGCGATCGCGACGCCACTCAGCGTCGACGATCTGGCGGACGCTCGACTGCGCCTGGTGTCGACGGTGCCCGACGGCCAGCTGCAGGCGTTGGCCGAAGAATCCGGCGCCGCAGGCCTTCGTATCGAGGTTCCAGAGATCGGCTCCCAGATCGTCGTCGTCGGCGTCGCATCCAACCCGGGCGATGCGGTGGCTGCGGCCGATGCCGGGGCCGCCCTCGTGACCGACACTGCGAATACGGAATCGCCGGCTTTGGAAGGCGAACTCGTCCCCCTTTCGGCCGCAGAATCGGCACTGGATACGGAACGCACGTCGCTCGGAGAAGAAGTCCTGATCGCGATCGAACGCGAATCCGTCGCGGTCGTCGCGGCGCAGCAAGCGGTGGGCGAAGAGCGGGAAGAACTCGACGCGGCGATCGACGAGGCAATCGAAGATCGGATCGCGCTCGTGCGGCGCCGCGACGAAGTGGTCGATAGCCAGAATGTGTTCGTGCGCGATCGGCACGCCCTCGCGATCGAGGTGGCTACTCGCCCGAACACCGCTTTTGTTGTTCCCGCAAGAACGCCGACGTCCTCAGAAGGTATCCAACCGCTTACCGCTGCCTCGTTCGCGCTCTTCGCCGTGCTGGCGATCGGGCTGGTCGGTCGATGGTCCCTCGGAACGGTCGGGCCCACGCCGTGACTTCGAAGACGGCCTCGGAGCCGACCACCGCCACCGCGGAGGAACTCGACGATCGAACCGAATCGCGCCATCGACTTCGGTTGCTGGATGCGACGTTGGTCGGTGGATTGCTGATGGCTGTTGCGCTGGCTTCGATCGACTTCCGCGTCTTCGGCATCGGCGACACGATCGAGACGGACCCGCGGATCGTCGTCCTGCAGCGCTTGAGTGTGTACGGCCCCGTCGCCCTTGGTCTGCTGGCCGGGGTGCCGGTACTCGGTTCGTTACTCCGTCGGCCGATGAACGTGTGGTCGCTCTTCGTCGGCTGGACCGTTCTTGCGGCGCTGTTCACGGCCGATCCGGTGAACGAGGTAGAGCGAACCCTCTGGTTCGCGGCGTTCGTCGTCCTGGGTGCCATGGTCGTCGTGCGGCTCGGCTGGCCGAGCACATTGCTCGTCCTGTCGGTGTTCGGCGTCGGCTTCGTCGGCGTTGGACTCATCGCCGACTTCGCCGGTCGCGTTCCGGCTACCCCGGAGAATGCCTTCGACGGAGGCCTCTTCGGCTTCGACCGAATTCGTGGGCTGGCCTACCAACCAAATGCCTTGGGGCGCGCAAGCGCAGCCCTCGTCGTCGCTTGTCTCGCCTTGTTCCAACTCGATGGCCGGCGATGGGTTCGGGTCGGCGCGGTCTCGGCGGTTGGCATCGGGTTGTTCGGCACCATCGTCAGTCAATCGAGATTCTCGATTCTCAGCGTGCTGGTCGCCGCCTCGATCGTGTTGGGTCGCCGGTGGCGATGGGCCAGAGTGGCGAGCGGTGTGGGCTTCCTCGTCGGTCTTGTCGGGCTTGTTGTCCTCGTGGGCTCGGGTGCCGGCGCAGAAGCGACGCGGTCGGGAGACGTCAGCGAATTCTCCACGTTGTTCGGTCGGACCGAGGTCTGGCACGAGGCTGCGGAGGTGATCGTCGAAAACCCGCAAACAGGATTGGGCATCGAAGCGGTCTCTGCGCACTACGCGTCGTGGTTCGATGCGGGCTATGCGGGTTGGAATCCGACCAACACGCACAACATCGTGCTGCAGGCAGCAGCATCCCATGGCTTGATCGGTGCGGCGTTGCTGCTCACGACGTTCGGCGTGGGGATTGGTCTTGCCTGGCGGTCCGGGCGTATCGGTGCCGCCGAGTTACTCGTGATGCTGGCCGTGCAAGGTGTCGCCGAGGCGATCCTCATCGGCAATCCGTCGTTTTCCACCGCGGTGATGACCGCCGCGTTGTGCATTGCCGCCGACCCCGTGAGGGCATCCTCGTCGTAACGATGGCGCGCGGAATGTGCCTCGCCCGGTCGGTCGGCACGGGTACGCTGCGCGGATGCGACTTTCGCGAGTTTTTCTGCCCACCCTGCGCGATGCACCGGCCGATGCCGAGGCGGTAAGCCACAAGCTGTTGGTGCGCGGTGGCTTCATCCGTCAACTGCAGTCCGGCCACTACACGCTGTTGCCGTTCGGTTTCCGGGTGCACGAGAAGGTCAAGGCCGTCATTCGCCACGAGATCAACGGCATCGGTGGCCAGGAGATGTCGTTCCCGGTGATGCATCCGGCGTCGCTGTGGGAAACCTCCGGCCGCTGGTCGAAGATCGGCGACGAGATGTTTCGGTTGGTCGATCGACGCGGCGCCGACCAGGCCTTGGCGATGACCCACGAGGAGGCGTTCGCCTCGGTCTTCTCCGAGCTCAACTCGTACAAGCAACTGCCGCAGCTCTGGTATCAGTTTCAAACCAAGCTGCGCGACGAACCCCGCTCCAAGGGTGGGCTTCTGCGAGTGCGCGAGTTCGTGATGAAGGATTCCTACAGCTTCGATCTCGACGAGGCCGGACTCGACGCGCAGTTCGATGCGCACCACGCCGCGTACCTTCGCATCTTCCGCCGTCTCGGACTCGATCCCGTGCCGGTAGAAGCGTCGTCGGGCGCGATGGGCGGCAGTGACAGCGTGGAGTTCATGCAGACCTCGCCGGCCGGTGAAGACGACATCGTGCGCTGCGACGGTTGTGGCTATGCCGCGAACATGGAGCGCGCGACATCGGCGCTACCCGATATCGCCAACACCGGCGAACTCGAGTCGGTCGAGAAGTTCCCGACGCCGGGCGTTCGCACCATCGCCGCGCTCGAGGAAGTCGACGGAGGAACCGCGGCCAACAATCAGATCAAGACCTTGGTGTTCATGCTCGATGACGAGCTGACCTTGGTCTTGATGCGCGGCGATCACACCTTGGTGGAGCAGAAGCTGATCGATCTCACCGGCGCGGCCGCCCTGGCCCCGGCGCAGGCCGAGAGCATCAAGGCCGCACTCGGCGCCAGTCCGGGCTCACTCGGAGCGGTCGGGGTGTCCGACCTCCGGATCATCGCCGACCACGCCTTGTCGGGTCGGGCCGGCATGACCACCGGCGCCAATGACGACGACTGGCACTATCGGGGCGTCGACGTGGCGCGCGATATCGACGTGGGCGAGTGGGCCGACCTGCGCGGCGTCAACGCCGGAGAGTCGTGTGCGAAGTGCGGCCACGAACTGCGGGTCGAGCGGGCCATCGAGATCGGGCACATCTTCAAGCTGGGACGCCTGTACACCGAGGCGTTCGACATCACCGTGCTCGACCAGAACGGCAAGACCCAACGGCCGATCATGGGCAGCTACGGCATCGGCGTCGGGCGCGGCATGGCGGCCGCGGTCGAAGCGAACCACGACGACAACGGCATCATCTGGCCGGTGTCGATCGCTCCGTTCGAGGCCATCATCACGGTGGTCAAGGTCAACGACGAGGCATCGATGCAGATCGCCGAAGCGCTCTACGCCGAACTGTCGGCTGCGGGCATCGATGTGGCGCTCGACGACCGCGATCAGCGCGCGGGCGTGAAGTTCAAGGACGCCGAGCTCACCGGTATCCCGTTTCGGATCACCATTGGGCCAAAGGGGCTGGAAGCGGGCGACCTCGAGGTGACCGAGCGGGCAACGGGAGAACGCCGTGACATCGCGATCGACGCCACCGGGGCAGAAATCGTGCGCCTCGTCGAGGGCGCCCGGGCAGCACTCCTCGCATGAGCGCATTGCCCGCTCCGGCAATCGAACCACTCCGCAACCGGCGCGAAAGCGTCGAGTTGAGCCGACTGTTGTTCGGTGACCTCGAGGGGGCGACCTACGATCCGGAGCGCCCCAGTACGCCGAACGAGCGGATGCACTGCGTGTACGAGGGTGACCGGCTGATCGCGAAGTCCGGCTCGACCGACATGGCCCAATTCTTCGGTGGCCGTTCGGTCGCAATGGGTGGCCTCTGCAGCGTCGGTGTCGCTCCCGACCGCCGGGGGAGGGGTCTGGCGAAAGCGGTCGTCTCGGCATCACTGCTGGCGATGCACGAGCGAGGTGACCTCCTCAGCTCGCAGTTTCCGACCACCGCTGGTCTGTACCGGGGCCTGGGCTACGAGTTCGGCGGTGTGTTCGGCAGCACGCGTGTGCCGCTGCACGAGCTGCCGACGTCCGACGAGCTCGATGACCGCGCCAAGGCGATCGAGTTCACCGTGTGCAACTGGGGCGACGTGACGCACGACGCTGCGACATTGTGGGATTCGATGGCACGGCCGCACAATGGCTGGCAGGATCACCGGCCGCTGTTCTGGGCGCAAACGGCGTTCGATTGGGATGCCCACGACACCGGCAAGTTCTTGGTGCGGGGAGTCCGCGACGGTGAGACGGTCGCCGTCGTGGCCTACCAACACGAGGCCCCACTTCACGACGGCATCTTCTCGTTGTGGCTCGAACAGCTTCTCGTCTCCGACGGAGCGGCGCTACGCGCGGCCTTTGCCTTTCTGGCCGGTCACGGAACCACGGTCGACACCGTGAAGACGACGCTGCCGGTCGAGTATTTCGGTTGGGCCCTGCGCGGCGGCGAGCACTTGGCCCCACACAAGTCGGGCCGGGCGATGACACGGCTCATCGATACGGCCGGAGCGGTCGCCGCCCGTGGATACTCGCCGGCGGTCACCGCAACGATTCCACTGTCGATCGCCGATCCGCTGATACCGACCAACGTCGGCGACTTCGTCCTCGAAGTAGCGGACGGCGCTGGGCAGCTGACCCCCGGTGGTGATGGCAGCATCGTTGTCGACATAGGCGCACTCTCCGCGATCTACACCGGCGTCGGTCGCCCGGCAGCGATGGCGCGAAACGGCCAGCTGAAGGGCGGCACGTCGGCACAACTCGCCGAACTCGCCGCCGTCTTTGCCGGACCGATACCGGTGCTCAATTCCTACTTCTAGAGGCCACTATTTCGGACAGCGACGTCTCGAGCGCTAGCCCTGGTAGAGCACCAGCATCTTGTAGAGCAACGACGGGGTCTCGTTTCCCTTGACGTGCACCGCAACCTCTTGCGTGACAAGCGTGCCCTTGGGTTTGGCCTGCGCCCCGACCAAGCGGCCGCGGGCGTGTACTTCCGAGCCGACCGGCACCGGCGCGAGAAAGCGGAAGCCGTCCGAGCCGTAGTTGACGGCGTTCTTGATGCCCGTGATCTTGACGCCGCCGGGGTTGAGTTTGGGCAGAAGCGACAGCGTGAGGAAACCGTGCGCGATCGGGCCGCCGAAGGGCCCTGCCTTCGCTCGCTCGATGTCGACGTGAATCCACTGATGATCGCCGGTGAGTTCCGCGAACCCGTTGATCATGTCCTGGGTGATCGTGATGGCCTCGCCCCACTCGCCGAACTCATCGCTGGCGGCGGCATTCATGCCGTCTACGTCGTTGACATCGAATTCCACTGTTCTGACCCCTTGGTTGCTTCGGCGACGATCATGCGTGCGAAGCTTGCGTCGCGTCTAATTAGGGGAGCGATATGAAGGTTCTGGTGATGGGCGGGTCGTTGTTCAACGGACGATCCCTGGTGCAAGCCCTCGTCGAGGCGGGTCACGATGTCACGGTCTCGAACCGCGGTCGCACGCCAACGGTGCTTCCCGACGGCGTCGACCTTTTGGTCGCCGATCGTACGGATCATGATCAGGTCCGGTCGGTGCTCGGCGGCACCGAGTGGGATGCGGTCGTCGACATGTCGGCGTACCACCCGGAGGACACCCGGCTCATGTGTGATGTGCTGGCGGACTCGTGTGGGCACTACGTGTTCATCTCTTCCACCGTCACCTACGCGTCTCCGCCCGACGGAGAGGTAATCGACGAGTCGTTTCCCGACGACCGTGGTCCGGACCAGAACGAGTACGGCCTGCACAAGATCTTCTGTGAGGAGCAGCTCTTCGGCGCCTACGAAGCGACTGGCTTCCCGGCCACGACGGTGCCGCTGTCGATGGTGTTCGGCCCGCACAATGCGTTGCCCGGCCGCGAACAGCGAATGTTCACACGGATGTTGGCCGGCCGTCCGGTGTTGGTCCCAGGTGACGGATCCACGAGAGGCATCGTCGGCCACGTTGATGATCAGAGCCGTGCGATCGAGGCGATCCTCGGGGTCGAGGCGTCATTCGGCCGGCGGTTCAACCTGACCGGCGACGACCCCCACACCGACACCCGCTATGTCGACGTGTTCAGCGCGGTGACGGGAACCTCCTGCGAGACGGTGTCGATTCCGGCCGAGCTCATGGACCAACTGTGGGATGGCGAGGTGTCGGTCAGCCGACCCGGTGGGTCACGCACCACCATGGATATCCGTCCAACCGAGGCGGCGGTCGAGCGGGTCATCCCGCACGCCCACAAGTTTGCGCTGGCCAACATCATCCAACGGCTGCAACCCAACGTGCACCGCTGGGATACCGACGTTGTTTTCTCCGTCGATGCGTTGAAGGAAGTCACCGGGTGGGCGCCGAAGTTCACGTTCGACCAAGCCGTCGAGCAAACCTACGACTGGTGGCGCAACAGTGAGTACCCGGACACGGTCGAACAGGACTTCGGGTTCGAAGACGAAATTCTGGCGATGATCCGCCCATGATTCCCACGGTGACCGCCGGCGACGTTGCCTGGCTGAGCGAGGCCGACATGGTCGAGGTCGATCGGGTGATGGTCGACGACCTCCACATCGAACTCATCCAGATGATGGAGAACGCCGGTCGCAACCTGGCCCGGCTCACCAGCGATCTGTTCTCGCCCGCTTCGGCTGTGGTCGTCGCCGGCTCGGGCGGCAACGGCGGGGGAGGGTTGGTCGCGGCGCGGCATCTTGCGAATCACGGCGTCCGGGTGTCGGTGGTGCTGGCGACGACTGCCGATCGGTTGAGGCCGGTGCCGGCCCATCAGTTCGACATCATCGAGCGGATGGGCATCCCCGTCATCGACGCGATGGTGCAAGCCGACGTCGTCGTCGACGCCGCGATCGGCTACGCACTGTCGGGAAACCCGCGCGGCCGTGCAGCCGAGATGATCGTCGCGATGAATGCGGTGTCGGCCCCCGTGCTGTCGCTCGATAACCCCAGCGGGCTTGACGTGACCTCCGGCGAAGCCATGACGCCATGCGTCCATGCCGACGCCACTATGACCCTGGCGGCACCCAAGTTGGGCCTGCGTGCGGCACCGGAGGTCGGCCGGCTCTTTGTAGCCGACATATCGGTGCCAGCTTCGGTTTACGGGAGCCTTGGGGTCGGCGCCGCTCCCGATTTCTCTACGTCCTGGCTGCTCGAGGTAGCCGAGTTGATTAGCTCCGAACGGAGCTGAGTCGTTCGCACCATTTTCCTTGGAGGAAGCCCATTCGACTGGTACCCAGGGTGGTTGGCGAAGGGGCACCCCCTTGGGCGAAGTCGCGGCAAGTCCGCGTGGATGGGTTGAGCAATGAAATCCTTGAAGGCATTCTTGGCGTTGGCCTTGTTGTCGGCGACGCTGGCCATTCCAGCAGGCGCAGTTGCGCAAGACCAGGGTGCCGACGTATCGCCGGCCACGGCTGGTCCACTGCCCGGCGACGGTGGCGCCGCCGCCGAGATTCCGGCGCTCGCGCCGTCAGAAGCAGAGCCGTGGCTCAAGGGCATCCTCCCCGAGCCGACCCAGGGCGCTGAGGCGCTCGAACTGCTCGATGCGACGACACTCGAAGAGGTGGCCGCACAGAACAGCAAGAGCACATCGGACATGGCAACCATCCTCAGCGACGACAGCGCAGCGTGGCTCGATGCCGACGGCATCCTGTCGTATTTGGACTCACCCACGCCGGCTCAGTATTTGGCGGGCGAACCGCCGGCAGCCGCCCCCTTCCCGAACGCGCAGACCTTCCTACTCCACTCGCGCCCGGGGTCGAGCAAGGTCATCCACCTCGACTTCGACGGCTACCGTCTGCCAGCCGATACCAGCTGGCAGAATGGCGAGCCATACATCGCCCAGCCGTGGGATATCGACGGCAACGACGGAACGTTCAACCAGACTGAACACGACACGATTCAGAGCGTGTGGCAGCGAGTGAGCGAGGATTACGCTCCCTTCGACGTCGATGTGACCACCGAAGAGCCCAGCTTCGATGCAATCAACCGCACCGACGCCGCCGACACCAACTACGGCACGCGGGTTGTCATCACCGATAACCCCGCAAGCGACTTCTGTGTTTGTGGCGGGATTGCTCATGTGGGCACGTTCGACACCTTTGGCGGCAACGGGCACGAGTACTACCAGCCTGCGTGGGCATTCGCCGGAAGCGTCGGCGACAGCGCCAAGAACCTCGCCGAAGTCAGCTCCCACCAATCGGGCCACAACCTGGGCCTTGATCACGACGGCGTCGCAGGCGGCGTCGAGTTGTATGCCGGGCACGGTGCGTGGGCCCCGATCATGGGCAGCAGCTATGGCCGCCCGGTCACCCAGTGGAGCAAGGGCGAGTACCCCAACCCGAGTAACACGCAGGACGATTTCGCGGTCATGAACAGCAACGGCCTGGCCTTCGTTCCGGACGACGCCCCAGAGGCCTTCTCTTCCACCGTGGACCTGGTGCCCGGTCGGCGGCAGCTGATCGGTGTCGCCCCAGCAGCGGACGTCGACTCGTGGAGATACATACCCGCCTGTAGCGGCACGTACACCTTCGATGTTGCTGTCGCCCCCACCAGCCCGAATCTCAATCTCGATCTTCAGATGTGGTGGCAGGTAGGCAACGTCAACTGGGTCGTCGTTGAACGATCGACGGTCGCAACCGTCACTGCCGACGTCGCCAGCGGCATGGGAGAGACTCTCACGCACACCCTCGCCGCCGGGAAGCCGTACGTCATCCATGTCGGTGCCGATAACCATGACAGCTTCCCTGGTTCCGTTGGCGAGTACACCATCACCGTCACCGAGCCGAGTATTTGTTGCCTCAATGACGCGTACGCAGATGCGACCCCGCTTGGCACCGTCGGTGCCACCAAGGTGACCGCTGCCGGCGACAACTCCTGCGCGACGCAGGAGGGTGGCGAGAATCTGCCAGGTGCGTCGAGGACGGTGTGGTACTCGTTCGTCGCTCAGAACACAGGAACAGCGACGGTTTCGACGTGTTCGACGATCACCGAAATCGACACCGTGCTTGGCATCTACTCCGAGGGTGCAACCGTTGACGCCGCGACGCCGTTGACGTCCAACGACAATCCAACGGGCGACGCCGAAGATCGGTGCTCGGTCAGCGGCGGCGCCCTGCCAAGTTGGACGTCGGCCCAAATCACGTTGCCCGTCTTCGGCGGCACCACCTACATGGTGCAAGTCTCCCACGGGGCCCTGCAAGGCGGCATCTTCGAACTCAGCGTGCAGCAACACGAGTGCGGTGGCCGGTTTGCGACGCAGGTCGGCTCCGACGGGCCTGACGTGTGGGCTGCGATACCGCTCGGAGCAGTCGTGGTGGGGCTCGGTGGCGACGACACGATGATCAACTCGGTAGGTGCAACCCAATGCGGCAACGAGGGCAACGACACGCTGTCCGGCGGTCCGGACGAGGACGAGATCTGGGGTGGGCCGGGAGCCGATGACATACGCGGCTTCGGCGGTTCCGACTTTCTGATAGGCGATGGGGCCGGTGCCTTCTACGACGTCGAATCGGTCACCGATGGGGCGGACACGATTCGTGGCGGCCGGGGAGACGACGACATCTGGGCCAATGGCGGCGCCGACAATGTCATAGCGGGCGACGGCGCCGACACGATCCAAGGTGGCTCGGGCAACGACAGCCTCAATGGTGGCGCTGGTGCGGACGTCGTCCGCGGCTACGAGGGTGACGACGTCTTACGCGGCCAGGGCGATGTCGACGTGCAATTCGGCGCAGAGGGCGACGACGTGATGCGGGGCCACGCCGGCAACGACATTATGCTCGGCGGCGACGGTAACGACACGCTGCTGGCGGCGAGCGGCGACGATCAGCTGTTCGGCGAGAGCGGCGACGACACCTTGTGGGCCGGAGCCGGTGCTGACCAGCTCGACGGCGGAGCCGGCACCAACGACTTCTGCCACGGCGGATCCGACACCGACGTCGACACCCACGTCAACTGCGAGATTCTCCGCAAACTCTTCTGACCATCTCAAGATTTGTGAGGGATTTGCGGGTCTGGGTGCCGGAAATCGCTCACAAATCTTGGGTGGGGAGGGCTACGGGGAGCGGGTGGGGGCCTGCGATGGCAGTCGCGTGGCGAGTAACGCCCCGATCGTGCTGGCGATGATCAGCATGTAGGCCACCCGGTTGACTCCGGCGACGGTGTCGTCGACGGACGTCACGACGACAACCGCGATTGCCACCGAGATCGTTCCGCCGACATCGAGCATGATGCGCGACATCGCACCGCCGATGCCCAGCCGGTCGGCCGGCACCTCGCTCATCGCCGCCGAATGTGACGCCGCGTGGGCGAGGCCGACGCCGAGACCAAAGACCGCCGCGGTCGGCATCCATTCGGACCAGATGGCGCGATCCGGGCCGATCACGTAGTGGGTCATCAGTCCAGCGGTGATGAGGAGCATCGCTCCGGGCAAGATCACGGTCTTCGAGCCTCGGCGATCCGCGATCCGTCCGGCGAGGAACGAGAGGGGTCCGCCGATGCCCGGGATGATTGCCAACGCAAGGCCGGCCTCTGACAAGCTGAGTCCCCAACCCTCGGTGAGTAACGTCACGTAGCTGAAGAACATGCCGGCAAAGGTTCCGGCGATGAGCAGGTTGAGCAGGCTGCCGGTGCGAAACGTCGGTATCCGGTAGAGCGGCAGGTGCAGGATCGGGTCGGCGACGCGCATGGATCGGGCCACCAGGGTCGCGATGATGACGGCGCCGCTGAACAGTGCGGTGAGGGTGCGCCAATCGGTGGCGCCCCAGTCGTCGAGTTGCACGATGCCCAGCGCCAGGGCGCCTACCCCGGTCATCAGGCTGAGCGCGCCCAAGACGTCGGGTTTGCCGTCGCTCGGGGTGGGGATGTCGCGCTCGAGGCGCGTGCCGATCAAGACGAACAGCAACAAACCGGCGGGGACGTTCAAGCCGAAGGTCCAACGCCAGCCAATCGCGTCGACGAGGGCTCCTCCGGCGGCCGGGCCGAACGCCGCGGCGGCCCCGCCTACGGCGCCCATGCCGCCGACAGCGGTCGAGCGGCGATCGGTCGGAAACGCCCCGAGAACAATTGCCAGTGCGGCACTGGCCTCGAGTGCCAAGCCAGCTGCCTGGATCACCCGGCCGCCGACCAAGAAGGCGACGGTGGGCGCCGTAGCGACGACCGCCGAGCCGATCGTGAACGCGGTGATGCCGACCATCATGGTGACCTTGCGGCCGAACCGATCCGCCATCCATCCGGCCGGAACGATGGCCGCCGCCAACGTGATGCTGAACGCGGTGAGCGCCCAGGACACGGTGGCATCGGGGGCATCGAACGATTCGCGCAGCGTCGAGAAGGCAACGAAGACCACCGAGAAGTTCATCGTGCCGAGCAGGGTGGTGCTCGCGACTAACGCGAACACTCGCCATGGATTAGCGGTTTTGGCAGCCTCTGTCACCCCACTGGGCTAGTTGCTGGCGGCCCCATTGTCGAGATTGACGGCAACCAAACCGCCGGTGGTGAGGAGGCCGACGTCGAGGCGCTGGCCGGTCCCGTCGAAGAGCGCTGGTTCGACGAGAACGGTGAAGACGCTGGTCGTGTCGTCGTAGTCGTAAAGCTGACTTCCGCCGATGATCACGTCGTCCACCGCAACGACGATTGCGGCACCTCTGGGAGCGTCGACGCGGCCCGAGATCACCCCGGGCCTGGCGCCCGATGTCGGGTTGAGCCAAGCCGGAGCGTCGTGAATGCTGCCGGTCGTCGCGCTGGCGACGGCGGTGGTGGAGAACCGTTCGCCAATGAGGTCGGAGACGCCTCCGAGCTCGTGCAGGCGGGCGAGGGGATCGTCGGGGTCCGGAGATGGTCCAATCCAGCGGTCGGCGGGGTCGGGGCGGTGCAGAGCGGTGTCGAACTCGGTTGGAAGCTGGTCGAGGATCTTGAGCCCGTCCAGCCGAATGTCGACGAACGTCTTGGCGTTGCCGCGCGGCGGGTCGGTACCGAGGGCGATGCCGTCGACATCCCAGGGCACTTCGATCGCGAGGTTCGCCGCGATGGTTGGGACGACGTCGATGAGCTGCGCATTGGTGTCGTCGATCGATCCCACGGTTTGGCCGGGCAACTTGATCAGAAGGGGCGCATAGGCGATGTCGTCGTAGTCGTCATCGCTGAGGACGCGGTGGTTGGCCCCGGTTGTGAACGACGCGCCGTGGTCGGATGCGAAAACGATGAGGCTGTCGTCGAAGAGGCCGGCCGCTTCGATGGCATCGAGAATACGACCGAACTGCGTGTCGCTGTATTGGGCCTGAAACTGGAAGCGATGCTCGCCGATGGCGGCGAGGGTGTCGTTGGGATTTTCGCCATCGAATGCAGCGTACGGGCCCTCCTCCAGCGCCTCGTACTGCGTCCCGTCCGGGTAGAAGTGGTACGGCGCATGGGGGAGCACGAGGTGGAGGAAGTGCAGCGCCGGCTCGCCGCCGGGGCCGATCGTGTCGATGAAGTCGTTCAGGCGCGTCGGTGCCCGGGAGGTCTCGACGTCGTCGACGATTTCGTCGAACGAGCGTTGGTCGCTCTCATCGAGCGCGACCGGAGCTTGGTCGGGCACGGTGACCACCGGTTCGACGTCTTCGGCGAAGTCGTCTCGTGCGACGGGGTCGGCGCGCTCGGGCGACACTCGCTCGACGAACAAGTCGACCACCGTTTCCCGGAAGCCCTCGCGATCTTCGCCGCTCAGGCGCGGCGACGGCGTTGGGACGAGCGCGCCGGGAGGAGCATCGGTTGTGCAGGACTCGAGGCCACACAGCTGGGTGAACGATTCGAACACCGTGAGGTGGTGGGTTGGCGCGAGCAGAGTGAAAAGGGTGTCGGGGTGGTCGACGAACGTGCCGCCGCTGGTGAGTGGCACTTGCGCCGTGAGGAGCGACGGCAGGGCAGCCGAGGTAATGGGTGACAGCGTGGTGTGATCGCGATACCACGTGGCGGTGTCGGCGAATCGCGAGATGTTGGGATACCGGGCGGCATCGATGCTTCGATCGGCATCGAGGACCCCCTTGGTGGGGAACTCGTCGAAGACGATGACAAACACCGAGGGGAGATCGGGGGCTGCCTCATCGGCTTCGACCACTGGAGCTGCCGCCTGTGTGGATCGCAGCAGGTCGCCACTGGGTGAGGCGTAGTAAAACAGTCCGAGCGCGACGAGCGGCAGCGGGCTGAGCAACGATATCCAGGTGCGGAAGCCGCTGAACTGATTCCAGAGGGTTGCGAGTCCCAATGCCGCTGCGAAGCTGACGAACGTGAGGGCCTGCGGTTGCTCGAGTCCGACTTCTTTTCCGACTTGGATGAAGGCGATGGTGCCGAGCACGACGAGGAGGGCCAGCGTCAGACGCCGGCCGCTTTGCCGGTGGGCGAGTCGGACGGCGAGCACGAGCAGGCTGAGGGCCAGCGGCACGCCGATCGCGACCAACCCGGCGGCGATGAGCCCGGTTGTGCGGCCGATCCGATGAAACGAAAACACTTCAGGCGATTCGCCGAGGAGAGACAACAGCGGTTGTGCGATTGCGACGCCGCAAACACCGAAGAGTGAGAGCACCATGACCGGCGCGCCAACTCGATCCCCGCTTCGCCGTATCACCCGCGAGACGCTAGCGCCCCAGCCAGCGCGACCGAGGTCAACGCGGCCGAAGACACACGTTTGGGATGCGCGGTGAGGGCTTCAAATCGCAAAGCGATTTGAAACCGACGGGCGTTTTTGCGCTAGCAAAAAGGCATTGTGGGCGAAGCACACACGTGGAGCTGGAGGGAATCGAACCCTCGTCCGTCAGGTGGTTACCGAATGCGCTACGACCATTCCCGATCTGCAGCGTTAGCGGCTACTGCTCCGTCGGGTCGGGTAGCGCCACAAGTGGCACCCACCGGTCAGTCTTTCCTGTCAGGCAGTGGTCTTTCTCACCGTCAGCGGTCTCTCCCAGCTGTCCTTCACTACTTCTGTTGCCGGGCTGTAATGAACAGGCCCCGCGTGCCGTTGCCGGTCGCAGTTTGCCTCTACTGCTTAGCTCCTAAGAGTTATGCAGCGAGAGCGAGATCGTCAGAATTGGCGTCTCTTTTTGTTGCCCCGTTTTGAGAGTCTGAGCAACTCTGGTCGCACACCGCGGCTTCCAGTCCCAACGTCGAAACCGATCAGCCCCGTGGTGCTGTGTGTCTTGGTGTTGTCAAGCAGCGGGTTGCGTCGGCGAACCGAGAGCAACAAGGGGTATTCTACCGCTGGGATCGAGATCCTGCGCCGCGACCGCAAAATCGCTCAAGTTCGGCATCGGCCATGTCGATACCGCGGCGTCGGGACTCCCCTCGATGCCTTGGAGGCCCGTAATGTTCAGCTCGCTTGTGACCGCCGTCGGATCGATGTCGGGCAAGGTAGCGCTCAGTGCCACGTTGGCTGTCGGTACCGTTGGTGGGGCCCATATTGCTGACGTTGTCGATGTGCCGTTGTTGCCCGACAACGAGCAGACGGACGTGGTGCTCGAGGAAGAGGCGCCAAACCAGGTTGACGATGCCGATGCAGATGACACCGGGATCGACGATATCGAGGTGACCACAACCGTGACGGACACGACGGTTGAACCGCC
>RCMY010003642.1_pt1 | contig 18199 bp, 19 predicted proteins | sample 2041341 | NCBI WGS metagenome assembly RCMY01 (sample SAMN09708234, study PRJNA481090) | Marine sediment metagenome, whole genome shotgun sequencing project. | reverse complement strand
GCGCTGGTCGAGCGGGTCCGCGATCTCCGCTATCCGATGGACCGCCTGCGCAAAGTGCCGCAGGACGGCAGACCCTGAGCCGATCGACTGAATCGTTTTGCTGACTCGTATGCAACCGTGCGAAGTGAAGGCAGCTTGCGATACGGCCGGTTGACCCTCATTTCTCCATTGTTGCTTCGCATTTTCAGGAGACCCAGATGAGCCAGTACCGCAAAGACCCCGACGCCATCGCGCAGCTCTCGCCCGAGCAGTTCCGCGTCACCCAGCAATCGGGCACCGAGGCTCCGGGGAGCGGGGAATACCTGCAACACGGCGAACCGGGGATCTATGTCGACATAGTGTCGGGTGAACCGTTGTTTGCCTCGGGCGACAAGTTCGATGCCGGCTGCGGCTGGCCCAGCTTCACCAAGCCGATCGAGCCGGCACACGTCAGCGAAGTGCGCGACGACACTCACGGCATGGTTCGGGTCGAGGTGCGCTCGACGCATGGCGACAGCCATCTTGGCCATGTGTTTCCAGATGGCCCGACGGACCGTGGCGGATTGCGCTACTGCATCAACTCGGCATCGCTGCGATTCATCCCGCGCGATGACATGCAGGCGCAGGGTTACGGCGACTATCTCGATCAGGTGGAGGACGTACGATGAACACCGAACGCGCAGTGCTTGCCGGCGGCTGTTTCTGGGGCATGCAGGATCTGATCCGGCGTCAGGAAGGCGTTATCTCGACGCGTGTCGGTTACACCGGCGGCGACGTGCCAAACGCGACCTATCGCAATCATGGCAGCCATGCCGAGGCGATCGAGATCGTGTTCGACCCGTCGCGCACCAGTTACCGGCAAATTCTGGAGTTCTTCTTCCAGATCCACGACCCCACCACGGTGGATCGGCAGGGCAATGATCGCGGCGCGTCCTACCGCTCGGCGATCTTCACCACCTCGGACGAGCAGAGGACGGTCGCACAGGACACCATCGCCGATGTCGATGCGTCTGGGCTATGGCCCGGGAAGGTCGTTACCGAAGTAGCTCCCGCTCGCGATTTCTGGGAGGCCGAACCCGAGCATCAGGACTATCTGGAGCGCTTGCCGCAGGGGTACACCTGCCATTTCATCCGTCCGGACTGGACCTTGCCAAAGCGCGTAGCCGCGGACTGAGGCAGGAACTCAGCGCACCACCACCGTGGTCGCCTTGTTGGCCACGATGTACTCGTGCAGATCCTCCACCTCGCGCAGCTTGCCGATCGCACGCTGCGCGAATTTGCGGGTGGTGATGCGCACATGGCAGTTGAGGAATGGGCCATCGGGGTTTTTGCCCTTGGACGTATAGACCACGCGGCCGTCGCGATCCCAACCGAGCACCAGGCGCTGCTGCTGGTTGCTGGTCTCGTAGATCCAGCCTTTGTGGATGTCGCTTTCCGCCATTGCCATGCCATTCGCCTCTGATGTCTGGAGCAGCGATGCGGTCGCGTCGCCTGCAGTGGGCATGATGACAGCGGCCATCGCGCGGTTCCATTGACGGAGCCGGACGGCAACGGTGGCATGCTGGGAAAAGGCCCGCACCGGGCGGCAAACCTTGGAGTGGCGAGACGATGGCGCGCGCAGTCGAAGCGATGAGTCAGCCGGAAATTCAGCTGGAGGCGCAGCTGACGCTTATGCGGAAGGCTCAGGCCGCTGATCCGTTGCCATCATGGCCGGTGCGTGCGGCCCGCCTGCAACGGTTGCAGGAGATGCTGATCGAGCAGCGCGAGGCGTTTGCCGCCGCCATCGATGCCGACTTCGGCCAGCGCCCTCGTGAGGAGACGGATCTGCTGGAACTGTTTCCCAGTGTGTCTTCGGTCCGCCACGCGCTGCGTCATGGTGCCGGCTGGATGCGTCCGCAACGGCGGTTCGCCGGGCTGGCATTCCTGCCGGCGAGAACCGAGCGGTTACCGCAGCCGTTGGGCGTGGTCGGCGTCATCGTCCCCTGGAACTACCCGCTGTATCTGGCCGTCGGGCCGCTGGTGGATGCGCTGGCCGCAGGCAACCGGGTGATGATCAAGATGAGCGAGTTCACCCCGCGCTTCTCGGCGCTGTTTGCCGGGGAGATCGCACGCCGGTTCGCTCCCGACGAGGTGGCGGTCATCAATGGCGATGCGGACGTGGGCAAGGCCTTCTCCGCGCTGCCGTTCGATCACCTCCTGTTTACCGGCTCCACCGCCGTGGGTCATCACATCATGCGTGCGGCGGCGGCCAATCTAACCCCCGTGACGCTGGAACTCGGCGGCAAGTCGCCAGCGATTGTCGGCCCGGGGGCGCGCTTCGAACACGCGGTCGAACGCATCGTCTTCGGCAAGATGGTCAATGCGGGACAGACCTGCATCGCGCCCGACTACGTGCTGCTGCCGCGCGATCGCGTCGCTGATTTCATCGATACCGCCCGTCGGATGACCGCGCGGATGTATCCGCAGCTGGAGTCCAGTACCCAGTACGCCAGCATCATCTCGACCGGGCAATACCAGCGCCTGGCCGGACTGCGCGATGCTGCCGTGGAAGCCGGTGCAACCCTGCACCCGCTGGCAACGATGGTTGATGACGGAGCCCGCCGGCGGATGACGCCGACGCTGTTGACGGGCGTCGAGGACGGCATGGAGATCATGCGCGAGGAGATTTTCGGACCGTTGCTGCCGCTGGTGCCCTACGACTCCCTCGATGACGCGATCCGCTACGTTGCCGCGCGGCCTCGACCACTATCTTTGTATATGTTCGACGAGGATCGCGCGCGGATCGATACGGTATTGGCCCGCACGCATTCCGGCGGAGCCACCGTCAACGACACCCTGTTCCATATCGCCCAGCACGGACTGCCGTTCGGTGGCGTCGGGGCATCCGGCATTGGCGGCTATCACGGCGAAGCCGGTTTCCACACGTTCTCACACAGCAAATCGGTGTTCCGACAGGCTCGGTTCAATGGTGTCGGCCTGTTGAATCCCCCCTACGGCGACCGTTTCAAACAGATGCTGCGCCTGCTGCTGCGGCGTGGCTGAGTTGCCACGCGAGCCCACACGATCGGTCCGGGCACCGCGCCGGCCTTGATTCCGGGCGCCGGGAGCACCATCGCTAGGGGGCTATCCCTTTTAGGAGTCATCTATGAAAACCGTCCTGATCACCGGTGCCAATCGCGGTATCGGCCTGGCCCTTGCACAGCAGTTCAGCGCGCGCGGCGATCGCGTGATTGCCGCCTGCCGCCACTCCAGTGACGCGCTGGAGGCGACCGGCGCGCAGGTGGAGCCGGGTGTGGATGTCACCGACGACGACGCGCTGGCCGGGTTGGCGCAGCGTCTGGGCGAGACCCGTTTGGACGTGCTGGTACTCAATGCCGGCATCATGGAGCGCGAGGCCTTTGGCGAGATCGATGCGGACGGTTGGGACGCCATGCGCCGCCAGTTCGAGGTCAACGCAATGGGGCCCTTGCGCGTTGCGCAGGCGGTGTCAGGCCACCTGGCCGACGACGCCAAGATCGGCATCATCACCAGCCGCATGGGTTCGGTGGCCGACAACGGATCCGGCGGTCGCTACGGCTACCGCGCATCCAAATCGGCCGTCAACGCCATCGGCAAATCGTTGGCGGTCGACCTTGAGCCGCGCGGTATCGCGGTGTTCCTGCTGCATCCCGGCTTCGTGTCTACCGACATGGTCGGTGGCAATGGCGAGGTCAGCCCCGAGCATGCCGCCGGTCAGTTGGTGGAACGCCTCGACAGCCTGACGCTGGCACAGACCGGGTCCTTCTGGCACGCGAACGGCAGCGAACTGCCCTGGTAGTCGAGGCGCAGAACACCGGCGGATTCGTCCGCCGGTGTGTCATTTTCGCGCATGGACGAACAGTCAGTCCTTCGGGACGAACCTGAAGCTGCCGCTGAAATCGCGGCTGTCGCCGTCATCGCTGGCGAACGTGCCATCAAACGTCCCTTCGACCGCAGTGACCTTCGCGGTCACGCCGCTGGCGTCGACATCGACCGACTTGATATCGAGCGTGCCCGACTGCGACGTGTACTGGTGTGCGATGCCCGCGTCCTCGGACTTGTCGATGATGACCGTTCCGGTGGTGGGGGCGTCTTCCTCCGCTGCCAACTGGTACGTGCCCGGCGAGGCCGCGCCTGCGGCCACCTGAAGGGTAAGGATGCCGAAGCTTCCTATCGCTTTTTTGCGCTTTTCGGCCTCGTCGGTCTCCTTGTTTGCCAGCGCGATCTTCTCGTTGTCCACCCACCCGCTCATCATGCGAAAGCTGACGGGCTCGGTCGAGTAGCCCCTCATCAGGTTCGCCGTCGACGTGGCATCGATCGACAGTCCTTCGCCCTTGAGCGTGACGCCGTTCGGGGAGCCGGCAGTTTTGCTTGAGCTTTTGCTGGAGCTCGTGGCGGGGGAGGACCCGGTGGATGACCCGCTGTCAGTACCGCTGCAACCTGCGATCGACAGTGCCAGTCCGCCAATCAGCGCAGGCAGGATCAGGCGTGCAAAAAGAGGGCGCGGGGCGGGGCGGAAGACGTTCATGGCATTACTCCTGTTACGCGGACGAATCCCGCGGATGATGGGCGCAGGATCGGGAAACCCCTTTTGCGCACGTGCGGCAGGCCGTTACCGGCACCGGGGACCATAGCAGCGCCGCTTACCCGCCGTTAGCGATCCCAGCTGTCCTCCAACAGGCGTGGCTTGCATGCCTGATACCCGCCGAGTGCCAGCACCACCAACGCTGCGGTGAGAAAAGCGAACGGCCAGGTCCAGCCGCCCGATAGATCGTGCAGGACGCCGAACAGCAGCGGGCCCGCACAGCTCAGGGCGTAGCCCAGGCCCTGGGTGAACCCCGACAGCGCGGCAGAGCCTGCCTGCGTACGCGTGCGCTGGTTGATCAGCGTCAACGCCAGAGGGAAGGTGCTTGGACCCAGCCCCAGCAGTGCAATCCACAGCAGCGTGAGTGTCATCGGCGCCAGCAGCAGGCCGCCAAAGGCGATCAGGTGAACCACACACGAGGCCAGTACGACCGGAAAGGGGTTGCGCATGCGCACCGCCACGACCGGCATCACGAAGCTGCTGAGAAGTCCCAGCGCGGAATACACCCCCACCATCGTGCCGCCCAGCAACGCGCTGCCGCCGGCATCGACCAGCAGCTTCGGCAGCCACGTGAACATGGAATAGGTCACCAGCGAGGTCATGCCGAACATCAACGCCATCCCCCACGCGACGGGTGAGCGCCAGACACGGCCCTCCGCGGGAGGCGCGGCCAGCTCGGGCGCCTCGTCTCCCCCCGCCACCGCACGGTCATGCGTGGCCGCCAGCGCATGCGCCTGTGCAGATCGACCGAAGCGCTCCTGGTACAGGGTGATGGCCCATGGCAGCGCGGCAGCCACCGCGACCAGTGACCACGCGCCCAACGACACGCGCCATCCCATCGCATCCGCTGCCGGCACCGCAGCCAGTGCCGGAAGGATCGTGCCCATCTGCAGCATGGTGATGTACATCGCGCTGACGCCGCCCACGCGATCGGGGAAGTAGCGCTTAACCAGTGGCGGCAGCACCACGTTGCCGATACCCATGCCCGACAGCGCGATCGCCGAGGTCAGCAGCAGCTGCGTGGTGTCGCCGGCAAAGCCTCGCCCCAGCAAGCCGATGGCAGCCAGCACCATTGCCAGCAGTGCGGTGCGTTCGAGTCCGAGGCGGTGCGCGATGGCCGGGGTGGCGACGCCGAAAACGGCAAACGCCGCCGTCGGGACGATGCCGAACACGCCGGTCATGGTTGGACCGAACTGGAACGTATCGCCCAGCCGATCCAGCAGCGGTGTCAGCGACGTGACCGCCGTGCGCAGGTTCAATGCCGACAGCCCAATGGCGATCAGGATCAGCCCGCGCCCTCGCCACAGGGGCATGCGGTCGGTGCCTGAAGCCGGGTGTTCGCGGGTTGCGCGGTCGCGCGGAGAGTGGGAAGCCATGGGCGCCTGCGTTGCTGCGGAGGCGGTCAGGCCATCACGGGGGCCAGTATATGGGGCTGGCTGCCTGCTCGCCGTGCCACATACGGTGACTGAATAGCGTGGCCACTTCTGTGACAGCACCCGGTCTATGCTCAGCCCCCGTGTGCCGCCGTTGGCGCAAACCAGGACGCTGGATGGACGTGCAAATCGACTCAACACCCGGGTCTGAAAGCCTGTTTGCGCCCCGCTATCGCGCCCTGACCCTGGGGTCGATTGCGCTGATCGTCCTGTATGCCTTCGAAGCGCTGGCCGTCGCGACCGCGATGCCAGTGGTCGCGCAGGCATTGGACGGCTTGTCGCTGTATGCGACCGCGTTCGGTGGCACGCTCGCCGCTGCCGTCGTGGGCATGGTGGCCAGTGGGCCGTGGGCGGACAGAAGCGGCCCACGGGCGCCGCTTCAGCATGGCATTGCGTGGTTTGCGGCGGGTTTGATCGTGGCCGGACTGGCGCCGTCGATGTGGGTGTTTCTGGCCGGCCGCGTGGTGCAGGGCTTTGGCGGCGGTCTCATGTCGGTGGCGCTGTACGTGGTGGTGGGCCGTGCCTACCCGCCGCATCTGCGTGCGCGGATCTTCGCCGCGTATGCGGCGGCCTGGGTGTTGCCGGCGATCATTGGTCCTGCCCTGAGTGGTCTGATCGTGGAGCATCTTGGCTGGCGCTGGGTATTTCTGCTGGTGCCGGTGGTGGCCGGGCTCGCCGCGATGATGGTGCTTCCGCCATTGCGCGGCATCGGCCCGCTGCCCGATGACGGATCTACCCCGGAGGGCGAAAACCGGCGACGGATCAACTGGGCCATCGGCGCGGCGGCCAGTGCGCTGCTGCTGAGTTATGCCGGCCAACAGCGTGGCTGGATCGCGGCGGCGCTGTTGGCGGCCGCCCTGGCGGGACTGCTGGCGAGCATGCTCAAGCTGCTGCCAGAGGGTACCCTGCGTGCCGGCCGCGGGCTGCCGACCGTGATCGCGCTGCGCGGAATTGCGTCCGCCGCGTTCTTCGGTACCGAGGTGTTCCTGCCCCTGCTGCTGACCCGGGAACGGGATTTGTCACCCACGTGGGCAGGCATGGCGCTGACCATCGGCGCACTGGGCTGGTCGCTGGGCTCGTGGAGCCGTGGGCGTCTGGTCGATCCTTCCCCGACGCGGATCCTGCAGGCCGGCATGGCGATGATGCTGGTGGGCGTCATCGGTGTGGCCGCCGCGGTAGTACCCACGGTGCCACTGGCGGTCGGGATCGCCGGCTGGATTATCGCCGGGGTGGGCATGGGCACCGTCTATCCCAGCCTGTCGATACTGACGTTGGAGCTGTCGGCGCCCGAACGCCAGGGCGTGAACGCCTCGGCGCTGCAACTCTGCGATGCGCTGTTTACCGCCACGATGCTGGCGGTCGGTGGCTCGCTGTTTGCGATGTTGCTGGAGCGCGCACCCTTGGCAGCCTATCTGTCGGGCTTTGCGATTACCGCCAGCCTGGCCGCGCTGGGGCTTTCACTGGCGTCGCGTGTGCGCCCGTCTCCATGACGGCGCCTGCACCGGGTGCCGTGTCACGATTCACCCCATGACCTCCTTCGGACCACGCCGATGAATATTCACGATCCCGAATTCGATCCCGACGACAACTTCGCCAACCATCAGCAAGCCGGGACTGACGTTGATCTGGAAGGCGCCGACAGCCGGGAGGAGCTGGTCTGGCAATTGCTGCTGCTGATCAATCCAGGCGACGAGGAATCGGCACTGCAGCAGTTCACCGAATATCGGGAGGCGCTGGAAGCCGTCGATCCAGACGAGGTGGAAGTGTCGTGGTTGCTGAAGGATGTGATCGACTGGAAGGCGGGGTTTTTTGTCGATGCCGACGATGCGGTGTCCTTCATCGATACCATCACCGAGCTGGCGGCGCGCTGGAACCTCGCTATCGACTGGGGCGTGGAAGACGCCAGCGATGAGGACTTCCTCGCCGAAGCCGACGTGGCATCGCTGATGGCGGTCGCGTACGACCGATTGCGCGAATACGGATACAGCCTGTGGACCTGGAACACGGCCAGCGGTCCGTCCGGTCAGGAAGACGTCAACGCCGGGTGGATGACGCTGTCGACAGACGATGAGGGGATGCAGGAAGTCGCCCACGAGCTGGGTATCGAATTGCGTCCGGCCAGCGACCCGTTCTGATCCCACCCGTTCTGATCCCAGTGGATTGCGCGATCCCCAAGCCGGGAGTCAGGGGTCGTCGCGCCGGTCGCCGTACCACAGGTCCAGTTCGTCGCGTGATCGCAACATGCTTCTCCCCCGCCACATAAAGCGTCCCAGCAGCCGCAGCTGGTAGCCCAGTGAATGGCTGCGCAGCTTGCGTGCGGAGGTCATCACCACCTCTTTGACGATCACCAGCCGGCCGTGGCGGGCGAGGGCGCGACCCATGGCGACGTCCTCGCCGGCGTAGTAGGTCTCGTCAAACCCGCCGATCGCCTCGAACGCGTCTCTGGTGCAGAACAGACTGCACCCCGGTGTTACGCCCACCAGACGGAACACATGGATCATCAGCCACTGGCCGAAGCGCTCGTACCAGCGGGTGGGTCCGATCAGCTTGACCCCGGCTCCGCCCCCCGAGGCGCCGTTGCGCAACGCGGTGATCGCTGCGTCCAGATACCCGGGATTGATGAGGGTGTCGGCGTCGATGAAAAACAACCATTTGCCGAGTGCCACGCGCGCACCGGTGTTGCGGGACGCGGCAATCTGGCGGTGCTGTGCGTGCACCACCCGCGCGCCGTGCTCGACGGCGATGGCTGCGGTGTCGTCGGTGGAATCATCGTCGACGACGATGATCTCGTAGTGGGCATCCAGCTCGCGGGCACTGGCATCGATCGCCTCGAGCGTGGCGGCAATCAGCCGTTGCTCATCGTGCGCCGGAACGACGAAGGACAGGTCGGGATCGGCAGGCATGACGGCATCGTGGCACGACACGCCTAAACCGGTTGCGAAGCCCGAGATCCACCGCGCAAAGCGGGAAGCGACCGCGCCGCTGACGGGATTCTGCCGCGCCTCTGGTAAGGTCGTTGTTCATATTCAGCGCGGCCCGCATCGGGATCCAGCCCGTGCGGCCGCATCGGATCGACCTTGGGAGCGTGGTCTGCACAGGTGATTTTCCTGGCTGCGGAACTCCTGTCCTGGCGCACGTCAGCACGCGTATTGCGTGTCGCAGCGCGGCTATGGATCTTTCGCGTTCCTTCCTGGCAGGCAAACACGGTTGCCGACATCGGAGAAGTCCTTGGCTGTTCCCGCGTTCGAGTTCCACCAGTTGCAATCCTCCACGGTCCTGCTGCTGTTGCTGGCGTTCTACGGCGGGACGTTCCTGATCTCCACCCGCATCGGGCGCCGCAAGGAAAACGTCGACGGCTACATGACGTCCAGCAGCGCGGTCGGCTTCGGTGTTTCCGCGGCAAGCATGACCGCGACGTGGATCTGGGCCGCGTCCTTCTACGCGGCGGCGACATCGGGTTACAAGTACGGAATCTCGGGCCCAATCCACTACGGTTTGTGGGGCGCGCTGATGATCCTGTTCATCTACCCCTTCGGGCGCCGTTTCCGCCAGTTGGCACCCAACGCGCACACCCTTGCCGAGATCATGCACGCGCGGCATGGTCGCTCCAGTCAACTGATCCTGGCCGGCTCCAACATCGCGGGCAGCGTCATCAGTCTGGCGGCAAATTTCACCGCCGCAGGCGCACTGGTCGCGATCCTGTCGCCGCTGGAGTTCGTCCATGGCGTGCTGATCGCCGGCATCGGTACGTTGTCCTACACGCTGTGGTCCGGCTTCCGTGCGTCGCTCCTGACCGACGTGGTGCAAGTCGCGGCGATGATGGGCGCGGCGGCATTGATCATTCCGCTGATCTTCTTCAGCGCCGGTGGGACGGAAATCTTCGCCCAGGGCTGGGACCGCATCACCGCCGAGCAGTCGTCGTTCTTCTCGCAGCAGGCGTTCCTTGAGCAGGGCGCCCCGTTCTTCGTCGCGGTGCTGGCCTACGCCATCGGCAATCAGACGATCGCCCAGCGCCTGTTTGCGGTGCGCGAGGACCTGATCAAGCCGACCTTCCTGGCGGCGACCGTCAGTTATGGCGCAACGGTGATCGGACTCGGCATGGTCGGCGTGTTCGCCCTGATGCTCGGCATGAGCCCGGCGGATGGCGACTACAACAACATCATTCCGCAAATGGCGTCGACCTACCTGTCGCCGTTTGTAGTCGGCATCTTCTTCATCATGGTGATCGGCTCGCTGTCATCCACCGCCGACTCGGATCTGTCCGCGCTGTCGTCGATCATGATGACGGACATCTATGGCAGGAATCTGGCCCGGGGCAAGGTCCGTGTGTCGACGATGCTCTGGGTCGGCCGGATCACGATGATCGCCGCAACCACGGCTGGACTGATTTTCGCCAGCTTCCGGATCGACATCCTCGACTTGCTGGTGTTCGTCGGCGCGCTGTGGGGATCCATCGTGTTCCCGGTCATCGCCAGCGTGTACTGGGACAAGGTCACCAATCGGGCGTTCACCGTTGCCGTGGCCGTATCGCTGGTGGTCTTTATCGTTGCCCGCTTCCAGCTGGTGCCGCTGGAGGGCGCGGTGGCGGTGCTGCTGGAGTTGTTTGCAGCTCTGGGCGCCGGCGTCGTGCTGGGGCTGATGGCGTTCGGGTTCCTGGGCAAACGCAGCGGGCTGGCCGTGGGCGCGATTGCCGCACTCGCGCTGGTGGTTCCCATGCACGGATTCCTGCGCGACTACCCGGTGCTGTTGAGTGCCTTGAATGCCTACGGTGTCAGCACGCTGGTTTGCACGGCGCTGAGCATGGGAAACCGCAAGGCGTTCGACTTCAACCTGATCGCCCAGCGGGTGACCGCATTCCAGGACGACGCGCCGGCAACCGCACCGGCGGCGTCCACCCCGGACAACTGAGGAGGTGCCCTGTGCGTGACATCCTGATGGCAGTCTATGTGCTGATGTGGCCGGCGATCGTGCTGGTGATGATGGCGGTCATGGGCGCGGGGCTGTACCGCGACATGCGTGCGGCAAAGCGCAGCGGTGACGAACTGGTGTGAAAGCTAGGGGCGCGACGTCGCTGGTGGCGTCGCTGCTGCGCTGCGTTTCATCCGCTTCGGGCGTAAAAGCCGCGATTGATGCCGTGCCTTTCACGGCCGTTCGCTAGGATCGCCGTGCCGACGCAAATCCCGGGGTGCCGCATGTCATCGACCATCGCTGTCCAACAAGCCGATGCAAACGGCAGCCGGATCTCCGCCGCGGAGACCTGGGCCCCGTGACCGCACACCAGCCACTGATCGCGAACCTGGGCGCCTGCGGGCAGCACAGCGCATGAGTCTGGCCACGATCGAGGCCAGTCCGGTACTGGGTGCGCTGGTCGGCGGCCTGATCGCGGCCGGAGCGACCGCAGTGGGCACGCTGCCGGCGTTGTTCTCACGCGGCATCAGCAAGCCCTCGCAGGATGCGCTGCTGGGCTTTGGCGCCGGCGTGATGCTGGCTGCGAGCGCGTTCTCGCTGGTGCTGCCCGGCTTGCAGGCCGCCGGTGAGACGGGTCTGGGGCCGTGGAGTGCCGGCGGGGTGGTCGGGGTGTCGATCCTGCTGGGTGGTTTGGCGATCATGCTGATGGAGCGCCTGGTCCCCCACGAGCACTTCATCAAGGGTCCGGAAGGTCCCTCGGCGGTGCGTCTCAAACGCGCATGGCTGTTTGTGTTCGCCATCGCCCTGCACAACGTGCCCGAAGGATTGGCGATCGGCGCAGCGTTCGCCTCATCGCATGCGCAGGGGGTGGCTTTGACCATGGGCATCGCGGTGCAGGATTTGCCGGAGGGGCTCGTTGTCGCCATCGCGTTGATGGCAGTCGGGTACCACCGCGGCCGCGCGGTGCTGGTGGGCGCGGCATCCGGTCTGGTCGAACCCGTCGGGGCCGTGATCGGAGCCAGCTTGCTGGTGGCCGCACCGCTGCTGTTGCCCGTCGGGCTGGGATTCGCCGCTGGCGCAATGCTGTTTGTCGTCAGCCACGAGATCATTCCCGAGTCGCACCGTCAGGGGCACGAGCAGCACGCTACGACCGGCTTGATGGTCGGCTTTGTGCTGATGATGGTGCTGGACACCGCACTGGGTTGATTCGCTTCCGGAACCCGGTGAGCGTTCGAGCGCTGGATGTAACAACCATGTGATGCATCCGGTATCCGTCCGCTCCCGTAACAAGGTTCATGGCGGCGATTGAGTCGTCATTCCCCAACACGGAACGGAGATTCTCAATGAACAGCAAAATGTTGCTTCCCCTTGCCCTGACCACCGCCATCGCCGCCACCCTGTCGATGTCGGCTTGCGCGCAGAAGACCGATGCCGATACCAGCGCCACCACCGCGATGAGCGACAGCAGCGCTGCCGACCGCATGGCTACGGACACGATGCCGTCCGACACCCTGCCGTCCGACACCATGGGCGACGCCGCTGTCACCAATGACATCATCGATACCGCCAGCCAGTCCGCCGACCACAGCACGCTGGTCGCCGCCGTCAAGGCCGCCGACCTCGTCGATACGCTGAAGGGCCCGGGCCCGTTCACCGTGTTTGCGCCGACCAATGCCGCGTTTGATGGCTTGCCCGCTGGCACGGTCGATACGCTGCTGAAGCCGGAGAACAAGGCTGATCTCGCCGGGATCCTCACCTACCACGTCGTATCGGGCTCGGTGGATGCCGCAACCCTCGTCGAGCAGATCGAGGCGGGCGGCGGCAAGGCCGAACTGAAGACCGTCAACGGCGGCATGCTCACCGCCGAAGCGGCCAATGGCGGCGTAAAGCTGACCGATGCCAACGGCAACAGCGCGATGGTGACGACCGCCGACCTCATGCAGACCAATGGCGTGATCCACGTGATCGACGCGGTTCTGCTTCCGTAAGCGCAACCGCACGGTTTGTGCCGCGCCCGCACTCGTCGTCGGTCGTGGCATCCAGGGGACGGCCTCGGCCGTCCCCTTTCTGTATCTGGACTATTCGCTATCCGGCGCCGCCGCCGTATCGAGGAAGTACGGCTCCACGGTGCCGTTGAACTTCATCGTCATCGCGTTGCCGCGACGGTCCAGAGACTTGCCTACCGGCAAGCGCACCCAGCCTTCGCTGACGCAGTATTCCTCAACGTTCGTCTTCTCCTCGCCGTTGAAACGGATGCCGATGCCTCGCTCGAACAACGACTCGACGAAGTGCGGGCTGCGAGGATTGGTGGAGAGGCGGTCGGGCGGAGTGGTCTGATCGGTCATGGCGGGACTCTTCTTTTCCAGTACGTTGGAGTGGCACGCAGCCACCCCGGGTCGCACAGGATAATCGTCACGAGGCCGGATAGGACCATGACCGGTCGTTCGCGAGCCCATTGCGCGACGTCAACGATCGCCCGGCCTGAACCGCAGCAATCGATCGAACCTGGCGGGTTGCACGAAGGCCACGGGATAGGTATGGGCATTGCTGTTTGCCAGGGTCACCGTGAATCGTGGCCCGATGCTGTAGATCCCAGATCCGCTACATCGTTGCACCTCGCTTACTCCTTGCAACCAGCATCTCGCCGCGTAAAGCGGTACTTCAAAAACTGTTCCAAGGAGCAAGAAAATGTCAGACCGCGAAACCGGTACCGTCAAGTGGTTCAACGATGCCAAGGGCTTTGGCTTCATTTCCCGTGAGAATGGCGAGGACGTGTTTGTTCACTTCCGCGCGATCCAGGGTCAGGGCTTCAAGTCCCTGCAGGAAGGCCAGAAGGTCAGCTTCACCGTGACCCAGGGCCAGAAGGGCCTGCAGGCTGAAGCGGTCGAAGCCGTCTAAGCATGCATCGATTGCAGTCGCTTCGGCGATAGCAGGAGATAAAGGAAACCCGGCCTAGGCCGGGTTTTTCTTTGGGCGCGAATCGGCGCCGGTCGGGGGTTTTACGCTGGCACGTTGCACCTCACGCCGGTTGATCGCGTCTTTGTCGACCCCATCTTGGAAGCTCACATCCAAGCAGAGGGCGGTCATGCCAAAGCCATTGCGTATCGACTTCGTGTCCGATGTTTCATGCCCGTGGTGCGCGGTCGGATTGAAATCGCTGCAGCGCGCGATCGCCAACCTCGGTGATGAGGCCGACGTTGAAGTCCACTTCCAGCCTTTCGAACTCAACCCGCAAATGGTGGCAGGTGGCGAGGACACCAACGCCCATCTGGCGGGAAAGTACGGAATGGATCCGGATCGACTGGCGCAGAGCCGCGAGGCCCTTCGCGAGCGTGGTGCCGAGCTCGGCTTTGTCTTCAATCAACGCAGCCGCATCTACAACACCTTCGATGCGCATCGGCTGCTGCATTGGGCTGGCGAACAGGGCCGCACGCCGCAGATGGCGCTGAAGGAAGCGCTGCTGCATGCGTACTTCACCGACGACCTGGATGTTTCATCGCACGAGGTGCTGGCCGCGCTTGCGGCCCAGGCAGGGCTGGACACGGTGCGTACCCGGCAGATTCTGGACTCCGACGACTACGCCGGGCAGGTTCGCGCAGATGAGCAGCTGTGGCGGGAGCGCGGCATCAACGGCGTTCCGGCCGTCATCATCAATGAGCAGTACATGATCCAGGGCGGCCAACCGGTGGAGGTGTTCGAACAGGCACTCCGACAGGTGATGGCGGAACGGGCCGAAGCCGTCTGAAGATCGATCAGGTACGTTTGCCACGCTAGCGTCAATGCCCGGGTACAGGACCTGGTTGCTGCATAGGATCGAGTCTGCGGACGAGGGCGATCCGGTCCAGCCAGATATCGTCGATGCGCCCGGTTTCCGTGTTGTACATCGCCGGCTGCTGCAGACGCAGCACCGAATTGGTGCCCTCCGTGCCATCCGGGCCGAAGAACAACTGGGTCATGGGTCGGGCGACGACGATACCGGTGACTTCGACGCCGTCATTCAGCAGCAAGCTGACACGTGCGCCAGCGGGGAGTTGCGCGACAAGGTCCTGGAGCCGGGCAATGGCTTCGGGATCGGTGTGCACGCGTTCTGCTTTTCGGGACATGACTGACTCCGTTGGAATGCTGACTCGACGCTAACCCCACGGTCCGCAGTGGGCAGTGAAACGGTCGTCTTTATCGCCGGGATTCACCGCTGCGAAGGCGCAGAATTCCCGATTCCACGCGTGCATCACCCCGGTCACTCGATACTCGCGGACATCCACCCCCCCCGCTGCCCAGGAGTTCCCGATGGCCCGCCCTATCTGGACCGGCACCCTGTCGTTCGGGTTGCTCAACATTCCGGTGTCGTTGATGGCCGGTGAGCGCCGCAGCGACGTTTCCCTGCGCATGCTCGATTCGCGCGACCAGACGCCCATCCGCTACGAACGCGTCAATTCGTCGACGGGCGAGGAAGTCGCCTGGAAGGACATCGTCAAGGCGTTCGAGTACGACAAGGGCAGCTACGTCGTACTGGAGCCGGAAGACATCCGTTCGGCCGCGCCGGAAAGCCACGACGCGATCGAGGTGGAGTCGTTCATCGAGGCCAGCCAGATCGACCCGCGCTATTTCGAAAAGCCCTATGTCCTGGTGCCGGCTAAAAAAGCCGAGAAGGGTTACGTGCTGCTGCGAGAGGCGCTCAACGCGACCGGCCGCATCGGTGTCGCGCGCGTCGTTATCCGGACCCGTGAACATCTGTGTGCGGTGATGCCGCACGGGCAGGCGTTGCTGCTGTTGATGATGCGATTTCCCCAGGAGTTGGTGGATATCGACGAGTACCGCATACCGGAAGGCAAACCTGCCGACTACCGCATCACCTCCAGGGAGCAGGCGATCTCGGAGCAGCTGATCGAGACGATGTCCGGTGACTGGGAGCCGGAGGAATACCACGACGTCTTTCGCCAGCGGTTGCAGGACGTGATTGCGAAGCGTGTCAAGGAACAGGGTGTCGTGGAGCGCGCGGATGAGGAGCCAGAAGTCGGCGAGGACGCGGCGACCAACGTGGTCGACTTCATGGCACTGCTGCAACAGAGCATCGAACGCAAGCAACGCACGCCGGCAGCGGAAAAAAAAGCAGCAAAAAAAGCCAGCGCCACATCGGCATCCGGCAAGAAGAAACCGAAGGCGGCATCACCAGCCAGGAAGAGCGGGAATACTGCATCCGACCCAGCCAAGGACAAGAAGGCCACCGGTGGCAAGAAGGGGACCGAGAAGAAACCGGTGGCAAAGAAGTCCGCCGCTGTGAAAAAAGCCGCAAGTACCAAGGCGCCCCGGGATGACCTGAAGGGCGCTGCGAAAAAGGGCGCTGGCAAGCGCCGCGACGTCGCCTGAGGCCGCCAGTGGGCCTGGACGAATACGCCCGCAAACGGCGGTTCGGGCAGACTCCCGAACCGCGCGGCGATGCGCGAAGGAAGACGGCCAAGCGTCCCGTCTTCGTCGTTCAACTGCATCACGCTCGCGCGCGCCACTATGACTTCCGGCTGGAAATCGACGGTGTGCTGAAGAGCTGGGCAGTGCCGAAAGGTCCGTCTTTGCGTGTGGGTGAGAAGCGTCTCGCCGTGGAAGTGGAAGATCATCCGCTGGAATACGCCACGTTTGCGGGTGATATCCCCACCGGGCATTACGGCGCTGGCCACGTGCAGATCTTCGACCACGGGGTCTGGACCTGTGACGGCGATCCACTGGCCGGTCTGGCCAATGGCAAGCTCGATTTCGTCCTTGAAGGCGGCAAGCTGCGCGGCGCCTGGAAATTGATTCGCACCGGTAAAGCGGCGAGCAAGCCGCAGTGGTTGTTGCTCAAGCGGGACGACGTGTTTGCGGCGGACACCGAGGCTGATGAACTGGTGCGGACATCCACCATTGACGGGGAAAAGCCGGCGCAGCCGGCGCCCACGGCCAAGGGTCGGGAAACCGGACCCTCGACGTTGTCGAACAAGGAGTGGAAGTCCCGCGCGCAATCGCTGGCAGGTGCACGGCCACTGTCGGGGAGCCTGCGGATTGACCCACAACTCGCCACGCCCAGTTCCGCGCCGCCCCAGGGCGAGCTCTGGCTGCATGAACTGAAGTGGGACGGCTATCGCCTCCTCGCGACCATCGAGGAAGGGGAGGCAACGCTGCGCTCACGCAACGGACTGGACTGGACGGACCAGCATCCCGCGATCGTCGCCGCATTGGGAGCACTCGGCGTCACCTCGGCGAGTCTGGATGGCGAACTGATCGCGCTGGATGCCAAAGGGCGCGACAGCTTCAGCACCCTGCAGCACACGTTGAAGGGCACTGCCCGTGGTGCGCTGCGCTATGTCGTCTTCGACCTGCCCACGCTTGCGGGAATCGACCTGTCTGCGACTCGCCTGGATGCGCGCAAGGGCTTGCTCAAAGCGCTTCTGCAAGCTTCCTGCTCGTCCGACCGACTCGTTTACAGCGAGCATGTGTCCGGTCATGGCGCCGAGGTGTTTGCGGCGAGCAGGCAGCAGGGCGTGGAAGGCATCATCAGCAAATCGGCCGACGCGGCGTACACCCCGGGTCGTTCGCACACGTGGCTCAAGATCAAACACGCGCAGAGCGACGAGTTCGTCGTGGTCGGGTTCATGCCTGCGAAACGGTCGCGGATCGGGTTCGCGTCGCTGCTGCTCGCGACCCGTCGCGACGGCCAACTGGTCTACGTCGGCCGCGTGGGGACCGGCTTTGATGACGCCACCCTGCGCGAGCTGGCGGAACGTCTGCAGCCGATGGTACGAAAACAACCCACCGTCCCACTGCCGGCGCATGTCGCCTTTCCCGTGGGAAGCGCGGTCTGGGTGAAACCCGAGCTGGTGGTCGAGGTGGCCTACCGGGGGTGGGGCAAGGAAGGGCTGTTGCGTCAGGCCAGCTACCAGCGACTGCGCGATGACAGGCACGCCGACGAGGTCGGTAGCGGTGCGCCCGCGCGCCCGCCTACTCCAGCAAACAAAAGGGAGCCGCCAACCATGCGCACCATCAGCAGTCCTGACCGGGTGGTCTATCCGGAGGCCGGCATCACCAAGCAGCAGGTGGCCGACTACTACGCGGCCATCGCCGAATGGCTGCTGCCGGAGGTCGTCAACCGGCCCTTGTCATTGTTGCGCTGCCCCGACGGTATCGAGGGTGACTGCTTCTTCCAGAAACATCGTGCAGAGGCATTTGGCGACAGCGTGCACCCCGTAGAGGTCGTCGGAAAAGATGGCGAAACGTCGGACTACATGACGATCCGTGATCTCGATGG
>RCMY010002096.1_pt1 | contig 18206 bp, 17 predicted proteins | sample 2041341 | NCBI WGS metagenome assembly RCMY01 (sample SAMN09708234, study PRJNA481090) | Marine sediment metagenome, whole genome shotgun sequencing project. | reverse complement strand
TCGGGTAGATTGACCAAAAACAAGATATGACTAAGCACAGATAGGTTAGACATAACAATAAAAGATAAATTATCTTAGCTCAACCGATACTTGCGCCCCCGAAATCTGTTTTATCCCGAAGGCAGCGATAAGGAAAAGATTGAAAGTTCCAAAAAATAGTTTGGTCTATAAAAACGATTCACTTGAACATAATACGTCCGTGAGAAAAATAACATTTATTACCGACCCCCATTTTGATGAAGCCTTTACTGAGGAGCAGAGTGTCGATGCCCGAAAAAATTGGGAAACCATAATCGCCGACGTAGCGTCAAAAGGAATAACCGAAATAATTATCGGCGGGGATATCGGGTCGCCAACAGCGTATCCTTACTTTTTTGAAAGCTTACGACCGTTTTCGTTTCGTTTGCTGTTGGGCAATCATGATACCCTTGAGGGAGTTTCAAAATTTTACAATCCGCCTGAACACAGGGAAGAACTTTACTATTCGCTGGAAGATGAAAACCAAAGGTGTTTGTTTTTAGATTCATCCTCCTATAAAATAAGCGAGCAGCAGCTCTCTTGGTTGGAATCCAATTTGGAAACGGAAAAATCTATCCTTGTATTTATCCATCATCCGATTCTTGAGGTCAAAACTCCGGTGGACCGGGAACATTCCTTAAAAAACAGGGTCGAAGTAAAATCACTGCTTGAAAGTACAACAAAACCTATAACCTTGCTTTGTGGACATTACCATATGAACGACGAGCGTACCGATAAAAATATCCGTCAACTCATCACACAATCGGCCTCTTACCAATTCGAGAAGAATGCCTCTCAAATCAACATCATAAATTCGGAGTTTGGTTATCGGATCATTGAAATCGGGGAGAACACTATCAAAACGGAAGTGGTGACTTTCAAAAACAATTTATAGAGCAAGGGGATATCTGAAAGGGTCATTAAAGAAGTCCCTAAAAGGACTTTTCAGATCCTATCCACCTGACAGTTATAGCATCCCGGGCCGGCATTGTGGACTTGGATTAATTTTGCCGACTTACTATTACCCTTTTATCTTTGCAGCTTCCCATCCGATCAAGGCCGATTTCCGCGTTTCGCCCCACATATAGCCGCCTAGGTTTCCCGATGCCCTGATCACCCGATGGCAGGGGATCAAAAAGGCTACGGGATTGTTTCCGATTGCCGTCCCTACGGCCCGGGATGCCTTGGGTTTTCCGATTTCCTTGGCAATCGTACCATAAGTGGATAGATTTCCCATCGGAATTTTCAGAAGGGTTTCCCATACTTTCAATTGAAACGGGGTGGCGTTCAGGTGCAGTTTTATCTTATTCAATTGACTCCAATCATGTTGAAAAATAAAGAGTGCATTTTGTTGGATGGTGTCCACTACTTGCCGATAATGTGCGTTCGGAAAGCGTTTTTGTACTATGGAAAAGGCTTTCTCCCTATCATCGTAGAAAGCCATATGGCAAATTCCCTTTTGGGTGGAGGCCACCATGATATTCCCGAACGGACATTCGGCAAAACTATAGTTTATGGACAGTTTTTCGCCCCCGTTCTTAAATTCGCCCGGGGTCATGCCTTCAATATTTACAAACAGATCGTGCAACCGGCCCGTACCCGAGAATCCGGTTTGTAGGGCTGTATCGAACAGGGTGGCCTGTTTGTCTTGCAACAATTGCTTGGCATACCCGATACTGAGGTATTGCATAAACTTTTTTGGGCTTACGCCCGCCCAGTCGGTAAACAGACGCTGAAAATGATACGGACTCAAATGTACGCTTTCGGCAATCTCGGTTAGGGAAGGTTGCGCCTTAAAGTTGGTTTTGATGTATTCTATCGCCTGCGCAATCCGCTTATAGTCAATCTGTTCTTGTGCCGTCATATTTTTCATTCTATACCCCAAAAATAGATTGATCGGTAGGAATTTAAAACCCGATTCTTGCTAATATCACTTGAACGGACAATGGCAAGCAGATGACGCAGATTGCTTATCATATATTATGATTTACCTGTGTAGATTTGCCCTAATCGCAAGTGTCTGGACGCTACTTTTTATCCATTTCGCCCAAAAGTTGATTGGCTCTTTCCATGGCGCTGGTGATGGTATCTTGGATATTGTGTTTAGTGATAAGTTCGTAAAGGTTCGCCTTTAAGAGTTCCAATTTCACCTCCCGGTTTGCACCCGATATGATGATTACCGTTCCTTTTGCCTTTAAGTTCCGGCAGACTTCCTTGAGTCCGTTGATTCCCGTAGCATCGATAAAAGGAACATGCCGCATTCTTAAGATCAAGACTTTTGGCTTATGATGTAGGTCGATCAAGATTTCCTGAAACTTTTGCGAAGCCCCAAAGAACAAGGGACCGTTTATCTCGTAAAGAACAACCCCATCGGGTATCTCCGGCAATTCCTCTTCGAACAGGACATCCCCATTATCATCATAATCCCTAAAAATATTGGCCGTATCCTTAATTGAGGTCGCTTCGCTCATCCGTTTCATAAAAATAAAACTAGAAAGTACCATCCCTATTTCGATGGCCAGCACCAGATCAAAGAAAACGGTAAGCAAAAAAGTGGTGAGCAGGACCATGACATCCAACCGATTGCTTTTCATCAATGCAAAAAAGTGGTGCCACTCCCCCATATGCCATGCCACGACCACAAGAATTCCCGCCAAGCACGATAAGGGTATCAATTTTGCCACGGGAGCCAAAACAAGCATGATCAAAAGGAGTACAAGCGCGTGTACAATACCGGAAATAGGCGTTCTTCCGCCATTTTTTATATTCGTTGCCGTTCTGGCAATGGCCCCCGTCGCCGGGATGCCCCCAAAAAGTCCCGAAAAGATATTCGCAACTCCCTGAGCCACGAGTTCCATATTAGATCGGTGCCGCCCACCTATCATTCCATCGGCGACTACGGCGGAAAGAAGGGATTCTATGCTGCCCAACAAGGCGATGGCTATAGCGGGCTGAATAAGACTTTGAATGGTGGCGAAATCTATGGACGGAATCTCGGGCATAGAAATGCTGTTCGGTATCTCCCCATAGTTGCTCTCGATGGTCTCCACGGGAAGATCAAAAAAATAAACGACCACTGTGCTTAAAATTATGGCGACGATGGAACCCGGTATCTTTGCGGAGATTCGGTGAAAATTTAAGGAGATGAGTACCGTGCCCAAGGCCACTGCAAAGGCAATCCAATTGATTTCCAAAAAATTTGAGAAATAGACCTTCCATTTTTGCACAAAGTCGGCCGGGACCTCCGCGATGGACAGGCCAAAGAAGTCCTTGATCTGGGAAGAAAAGATGATCAGGGCAATACCACTGGTAAAACCTACTATCAACGGATAGGGTATAAATTTGAGGTAATTGCCCAGTCGGGCCAGGCCAAGTGCAATGATTATAAACCCCGCCATAAACGTGGCAATGGTAAGTCCGCCGACGCCGTGCTCTTGAACAATGGCATAGACAATAATGATAAAGGCGCCGGTCGGGCCGCCGATCTGAACGCGGCTTCCACCCAAAACAGAAATGGCCAGACCGGCAATGACGGCCGTTATCAATCCCTTTTCCGGAGAAACCCCTGATGCTATGGCAAAGGCAATGGCCAAAGGAAGCGCCACAATACCCACTATAATACCAGCCAATACATCTTTGGAAAGCTGTTTTCTTGTGATACCAGCCCTTAAAAGCGATAAAAGCTTGGGTGTAAATTCCTTTTTACTCATTTTTTTTCACAATCTTGTTCCTAATCGCCTTCCTAAGTACTATCAAAGCTCCCATCCAAAGGTCGTCTGTACCACATAATCGTAATCACTGTCGGATGCCAAAGATCGGTTATCATAGTTTACGGTCAGTCCTAATTTAACGAAAAAATCGAGAGGTAGGTCATACTGCAAATCAACGGTACTATCGAAACGCCAACGGCCCGATTCCGTGATACCAGGATAGGCAATGATATTGGCCACTAGGCTGAGATCGCCGAGGTCGTAAAGGTTAGCCTCTGTCCCCAAAAAGCCCTCCGCACTGTTTTGAGGTCCTAAATCAGAGTCGGAATACGTTTCGTTATTGTACGAAATACCGGCTTGTAGCCCCCAAAACCATTGGTTGGTGCGTTTCACGAATTTACCCATCCCCAATTTGTATACCGTTCGCAGGTCGATATTCTGTTCAGTATTCGACAACCAATTGACCTCGGCCAACGGAAACCAATCGTTCCTCAAAAAATAACGGTAGGTCGCGGCGGCATCGATACGCTCGACCGCTTCCACATCATCCCTGTTGGAAGTGATATGGTTGTAATTGGCATTCGCGGACCATTTTACGGCCTGATACCCCAAGGTACTGCGCACGCTGAACTGTTTAAAATTATTGGATTTCGTAAAGTTGTATCCCAGACCTATGGATGCTGATAGTCTGCTCCAAAAGTCTGATTTTACCGTCCGTAAGTACACGATATCCTCCAAGGCAACCCTTGTCAGCGTATCGCCCGCCCGCAAAACGATTGCTTCCCTGTCGGGCCCGCTCCTTAAATTTCCGATATGCAAACCTCCTTCGGTAGTGGAAATCAAGAATTCCGTCTGTGTGATCAATTTTTCGATTTCGCCCCAATCGACCGCAAAATCACTATCGCTGTAGGCCGTTTTCATTTTCAGCACGCCTCTATCCATACTCTTGACACCCCCTATAATCACGTCGCCGTTCTTGGCTACCAGCGAATCTTTTTGGGCGCGTAGATTCGTATAGGATAAAAATAAAAGGGGAACTACGAATAAAAGGATGAATTTGTTATGCATCGCACTGGGTTTTTGCAAAAGTGGGGGAATTAACTATTCCGACAAAATGAAAACCCGCACAATCCCCAATTTCAATCGGACGGATTAAAATGATAGCCGATTCCGATAAAAAAACGGAGCTTCTCCGTGGTGTTGACCCAAGAGACATCAAAATCGATGGGGCCTAAAATGGAATTGTATGAAAATGTTGTGCCGACGGACAACAAAAAACTGGGATCGGTGGCCTCCGACCATTTTCCCTTTCCGGAAAAAGCATCTTTCGCATAATCCTTGAACCTCCTGAACCCGACGGATGCGATAATAAAATGAGGGTTTATATAAATTTTTTCAGTCGCATTTTCTTACGCGAATATTACCAAAATTTTGATATAGCTGGCACCGATAACAGGCAATCGTTTGTCTCTTCTGTTATAATAATCTTTGCTTTAACGTCAATCCTGTGTAAGAATCGTCCGTAAGTTTGCTGTTAAATCTAAAACGAAACACAAATGAAAAATTTAGACGTAATGAGTTCTGCCAATGATAGGCAGATAAAAACCCTTAACAGGGGTCGACAGAATGGCATAGCTTCAGGTAATGCTTTGAAAAAAGCTTTGTTGATGACGGTCGCTATGGTATTGGGTGTAGTTGGTATCTCGAACGCACAATTGAGCGAAGGGGATTTTATGTTGGGTAGTGACCTGGGCAGTGGCTTGGTTACCTCGACGAGCAACGGTCTTTTCGGCTTCAATTTCGGCCTTAACGATGGTGCAGGATATAATGTAGGGCTTAGCCCCAAGATTGGCTATTTTGTAGCGGACAATTTCTTGATTGGGGTTGCAACCAATCTTGGTTTTACCAAATCTCCCGAAGTAAATGGAGAATCGGCGAAAACTACGGTTTACGGTATTCAGGCCTTATCAAGATATTATCTATTTCCTGGACAGGTCGGGGTGGATAATTTGCTCAAAAAGGGACGTTTTTTCTTTGAGGCCAACGGTGGTATCGCTGGCTTTAATGTAAAAGATGGTAACTCGACCAACGGTTTCGCATTGGGCTTCGGACCCGGTTATTCGTATTTCATAACGGACAATGTAGCGTTGGAAACTTCTGTTAAGTACAACGGTCTCGCTGGAGGTGGTGATACGAGCTATACGCACAGCCTAGGTCTTAATTTGGGTATCCAAATATTCTTGCCTTCTTCGCAAGCTGGGAATATTATTGATCGTGAGACCAATAATTAATAGGATATCAAGTTTAAGGACAATGAAATATGTAAGGGATTTCCTTTTAAGGAAATCCCTTGCTTTTTAGTCCAACCCCAAGACATATTATTTTTAACTATCCCAAACTAACTTTAAATAAGATGGATAGCCTATACTTAAGAGGGATAGCCTTTACCAAGGATGGTCTAAGTAGATTGTAGTATCAGTTATTAACTCGGATGCCTTTTAAGCAAGCCTACCCCAACGCCACCGATGTGGAGTGGGAAATGAAAGGCGATAGCTATAAAGTGGAATTTGAAATCGACGATAAAGACCAGGAAATCTGGTATGCAGCCGATGGAAAAACCAACAGGATGGAAAAGGACCTGAGGGAAGATGAACTCCCCGAAACAATAGCATCGGCCATCTCAAGTAACTATGCCGAATACAAGATCGACTCCATTGAAATGCCCGAGGAGAACGGAACGGCTACCTATGAAGTGGAACTAGAAAAAGGTTGGGACGAAGAGATAAAAGTAGTTTTCGACGCTGACGGAAAAGTTTTGAGCGAAAGAAAGGATTAAAACTGTTTTGATAGTTGGTTGGTTGTAAAGGGCCGGGGCATTGTTCCGGCTCTTTCTTTTTTCGATGGTCCGTTCGTTAAGGCACCTAGTTTTGAGACAGCCTACTGCCAGCTGCTTGCCTATGCAGGTTATATATTACTTTTTATCTCAACAACACGCGTATGTCAATTTTGACCGTAAGCAATATCTTTTTAATCGTAAGCGATATCCTTGATCTCAAAGACTCTATCCTCCTTGGCGAGTTTTAAAACGGCCTTCTCCCCTACTTTCTTATTGGCCAACAATTTGGCGATCGGTGAAACAAAGGAAATCTTTCCTTTGGCAATATCCGCTTCATCGACACCAACGATCTGATATTTTTGCACGCCCCTTGCATCGCCGATCTTCAAGGTTATCTCAGCACCGAAACGCACCTCATCCTTAGGCTGGTTGTTCAGGTCCACCACTTTGGCACTAACGATTCTAGTGTTTAAAAGTTGAAGTTTGGCATTGATATGGTTCAAGGCGATACGGCGTTCGTTTTCGTTCGTGGTATCGAGCGCTTCCCGTTCCGAAATCATCCTTTCTTTTTCATCCAATAGTGCTTCCATCCCATTTGGTGTAACGTAATTGGTCACGCCGGCGGGCAGATCGGCCCTTGGCGGTACCATGGGTACCTCCTCTTGATCATCCTCCTTAACAAATCCTCTACTCATATTTAAGTACTAAAATTAGTGTATCCAATAATCCTCAAGATAAGAATAATCTTAAAAAAGAAAACCGCTTTGGACTGGTTTTTCATATCTTAACACCGAATTATCAATTATCGACAAGCCGATACCAATGAAATATGCATTCACCTTAATTTTCCTTTGTATAATTGCCCTCTCATGTAACGAAACGCCCCGGGAACTAAGTTCGACCAATCCGATCGACTATGAAAAGCGAAGTGTCACGACCCCCATTTCCGATACACTGGAAATCGGCCACACCTTTTTATCCATTTACTCCTCAATATACATGCGTAACGCGCGAGAACAATCAGACCTGACCGTAACCGTTAGCCTGCACAACCCGAACCGTGATGAGGATGTATACATTGACAAGGCAGTATATTACAATACGCACGGAGATCCGATCCGCACCTATTTCGACCATACGATTTTTATAAAACCTATGGAAACCGTACAGATTATTATCGACGGTATCGACAAAGAAGGCGGCACCGGTGCCAATTTTGTTTTCGATTGGAAAAAAAAGCGGACCAGCAACGAGCCGCTGTTCGAAGCCGTTATGATCAATACCTACGGCTCGCAAGGCCTTTCTTTCGTCACCGAGGGAAAGCGTATCAAATAACCCGGAATTCTACGAAAAATGAGCCCCCAACTTAGCGAAACCCTAAATCGTTTTTATAAAAGTCTGCCGATTTCTTGGTTTTGGCATGAGACGATATGGCGCAGCATAAAATAGGTATAGGATACGATAATACCTCACGAATACTTTATCCAAAATATAAAGACCCTGAACCAAAAATAAGTCCGCTAGCTCGCCACTGTGAATAAAATTCGCTTATAAAATGCCAAAACTTTCAAATTCCGTACTCTATCTGATGAGCGTGTCGGCGGGATTGATTGTAGCCAATCTGTACTACAACCAGCCCTTACTGTATCAGATTTCGGTTACTTTCGGCGTTACCGAATCTGCCGTGAGCAATGTGGCGCTCTCTACCCAGTTGGGATACGCGCTTGGTTTGTTGCTAATAATCCCCCTAGGCGATAAGGTTTCCAACAAAAAAATCTTGCAGTTCGATTTTGTATTAATAATCATATCATTAGTGGCCGCAGCGCTTTCGAACTCCCTTTTGCTGCTGATCGTCAGTAGTTTTTTCATCGGATTTTCTTCGGCCATACCCCAGCTTTTTGTGCCTATGGCGGCACAGCTTGCCGATGAGAAAGACCGTGGCCGGGCCATTGGCATCGTCATGAGCGGCCTGTTGATCGGTATTTTGGGAAGTCGGGTCATCAGCGGCCTGGTCGGCGATCGGTTCGGCTGGCAGATGATGTACTATGCGGCGGCGGTATTGATGGTGCCGTTGTTTATATTGTTGCAGCTCAAATTGCCAAAGCTCGTGCCGGAATATAAGGGAAGCTATGCCAGCTTGCTTAAATCCATCGGGTTTTATTTCAAGACGGAACCCTCGGTGCGTCTCGCGGCCCTACGTGGTGGACTGGCCTTTGCCGGACTGAGCGCTTTCTGGACCACCCTTGTCTTTCTCATGGAAGATAACTTCGGATACGGCAGCGACGTCACCGGTGCCTTTGGTCTTTTTGGTGTCGCCGGAGCTTTGGCAGCCGCCTTTGTAGGGAAGTTGAGCGATAAAATCGATAAAGGTAGAATTATACTGTATTCGGCGCTGCTCTTGATCATATCTTGGGTAATTTTCCTTTTTTCAGGAAACTCCATCATCGGATTGATTATCGGGGTGGTTCTGGTAGATTTAGGACTACAGGCTTTGCACATTACAAACCAAAATATCATTTTCTCGAAAAATCCCCAGGCCCGAAATAGGGTCAACACGATTTATATGGTGGGATTTTTTATCGGTGGAGCGCTGGGCACGACCCTAGGGGCATACGCATGGGAACATTTCGAGTGGATCGGTGTTTCGGTCTTGGGAATTTCGCTATCGGTGATTATTGTTATAGTACATTTGATGTTTAGGAAAAAAACGGTTTGATAAATTTTTGATTTAATCGGTAAGGTACCTGCCGGCAAGCGGGTGAGCGAGGCATTGTACTGAACGCAGACGAAGTGCACGATCGATCCTTGTAGGTTTAACACTATGAATATGAAAGAGAAGAAGATAACAGAGAACGATCTCAAACATTTAGCGCAATGCCTATCTCTTGCCGAGGAGGCCTTGAAAGCTGGCGACAAACCCTTCGGTTCCCTTTTGGTCAATGCAAAAAACGAGGTTATCGCTACCGCCCGCAACCGGGTCAATGAGCTTACGGCCCTCGCCCATCCGGAAATCGAGTTGGCGCAGTGGGCAGCCGAAAATTTAAGTGCAGAACAACGCAAACAAACGACCATGTACACCAGTGGCGAGCATTGCCCCATGTGTGCCGCCGCCCACGGATGGGTGGGACTTGGTACCATCGTATATCTGAGTTCCTCAAAGCAGTTGGGTGAATGGCTTGAAGATGTGCAGATGCCCATTCGGTTTTATCCTATCGAAGAAATTGTTCCCGGCATTACGGTAAAAGGGCCCGCTAAGGGCGAGTTGGTCGAAAAAATCAAAAAACTACAGTTGAAAGCGCATAATCTATCCTACTAATCCGATAAAATATTACTCAGCTGTTCTACGTTCAAATACTGAAAGTATCTTTTCTCGGCCTTAAAATCGGCATCCATAAAAACCAATGCCGGAACTGAAAATGGCTTATTTTTTTGACGGGCCATCAACAGGGGAATCTGATGCACCGCATTTCTTTTATTACTTCTTTCGTTGACGAATTTTTGGTTTCCGAAGCTGATGGTATCTCTACTTTCCGCGTTCATTTTGACTGCATAGTATTCTCTGTTCAACCGATCTACTATTTCCGGATCTGTAAAAACCTCTTTTTGCATTCGAAGACAGGGGGCGCACCAATCCGTATAAAAATCGATGAAAACCTTTTTCGGATTCACTTTTAGAGAATCTTCCAACTGTTCGAAATCCAGCCAACGAATTTCCTTTTCACTTTGGGAAAAAGCTGCATTACCGGTTATCAGACCAAAAGCACAAAACAAACGTATAGGTAGCATTCTCATTATTTATAAGGATAAAATTTTCAGGCCTACAAAAACCGTACGCGGAGCCGCAGGGCCATACACATAGTTACTATCCCGATTTTTTCCGATATCGAAATCGTCTTGATAGCTATTGGTCACATTCTTTACTCCTGCAAATAGTTCCAGGCCAGTACTTAATTTTGGCAGGTCAAAAGTGTAGCCGGCGCGTAAGCTCAATTCTAAAAAGGTGGGCGTTACGTCGTATTCATCAACGCTCTGTCCGGTTCCCTCGCCGGCAAAGTGAATGATATCCATTTTTCCGGTGTAAATCAGATTGGCACTGGCAGTTAACTTTTCGATGGGGGTATACGTAAGTGTCGCATACCCGTAATCATTCGGGGTACGTAAAAAATCCCGTTTTGTGGGTAGTCCTTCAATATTTTCCACCGCATCATCGAACTGACTCGATTGTAAAGTGAAACCGGCTTCCAGTTCTAGCATATAATCGTAATTTGCCCGCGCTTCCAAGGTGATTCCCTTTACCGTCGCACCACTACCGTTACGCTTTTCGAAGCGTTCCCCGAATTCGTCCCCCCCTAACGGAAATTGATAGAAGGCATCGTTCAAATGGGTGTAAAAACCTTCTAGGGTAAAGCCGCCGATAAAATGTTCGGAAGCCTTATCGTAGTTGATGGAGGCGGTATAACTGTGAGAACGCTCCTCTTCAAGATCTTCCGCCAATGAAATACGGGAAACCCCACCACCGGCGAATGCAATATGAAGGTCGGTATCGAAAGCCTGTGGCGCCCGAAAACCGGTACCCCAACCCAGTCTAAACTGTGTGGTTTCCTTTAGTTTGTAGAGCAACGAGAGCCTAGGACTTACAATGACATGGTCTAGCAAGTTGTGCTTATCCACACGAAAACCGGCGAGAAAATTCAAATCGGGGGTAACCTCCCAGTCATTTTGTAAAAAGACACCCAGATTTTTTGTGGTCTGGTCAATCAGATAATTGTACAAATCGATCTCGTCGAAAACCGCGTCATAGACATATTCCGCACCAGCGGTCAGTACCGTTGTTCCACCCAAAAATTCATCAAACCTATGGTTGTACTGCGTTCCCCCTTGATGGGTGGTTACTTCGGATATGCCATAGGGTGGGGCAGCAAAAAACGCCTGTTTCTCGATTTCAGTATCCGGAATAATACCGGTGTAATGATCGCGATCGGTACGCTGACCTCCGTAGTAAAATATAAGCGAACTTTTGTCAAAATTCAATTGATAATCCAGACTTCCCATAAGCACACTATGTGTACGCTCTTCCGACTGGTTCGCCAAATATGCAGGTTTATCGACCATTTCGCCTCCGTAGCGGTATTCGTTCATACTACTTACACTCGCTTCCAATTTTGAGTTTTCGTTGGGAAGGAAAAAAGCATTTACCCCAAAGGAATTATCCTTCAGTTCGGGCAGCTCCGAAAAATTATCACCGTTGGCGTCGTAGGCAGTTCTTCGGCGGTTGCTTACAAAAAAATTGGCCCCTGCATTGGCAGACTCGTTGACGACAGTGGCATTACCATTGATCAAGTTTTGATGCGCTCCCCCATCGATATCCTGATAGGTATAACTTAGACTATACCCATTCTTTTTCGGGATTTTAGTCAGCACGTTCACTGTTCCGCCTATAGCACTGGAGCCGTAGAGCGCAGAGACCCCGCCCCGCACCACCTCGATGCGCTCGATCATATTTACGGGTATTTGCTCAAGTCCATAAAGACCGGTAAGTGGACTGAATATAGGCCGTCCGTTGATAAGAATTTGCGAATAACCTCCCTGGAGTCCGTTCATACGTATTTGAGTGTAGTTACAGGTCTGACAATCGACTTCTACCCGGAGTCCGGGCTGAAAACGCAAGCCTTCGGAGAGATCTGTTGCCGATACCTGTTCCAAAGTCTTGCTATCGATTAGATTTACGATGACCGGTGAATCGGTTTTACGCTTTTCGGTTCGTGTACCCGTAATGACCACCTCGTCTAAAGTTTCATTGCCCTCGGCAAGCCTAAAGTTTACCACCCCTTCGGCCCCTTCAGAAAGAGTAAGTATTTTAGTTTGGCGTCTAAATCCTTGTGATTGGGCGACTAATTTTATTTCACCTGCTGGAATGGTCAATTGATAGTTTCCCTCAGCATCGGCACTGGTGCCGATCGTACTCCCCTTGACATAAATACTGGCGTATGGCACAGGTTCGTCTTCAGCGGTTACGGAACCCGAAATGCTAGCTTGCTGCCTTTGGGCCGCTACGAAAGCAGATACTAAAAACAAAGTGTAACCTATTTTTTTCATAAAGCGTCATTCAAACATTGGTATTGCTAATAAAATATTTAGGCAAAGCTAATTATTTATTATCAGAAGATAAAATGTATATTTGTAAACTATTTGAAAATTATGTTCACCCAATCCGAAGAAAATTATTTAAAGGCCATATTCCATTTGCAGCAGGAAACGGATGGTGGCGTATCGACCAGTAGCATTTCAGCATACCTAAACACCAAAGCCGCCTCAGTGACTGAAATGGTGAAGAGGCTAGCCGAGAAAAAGTTGGTCGATTACCAAAAATACTATGGCGTACAATTGACCGAAACTGGCAAGGAACATGCTTTGGCCGTGGTCAGAAAACACCGTTTATGGGAATCTTTTCTTGTAGAACGTCTGAATTTTAATTGGGACGAAGTACACGAAGTAGCGGAGCAGCTGGAGCATATAAAATCGATAAAACTCGTCGAAGAACTCGATAAGTTTTTGGGCCGACCAGCCTATGACCCCCATGGCGACCCCATACCCGATGCGGAGGGAAATATGCCCGAGATACCGAAGAAAAAATTATCGCAATTGCAGCAAGGCGACCGCGGCACCTGCAAAGGTTTTAACGACGCTTCATCATCGTTCTTAAAGTATTTGGCCAAACAACAAATAGGCTTGGGTACTCCGGTCGAGGTAGTCAATATCGAAAAATTCGATGAAAGCATGACCGTACGCATTGATGATGGGGAAGTTCAGCTTTCGAAAACCGCTACCGATAATATTTATGTGGAGCAGTGAAAAAATTAGATCAATTCTCCGAGTACATCGACTGCGCTCAATATAAAGTTAAGCGGAGGGGCCAAATTCCAAGCACCCCCGAAGCTACGGGGCCAATAAATGAAATTCCGATACCCTATTACTAATATGAAAAACATTTCATTATTTTTTCTCTGCCTTATTGTATTTGTAGGATGTAATGACGCCAATAGCGATAAGGATGGGAAACTCAACATCGTCACGACTACGACGATGATTACCGATCTGGTCAAAAATATCGGGAAGGATTCCGTCAGCGTTCAGGGACTTATGGGAAGCGGCGTAGACCCCCATTTGTACAAAGCCAGTGAGGGCGACGTTTCCAAACTGACAGGGGCCGATGTAGTTTTTTACAGCGGATTGCATCTTGAGGGGAAACTGGTCGATGTCTTCGAAAAAATGGGACGCAACAGCAATACAATAGCCTTAGCGGAAGTCTTGGATAAAAACGGACTGATCGGTTCCGAATATTTCGCATCAAACTACGACCCGCATATCTGGTTCAACATTCAATATTGGAAGCAGATTACCAACTACCTCACCGAAGAACTGAGCAAAATGGATCCCGATAACGCTTCCTTTTATAAGGATAATGCAGCCGATTATCTAAAAAAACTCGATACGCTCGATGCCGAAGTCCGCCAAACCATCGCTACTCTGCCCGAAGAAAAACGGGTGTTGGTAACCGCCCACGATGCCTTTAATTATTTCGGAAATGAATACGGTTTCGAGGTTGTAGGCCTTCAGGGACTCTCCACCGCCACCGAAGCCGGGGTGCAAGACGTGCAGAACCTGGCCAAGCTCATAATCGATAAAAAAGTAAAGGCCATTTTCGTGGAATCCAGCGTACCGAAAAGAACCATAGAGGCCTTACAACAGGCCGTCAAGTCCAAAAACTATGACGTACAGATCGGCGGGACTCTCTACTCCGATGCGCTCGGCAGTGCGGGTACCGAGGAAGGTACGTATATCGGGATGTTTCGGTATAACGTGAATACGATTGTTCAAGCGCTGAAATGAGTAAGAAGTGACAGCAAGCAGTGAAACCTTCTCCGCACAGCTGAAAATTCGAAGTTCAAAAGTGTCCTGCGGCACTTTTAAGGTTCAATGAGATTTATGCCAACCTTGCAACAGCTACACAGTAGCGATTGAATTAAATCAAGATCCTGAAAGGGACAAGGATCTATATATAATACATTATGAATAATTCAACTCCTGCAATTCAAATCGACGACCTTACGGTAGCCTATGACTATAAGCCCGTGCTTTGGGATATCGACCTAGTGATTCCCGAAGGCGTATTGATGGCCATTGTAGGGCCAAACGGGGCTGGTAAATCCACTCTGATAAAAGCGATTTTGGGGATCATCAAACCCATAGCAGGCAGCGTTCAGGTATTCGGACAACCCTATAAAAAGCAAGTGGATAAGGTAGCCTACGTGCCCCAAAAAGGGAGTGTGGATTGGGATTTTCCCACCGTCGCCCTCGATGTAGTAATGATGGGTACTTATGGCAGTTTGGGCTGGATCAAACGTCCCGGTCTAAAAGAGAAAAAAATGGCCTTGGAAGCCTTGGAAAAAGTGGGCATGCTCGAATTTAGGGAACGGCAGATAAGCCAGTTGAGCGGCGGGCAGCAGCAGCGTATATTTTTGGCGCGGGCCTTAGTACAAAACGCCTCCATTTACCTTATGGACGAACCCTTTCAAGGGGTGGATGCCACCACGGAAAAAGCTATTATCAATATTCTCAAAGAACTGCGCAAACAAGGCAAAACACTAGTCGTTGTACACCACGACCTGCAAACGGTTCCCGAATATTTCGACTGGGTCACCTTCCTCAACGTAAAGGGAATCGCCTCCGGCCCGGTCAAGGATATTTTTAACGATGATAACCTGACGAAAACCTATGGCATCAATTATAAGGTGGCGGTTAATCCAATGTGAGACTCAAGATTTTAACTATGAGATAACAGCAAGCTGTTCCCCGCCGCAGTCGGGTCTCCTTGTAGGTCTGATCGAGAGCTCGGTTTACAATGGGCAAACGCAATCAAAGGGTACAAAAACATGGAACTAACAGATTTCTTTACCGATTACACCCTCCGAACAATCACTCTGGGCACCGCCATTCTTGGTGCGATTTGCGGAATGCTCGGGAGTTTTGCGGTGTTGCGGAAACAGAGTTTGTTAGGGGATGCCATTTCGCATGCAGCCTTACCCGGCATTGCGCTGGCGTTTATCCTTACAGGGGTAAAAGATACTAACCTGCTTTTGATAGGCGCGTTGATAAGCGGGCTCGTTGGAACGTTCTGGATCCGAGGCATTGTAAAACGGACGCGGTTAAAGAACGACACGGCTCTGGGCTTGATACTTTCCCTATTTTTCGGTTTTGGAATGTTGTTGCTTACGTTTATCCAAAAAATGCCCAATGCCAACCAGGCCGGTCTTGATAAATACCTCTTCGGCCAAGCAGCGACCCTTGTGGAATCCGATGTTTGGGTAATGGCCATCGTTACGGGTATCAGTCTTATCGTACTGCTCCTTTTTTGGAAAGAACTGAAATTGTTACTCTTCGACGCCGATTACACGAAGACCCTAGGCTTTAACACCCGCTTTCTCGATATCTTGATTACCAGCTTTATCGTGTTGGCTATCGTATTGGGCCTGCAGACCGTCGGCGTAGTACTGATGAGCGCCATGCTTTTAGCACCGGCCGCGGCAGCCAGACAATGGACGAACAACTTGGGGAAGATGATTATATTGGCATCGATTTTCGGGGCCTTTTCCGGAGTTTTCGGTACGGCCATCAGTGCCAGTCAGAACAATCTTTCCACAGGTCCCGTGATTGTTTTGGTAGCCGCATTTTTTGTGATCATTTCCTTTATTTTCTCCCCAGGGCGCGGCCTTTTGTTCCGGGAGATCCGTTTTCGCAGGAACCGCAGGGAGCTCCATCAAAAAAAGACGCTGACCTTTATGTACCATATCGTTAAAGAGCACGAAGATATCTCCCGCCCACACGCCATTCGGATCCTGAACGACTTTCAGGGATTTACCCGAAAAAAACTGACCAAGCTTGAGGAAAAGCGATTTATCGACATATCGGGCAATCAATGGTCGATGACCCAAAAAGGCTATGACGAAGCGGAGTCGATATATAACCAATTTGGCAACGATCATGACTAGCGCACAACTCGAAATACAACTCATAGCGGCCTTGGTCGCAGTCGCCTGCGCCCTACCGGGCACTTTCTTGGTACTTCGTAAAATGGCCATGATCAGCGATGCCATCAGTCACGCCATACTTCCAGGTATCGTATTGGGATTTTTTATAACGGAGGACCTCAACTCCCCATTACTGATTTTGTTCGCTGCACTTACAGGCGTTATCACTGTTGTTTTGGTGGAGTTTATACAAAAGACCGGCCTTGTAAAAGAGGATACTGCCATAGGTCTGGTGTTCCCGGCACTTTTCAGTATTGGGGTAATCATGATTGCCAAAAATGCCAGCGATGTACATTTGGATATAGATGCCGTGCTCTTGGGAGAACTCGCCTTTGCGCCCTTCGACCGCCTCGTGGTTGGCGGTTCGGATATCGGCCCCAAATCGCTTTGGGTCATCGGTTCGATTCTGCTGATTACCATAACCTTGCTCCTGCTATTTTTTAAAGAACTCAAGCTAAGCACCTTCGACAAAGGACTTGCCGCAACCTTAGGATTCTCGCCATTGATTATCCACTACGGCCTGATGACGGTTTCATCCATCACGATAGTCGGTGCCTTTGATGCTGTTGGCGCCGTGCTGGTTGTTGCCCTCATCATCGCCCCTTCCGCCACCGCCTACCTGCTCACCGATGACCTAAAAAGAATGCTGCTGTTAAGCTGTGTATTTGGAATTTTTGCCGCCATAGGTGGATATTGGTTGGCCAATATTTTGGATGCCTCCATCGCAGGATCTATGACTACGGTCTTGGGCATTGTCTTTCTTATCGTTTACCTCTTTGCTCCCAAACAAGGAATCTTTTCAGTTTTCTTCAAGGAGAAACAACAACGAAAAGAAGTGTCCTTGCTCATATTTCTGTTGCACTTACAAAACCATCAAGAAGTAGAAGAGCGCCATGTCAACCACTTACGGGAACATATCAACTGGCACAAAGTACAGGCCAAAACGGTGCTGGACCTCGCTAAAAAGAATAACCTCATTCAAATCTCTGAAAATATCGTGTCACTTACCGATAAGGGGCAGGAGTTTACGGATGAGGCGCTTCGTTATATCACAACGAATAAGGAGACCGCTATTGAAGAGTTAAAGGAGCGGTATTTTTTGTTTCGGGGGTAATAGACTTCAGCACAACACTCTCGTTGTGGTTATAAATTCTACTTTATAATAATTGGGAATGGAATCTATGTATGGATAAACCACAACATAGATATTTTTGCGGTCTTGGCCACCTTGTTCGGCCTGGTTACTTCTCTGGGTTTCCCCTCCGGCGGAGATTTAACAATATTTTAGTTCATTTTAGTTCGTAAACATACGAACTTATTGTAAATTTGTCCTTTAATCTAAAAAGAACACAATGAAAGATGTATATGAGGTTATATTGCTTACGGCTAAAATAGGACAGGTGAGAACGGTTGACCAAATGGGCAAAAGTCGCGGAACTATGGATATACCCAATGACACGACACTAAAAAAATCAATTGTATTGAGCTTAGTACTGGCTTTGCTCGCAATGGCCGCATTAAGTGCACAAGATTTACAAACGAGTGAAGTACCCG
>RCMY010002249.1_pt1 | contig 18209 bp, 13 predicted proteins | sample 2041341 | NCBI WGS metagenome assembly RCMY01 (sample SAMN09708234, study PRJNA481090) | Marine sediment metagenome, whole genome shotgun sequencing project. | reverse complement strand
TCCGATTTCAATACCTATTCCAAACAATTGCGGATTCCCTATACCAGTGCCGATCACATCTTGATCCCCAAAATTCTGGATATGTTCAAGACCCTCTATAACCGTAGGTTGTTGGTACGTCTGGTCGGCATCCGCTTTAGCCATTTGGTCAGCGGCAACTACCAGATCAACCTCTTCGACGACACCGAAGAAATCCTCAGCCTTTATAATGCTATGGACAACATTAGAAAGCGCTACGGCGACAAAAGCGTTTTGCGGGCTTCCGGTCTTGGCGCGAAGACCATCGGGCGGATGCAGAACCCGTTCAACGGGCAGCCGCCGGTGGTGCTGGCACATCGGAGGCAGTAGTGGGCAGACCGGTGCAACCTGCCTAGAGTTTGAATCTTGTCACTATGGCAAGGAGAACGCTTCTTTAAGGTCGCAAATTGCGACCTTAATGGCGCTACAAAATCTTCGTCATTTTCTAGACGCTTTTTTTGAGAACCGAACCACATTGAACCCTGCCCGCCGGCAGGCAGGCTTAAACCTGCCGAAGGCGGAATTAAACCTTAAACCAAAAAGTCTAGTCTTTATTTTTTCTGAACTTGTATTTAAACTGCCACACATATTACAGCATGCGCTACGGAACATTTTCCGAGGTCGAACTCTTGCAGTTGGCCAAGGAGAATCACGTCACTCGTTCGTTTGGCGCTCACCGATATCAACAACACCTCGGCGGGACTCAATTTTGTCCGAAAGTCGGCGGAATTCGATGTCACTCCCGTTCTGGGTATCGATTTTAGGAATGGGGTCGACCCTTGCTTTGTGGGTATTGCCCAAAATAATGAGGGGTATTTGGAGCTGAACGATTACCTCTCAGAACACATACATCAAGAAAAGGCGTTTTCAAAACGCGCGCCCGAATTTCAAAATGCTTATGTCGTCTATCCCTTTGAAAAAGTAGTACAGGAACAGCGGAAGTTATTTTCAGATACTGAGTTTATCGGAATATCCATCAACGATCTGAGGCGGCTACCGTTTTCCGGATTACTAAAATTCAAGGATAAACTGGTCGTACAGCAACCGGTCACCTTTCGCAGCAAACGCGACTTCAATGCGCATCGATTGCTACGCGCTATCGACAACAACACCTTGCTCAGTAAACTCTCCACCATGGAACAGGCTTCGGAAGATGAAAAAATGTTCCCCGTACAAAATTTGGCGGCGGCATTTTCGGAGTACACCTTTATATTGGAAAACACGGAACGATTACTGAATTCCTGCTCCATCCACTTCGATTTTTCGGAGGGCCGGAAACCACAGAACTTACAGACCTATACCGGAACGAAGTCGGAAGACGAAACACTGCTTGAACGCTTGTGCCAAGAGGGGTTGCCCTATCGCTATCCCGAAGGCGGCGATGCCGTTACCGAACGTTTGGAAAAGGAATTGAAACTCATCAAACATATGGGCTTCGTCTCCTATTTTCTTATCAATTGGGATATCATTTCCTATGCCCAAAAACAAAAATTCTTCTACGTCGGCCGGGGCAGCGGGGCCAATAGCATCGTGGCCTATCTGCTGCGTATCACCGACGTGGATCCCATGGAACTCGATCTCTATTTCGAACGCTTCATTAACCTCTACAGAGCCAACCCCCCGGATTTCGATATCGATTTTTCGCATCGGGACCGACCGACAATGACCCAATATATTTTCGATCGTTTCGAAAACGTAGCCCTTTTGGGCACCTACGTAACCTTCAAATGGCGAGGTATGGTACGGGAACTGGGCAAGGTGTTCGGCTTGCCCAAAGAGGAAATCGATGTCCTTTGCGACGGTAATTTTCAAGCTTCCCGGCTCGATAAGGTCGCTACTTTGGTCATCAAATATACCAGTCTGTTGCAGGGTATGCCAAACTACCTGAGCATCCATGCCGGGGGTATTCTGATTACCGAAAAACCGATCCATTGGTTCTCGGCGACGAACATGCCTCCTAAAGGTTTTCCCACTACACAATATGATATGGTGATTGCCGAAGATGTCGGGCTTTACAAATTCGATATCCTCGCGCAACGGGGCCTGTCCAAAATCAAGGAAACTTTGGATATTCTGGAACACAATCGTCCGGAGGAGTTCGCCAAATTTGACATCCACGATATCAAGGCCTTCAAAAGCGACCCGGTCATCAACAACTTGGTCAAGACCGCACAGTGTATGGGCTGTTTTTATGTGGAATCTCCCGCTATGCGAATGCTGCTCAAAAAACTGGAAGTGGACAATTATCTGGGTCTGGTCGCCGCCAGTTCCATCATCCGACCGGGCGTAGCCAAAAGCGGGATGATGCGGGAGTATATCCTCCGACACCGCAACAAAGGCAGGGCCGAGGAAAAGGCACATCCTGTTATGCTGGATATCATGCCCGAAACCTACGGCGTCATGGTCTATCAGGAAGATGTCATCAAGGTCGCCCATCATTTTGCGGACTTGGATCTGGGCGAAGCCGATGTGCTGCGCCGGGGCATGAGCGGCAAGTTCCGGTCGCGGGAAGAATTTCAGCGGGTAGAAGAAAAATTTATCGACAATTGCCGAAAAAAAGGCTATGACGACACCCTCATTTTCGAAATCTGGAACCAGGTCGCCAGCTTTGCCGGTTATGCCTTTGCCAAGGGGCATTCCGCTTCCTATGCCGTGGAGAGCTATCAGACCTTGTTCTTGCGCGCCTATTATCCCTTGGAATACATGGTCGCCGTACTCAATAACGGCGGCGGATTCTACCGTTCGGAATTCTATGTGCACGAGGCCCGGATGTTGGGAGCAACGATCCATCCGCCGTGTATCAACAGAAGTGTGGGCGGGAATCGCATCCATGGAAAAAACCTGTACCTCGGTTTTGGCTATCTGCGCGAACTCGAAGACCGCGTCTCGGAACGCATCCTAAAAGAACGGATCATCAACGGAATCTTTACTTCTTTGGAGGATTTTCTAGATCGGGTATCCATATCCATAGAACAAGTCAGCATCCTCATCCGTATCGATGCTTTTCGGTTTACACGGACGAATAAACACGAGCTCTTGTGGAAGGCCTATCTGTTTTTGGGAAAGACCCAGAAAATCGATCATCCCAAACTGTTCAGGCCCGACCATCAAGATTTTGAGATTCCAACGCTTCATACCACCGATCTTGAAATGGCCTTTACCCAGATCGAACTCTTGGGATTTGCCTTGTGCAGTCCCTTTGAGCTTTTGGTCGAACCCCCGAAGAACACGACCGGCAGCAAAGATCTAGAACGTTACCTAGGCCGGCATATTGATATCTACGGCTATATCGTCACGGTAAAGAACACCAAGACCCACAAGGGAAATCCTATGCAGTTCGCCACCCTGCTCGACCAACAGGGCCTGGTTTACGATACCGTACTGTTTCCGCCCGTAGCCGCCAAATATCGGTTTCGGGGAAAGGGTATCTATCGCTTTTACGGCAAAGTGGTCAGCGAATTTGGCTTTCTGAGCATCGAAGTCATCAAAATGCAAAAAGAAGATTATGTACAAGATCCGCGGTATGCCGAGATGAAAACGAGTACGAAGGTGTTCGAGGCAAAGAAATCGACTTCAACGGATGCTGGATCAAAAGTAAACTAACGCGCAATTACGCAAACAAAGATCAAATTTCTTAAATTTGGAATAGGTCAACTAATCTGCCTTTTGAACTTGAGTTTGAATCTGGCATATCGACTGCAGTTTATACTGAGCGCAACCGAAGTACTCGATGTGACCATTTTTGTATTTGAATTTTAAAATCCTTCTCGCCATGAACATCGCACTACTAGGCTCCGGCTTTATCGCCCGTTTTTACGCGGAATCGCTGCACGCCCAACGAAGAAAAGACCGAATCATCACGGTATATTCCAGAAATCCGAAAAATGCCAAGCGCCTTGCCGATGATTACGAGCTGCCCCACCATACTGATGCCATGGAAGAGGCAATACACCATGATGATGTAGATGTAGTACTGATTGCCCTGCCCAACCATCTGCACGAACCTGCTGTACGGGCGTGTGCCGAAGCCAAAAAACACGTTATCTGTACCAAGCCCCTGGGCCGTACCGCCGCGGAGGCCAAGCGCATGCTGGACATGGTCGAGGAAGCGGGAATTTTCGGCGGCTATCTTGAAGATCTTTGCTATACCCCGAAATTTCTTAAATCCATGGAAAGTATCCGGCAGGGCAGTATCGGCAAGGTACTTTGGGCGAAGTCGCGAGAGACGCATCCAGGACCGCATAGCGATTGGTTTTGGGATATGGAAAAATCGGGCGGTGGGGCAATCATCGATCTGGGCTGCCATTGCGTGGAAATCAGCCGGAACTTTATCGGCAAACAAGTAAAACCCTTGGAGGTCATGTGCTGGGCCGACACCCAGGTACATCCCATAGAAGCGGAAGACCACGCCATTGGTTTGGTCAAATATGCCAACGGGGCCATCGGACAGTTCGAGGTAAGCTGGGCCTTTCGCGGCGGTATGGACTTACGTGATGAGGTAATGGGTACCGAAGGCACCATCTGGATCAATAGTTTTTTACGTACCGGTTTCGAAATGTTCACCACCGGTAAAGGGGATGGTTATGTGGCGGAAAAGGCCGAAATCAACAAGGGTTGGCTGTTTCCAGTGGGGGACGAGGCGCACGAATTGGGCTATCCGCATATGTTTACGGATATGTTCGATGCCATTGAGCAAAACCGCGATCCGCTCGAAACTTTTTATGATGGCTATGTCGTAAACGCCATTTTGGATGCCGCCTACAAATCCGCCGAAACTAAAAAATGGGAGCCGGTAATCTTGGAAGATTGGCGGGGAGATACTGCGGATAGCTACGAAAAGGAATTTACCTCTTATGACGACGATTATTATCTGATCAAGGAAGAACTATTGCCGAACGGCGATATGAAGCTCATCCTAAAGCACAAAATAACAGGAGAAGTCGTTCAAAAAAGGAAACATTAAAATTTCAAGCACCAAGCACCAAGCACCAAGCTCCAAGCACCAAATTCCAAATTCCAAGACCAAGCACGAGATACCAAGTGTCTCCTGAAATTTCAGAATCAAAATAGATTAAAGTCAATTCGTGACCCCGAGAATATGGGGAGTTTGATCACCATCATAAATAGAACAAGATACGCCCCGAAAAATTTACCCAATGGGGATTAAAAGCGCTAAAGCAACACTAAGATTTCATCTTTTCAATGGTCTCGTCCGTATCGGGACTTACCCATTTGGAATTCGGATCAGCATCAAATCCACCGACCGGTGAATTTTTTATGGCGTCTGCGCCTACTTTTTTCAAGGGTGTATAGCTGGCATGTTGGCCTTCTTTGTAGGGATCGTTGCGGGCGGCATTGTAGCAGCAGATCAACGACCATCGCGAATGCTCCGAACGGTTCTGGTCCGAACGGTGAAGAATGTTGCAATCGAAAAACATGGCATCGCCGGGATCCATCTCGCAGTAAACCAGTGGAAATTTCTTTTTGGCCTCTTCGACCCGTTCCATATCGGCGCCCGCTTGATCGCCTTTTAGCGCATGGTCTACCCGTCCCATCTTGTGGGAGCCTTTGAGCACCTGCAAACATCCATTTTCTTGGGTGGCCTTATCCACGGCAATAGTCACGCTGGTCAACAAAGGCTGCAGTAATCCGAAATTGTACCAATAGCCATAATCCTGGTGCCAGGTCCATGCCCCGCCCACCTTGGCATCCTTTAAGATCATTTTGGAATGATAGTGGTATACCTCACCTTCCAGCAAAGTTTCGGCCACGTTGACGATTCGTTCGCTTCGGGCGAAGGCCCCATAAATATTGTTTCCCGGATGGTTCCAAATTGACAGGCGTACCGTTCCGCCTTCACCGTCGTCCCGTCCGTAAGAACGCTTATCAAGCTCCCGATCGGCCAATGCCTCTTTTTTTAAAAGGCCGATTTCCTCAGTATCAAAAAGATTTTTCAGGAGGAGGTAGCCGTCCTTTTTATAGGTCTCGATCTGTTTTTCGGTAATCATAGCATTTTTTTAAGAGGTATAAATCATTTCCCATCTTTATTAATATCCTTGATTCTGTACTAAGAATCCGTCAATTCCCGAAGCTGCATCAACGGCACTTTGTGGAATGGGGAATAATCGTTTATTAGGGTCTGAATCATTCTTCTCGGTCCAAGAATCTTCGTAAGTGCCAAAGCGAATTTGGTCCCCTCTTCTAAAGCCTTCCCAATACAATTCAAAACCACGTTCTCTAAGTAAGATGTCCAGATCCATAGCCGATAGTGCTGGGGGCGTCTGATCAGGCCTAGCAGTCCTGCCAGCACGTAAAAAGTTCACATCGGTCAATGCGCCACCGGAATCCCCATTTCTTAATTTGGCCTCGGCCCGCATCAAATAAATTTCGCCAAGTCGCATTAAAACAAGATCAACACTGCTAAAATGATTTCCATTGTTAGACGTACGGCTAAATTCGTACTTCGCGCAACGATATCCTGTATTATGGTAGGAACCTTCCGTGGTAAAATCGATTTCCAAGGTGTGGTCTATGTAACCAACATCGCGAGCGGGGCTATTTCCTGTCCTTAGCTGCAATGGGTAAATACGTACGCCGCCGTCACAGGTAAAGAACTTTCCATCTTCTCCCTTTCTGGGCCCCCATGTAACACCCCGAAGTACGCCTCTGTCCATATCAAATTCTTCAGGAACTACACAATAAAAATGATCCTCGTCATTTAAAGGAGATAGTCCCGTTAGATCTTTTAATTCCTCAGGAACCATTGCATTTTCCTGGAAGAACCTTGCATCGGCCTCGGCCGGATCAACAGCACCATAAGCATCTACCCAATATTGATAAAAGTCCGGTGTAAAAGCCGGCCCATCCGTACCATCGGCACTGGGGTATTCCGGTCTTGGAAACATATCGCCGGATACAGACCAATAGGCCCATCTACTGTGTTCTTCTTTCAGTTGACCTCTTTGGTCCAAGGCAAAAATTAATTCTGCATTGCTGTTATTGTCATCATTAAAAAGTTCAAAATATTCGGGGGATATTGTAAAATTTCCGGTATTTATAATATTATCGGTATACCTAATTACTGCGTCCATATCTTCTTGAGTAAAGTTTGGTGTGCCATATGGATCGCGATACACAGCTGCATTAAGGTGTAACCTTGCCAGAAAGCCCCAGACCGCTGATTGCGTTATTCTACCCGGACTTCTATCTGTATTGATAATATCTACCACAGAAAGAAATTCGCTTTGGATATAATCAATGGCCTCCTGACCACGTAAAACTTCGGATAGCTCAATAGCAAGGTCTTTTTTCAGTACCAAGCCCCAGCTATCTAACAGCAACATATTTAAATAGGCCCGCATCGCTATCATTTCTGACAAAGCCGAAGCGGCCGCAGAATCACCTTCTTCAGCCAAAGGCCTTAGCACCTCTATGGCCGATAAGGTTCTTGAAATACCAGTGGTAAGCTCGTTCCACCCATCACCGATCAAATCGTTGGTTGGCGTAAAGCTATGCTGGTGGGTGGCTATAAATTTACCCCCATCAAACCAATCTTCCCCTCCTCGGTAGGGCAGTATCGCCTCATCTGAGGGAAGTAACTGTAACCCATAATAATTGGTATGTCTCCATACCTGAGAAAGGTAGCCATAAGCTGGAGCAATGGAACCACTGATGACTTCCGCTTGTCCTCCAAATTCCGCTTCGTCCAATCGTTCTTCTTGTAGGTCGGTACAGCTCCACTGTAGCAAAGACCCCAAAGCGATTATTATTAGTATTCTATTTTTCATGTGATTTTTTTATTAAAATGATACGTTTAGTCCAATTAACAAGGTTCTAGGTGACGGATATGTAAACCGGTCTATTCCGAATGTTTGGATTCCATCCGTCTCTTCACCTGTATTAACTTCGGGATCAAAGCCCGAGTAATCGCTTATTACAAATAGGTTTTGTCCTGTTAAGGTCAGCCTCATTTCTCTGATCCAATCGGCGAGACCAATTTTTGAGGCGTTAAGCGTATAACCCACAGTGGCATTATTAAGTCTTAGGAAACTACCATCTTCTAAATATCTGGTAGAAACCTCATTGGAATTCGTATCAACCTCATTTGGGAACTGGACTGCGAAATTAGTCGTATTAAGGTTTCTTGCCAATTGCCCTCTAGAGAACAGGCTCATTGCCGTATGGTTGAAAATTTTATTGCCAGATACGCCGTTAAAGTTAATCCCTAAATCAAAATCCTTATAATTGAACTTTAGATAAAAGGCATATAGAATATCGGGTAATGCACTACCGGCAACGATCCTGTCATTATCTAAAGATTCGCCATCCGGCACCACATCGGTAAACAAGTTTAGACCATCGTCGCCTATGCCAATGAATTCTTTCATAAAGAAGGACCCAATGGGCTCATTATTTATGTAGCCGTTTATGGTGGCTCCCGTTTGGCCGGAACCTTTTGCAGCACCTGTGGTTATAACAGCAAATGGGGAATTTTCTACCTTATTGTCGGTATAGGTGAAGTTACCTCCGATATTAAATGAAAAGTCCTCTGTGAAACTACCTCTATAATCCAACGCAATTTCAAAGCCCTTGTTCTTTATCTCCATACCTCCGAGGTTGGTCCATATCTTTTCGGTGGGTTGTATGGGGTCGGTCCTATTGGAAAAATTGACTACATCACTGGTCACCTTATTAAAGTAATCCAAGGTACCGGAAAGTTTGTTTTGGAACATCCCAAAATCCAGACCGATATTGGTTTGTGTGGCAACTTCCCATTTAAGATCTGGGAAAGCCGTTCTTACCGGCACGGTCCCGAAGGGATAGTCAGCTAGAGAGGATTCATTTCCGCTTAAGGGATAGGTGTCGTTATCTAATTTGGAATCTTTATAACTGGCTAAACTAACCTTACTGGGGATACCATCTTGGTTACCCGTTTGACCCCAACTGGCCCGTAATTTTAACACATTGAACACCGGATTATCCGCCATGAAGTTTTCATTATCGATATTCCAGCCAAGGGCTACAGAGGGGAAGTATCCGTACTTATTGTTGTCGCCAAATCTCGAGGAGCCATCCGCTCTCATGGTTGCCGTTATCAAATATCTATCGGCATACCCATAATTTACCCTTCCGAAGAACGATTGCAGCTCATTTATATAGGCCTCCGATATTAATGTGGTAGGAAATAAATCTGAGCTGATCTGGTCCTGAAATTTGGGTTCGATTCCGTTATCGGCGAAACTTTCCAGCTCAAATCGTTTTCGTTCAAAGGTAGTTTCTTGGTAAGAATGCCCGCCCAGTAAGATTATATTATGATCTCCTTTTTCAAAGGTGTACGTTAGGGTGTTTTCAATTAACGTATTGCTGTTAATGGTAGACGCTGCATTCAAAAAACCAAATTCAAAATTTTCGATCAGATTAAAAGGGGTTCGTTGATCATCTCGGGTTGTGGATATGTAATCGATACCCAAGTTCAATTTATAAGTCAGCCCCTTCACAATTTCATAAGAAGGAAGAATATTTGCTAAAATACGATTGCTTACCGCCTCATCTGAATATATTCTATTTCTTACCAGAGGATTTAAACGCTCATCAAAAAAGCTTGGCTCACCGTTTGTCAATGGCGGGAATGTTGGATTTAACGATAGCATGTCAACAACCGTATCATCCGTATCAGGTCTTTCGTTTACCGTTCTTGATGCGGTTAAATTCAAATCTACATTAAAACGACCTTGAAGTGCTTTTTGGGTAAGATTTACACGGCCAGAATAGCGCTTTAAAGAACTGTTTTGAAAAGTACCCTGTTGATCATCCAAACCAGTAGAAACAAAATAAGAGAATTTGTCAGCAGCGCCACCGCTCATTGAAAAGTTGACGTTTTTGGAAACCCCCGTTTTAGTAAGTTCATCTTGCCAATCAGTATTTGCACCACGATCTAACAAGGTACCGCCAACAGCAGCTACCTGCTCCCTAAATTCACTTGCTGTAAATACATCCATCGGATTTGCAATAGTGGAGAAGGCTGTAGAAACGTTTAGGTTCATTTCTGTCTTTCCCGCTTTTCCTTTTTTGGTGGTTATTACAATAACACCGTTGGCGGCACGTGCCCCATAAATGGCCGTTGCCGAGGCATCTTTTAACACATCCATAGAAGCAATATCCTGGGGGTTAATAAAATTAAGCGGATTAGATGCTAAACCTGTATTTGCATTGTCTATTACAAAACCATCTACCACAAAGAGCGGTGTTGTTCCTGACCGTAAACTACCCACACCTCTAATTATGATGTTTTGGGAAGCACCAGGTTCTCCACTTACATTGGATACATTCACACCTGCTAGTTTACCTTGTAACAGCTGGCCCGGATTGGCTACGACTCCTTGGTTAAAGTTCTCACTCTTAATAGAGGCGATTGATCCCGTTACATCAGATTTTTTTTGAACACCGTATCCCACCACAACAACATCTTCCAATTGCGTGGCATCTTCGGCGAGCTGTATGGTTACATTGCTTTGCCCGCTTAGCGGCATTTCCATTGTTGTATACCCTAGATAAGAGACTTCTAAAATAGCGTTAGCATCGTCAACTTCTATGATGAAATTACCATCAAAGTCTGTCGTTGTGCCATTCGTTGTACCTTTTTCGAGAACCGTTGCCCCTGGCAAGGGTGCGTTCTGCGCGTCAGTCACCGTACCAGCGACCCTGGTCTGTGCCCAAGCCATGGAAGCGAAGCATAACAAACAGATATATAATAAAAGCGTTCGATTATTCATACAGTTTAGTTTAAATGTTGGTTATTGGGGGGGATAATTGATTGAATGTCTCTTCTCCTGAGTCGAAAGTAGGAATTAATTCTCTATTACGAAAACCTTGTAGTTCAGATAATTGCTTAGCATACCTGAATATTATTCCCATATCAGTAACAATAACCAAGGTGGTCGGATTTTCATCGGCAAATCTAACGGCCGTTCCCACCGCTCTGTCAAATGCGATTCCTTCTCGTACGATGCTCCCTAGATTATTGGCATTTACTTTTGTGAAATTCGCATTTAGGCTTGTATTTCCGAATCGGCTTTTGAAATTGAAACTTGACGGGAATGTCAAATGAAGAAGCTATATACCAAAAAGAGTCCGATCAATGAAGACCGGACTCTTTTATCGAGAACACTATATGAAAATGAAAAAATTAACTCCGTTTTAATTACATTACAAACATAGCGCAGGTTTGACGTGTTGCAAATTCTTTGTTGTGAAGTGCGTGAAAGTTGTGGTGAAGGAGTGTAATTTTGTTATTTGCTGGATGCTGGATGCTGGATGCTGGATGCTGGATGCTGGATGCTGGATGATGTCCTCAGGTGAAAAGTAGCCTAGCGTCATGAATTACCTCGCGGCTTCCGATAAATATTTTCGAATAGCTTTACTTGAACGCCTGATGTCCCGTAATATCCGCTCCGGTAATCAACAAATGAATGTCGTGCGTACCTTCATAGGTAATCACACTTTCGAGGTTCATCATATGGCGCATGATGCTGTATTCTCCCGTAATGCCCATACCGCCCAAGATTTGTCGGGCTTCACGGGCGATATTGATGGCCATGTCGACGTTATTGCGCTTGGCCATGGAGATTTGGGCCGTAGTCGCCTTGCCTTCGTTCTTTAACTGCCCCAATCGGAAGGCCAACAATTGTGCCTTGGTGATTTCGGTAATCATTTCGGCCAGTTTCTTTTGTTGCAACTGAAAAGCTGCGATGGGCTTGCCGAACTGTACGCGCTCTTTGGCATAACGGAGAGCCGTATCATAGCAGTCCATGGCGGCACCGATAGCGCCCCAAGAGATGCCGTAGCGGGCGGAATCCAGACAGCCTAAGGGGGCTCCGAGTCCACTTTTGTTAGGTAGTAGATTTTCTTTGGGGACCTTTACGTTATCAAAAATCAATTCTCCGGTAGCGGATGCCCGTAACGACCATTTGTTATGCGTTTCGGGAGTGGAAAAACCTTCCATGCCACGCTCCACGATCAAGCCGTGAATACGGCCTTCCTCGTTTTTCGCCCAGACTACGGCGATATCGGCGAAGGGGGAGTTGGAAATCCACAATTTGGCGCCGTTTAAGAGATAGTGGTCGCCTGCGTCCTTAAATTTTGTTTCCATACCACTGGGATTGGAACCGTGGTTGGGCTCGGTCAATCCGAAGCAGCCCATCAGTTCACCGGTCGCCAGTTTCGGCAGGTATTTTTTACGTTGTTCTTCGTTGCCGTAGGTGTAGATAGGATACATCACCAAAGACGATTGCACTGAAGCGGTGGATCGTACCCCACTGTCTCCACGCTCTATTTCTTGCATGATAAGGCCATAGCTGATCTGATCCAGGCCCGCTCCCCCGTAATCCTCGGGAATGTAGGGGCCGAACGCTCCGATTTCCGCCAGACCGCTTAAAATCTGCTTTGGGAATTCCGCTTTCTGCGCATATTCTTCAATGATAGGTGAGACATCGCGCTTCACCCATTGGCGGGCGGCATCGCGAACCAGTTTGTGTTCTTCGGATAAAAGATCATCTAAATTATAGTAGTCGGGGGCTTCGAACAGATCGGGTCGCATAGGCGTGATTTTGCATCAAAGATAACAAGGAATTATAACATTGCTATTGAAAGATGTTACATTTTCAAGTAAAAATCCTGGGTCAGCTTTTGGTATTCCGGAGTGTATTTATGGCGTTCGATTTCAATAGTAAGATTATCTGTGTCGACCAGGGTTTCGGTGCAACCGAATTGAAGCAAACTTCTTTTGATTTTGGCCTTAGGATTTCCCCTAACATGAGTTATTTTTTGAGGATACAACCCGTAGTTGGAAGCTAGTATTAAAAAATTTCCCTCCTCATTAAAAGGGATAATGGTAGCAAAAACGCCATCCTCGGAAAGCAGTAAGGAAACGCCATTTACAAGTTCTTCAAAAGGAAGTGCCGCACTTTGTCTCGCGGTATCGCGGGAGATGTTCCCGCTCGAAACATCTTCCGAATAGAAAGGGGGATTGCAAACTATTAGATCATAGGTCTCTTCCCATTCTACCACAAACTCATCCAAATCGGCATGATAGCAGAATAGCCGATCACCCCATGCCGAGGCCTCAAAATTCTCGACACATTGTTCGAAGGCGGCTTCATCGATTTCCAGGGCATCGATGGTTTCCGCATTACTTCTTTGTGCCAACATGAGGGCAATGAGTCCCGTTCCGGCACCGATATCCAAAATTGAATCGGGATTTTTGTCCAAAGATGCCCATGCGCCAAGTAAGACCCCATCGGTGCCCACTTTCATGGCGCAGCGGTCTTGATGGATGGTGAACTGTTTGAATTGGAAAGGTTTGTCCATAATCAAAAATCTTGGCGTTGGCCGAGGATACGAAGAATTAACACCTTATCGCCTTCGATAAGATAATGGATGGAATAATTGAACTGTTCGAAACATAAAATCCGTATGTCCCGATATTTTATTTGAAACGCTTCGGGATTGGTTTTCAAAAATTCAATTTGTCTGAAAAAATCGTCTAAGAAAGATTCATGAAGATTCTTGGCACGGAAAAAAAACTCCGCGACCTCAAGTTCGATCTGGGCTTCCCTGGAAATCTGGACATCATAGTCCATATTTGGACTTGATTTTGTCGATGGGGCTGAATTCTAAGCGCCCTTCATCCAACTTTTTCAGCATATCGTCCATCATGGTTTTGTATTCTTGCGATGGGGATTCCAGTTTTCGGGCGGTCTCTTCGATGGTAAACTCCATAAGACTTTTTAGGGAACGCTTTTGCTTTTTGGCCTCTTCATCAAGAATTTTCAAAACGGCCGTATCAACATCGATTAATTTCCTGACCTTTTCCATAGTATATAATTTATATATACAAATATAGGATTTTTTTAGATTGAGGTAAGCTGGAATTAAGATATAAACGATTTTTAATTTTTAACATAAAAAACCAAACCTTTTTTGAAAACCCTCGTAAATACCCTTTACGCTTTATTTGACCTGACCCGATTCTCGGGTTTCACTGCCCTCCATATCCTTTAATGAATCCCCCAATCGCGCTCTCATGTCATCGGCGAGCTCCTTGATTTTTTCCACAACTTCCGGATGTTCGTCCGCCACGTTTTTGGTCTCGCTTTCGTCGTTTTCAAGGTCATAGAGTTCGATTTCGGCCAAATCGACCATTCGATACTCCCCGGGCAGGCCATCTTTGCCGGGTTCTTGTCCGTCCATAGTGCGATAGGTATGTGGAAAATAGAGCTTCCATTGGCCGTAACGAACCCCGTGCAGCTCGTTGACGCGGTAATAGTAAAAGTAGGCCTCTTGCGGACTTTCCTCGGATTCCCCCGTCAACACCTTCCAAACGTTCATACCGTCTATAATTTTTTCGGGAAGCTCTGAATCCGTGATTTCTGCTATCGTAGGAAGGATGTCGATAGCCATTACGGGAACGTCGATGACCTTTCCTGCGGGCAGCTTCCCGGGCCAGCGGGCGATAAAAGGTTCGCGTTGCCCGCCTTCCCAAGCCGTGCCTTTCCCTTCCCTATAGGGCAGGGCGCTTCCGGCATGGTTTCCATAGGCTAGCCACGGGCCGTTGTCGGAAGTGAAAATGACCAGGGTGTTATCGGCTAGGCCATCCTCCTTTAAAGCTTTCAGAATTTCTCCGACTGACCAATCGATTTCCATAATGACATCCCCATAAAGTCCCCGGTTCGATTTTCCCTTGAACTTATCCGAAACAAATAAAGGCACATGCGGTTGCGGATGTGGCACGTAGAGAAAAAAGGGGTTTTCTTTATTTCTATGGATGAAATCCACACTGTGTTCCGTAATCTGGGTGGTCAATTGCGTCTGGTCCGTCAAGGTATCGATTACGGTCTCATTCTCGTAGAGTGGCAACGGTCCGAAATTAAAGACCGGTCCTTGCTGCGGATGCAATGGCCACATATCGTTGGAGTAGGGGATGCCGAAATACTCGTCAAATCCGTTTTTGGTAGGAAGGAAATCAGGATGATCGCCCAAGTGCCATTTGCCGTAGATGGCCGTGTTATATCCATTGGCCTTAAGCATTTCTGCCAAGGTAGTTTCCGAAGGATGCAAACCTTTCTTACTATCGGGCATCATAGCGTTGTGGATGCCGATACGGTTCGGATAACAACCCGTCAAAATACCGGCACGGGAAGCGGAACAGACTGCTTGTGCCGAATAAAAACTGGTTAATTTCACACCATCGGCCGCCATTTGGTCCAAGTTCGGGGTCTCAATATCGTCCGCTCCGAATACGCCGACATCGCGATAGCCTTGGTCGTCGGTAAAAATTAGGACGATGTTCGGTGGCCGTTCTATCCCGGTCTCGGTGTTTTTTTCTTTTGTTTCGGATTTACAGGAAAAAAAGAGGATGGGCAGAAGCAAAAGAAGGATGTATCTTGACATGGCTTTTAAGGTTTTAATGTTAATGGATAAATGGTCTAAAGTATTGGCGTAGCAGATAAGATATCCTGCTAAATCCAAAAATAAGGAAAGAAGAAACCAACGACCACCGATAAAACCAAAATTATTTCACGTGAATCCGTAAAAATCCCTAAATTGATACACACAATGAATCTAAGAACTAAAAGCGCTACCTATGAAAGATAAAAAAATCACAAGACGAAAATTTGTTGGCACCTCGGCAGCCTTGATGGCCGGGACTACGTTAATGGGATCTTCCGTTTTTGGTGCGCCGGCCATTCTAAAATCATGGCAAAAACCGAATTCGCTTATCAACGGGGTGCAAATTGGGGTAATCACCTATTCGTTTCGCAGCATGCCCGATCAAAGTGCAGAGGCTACCTTGAAATATGTGCTGGATAGCGGTATCAACGCCATCGAACTTATCGGAGATCCGGCCGAGACCTTTGCGGGCAGAATAGAGAATCCCGTTGACATGATGGACTTTTATAAGTTGTATTTGAAAAAAAGGGATGAAGAACTAACCGATGACGAAGAAAAGGAATTCGCCGATATGCAAGCGCAAAAAGCGGATTACGGCAAGCAAGTTTCCGAATGGCGCAAAAATGTCGATATGGACAAATTCGTGCAATTCCGGAAAATGTACAATGATGCCGGGGTCAGTATCTACGCCTTTAAACCTAGGGACACTTTCGGAAAAGACAATACCGATGCCGACATAGACTGGGGTATGCGTACGGGAAAGATTTTAGGGGCCAGCCATGTAACCGTAGAGCATCCGGAGGACGATGCCCTTACCAAAAGGTTAGGAGCGATGGCTAAAAAACATGGCATATACATGGCGTATCACGGACATGAACAACAGACCCCCACCTGGTGGGATACCGCTTTAGCGCAATCCGAATACAACATGATGAACCTGGATCTCGGGCATTACGTTGCGGCCGGAAATTCCGATCCCTTGGCGATTATCAAAGAAAAGCACGATCGTTTTAAAAGTATGCACCTTAAAGACCGGCAAACTCCCGCGAACAATAGAGGTAACTTACCTTGGGGGACGGGAGATACACCCATAACTGAAGCCCTGCAGATGATTCGGGACAATAGTTATAAATTTCCCGTAACGGTGGAGTTGGAGTACGACATACCCGAAGGTTCGGATGCGGTAAAGGAAGTAAGAAAATGTTTGGAATACTGTAAAAAGGCCTTGGCGTAAGGTTATTTTCGGGATCTTTATCCCATATAAAGTTCCACCAACCCATCAGGTGTAGAGACCTTCACTATTTTTTTCTCCCGATCTAAACCGATAAAGATTTCATCGGTAATGGGGATCAGCAATTGTTTGCCATCTTTTTCGACCTCAAAAATAGCCTGTGAAGTGGTGTCGTTGACGCCGGTTATGGTTCCGATATTTCCGTGTATGGCATCTTCTACGGTAAATCCGGTAATTTCGTGGAAGTAAAACTTGTCGCCTTCCAATTTGGGCAACATGGTCAGGGGAAGAAAGAGTTGGTGGTTCATGATGCGATCCGCGGCGGCCTCGTCTTTAACCTCCTCGAAATCGATACGAAGTAGTAGCGATTTGTGCAACCGACAGCGGTCAATAAAAAATGGAACCAGGTTACCGCCTTTCATAGCGATAAGCACTGATTCCATATTTTCGTAGATTTCGGGCTCATCGGTTTCGATTTTTACGAGTACCTCGCCCTTATAACTGTATTTTGAAACGATTTTACCGAGGTAGAAGCAATCTTCCTTGCGCATCGTTTTCTAATTTATTTCTTGTCGTCAGCTTTCTTGTCCTCCGCTTTTTTATCATCCGCAGGCTGAGGTTTGTCGGCATCTTTTTTAGAGAAATCGGCATCGGTGACAACTTCTTGAACGCTAGGCGCCTCTTTTTTGGAATCGTCTTTTGCGATTTCCTCTTTTTCAACAACAGGAGCGGCAAAGTTATCTTCTGCATTAGCCTTGTCAGGTTGCGCAGCTTTCGGGGTTTCAACAACCTCTTCGGTTTCTTTGGCGTCCTCCTTTATTTCTTCGGGTTTTTCGGCCTTTTCAGTTTCTTTGGCGTCCTCTTTTTTAGCCTCGGACTTTTCCGCAGGTTTTTCTTCTTTCGCCTCGGGCTCCGGTGCTTTTTCCTCGCTTTGTTGGACTTCTGCTTTAGGTTCAGGGGCAGACTCGGTTACAGCTGCGACTTCCTCGGAAGCATCTTCGCCTTCAGGAGTTTCCGGAAGCTCAGCTTCGGTTGCAGCGGCAATACGTTTTTCGTTAATCTCTTTTTCCGCCTTAAGAGCTTCGGCTTTAGCTTTTTCCTTTTCCTTGTCCAATCCGCTAACCTTATCGGAAATTTTGGACTCTTTTTCTTCCAGCCAAGCATTGAATTTCTCTTCTACTTGCTCTTCGGTAAGTGCGCCTTTACGAAGACCACCCAAAAGGTGATGTTTCATCATAACACCTCTATACGAGAGAATATTACGTGCAGTATCGCTAGGCTGTGCGCCATTCTGCAACCATTGTACCGCATTATCAAAATTTAAATCGATTGTAGCCGGGTTGGTATTGGGGTTATAAGTGCCCAATTTTTCCAAATATTTACCATCTCTTTTGGCACGGCTATCGGCCGCAACGATCCAGTAAAATGGTTTTCCTTTTTTACCGTGTCTCTGAAGTCTAATCTTTACTGGCATATCACATTAATTTTGCAGGGTGCCCGACCCTAGTTATTA
>RCMY010002095.1_pt1 | contig 18209 bp, 20 predicted proteins | sample 2041341 | NCBI WGS metagenome assembly RCMY01 (sample SAMN09708234, study PRJNA481090) | Marine sediment metagenome, whole genome shotgun sequencing project. | reverse complement strand
GTGGTAGGGAAATTATGGGTTTCTGCTTTTATAGAAATAACAGAGTCAAATTCCTTCTCCTGATAAAAATCGGGCTTGTCTGCAGTTTTAGGCGCAAATTGAACAACAGTAGGTCCTTTAACGAAAGCTACGTTGTCTTTATACGCCGAAACTATATTGTTAGGGAATTCTTGTGATGTTTTTTTAATGAGCTTAAAAAGTGAAGTCGGCATCTCTTGTCCGTCTATAACAAAAGTACCGTTGAATATTTTATGTCGACAGTGTTCAGAGTTTACTTGACTGAACCCGAATACCTCAGAGTCAGTTAATTTTCTACCTAATTTTTTACTGAGATTTTCTAAATAACCAACCTCTTCATTATTTAAGGCTAAACCTTCTTGTTTATTAAATGCAGCTATATCTTCAATATTCAAAATTGGTTTTGGTTCAACCTGTATATTGAATATTTCTTGATTCAGCGAATTGTATTTTTGCGAAATCATTGGGTCAAAACCAACGTGATTTTCTTCGACAGTATTAAATTCTTCAATCCTAATTATTCCAGAAACACCCATGTTTTGAGTAATCTCAGTAGCATTCGTACTCCATGGAGTAATCATGGCAGCTCTAGGGCCAACAAAAAAGGCGTCAAGAGACGCCGCATTTATTTTAGGTTGGTTGCCGAACAACCATATAAGTTTACTTGTATCTTCTGATGAAAGTTCCTTAGCGGTCTGTACCGCAAAAACCTTTGTGCTAGGTTCCCCAAAAAAGTGAATCATTTAATGTATCTGGTATTGATTTTTAAAGTACAAAATTAAGGTTTTACCCGCTATTATTAACGATAAATCAAAACACTTTTAAACAAGAATTGTTAATGAAATTAAAGTTTCACGAAAGAAAATTAATAGTAATTCTTAAATAGTATGATAATCAGATTATTTAATTAAATAATATTAAAGTATGTATTTAATACTTAGTTTGATATGATAATTTTAATAAATTTGAACTTATCTAATATTTTAATAAAAAGTAAAACCAATACTATGGCGCAACAAAAATCACAAACGAACGCATTATCGTATTGCATGGATATGATAGGAGGGAAATGGAAACCCATTATACTCTTTCATATTTCAAAAGGGATAAATCGATTCAATAAATTGTTTAATGAGATTAAAGCTATAAATAGGCAAATGTTGAGCAAGCAATTAAAAGAACTTGAGAAATCGGGAATTTTAGAACGTACGCTATTTCCTGAAATTCCACCACGAGTAGAATATACGCTAACACCTCTAGGAAAATCACTAATGACCGTTGTACAGGCCATGAATCGTTGGGGGCAAAAGCAACAAGAAGAGGTAAAGGTTACAAAAAAGAAGGATACGCAGCAAGTGACATTGTTTGAGTAGCCTTATGTTTATTTTCTAAGCCTCGTACTTTTTCAAAAAGGTGAAAATATGACTAAAAAAGTCTCATAAATTTAAATTGTATCGCTCAGGTTTTGAATTACGTAAAAATTAAAGAAGGTCTCTTTTTAGAGACTTAATTTATGTATCTTTTACTAACTAATTCAAAACCAACATGAAACAAAAAACTACACTATTTACTATTGCATGCTTTCTACTCACGCTAAACGGCATCTATTCGCAAAAGAAAAAATCAAACAAACAAATTGAAAACCTAAAATCTGAGGTTGCCGCAATTGTTGAAGACAATAAGAAGCAGTCTCAAGTGATGGTTGATAAGATTTTCAGTTTCTCTGAACTTGGGTTTCAAGAAATTGAATCATCTATATACCTGACTGGTATTCTGAAAGAAAATGGATTCGTAATTGAAAATTCCATTTCCGGAATTCCAACGGCTTGGTTTGCTACTTGGAGCAATGGCGAGGGACCAATTATTGCTTTAGGGAGTGATGTTGACTGTATACCTAAAGCATCTCAGTATCCTGGTGTTGCTTACCACAAACCTATTGTAGACGGTGCTCCTGGGCATGGCGAAGGTCATAATTCTGGTATACCAATGAATATTTCTTCTGCATTGGCTGTAAAACAAATTATGGAACGCGAGAATATTGGTGGTACGCTTGTAATTTGGCCAGGTATTGCAGAAGAGTTGGTCGCGGCAAAAGCATGGTATGTTAGAGATGGACTTTTCGATGATATCGATATGTGCATTTTTACACATGTCGGTAATAATCTGGGAGTTTCTTATGGACCAACAAGAGGTACGGGATTAATATCGGTTGAATATGCTTTCGAAGGAGAAGCGGCACACTCGGCAGGTTCCCCTTGGCGTGGTAAGAGTGCTTTAGATGCCGCTGAACTAATGAATATTGGATGGAATTATAAAAGAGAACATCTGCATCCTCTAAAACGTTCCCATTCCATTTTTACCGATGCTGGGGATCAACCAAATGTAGTGCCTTCAAAAGCGGCTATTTGGTTTTATTTCAGGGATATTAAATATGAGGGAATCATGGAAATGTATGCCTTGGCAAATGATATGGCTAAAGGAGCTGCATTAATGACAGGTACTACAATGACCTCTAAAGTATTGGGTACTGCGTGGCCACGTCATTATAATAAAGTGATAGCGGAAACCATGTATTCGAATATTAAGGAGGTTGGATTACCAAAATGGTCAGAGGCAGACCAGACATTGGCTAAAGCTGTACAGACAGAAGTGAATTCTGAAAAAATAGAAGGTTTACCGATAAAATTAGATACAATAGGAATGCCAGTGATAGACCCAATTAGTGGTGGTTCTGATGATATTGGCGATATATCTTGGAAAGTCCCGACTGTTACATTAAGGTACCCTTCGAATATACCAGGACTACAAGGGCATCACTGGAGTAATGCGATAGCTATGGCGACCCCAATTGCACATAAAGGTGTCGTAGCAGGTGCAAAGGTAGAAGCGATGACGATTTTAGATTTTTTATTGAAGCCAGATTTATTAAAAGATGCTTGGGGTTATTTTAATAATGAACAACAAAAAGAAACAAAATATCAACCTATGATTTCTGAAAGCGATATGCCTCCAATTTATTTGAATAAGGGTAAACAAGACCAGTTTAGGCCAGCTTTAGAGAAATTCTATTATGACGAAACTAAATATGATACATATTTAGAGCAATTGGGTGTAGAATATCCGACATTGAAAGAAAAGTAAATAGAAATCTTAATTAAAAAAGCCTTGCAGATTTAACTGTAAGGCTTTTTTAATTATAAAACTATAATCGATAAGGCTGATAGGATTTTTATGTACTATTAAATACTTTTTTCTAACAATGCCATAAAAAAACCGTCATAACCGCTTTTTGAGGCGTATATCTTTTTGTCTTTCACTAATTTGAAATCCTTTCCTTCTTCAGAACTTAAGAATGATTTTACTTGATCACCGTTTTCTTGAGGTAAGATAGAACAGGTAGCATATACCATTTTTCCACCAGGTTTAACTATTTTACTGTAATTCCTAAGAATTTCCTGTTGCGTTTTTACAATTTTATCAAGAAATTCCGGTTGCATTTTCCATTTAGAATCCGGATTCCTTCTTAAGACACCTAACCCTGTACAGGGAGCATCGATTAAAACCCTGTCGGCACTTCCATATAACTTTTTATAAACCTTAGAAGAATCAATTTCACGTACTTCAATATTATGAGCTCCATTACGTCTGGCGCGTCTTTTTAATTCCTTCAATTTACTTCCGTAAATATCCATAGAAATCAATTGCCCTTTATTTTCCATTAAGGCAGCCAAGTGCAATGATTTACCGCCAGCACCTGCACAAGTATCTACAACTCTTTGGCCTGGTTCAACATCTAAAAACTCTGCAACCAATTGCGACGATGCATCTTGAACCTCAAACATCCCTTTTTTAAAGGCTTCAGTTACGAATACATTTGCTCTCTCTACAAGTTTTAAAGCAGAAGCGTAACCTCTTATAGGCTCGGCTACAATATTTTCATCTAATAATGCCTTACGTAGTTCTTCTTTGGTAGTTCTTAAAGTATTGGTACGTAAGATGACTTCGGCTGGCTCATTAAGTTTGGCAATTTCTTCTGTCCATAACTTATTACCTAATGCTTTTTCTCCTAATTCATCAATCCAATCAGGAATGGCTTCTCTGAACTTTCTTATTTGTGAAAGTTCATCAAATTTTCCTTTGATTCTTCTTTCAGGCGTTGGTTCAATCTGCTTCCAATCAGGTAAATTAATACCTTTAAGTACTGCCCAAACCGCCCACATACGAAACAAATCTGGTCTACTGAAAGGTGCTTTAACTTCTGCAATTTCAGCATACAATCTTTTATAACGTACCATTTCATAGGTCGTTTCTGCGATAAAACCACGGTCACGTGCTCCCCATCGTTTGTCGAACCGAAGTACTTTTTGAACTACTTTATCGGCGTACTCGTTTTCATTGAATATGAGGTTTAATGCGTCAATTACGGCAAACACCAGATTTCTGTGTAATTTCATTTGAAGTGATATTAATTTACTTGGCTAGAAGAATATTGCCATTGCTCAATAGTTAATCAAGTTTATAGATGGCTGTATCCTCCAAAAAATTATGGCTGCAAAGGTATTGTTTTAGAAGTGATTCCATTTATTTTTGATAAACTTTATACTTTACATGATGCGCTATACTTTTCTTATTATCATTTTACTGGTTTCTTGCTCAAAAGTTAGTAAGCCAATTGTATTTACAAGTGTTGAGGTTTCTGAAGTCTATACAGATTCATTAAGTATTCGAGCAATAGAACTTATGGGGAGTAGTTTGGCATTCGCTGCCAATAAAGGAAAATTTGGTACAGTTGATTTAACTACCGGTAAGGTACGTGCGAATATTGAAAAATATCATACTACAATTCCGCAATTTAGAGCCGTTGCACACACTTCTAGCGATTTCTTTATGTTATCTATTGAATCACCTGCATTGTTATATAAGACGGGTAAAAATGGACGGATGGAATTGGTGTATACGGAAGAAGGAGAAGGTGTGTTTTATGATGCGATGACTTTTATGAATGATATGGATGGAATAGCTGTTGGTGATTCTGTAGATGGTTGTTTAAGTATTATTATTACTTCGGATGGCGGATTTACGTGGTCTAAATTACCTTGCTCGCAATTACCGGATGGTATAGAAGGTGAAGGTGCCTTTGCTGCCAGCAATACGAATATAGTGACTGTAGGGGATGAAATTTGGGTAGCGACCACTAGCGGTCGTATACTTTATTCTTCGGATAAAGGAAAACAATGGGCTGTTTATCAAACTCCTTTGCGAAGTGAAGAACCTACAGAGGGAATTTATTCTATTGATTTTTATAATAATCAATTAGGAGTTGCGATAGGGGGAGATTATACTAATCCTGATAATGCTTCGGCAAATAAAGCAATTTCTAAAGATGGCGGAAAAACATGGCAGTTACTAGCCGATGGTAATGAACCAGGGTATAAGAGTTGTATTCAATTTGTTCCAGGTACTCATGGAATAGGAATAGTAGCTGTAGGTTTCACGGGTATTTCCTATTCTTCGGATATGGGTTTAAACTGGAAAGAATTATCTAAAGAACCATTTTATACATTACGATTTCAAAATGACTCGGTTGCCTTTGCTGCTGGTAGAAATAGAATTTCAAAGCTAGTCTTTAAATAAACTATTTTCCACCTTTATTATGTCGGTATTGTTTAATTAGGTCACGCTTAAAATCTTCTTCCGCTTTTAATAATAACAAGGCTTTTTTTGCTGATGTAACCTTACTGACCTCCATTAAAAATGCTTTGTCCAATTCTTCTTCATTTTCTTCGATCGAAATCTTAAGCGTCAATAATTTTTTTGCCTCCTTTTCAGATAAATCGTCACTATTCTCAAGTTTATCTTTTATTTGGCTATGTTCTTTACGTATTAATGCATGTCTTTTTTCTTCATATTCATTATAGATAGGCCAAAATTCTTGAGCTTCTTTACTGTCAAGAGATAATTTTTCGGTAATATATGCTACTTTTAAGGACTTTATTTTTTCCCAATCTTTTTTGTGTTGGCCAAACGATATAGCAGTAAAAAGCATAAATAGCGATAGTATATACTTATTCATTGTCTTGTAAATTAAGTTCTTCAAAATCATTCGTATTGTCACTTAAATAATCTAAAATGTTTTCATTCTCTATAGATGAAGTCAACATGTTCGAAAATTCAGTATCTGTAAAAGGCAGTACTTCAGCAATTTCGTAAGATGTTAAATCAAATTCATTGTTTTCAAAATAGGCTTCTATATCGGTATTTGCTAAATCACTAATACTCAATTCTTCTGTGCTATTCCAATTATATCCTAAAAATATTATGGCAATTGCCGCAACTGAGGCTGCAAAGGCTATAATCTTCTTAACCGGATAAAGTTGCATTACTTTAGGTTCGTTGTTCAGCTTACCTTTCAATTTATCGTTGAACGTTTCAAAATAATTGTCAGGAACCTTAAAAGCACTATCCAATGGTATGGCTACTTTATTTTCGGATAATTTAGCCATCAGCTCATTCTGAAAACTATCAAAATAGCCTTCTGGAGTTTTAAACGGATGTTTGTTATTCTTGTTCATGATATTTATTTGACTATCAAATACATAAATAGTTTAATCTTTTTTTAAATATTGTTCCACTTTTTTTACCGCTAGGTGATATGATGCTTTTAAACCACCTACCGAGGTGTCTAATATTTCTGAAATTTCCTCGTATTTCAATTCTTGAAAATACTTCATGTTAAATACCAATTTCTGCTTCTCTGGTAACGTCGCGATAGCTTGCTGGAGCTTTAATTGAATTTCATCACCTTCAAAATAAACGTCTGCATGTAAATTAGAGACTAACTTTTCTTGATAATCTACATCGGTAATTCCTTGCATTTTTGCCCTTTGCTTTATAAAACTTAAAGCTTCATTAGTTGCAATTCGGTACATCCAAGAAAAGAGTTTGCTGTCTCCTTTAAACCCATCAATATTTTTGTAGACTTTAATGAAGGTATTCTGCAGCACGTCATCTGCGTCATCATGATTTAATACAATACCTCGAATTTGCCAGTACAAACGTTCTTTGTACGTACTAACCAACACTTCAAAAGCTTGGGCTTGTGAGTGCTTAGTTTTTAATTCTTGTACAAGTGTTTCCTCTACTATCAATTGTATTTGAGGTTTATTTAGTGATTAGACGATAATAACAGCTAAAGGTTTAATTTTCAATTAAATTTTGAATGAGTTAATAGCCTTAGTGGTAGTTATTTTACTTGTGAAATTGAATATTAAGCACTCAAAGACTGCATTTGAACTAGTTTCTTATAGATGCCGTTCAATTCTAAAAGCTCTGCGTGTGTACCTTGCTCTACTATTTCTCCCTTATGAAGTACAACAATAGTATCGGCATTTTGAATGGTTGATAGGCGATGTGCAATAACAATTGACGTTCTGTTTTTCATCATCTTTTCAAGAGCATCTTGTACTAAACGTTCACTCTCGGTGTCTAATGCAGATGTAGCTTCATCCAATATCATGATTGGAGGATTCTTTAACACGGCTCTTGAAATGGACAAACGCTGTTTCTGTCCACCACTTAACTTGTTTCCGCTATCACCAATGTTGGTATCGTAACCATTTGGCAAGTCCATAATGAAATCATGTGCATTCGCAATTTTGGCAGATGCAATAATTTCTTCATCTGTAGCATTTTCTTTACCTAAACCAATATTATTTTTAACAGAATCATTAAATAAAATAGAATCTTGTGTAACTAATCCTAATAAATTACGAAGCGATTTTTTACTAAGGTTCTTAATATTATTGCCGTCAATGCTGATATCACCTTCATTGACATCATAAAAACGAGTGACTAAATTGGCAATAGTACTTTTTCCACTTCCAGATTGACCAACCAAAGCTACGGTTTTGCCTTTTTCAATAATTAAATTGAAATCTTTTAACACATACTCATCTTCATATTTGAAAGAGATATTGTTAATGTTTACGGCGTTATTAAACGTTTTTTGAATAATTGGGTTCTTAATTTCTGCAATCGGATTCTCTGTTTCTAATATCTCCAAAACACGTTCTGCGGCAGCATTACCTTTTTTAACACTATATGATGCTTTACTAATTGCTTTTGCAGGGGTTAGTATTTGATATGAAAGGGTCATATAGGTTATGAAGAGCCCAGGCTCCAATGTTTTTTCTACAAGTACCATTTGTCCGCCATACCACAAAATTACACCAATGGCTGCAATACCAAAGAATTCACTAGTGGGTGAAGCTAGGTTTTGCCTGTTAAGCAAGCTGTTAGAAAAATCAAAAAATCTTTTAGTGGAAGATTGAAATTTTTTCGCAAATACAGATTCTGCATTAAATGCTTTAATAACACGTAAGCCTCCTAATGTTTCTTCTAAAATGGATAAGAAATACCCTTGCTCTTTTTGAACCTTATCAGATTTTCGTTTTAAGGATTTACCTATCAACGAAATTAAAAACCCGGAAAGTGGAAGAAATAAAAACACGAATAAAGTCAATTTAGGACTTATCGAAAGCATTGCTATAATCGTAAAAATTATAGTTAGAGGTTCTCTTACTATAAGTTCTAATATCGATAGAAACGAATGTTGAATTTCTAATACATCTGAAGTAATACGTGCAATAGTGTCCCCTTTTCTTTTCTCAGAATAATAAGAAATTGGCAATTCTACCGTTTTGTCATACAATTCGTTTCGTAAATCTTTAAGCACGCCATTTCTTAAAAAAGTAATGAAATACATAGCTAGGTAATTAAAGATGTTCTTCATAAAGAACATGCTTATAATCAACGCTACCATAATCAAAAGGACATCACCTGGATCGCTATTCTGACTTCTTTCAGTAACAAAAAAGTTCAAGTATTCAGTAAGGTAGTCCTTAGCATTCGAGATTCCTTTCCACACTGGTTTAATATAAAGCGGTTCAGTTCTATTAAAAAGCACTGTCAACATTGGAAATAATGAAATCATTGCCAATGTTGAAAACAGTGCATAAAAGATATTTGATATTATGTTTAAAACTGCATATATCTTATAAGGCCCCGCAAAGCGAAGAATCTTTTTGAAATAGTTCATTAACCTAGTTTAAGCTCAGCTAATATTCTTTTTATTTTTGCATCAAGTTCAGCTGAAACTTTTTTATAATTCTCAGGCTTATCCAATTGTGTATTGGTGCTAATATAAAATTTCACTTTTGGCTCTGTACCACTAGGCCTAGCAGCGATTCTTGTACCATCTTCCGTTTCATAAATTAGAACATTAGATTTGGGTATGTCAATTAGTTTTTCTTCGCCTGTCAGTACATTTTTGGCGGTTGACGTATTATAATCTTCAATCCATTTTACCTTAGAACCTGCTACAGATTCTACCGGATTTTCTTTAAAATCTTTCAGCATTTGCTTAATTTCTTCAGCTCCGCTAATACCTTTTTTGGTGATAGATACTAAATGTTCTTTATAGAAACCATAATCAACATAACATTGTATTAAATCTCTGTAAAAAGAACTTCCGTTAGCTTTCGCCTGACTGGCAATTTCGCATGCTAAAAGGGTAGAGGTAACAGCATCTTTATCACGGACAAAATCACCTACCATATACCCAAAACTTTCCTCGCCACCACCAATAAATTTAGATTGAGGAAAATCTTTTATCATTTTACCAATCCATTTGAATCCGGTCAAGGCAGTTTTAAACTCAACACCATACGCCTTCGCCATTTCTTCCATCATTGGGGTAGAGACAATTGTTGTGGCTATAAACTCATTACCTTTAAATCCTTTAGCTTTCGTTTTGTCTAAAAGAAATTTTGTCATAAGCACCATTGCTTGATTGCCATTAACAATTTCCATTTTACCGTCAAGATTTCGAACAGCAATTCCTAAACGGTCACTATCAGGGTCAGTACCTACGACCATATCTGCGCCAATTTCTTCGGCCTTTTTAACTGCCATAGATAATGCTTCAGGTTCTTCAGGATTTGGTGATTTCACCGTAGGGAAGTTACCGTCTGGTTTAGCCTGTTCTTCTATAATAGTTACATTTTCATATCCAGCTCGTTTAAGTACTTCAGGTATGGCTGTTATAGATGTTCCGTGAAGTGAAGTAAAAACAATTTTAAAATCATCTTTTCCATCGGCATTAAAGTTCCCATTTTGAACAGATTGTTCAATAAAGGCTTCATCTACTTCTTTATCAATAACTTGAATAAGATTTTCATTTGCTTTAAATTTAATATCTTCAAAATCAAGTGAATTTATCTCAGCTATAATTGCATCGTCTTGTGGTGGTACTATTTGTCCGCCATCGGTCCAGTATGCTTTATATCCATTATATTCAGGAGGGTTATGCGATGCCGTTAATACAATACCGGCATGACAATTTAAATGCCTAACCGCAAACGAAAGTTCTGGTGTTGTACGCAAATCAGAGAACAGGTATACTTTAATACTATTTGCAGAGAAAACTTCTGCTACCGTTCGAGCAAGAGTATCACTATTATGACGACAATCGAAAGCAATTACAACTTTGATTTCCTCACCTTTATAAACTTTATTCAGATAATTACTTAGACCTTGTGTGCTTTTTCCTAAAGTGTATTTGTTAATCCGGTTTGTACCAACACCCATGACGCCTCTCATACCACCAGTGCCGAATTCCATATTTTTATAAAAACGGTCGTTTAGTTCCTCTTTATCGTTAGCTATAAGATGTTCTATTTCTTTTTTAACCGCTGGGTCAAAAAAATCAGTTAGCCAGGTTTTGGCAGTATCGAGGATATTATCCATAAGATCGAGTTTTTATGCTATTAAGTTAGTGAGAATTTTACTTTTCTGAAAGAGAGGTATTAATTTCTTCTGATACAATATACCTATTTTCTTCCTTCTTTGAACGGATTAATATTTCACCTAGAAAACCGGACAAGAACAATTGTGTACCTATAACCATGGCTATTAATGAGATATAAAATTGAGGGCGATCGGTAATAAGCCTTCCAAAAGGATTTATGAATAGTTTGTCAATACCTAGGTATATAGCGAAGCCAAACCCTATTAAAAACATTAAAACACCCAATGCACCAAATAAATGCATAGGTCGTTTACCAAATCTAGATACAAACCAAATGGTTAATAAATCTAGAAAGCCATTAATAAAACGCTCCATTCCGAATTTTGTTTTTCCATACTTACGTGCCTGATGTTTAACGACTTTTTCTCCTATTTTTGAAAAACCAGCATTTTTGGCCAATACAGGTATGTATCTATGCATTTCACCAGAAACCTCAATGTTTTTGACAACATCCCTAGAGTAAGCTTTCAGTCCGCAATTAAAATCATGTAAGCGAACGCCAGAAGTTCTTCTTGCCGCCCAGTTGAATAATTTTGACGGCGTGTTTTTGAAAATTATGGAATCGTATCGCTTCTTTTTCCATCCAGAAACCAATTCATAACCATCTTCGGCAATCATATGATACAGCTCTGGTATTTCTTCAGGATTATCTTGTAGATCAGCATCCATGGTAATGATAACATCACCTCTTACGGCTTTAAAACCAGCATGCAATGCTTGCGATTTTCCAAAGTTGCGTAAAAAATGGATTCCTTTAACGGATGAATTGTTTTTAGATAATTTGGATATTATATCCCAAGATTGATCGGTACTACCATCATCAACAAACAATATTTCATAAGAAAATTGATTGGATTGCATTACAGATACAATCCAATCATGAAGTTCTTTAAGTGACTCTTCTTCGTTAAGTAATGGAATTACTATTGATAATTGCATGCGCTACTTCTGGTGTTGCTTCCAAAAATACTACAATTACTTAGCATTAATAAGCAGCTTCTTGTTTTTTCAAGATCAATCCACCTATAAACGAAATTATCAAACCTAAAAATAGGCCTCCAATTAAACCTATTGCGGCACTCAAGTAAGGCCCGGAAAATTTTTCCATCATGGAAACAGCTGTGTCAATTTCTTCTTGACTCATATTTGGATTTTGAGAAATCATTTCCATTTTTTGAGCTTCCATCATGTTAGCCATAAAATCTGGCTCAATTAAATTTATGAATATCATTTGATATATAACACCTATTATAGTGCCAACCAAGGCAATACCAATGCCTACTTTAATTGCTTCACTTATGGTAAGTAAGTTTCCATTCGCCTCTCGGAACTTGTAGATCCCGAAAATTATGACTCCAGCCATTATACTTAAATTGACTAAAAAGAGTACTACACTTTGTTCGTGTTGTAAGCCAGCTACATAAAGCATTACAGCAAAAATAATTGAAAGAGCGCCTAAAATTATCCCGTAATTTCGAGCAAACTTTCCAGTTTGTGGTTTATTTTCTTCCATGATTTTAGTTATTTTAAGGTTGATTATCTTATGAGTGTTGTTTTATTTAATATTGTTACAAATGTGATCAATTTTTTTTTGAATATTTTTTACATTTTCTAATAGATATTTTAGAGTTTTTTATTAAATTTGCACCCTTAAAATGAGTGCCCGTCGGAATGGGTGCGTTAAAGTTTTTAAAATGAGAAAAGATATACACCCGGAAAATTATAGGATAGTAGCCTTTAAGGACATGTCCAATGAAGAAGTATTTTTGACAAAATCAACAGCAGACACTAAAGAGACTATAGAGGTTGAAGGTGTTGAGTATCCATTAGTAAAATTGGAAATTTCAAGAACTTCACATCCTTTTTATACTGGTAAAGCTAAATTCTTGGATACTGCAGGTCGTATCGATAAATTTAAGAACAAGTACAAGAAATTTGTTAAGGAAGACAAAATAGAAGAAGATAAAGAAGAGGAGAAGTAAATTTTTATTAACTATTCTTTCATAGAATATAACGCCCTCGAATATTTTCGAGGGCGTTTCTTTTTTCATTCAACTTGGTTTTGAGGATACTTAGCCATAAAATATATGCGCTCTAGAGATATTTGTTAATTTTGATAAAAATTGTTTTGTATGAACTATATTCTTTTTGATGGTCCACGTAGGAATCATTTATTACCCTTCACATTTACGAGACCAGTTGCTGAAATTCGTGTTGGTATTATGACATTGCGTGAACGTTGGGACGCCTTTTTAAAGGTTTCCACGTCTTCGTTTACCGAAGATTATTTAAGTGTTAAATATCCAATTCGTTTAGAAGATGTAAACGTATTTATAGATGCATCGGTATTACCTACTGTTGAATTGGTTAAGGTGGTTCATTCATTGCAAAAAGGCGATAAGTTAATGTCGAACGAGCTTCTTGTAGCATATTCTAGCGATGAACCAAAAAGCTCAGAGCAAATAAGTATGTTTAATAGAATTGAATTCTCTGGTGACTTTCTGCAGATTAAGAATACATGGGATATTTTTGATAAAAATGCTGAAATTCTGCAGTCCGACTTTGATTTTATTACTAAGGGAAGAACCAGCCAGACAATTTCTAAGACCAATCATTTAATACATCCAGAGCGAATATTTCTAGAAGAGGGGGCGAAAGTTGAATTTAGTATTTTGAATGCTACGGACGGACCTATTTATTTAGGTAAAGACTCTGAGATTTGGGAAGGTAGCTTAATTAGAGGCGGTTTAGCACTTTGTGAACATGCGATTGTTAAAATGGGTGGTAAGCTTTATGGAGCAACTACCATAGGGCCTTATAGTAAAGTATGTGGTGAAATTAGTAACTCGGTAATTTTCGGGTATTCTAGTAAAGGTCATGAAGGTTATTTAGGTAATGCAGTATTAGGTGAGTGGTGTAATATTGGTGCCGATTCAAATAATTCGAACCTTAAAAATAATTATGCTAAAGTTCGTTTGTGGAATTATGCAACAGAACGTTTTGAGCAAACTGGCTTACAGTTCTGTGGGCTTATGATGGGTGATCATAGTAAGACGGCAATTAATACCATGTTTAATACAGGTACAGTAATTGGGGTAAATGCAAATATATATGTACCAGGATTTCCAAGAAATTTCATTCCAAGTTTTAGTTGGGGAGGAGCATCTGGGTTTACAGCTTATTTACCAGAGAAGGCTTTTGAAGCTGCTAAGGTTATGATGGCTAGAAGAGGTGTAGAGTTTGATGCTGTAGAAGCAGATATTCTTTCTCATGTATTTGAGATAACTAAAAAATGGAGAAAGTATTAAAACTGTAATTCAGTTGGTTGGGTCTTTTTAGGCCTAATGAAGTTTAAGTACTTTTGCACTTTCAAAGAGATGATTAGATGAAGAAAAAGGTGGCTTTTTACACGTTAGGATGTAAGTTGAATTTTTCAGAAACTTCGACCATAGCACGTAGCTTTGTTGATGAAGGATTTGACCGTGTAGATTTTTCAGAAAAGGCTGATATGTATGTTATCAATACCTGTTCGGTAACCGATAATGCAGATAAGAAATTCAAGACCATTGTAAAAAAAGCTCAAAAAATAAATCCAGAAGCTTTTGTGGCGGCTGTTGGTTGCTATGCTCAATTAAAACCAGAAGAGTTAGCTGATGTTGATGGAGTAGATTTGGTTTTAGGAGCTACAGAAAAATTTAAAATAACAGACTACATAAACGATCTTACAAAAAATGACCATGGTAAAGTGCATTCATGTGAAATTTCCGATGCCGATTTTTATGTAGGTAGTTATGCAATCGGTGATAGAACCAGGGCATTTTTAAAAGTGCAAGATGGTTGTGATTATAAATGTACCTATTGTACAATTCCGTTGGCTCGTGGTATCTCTAGAAGCGATATTTTAGAAAACGTTTTAAAAAATGCTGCTGATATTTCAAATCAGGGTATTAAAGAGATTGTTTTAACGGGTGTTAACATTGGTGATTATGGTAAGGGTGAATTTGGAAATAAAAAGCATGAACATACCTTTTTAGATTTAGTAAAAGCTTTAGATGAAGTTGAGGGAATTCATCGCTTACGAATATCTTCGATAGAACCTAATCTTTTAAAGAATGAGACTATAGAATTTGTAGCACAAAGCAAAACTTTTGTTCCACATTTTCATATACCATTGCAAAGCGGGAGTGATTCATTGTTAAAATTGATGAAGCGAAGGTACATGACCAATTTATACCAAGAACGTGTTACGAAAATTAGAGAAGTAATGCCAAATTGCTGCGTAGGTGTTGATGTCATTGTCGGGTTTCCAGGTGAAACTGAGGAACATTTTTTAGAGACCTATCATTTTTTGAATAATTTAGATATATCCTATTTACATGTTTTTACTTATTCAGAAAGGGATAATACACCGGCGGCTACGATGGATGGAGTAGTGCCTAATAAAGTTAGAAATAAAAGAAGTAAAATGTTACGCGGTCTGTCTGTGAAGAAAAGAAGAGCTTTTTATGAAAGTCAAATCGGTAATGAGTTGACAGTTTTGTTTGAAAGTGAAAATAAAGGGGGGTATATTAATGGGTTTACTGAAAATTATGTAAAAGTAAAAACTCCTTGGAATCCTGAATTTGTTAATACACTACATAAGGTTAGGCTCACGGAAATAGATAAAGATGGTTTGGTCAGGTTTGATTTTGCCAAAGCAACAATAGAAGTATAAAAAAAGCCTTTCATTTGAAAGGCTTTATAATTTTTTAGATTCGAATACCAATAGGTAACATTTCTTTGTACTGTAATCGATTTTTTCTTAAAAATCCTGCAATGTGCGGACTTGTTGGAACAACTCTAAGGTTTCTTTCTTGAATTGTACTTAGAACGGCTTTAATGAAGTTTTCTCTAAAATTTTCATCTGTAATCTCTTCAGGAACTACTAGTTTTGTAAGGAACACTTTACGTTCTTGAGAAGAGTATTCTATTCTTGCTAGATGCCCATTTACAGTAGTCTCAAATTGGCGTAGAAAAGAATTGTCTTTAATAATAACATCGTTCATATAGATTATTTTAGTGTTGCTACGAGACAAAAAAATTACGATGTTCTCATATCGTAATTTGTCGTGATTGATATGCTATAAAGATTATTACCTAATATTGCTAGGTTATTTTCGCATACTTTTCCAAAAGTAGTTAAAAAATCCCTAATTTCCTAGCTTTTACTACGTTTCATAACTATGATTGATAATAGAATTCATGTGTATTGTATGCCTGGTATGGCAACAAGTTCTGCTATTTTTGAGTATATTAAACTTGCTGTCCAACTTGATTATCAAGTTCCGACTGAACATCAGGAAGCTTTGACTGGAGCTGCTACATGGGATAACGGCGACGCGGATATCCTTGGTGATATTACGCGCTGGTGCGATAAGATGGATATTACACCAACCCGGGCGCTAACTAGTCGGAAGATTTATCGATTGATTACGACTAATACCAAAGTTCTACAAGCCGTGTATGGTAACTCTACTCGGGCACTTGGACAAGCCGACTTTGACACCTTCATGCAGGCACAAGGTTTACCAATTTTTCGGACTTATGATCAAAAATATACCCAAGTCGGAAAAGATGGCAAGATTACCAAGAGTCGTTACTTCCCAGAAAATCGACTTGTCTTAATGAACGATGACCCGATTGGTAATAAAGTGTTTGGACCAACTCCAGAAGAGTTAGCACAATTCAGTGGCCCAGCGCAAATTAACGCTGTGGGTAATGTTTACGATATGATTTATACCGAAACTAATGATCCAATTGGGACTTGGGAAAAAGCCTCAGCAGTTGCGCTTCCAGCGTTTGCCGCGGCGGATGAGGTATTTCAAGCTCAGGTTTTAGCCTAGAGGTGATTGAGAATGAAGGTTCGCGTTAAAGATTACCCAATTCGGTATAAAGATACTCGGTATAAAAAAGGTGATGAGCTCAGCATTACGCAAGACGCGTTCAATGATGAGCTTTTTGTTTGTCTTGATAAGCAGAAGGACGAGAAAACTGCCGATAATGCTCAGTTAGAAACAGACGACGAAGAATAGAGGATGATCGTATGGCTAAACCAAGCCCACCAGATAAGGCGGGACAATTGACAAGACTATATACGCGATTAGGTGTTAAGAAAGACACGCCGGATGCTGCGGTGGTTGATGACATCTTTGATGATGCTGTTCAAACGTGCTTGGATTATACCCGGTCTTCACTCTCGACACCGATTCTAATTCAGGCAAAACGGCTTGCCATTATCATGTACAACGAGCAAGGAACAGAAGGCGAAGCATCGCGGTCAGAAGGCGGCGTTTCTCAATCGTTTGAACTGGGACTACCTAACATAATTAAAACCGCGCTAGCACCTTACCGAGTCGCGAAAACGAGGCGATTCTAATGCGCCTTAGACCAACAGACCTGACAACTGTTTATTTACGACAACAACAATCAGGTCACGATGATGAAGGTAATGTCATTACGGCGGGATGGAGCAATCCAATTGCAGTGAGGATGAACATTCAAGCTGCTGGCGGTTCAGTGAATGCGCAAATCTGGGGCAAAGACCTTAAGTACATTAAATCTGGTAAGTATCAAGGTAATCAGATCAATGAAGGTCAACAAGAAAATTGGGGTGTTTGTGTCAATGTTACTAAAGATAGCGAGCCAGATTACGTTATCAATTCGATACAAACATTCAGCACCCATAAAAATATCACTTTAGAGCAACGTAAACGAGGCGAATAGGATGGCTGAAGTTGAATGGCGTGGCAGTGATAAGCTGAAAGCTCAGCTCAAAAAAATGCCCAGTGTGGTTCACGATGCCATCTGGGATGCTACTTTTGATGTTGTTGAGAAAGCAGAGGGCTATGCAGTCAAAGAACTTCAATCCAGCGTTAAGTATGGAAATGGTGAGTTGGCTCGAAGTATTAAATATGAGGTTGTCGATAGTGATGGCAAGATTGTCGGTCGTGTCTGGTCCGATGACCCAGTAGCGCTATTTCGTGAGCTCGGTACTGGACGAGTGGGTGAGGAGTCGCAAAAAGATTTACCCGGTGGATTTACACCAGTGTACAGGCAAACGCCTTGGTTCATTCCTGCTGATGACGTTGATACTGACCTGAGTGAACTGTATGGTATGCCTAAAATCGAAATCGACGGACACACATTCTATCGGACAAGCGGTCAACCCGCCCGCCAGTTTTTAACCCCCGCCGTCAAACAAGCCAGTCGTGAGGCACCAGAGTTGATTAAGCAGAGTGTGGAGGCCGCACTCCATAACAAATTAGGGGGTAGTTGATGGTAATTA
>RCMY010005771.1_pt1 | contig 18210 bp, 17 predicted proteins | sample 2041341 | NCBI WGS metagenome assembly RCMY01 (sample SAMN09708234, study PRJNA481090) | Marine sediment metagenome, whole genome shotgun sequencing project. | reverse complement strand
CGATGCGGTACCTGCGTACATCCGGGCGCACGCCCAGGACGAAGTCGGGGTCGGCGTCGTCGATGCGCACATCGAGGTACGTGCCGTCAACGATCGTCTCCGCGAACAACTTGAGCTGCACCGCGGTGCGCTTGAGCTCGCCGGAGAGGCGTGCCTCGGTGAGTCCGGTTTCTTTCATCGCCGTGGCGACGAGCTCGGACTGCGCCGCCAGCAGCGCGTCGGCGGCTGCCACAATCGCCTTCGCCCGCTTGAGCGGAGGGGTTGCCGCCCACAGCGGGGCGGCCGCGGCTGCACGTGCGGCAATTGCGTCAAGATCCTGAAGTGTCATGTTCGACTCCTTGGTTAGAACTGGAAACCGGTGGGGAACGGGTCGCTCGGGTCGAGCAGGTATTGCCCGATGCCCGTGATCCACGCTCGACCGGTGATAGTGGGAATCACCGCGGGCATTCCCGCGACGGTAGTTTCTTCGATGAGTCGGCCAGTAAAGCACGAACCGATGAAAGACTCATTGAGAAAGTCTTCATTCAGCCCAAGTTCGCCACGGGAGTACAACTCGGCCATGCGCGCCGACGTGCCGGTGCCGCACGGGGAGCGATCAAACCAGCCCGGGTAGATCGCCATTGCGTGACGCGAGTGCTTCGCATCCGACCCCGGCGCGATGAATTCCACGTGGTGGCAGTGGTCGACGCCGTCGATCTCCGGATGATTCGGCGGATCCGTCTCGTTGATGGCGGTCATGATTGCGAGCCCCGCGGCCATGATTTCTTCCTGGTTGGCGCGGTCGAACTCGAGCCCGACCGCGTCGAGATCCACCATCGCGTAGAAGTTCCCGCCAAACGCGAGGCTGTAGGGAACCGTGCCGTAGCCAGGCACCTCGACGCTCGCATCCAGTCGCACCGTGTACGACGGCACATTCTCGATCGTCACCGAATCAGCGTGCCCGTCGGTCACGTCGACGCGGGCAATCACGAGGCCGGCAGGCGTATCAAGCCGGATCGTGGTGACCGGCTCCGTGACCTCCACCATGCCGGTCTCTACGAGCACGGTCGCGACGCCGATAGTTCCGTGGCCGCACATGGGCAAGCACCCGGAGACCTCGATATACACAACACCCCAGTCGGCATCTGGCCTGGTTGGGGCCTGCAAAATGGCGCCACTCATCGCCGAATGCCCCCGCGGCTCATTCATGAGGAGCAACCGGATGTCATCCAGGTGCTCCATGAAGTACAGCCGCTTTTCGTTCATGGTTGCGCCAGGGATGACCCCCACACCGGCGGTGACCACTCTCGTGGGCATCCCTTCGGTGTGGGAATCAACCGCTGTGAACATTCGCTTTGAGCGCATACTTAGACCTTACGAGTTGCGATGTAGTCGAGGGCCTTTTTCGTGTCGATGGTGACCTGCTTGTGCTGCTCAGGCGAGAGCGGGCCACGCGGCGGACGCGTGGGGCCACCGTAGGTGCGGCCGTGGATGTCCATCGACAGTTTGATGGCCTGCACGAACTCGGTCTTGGTGTCCCAGCGGAACACGGTGATGAGCTGCTCGTAGATTTCGAACGCACCGGCGATGTCGCCAGCCTTCACGAGGTCGTAGATTGCGACAGCTTCCTTCGGGAATGCGTTCGGGTAGCCGGCGAACCAGCCATCGGCGCCCACGACGAGCGACTCGAACAGCAAGTCGTCTGTGCCGCAAATGATGTCGATGTCGCACAGCTCACGAATGGCGAGAATGCGGCGGATGTCGCCGGAGAATTCCTTGATCGCGACAACCTCGGGAATCTCGGCCAGTCGAGCGATGAGCTCAGGCATGAGGTCGATTTTCGTGGAGAACGGGTTGTTGTACGCCATGATCGGCAGTCCAACCTCGGCCACCTTTGCGAAGTGCTCGACAATTTCGTCGTCGTTTGCCTTGTAAATGGTCGGCGGGAGCAGCAGCAGTCCGTCGGCGCCGTCTTCCTTCGCATATTCAGCCCACTGCTTGGCGGAGTGCCAACCGGTGCCGTGCACGCCAGCGATAACGATGCCGCGGCCGTCCACTGCCTCGACGGCAACCTTGATGACTTTGCGGCGCTCTTCGTCGGTGAGCGCCTCGTACTCGCCGAGCGAGCCGTTGGGGCCGACGCCGCGGCATCCCTCGTTCATGAGGAAGTCGCAGTGCTCTGCGAACTTCTCCCAGTCAACGGCAAGGCCGGCGGGGGCTGAAGCGTCTTCCTTGAACGGCAGGGTCGTCGCAACGACCACGCCTCCGAGATCGAAGTCCTTGTTAGTCATGGTGTTCCTTTCCTTTGTTGGTGCGTTGTGTGCGGCTGGCGAGTTCGCCAATCCGAAGTGGAGTAGCAATAGGTCTGCGGTCGGAGCTTGCGTCGTCGTTGAGCGAGCCTTCGGGGGCGAACGCGCTCAAGAGCGCCTCTACCGTGCGACCGCACACGCGGCCCTGGCAAATGCCAAGCCCTGCTCTCGTGGAGAGCTTGAGCGAACGAAGCGACTGCGATTCCGTGCGCTTACCGGTGGTGCGGATCTCGCCGAGAGTGACTTCCTCGCAGCGGCAAATCACCGTCGAGTCCTCGAGCCAGCCTGACCATCCTGGGCGGATGCCGTGTGCGGCCTCGATGCGCTGCGCGAACCCCGTAAAGACGGTCCGGCGACGCAATGCGGATCGAGGCGCGCTGTGCGCGGCCGTTGCCTTCTGGCCGGTGGCTGCGGCGGTCGCGGCACAGTGCCCGGCAATCTCGCCTTCGGCCAAAGCGAGGTCGACACCGCCGATTCCGGTGATCTCGCCCGCCGCGAAGACTCCGTCGATGCTCGTGCTCTGGCGCTCATCAACCTGCACAAAGCGGTCTTTCGTCACGTCACACCCTGCGGCCATGGCGAGCTCGAGTCGAGGCGTAAACCCGTGGCTGACACACACGGCATCCACGCTCACCGTTCTTTCGGTGCCCCGGATGGGCTTCCAGTCAGCATTCAGTCGAGCCGTCGTGACCGACTCCACTCGATGCGTCCCGTGAGCGGCGATGACAGCGTGCCCCATCCGATACGGGATGCGGTGGCGCACCTGGCCCGCAACATAACCGGCAAGTTCGCCGCCCTTGCCCGCCGCGCCCACGAGTTGCCACGGCTTGGAGGACCAACCCCGGGCGAGGTGCGAAAGGCGATTCGCTTCAAGCACGCCAACGACCTTCGAGCCAGCTCGAACAAGCGACTGCGCGACAGGCAACAGGAATGGGCCAGCACCCGCGACGAGCACGCGCTCACCGACGGCGAGGCGTTCGCCTTTTGCGAGAGCCTGGGCTGCCCCTCCCGTGAACACGCCCGGCAGGTCCCAACCCGGAAAAGGCAGCGTTCGATCGTGCGCACCGGTAGCCAGAATGAGCGCATCGGGAGTAAACGATTCGTGCGTGCGCGCGGCGCCATCCGGCTCGCCGATCACGGCGTGAACTTTCACGCCATCGAGAGTGTCGATGGCCCACACGTGCGCACCGCGCACGATCCGCACGTGCTCATCGCTTTCAAGAGCCGTGCTCAGTTCGCGGAACTTTGCCCACCCGTGATGCAGAAACTTCTCGTTGCGTGACGGGCGAGAGTCGGGCAAGTGCCGCCAGAACTGGCCGCCGAGAGCATCCGAGGCGTCGAGGAGAACGACGGTGGCCCCCGCGGTCGATGCCGAGTGGGCTGCCGCGAGACCAGCTGGCCCCGCACCGATGATGACGACGCTTCTCAAGCGGCACCACCATCCGGTGGCGGCGTCACGGGATCGTGGTGAGTGGACACCACGTCACCCTCGCGTGCTTTGCGTTGGCACGCACGCACATCCTGTATGCCGTTCACGACGACGATGCAGTCGAAGCACACGCCGATCCCGCAAAACACTCCGCGGGGGCGGTCGTGCTGGGCGGTGCGCCGCAGTTCCAGTTGGTCGCTCGCCATCACGATGCCCGCGATGCTTTGTCCGGTGATTCCGGTCAGCGCTGCGCCGTCGACGGTGATCGTCACGGGCGTCGACTCGAGTGGCCGGATGGGGTCGTCGCCAGCCGGGAGCATTCGTGCGCCCACTATGCGGCTCCCGTCAGGTAGGGCGCGAGTGATGCGCGCGACGGCGAGTACGGTGCGGGGTCAAGCGCAGGAGCAGTTCCACTGATCATGGCGGCTATCAGGTCTCCCGTGACGGGCGCGAGCCCGATGCCGGCGCCCTCGTGCCCAGTGGCGTGCCAGAGCCCCGGAAGCCGCGGGTCGGCGCCAACGAGTGGAAGGTGATCCGGCATGAAGGGGCGGAATCCTGCGTACGTGCGAATGATGAAGTGGTCGGCGAGGAACGGAAAGAGGCGAGTGGCTTTCGCTGCAATCTCAGAGATGGTGTCGACGCGCAATCGGTTGTCGAATCCGAGCTGCTGGCGAGATTACCCGATCAAGACGTTGCCGGATGCCGTCGACTCGACAACGCTCGAGGTTTGAAGCGCCGCATCCCCCGAGCCGACCGCGCCAACGTAGTCGGCGTCGTACACCTTGTGAAACACGCGCTGCCTCATGCGAGAGGTGACGAGAATCATCCCGTGCCTCGGCAGTACGGGCAAAGTGACACCGAGCGTGCTGGCAACCTCGCCCGACCACGGCCCGGCCGCGTTGATGACGGCATCCGCGCGAAACTCGCCGCGATCGGTCATCACCCCAACGAGCACGCCGTCGCCGTTCAGAATGGGCGACATGATGCGCGTCGACTGCACGACTCTCGCCCCGTGCTTACGGGCAGACGCGAGGAGTGCTTCGGCAGCAATAACCGGCTGCACTTGCGAATCCTGAGGGTAGTGCACCGCCGCAGTGATCGCGGGGTTGAGGTCGGGTTCGAGCGTGAGGGCTTCCGCGACCGTGAGTTCGCGCGCGTCGATGCCGGCCGCACGCTGGATGTTTGCGAAGGCGAGAAGTGGAGCGGCGCCATCCTCCGTGGTCGCGACGACGAGCCCGCCCTTTGCTTCGAACTCGATGGAGGGAAAGTCCTCCCCGAGTTCTTCCGCCAGTTCCTGGGCAAGCTTTGGCCAGTTCCGCGCTGCGTGCAGGGCCATCTCGAGTTCGGGCCCGGGCGATTTGTCGGAGACGAGGATGTTGCCTTCACCGTGTGCGGTCGTGCCGGAGGCCGCCGTGCTTCGATCAATCACCACGACATCGATGCCGGCCATGGCGAGGCTGCGAGCGCACGCGGCGCCGACAATGCCAGCACCGACCACAACGGCACTTCCCGTCATACCCTCATACCTTCCACATCAGTAATATGTAACATACTACACTGTATTTCGCGGCATCTCGCCGGCACAATCGCAGCCATACCGACGAACCGTTTAAGCTCCCAGGTACGCGTCGATAATGCGCGGATCCGCGATCATGTCCTTCGCGTTGCCCTCGATCGTCGTCGCGCCGTCCTCGATCACATACGCGCGATCCGTCACCTTCAAAGCGGCGCGCGCGTTTTGTTCGACGAGGAGCACGGTTGTCCCCTCGTCGCGAATGGTGCTGATGACGCCCATCACTTGCGCGACGATAAGCGGCGCCAGCCCCATGGATGGCTCATCAAGCATGAGCATCTTCGGGCCAGCGATGAGCGCCCGCCCGATGGCGAGCATTTGCTGCTCTCCACCGGAGAGCGTTCCACCCTGCTGCGCTTTGCGCTCATCCAGAAGCGGAAGGATCTCGTACACGTGCTTCAATCGCTTGGCAATAGCCGCGCGGTCTTTTACCAAATATCCGCCGAGCAGAAGGTTTTCGTGCACCGTCATGGTGCTGAAGATGCGTCGCCCCTCTGGAACGTGGATGAGGCCGGCGGCCACGACATCCCACGGCTTGGCTTTCGTGATGTCCACACCGTCGAACGTCACCGTGCCTGTGGTCGGATTCATGAGTGCCGAAGCCGTGGAGAGGGTTGTCGTCTTGCCGGCACCGTTGTTGCCAAGCAGCGCGACGATTTCACCCTCATCAACACGAATATTCAAACCCCGTAGCGCCTGAACCTTGCCGTAGAAGACTTCAACGTTGTCAAACTCAAGCATCGCCATGAGCCGGCACCTCCTCGTCTTCGTCGTCCTTGCCGAGATACGCTTCGATCACGGCCGGGTTCCTTTTCACTTCTGCAGGAGCACCTTCAGCGATTTCTTTGCCGAAGTTCATCACGACGATGCGCTCCGACACCTCCATCACGAGGCCCATATCGTGCTCGATGAGCACGACTGCTGTGCCCAGATCACGAATGCGTCGCACCAACTCCAGGAGACCCTGTTTCTCGGTGTGGTTGAGGCCCGCAGCAGGCTCGTCAAGCAGAAGTAGTTTTGCCTTGCGCGCGAGTGCTCTCGCGATCTCGACCTGCTTTTGCTGTCCATAGGACAGGTTCTTAATAGGAACCCCACGACGTCCGCGGTATCCCACGAAATCAAGCCAGTAATGCGCTTCATGGGTGTAGTGCGCTTCGCTGCGCTTAAAACGCGGCGTGTGGAAGATCGCATCCATGAAGTTCTGGCCACCGTAAAGGTGCATTCCGGCCCGCACGTTGTCGAGCACCGTCATGTCGTGGAACAACCGCAGGTTCTGGAACGTACGAGAGACGCCCTCGTGAGCGATGTTCGCCGGGCGCATCCCGGTGATGTCCACTCCATTGAGCTTCACTGATCCGCTCGTGGGCTTGTAGAACCCGGTGATGCAGTTGAATGCGGATGTCTTCCCAGCACCGTTCGGTCCGATGACGGCGATGATCTCTTTTGCGTTCGCGTCGAACGTGAGTCCATCCACTGCCTTGACTCCACCGAAAGAAATCGCGAGGTCTTTGACTTCCAATACCGGGCTCATCGCTTCAATCCGTTCGCAAAGGCGGCTGCTTCTCGCTGCGCTTTCGAGCGCTCCGCTTCCGCACCCCTCGGCGGCCACAAGCCTTGGGGCCTGAACACCATCACGACGACGAGCACGACTCCGAAGAGCAAGTAGCGGTACGAGGAGAAGTCTCGAAGCAGCTCGGGCAGCAGGCTGATGGCGAGCGCTCCAAGCACAACGCCCTTCATGTTGCCCATTCCGCCAAGCACGACGGCCATCAAAACGAGCGCCGACTGCAGGAACAGGAAGCTCGGCGGCGAAATCGCGGTGAGGTGCGAGGCAAACAGCATCCCGCCGAATCCGCCCCAAATTGCACCGAAGATGTAGGCAAGCAGTTTCACCCGGTAGGTGTGGATGCCCATCGCTTCAGCAGCGTCTTCATCTTCCTTGACGAACTTCCATGCCCGACCGAGGCGTGATTTTCCCAGCCGTGCTGCCGCGAGCACGAGGCCCGCAACGATGATGATCGTCAGGTAGTAGAAGATCACCGGGTTCTGGAAGTCAATATCTCCGATGACGAGAAAGCTGGGGATGCCGTAGATGCCCTGCGGCCCACCCGTGATCTCGAGGTTTTGCGCCGTGATGCGCGTAATCTCACCGAACCCGAGCGTCACAATCGCCAAATAGTCGCTGCGCAATCGCAGCGTCGGCGCCCCAATGATGAGGCCAGCAAGGATGCACATGATGATCACAGCCGGCAGCGTGAACAGTACGGGAAGCACGAACATCTTGGACAGGATCCCGGCCGTGTAAGCGCCAACCGCCAGGAAGGCGATATAGCCGAGGTCGAGAAGTCCGCAATATCCGACCACGATGTTGAGGCCGGCAGCGAGAACGACGAAGATTGCTGCCGTCGTCATGATGTTGAGCACGTATGTCGAGGCGTTGACGAAAGGCAAAAGCATGGCAATGATGCCGAGCGCCGCAAACCCGATGTACTTGTTTTCGAAGATGGCGCCGAGCCAGGCGGACCAGCCTCTCTTCTTTGCTTCCGCTTCCACGGTGTGGATGCTCTCGGTGGTGTTTTCGTCGATAGTCATTAGACACGCTCCGTCACACGCTCGCCAAGAATTCCTGTGGGTCGCAACGTCAGGAAGAGGATAAGTACGGCGAACGCGAACGCATCCCGCCACTGCCCGCCGACAAGTTCTGAACCGAAGGCTTCAACGAGGCCGAGCACGAGGCCGCCGAGCATTGCTCCACGGATATTACCGATACCCCCGATCACCGCCGCGGTAAATGCCTTGAGGCCGATGATGAAGCCCATGAGGAAGTCGATTTTGCCGTAATAGGCGCCCGCCATCACTCCCGCAGCGCCCGCAAGCGCGGAGCCGATAAAGAAGGTGCGGCTAATGACCGAGTTCACGTTGACCCCCATGAGCAGGGAGCCCTTCATGTCGAGCGAAATGGAACGCATCGCTCGACCCGTTGAGGTCTTTCGGATGTACCGATCCAGCGCAAACATGAGAACGCCGGCGATGAGGATGAGAATGATTTGAGGCACAGTCACTCTGGCGCCGAGGACGAACACTGTTTCGCCGTCCAGGCGCACCGGGAAACCTCTCGGGTTCGGACTGGCGATGGCCGCGACACCGTACTCGAGCGAGAATGATGCGCCAACTGCGGTGATGAGCACCGCTAATCGTGGAGCTCCACGCAATGGGCGATAGGCGAGCTTCTCCACGATGACACCGATCGTGCCGGTGAGGAGCATGCTGATCATCATGACGACGATGAGTGCGAAAAGACCCATCATCTGGAAGGATCCGCCGAGCGAAGTGAGTAGCGCGTAGCCGATAAACGCGCCGACCATATAAATGTCGCCGTGCGCGAAGTTCAAAAGTTTGATGATGCCGTAGACCATGCTGTAACCCAGCGCGATCAGAGCGTAGAAGGAACCGACGAACAACCCGTCCCAAATAATCTGTGCCATTGAAGCTGCTCCGTTGCAGGTAAGGCGGCGGGAATGCCGCAGTCGGGTTTATCTAGCTACCGACTGCGGCATCCGCCATTACGTGGTTACTGCAGGTCGTCGAACAGCTGGAAGTCGCCGTCCTTCATGACCAGGATGACGAATCCACCGCTGGCCAGTGTGTGCTCCGGTGTGAACGAGAGCGGACCCGAGAACGCCTTGAAGTCCTTGATACCCTCAAGTGCCTTGATCACGTCATCTGTCTTCGTGTTGCCGGCCGCGGTGAAGGCTGCGGCGGCGAGACGAACGGCGTCATAGGACTGCGTCGAGTACGGCTTCGGGTCTTCTCCGAATGCCGCCTTGTAGTCGGCGATCCAGCCCTCAGCACCCTTGATGGTGTTGGGGGTCGGGGTCATCGTGGCGAAAACACCTTCGGCAGCTGCTCCCGCAATTTCGGCGAGCGTGCTGTCGGCACTTCCGTCAGCAACCATGATGTCGCCCGTGTAGCCCGACTTGCGGAGCTGGTCGATGATCAGACCACCCTCCTGGTAGTAGCCGGTCCAGTAGAGCATGTCAGCGCCTGAGCCGTTGATGTCGCGCACCACGGAGGAGTAGTCGCTCTCACCCGCGTTCACGGAGGTGTTTAGCACAACGTTTGTCGTGCCGTCATCCGTGATCTGCTTCTCGGTCTCGGTCGTGATGTCCTTCGAGTAGCTCGTGTTGTCGTCGACAAGAGCAATGGCCTTGTAGCCCTGCTTCTTGATGAAGTCGAGCGCCGCGGTGGACTGCTGCAGGCCGGTTCCGTTGATCATGAAGACGTTCTTCAGACCCTCGTTGACGATGTCCTGCGAGTTTGCCGCAGGAATGATCATCGGCACGCCGCCCTTTTCGAAGATCGGCAGGGTCGGGAGCGTGGCACCGGAGCAGTATCCGCCAACGGAAATGACAACTCCGCTGGAGACGAGCTTGTTCGCACTTGCGACAGCCTGCTGCGCGTCACACGCGCCGTCAGCGATCTCGAGTTCGAGCATGCGTCCGTCAAGGATTCCGCCTGCGGCGTTGATTTCGTCGACCGCCATTTGTGCACCGTTGGCCATGCTGCCGCCCGTGGGGGCGCTGCTGCCAGAGGTGGGGACGATCATTCCGATTTTGATGGGGCCCGAGTCGGTGCTGCCACCGTCGTCACCCCCGAGGAGTCCGCCGCTACAGGCGGATGTCGCAAGCAGGACTGCTGTGGCAATGCCCAGCACGCCCAAGGTGCGCTTTCCGAAATTCATTCTCTGCCTCTCCTTTGATGGTGAAAATGTGCTGAAGTGCGGGCAGGCTGTGGGCTGCCTCTGGACACCTCGCAGTTTGTACAATATGACATGTTACTCACGGTGGTCAACCTTTGGAACCAGCTGAGGGTCCCCACCACGCGAATACGTGCGCGAAATGGTTCGCCATCAGCACTTCGAGGGCGTCACTTTCCCCGCGTTCCATGAGGTCCAGCATTTCGTGATGCTCGCGGCCCGATTTGCTCAACTCGGGCGTATTGGTCATCTTCGCGAGCCCGACCATCCTGGTCTGGGAGCGCAATTCGGTGACCATAGCGACGAGCCGCCGATTTCCGTGAAGACCGATCAACCCAAGATGAAACTTGCGGTCGGCTTCCAGAAAATCTGTGAGGTTTCCCGCATCCGCGTGCTCGCTAATGAGATCGGCAAGATGGCGCCACTTCGCAATCTCCTCCGCCGAGATCGTCTTCGCTAGCGCGGCCATGATGGGCGCTTCAAGAAGAGTGCGGATTTCGATGATCTCTTGAAGATCCTGTTGGCTGACCTCGGTAACGCGAAAACCCTTGTTGGCGACGGATTGAACGAAACCTCGCTGTTCCAGATCCAGCATCGCTTCGCGCACTGGTGTTGCCGAGACCTCAAAATCGGCGGCAAGCACGGGAACTGTCACCATCGTGCCCGGCGCCAGTTCCCCGGAAACAATGGCGGCAGCAAGCGTTTCGCGAATGCGCTCGCGGAGGCTTGCAACCTTGTCAACCTTGCGGATGCTGGAAATACTCATACTCTTTTGGACCCGTCGTCGCGAACAATGTGAGTGGTGTGGCCTTTAAGTGCACCATAATACGTGACACATTGTGTCGCACAAGGATGCAGGCCGTGCGCCCTAACGTGCGCCTTTCGTATCGACCGTGAACAACGCTTCCAAACCATCCGTGGAAACCTCAATCCCGAGCCCGGGGCCAGTCGGCGCAGATCCGCGGCCCGCGACTGAGCGAGGTGCGTACCCCGCGACGTGCCCATCCGTCCAGTCGTTCATGAACGAAGCATTCTGAAAGTTCTCGGGTCGCGTGCTCGCCGCGAGGTGGCTCACGGCGGCCGTGACGATGTCTCCGCCCCACGTGTCTTCCACCGACACCATCATGTCGAGCTCTTGCATGAGGTCGCGCATGCGCGCCGCCTCTGTCAAGCCTCCGACGCGGCTGATCTTGATGTTGATCGACACGGCGCCGGCCTCATTTTTGGCTCGGAACACATCCGAGGAGTTCAGGATGGACTCGTCGAGAACGAGCGGCAGGTCGCTGTGCCGCATAACGAAAGCGCAATCATCGGTTTCGCGACACGGCTGCTCGATGAAGACGGGGAGGCCGGCCATTTCCTTCAACGCAATTTGCGCAGCGCGGAGATTCCATCCGCCGTTGGAGTCCGCCACGATGATGCTCTCCTTGTCGGCGACCTCGACGACAGCGCGCGTGCGAGCCGCATCGTCGTGAGGGTCGTTGCCCACCTTGAGCTGGAAGCGGTGGATTCCGGCTTCCTGGCGCGCCACCACGAACTCGGCCATCTCCTCGGCGCTTCGCAGCGGCACGGCCTCGTACAGCGGGAAGTCCTCCTGCAAAACTCCGCCAAGGAGTGCAGAGATCGGCAATCCAGCAGCCTTGCCCAGCAGATCCCAGCACGCGACGTCAATCGCGGCTTTCGCATAGCCGGCACCGAGAAGCTCTGCGTCCATCGCGCGGCGAACTTCAGAAATGTTGGTGGGGTCGCTGCCAATGATCACCGGCGCGAGGGTATGCAGCGCTGCACGCACTTCTGCCCAGTGCGTTGGCAGGTAGCGGTTGCCGAGCGGAGTGATTTCGCCCCAGCCCTCGAGCCCTTCATCCGTGCGCAATCGCACGAGCGTGCCCACTTCAGTCGTTGCGGCTCGGCTTCCCGACATGACGTACTCGCCATGCGCATACTTCAAGTCGTATCCGAAACAGTCCACGGCGGTGATCTTCATGTGGGTTCCTTTCGTCCCGGACTCGCCGGGTTCGCAAGAGGTCAGATACCATTCTAATATGTGGCATATTACAGACCCGGTGCGAACGATGGACTTCCACACCGCTGGAGAGCCATTCCGCATTGTGGAAGATCGAGCCGCACAGCTCTCGGGCACCACCGTGGCACAGCGACGCGTTTCCGCGCAACAGTCACCCGAGTTTGACTCTCTTCGTCAACTGCTGTGCCAGGAACCTCGAGGTCACGCCGACATGTACGGCGGCTTCATTGTTCCTCCGGATGACGACGGCGCCGACTTCGGCGTGCTCTTCTGGCACAAAGACGGCTACTCCACAGCCTGCGGCCACGGCACGATTGCGCTGGGCGTATGGGCCGTGCAGACCGGCAAAGTCGAGGCGAATCCCGACGGCGAGACAACCGTGACGATCGACGTGCCCTCCGGTCGCGTGGAGGCTCGCGTTCACAGTGTCGGTGGCGTTATCGACCACGTGGTGTTCGAGAACGTGGAGAGCAATGTGGTCGCTACCGGGTTAGAGGTGCAAACCTCCCGCGGGCCCGTCATCGTGGATGTGAGCTTCAGCGGGGCGATTTACGCGAGTGTTTCGGCCGCATCCGTGGGCCTGCAGGTGCGCCCCGAGGATTACACCGAACTCATTGCGATCGGCCGCGAGATCAAATGGCTGCTCAACGAGCATCCGGTGGCGCGTCACGCCGCAGACGACCGGCTGAGCGGCATTTACGGCACCATTTTGTTCGACGATCTTGGCGACACCCCGGATGGCGTTCACCAGCGCAACGTCACGGTGTTTGCCGACGGAGAGGTTGACCGCTCGCCGTGCGGTTCAGGCACGGGCGCGCGACTCGCGCTGCTCGCCGCCTCTGGCCGTCTCGCCGAAGGGCAGACGCTCACGCACGATTCCATCGTCGATACACGTTTTCTTGGCCGCTTCCGCGCCAGCTCAATCCCGGGGTTCATCATTCCCGAGGTTGAGGGGATGGCCTACCCCACTGGTACCCACTCGTTCACCCTCGATCAGACCGATCCGGTCGGAACAGGATTTGTACTCCGATGACTACCCCAACTATTCCCTGGATTTCTGCCGACGAGGTTTACCGCCGCGTCAGCTTCGGGGACGCCGTGAAGGCGTATCACCGCGACCTCCGCGCCGGCGTCGACCCCGCAAAGGACCTCCCCAAGCACATCGACAATGTGTTTAACGGCCAGGTGCTGCAAATGCCGACGCAAAACGACGAGTATCTCGGCGTCAAAGTTGTCACTGTCGCTCCGGGCAATCCGGATCTTGGCCTCGAGCGCATCCAGGGTCACTACTTGCTGTTCGACACCCCCACGTTGACGCCGATTGCGATCATGGATGGCGTCGCTTTGACAACGCTGCGTACCCCGGCAGTCTCCGCCGCCGCAGCCGACCTGCTCGCGCCCGAAGACTGCGAACACATGGTGATCTTCGGGTACGGTCCGCAAGCGTGGGGGCACGTCGAGGCACTGCGCTCGATCCGCGACATCAAGCGCATCACTCTCGTGGCACGCAATCGTGACCGCGCACAAGTGCTCGCCGATCAGGTCACGGAGTCCGGCATCCCGACGACTGTTGGCACCGCGGATGACGTCAAGGATGCGCAGCTCATTGTCGCCGCGACGACCGCGCGCAACCCCGTCTTCGACGGCTCCCTCGCACCCATCGACTCCTGCGTCATCGCGGTCGGCAGCCACGAACTCGACGCCCGCGAGCTGGACACCGGGCTCATCGCTCGCTCCCAAGTGATTGTGGAGGATCTCGGCCACGTGCAGATCGAGGGCGGCGACATCATGATGGCCGTGGACGAAGGCGCCATCACGCTCGATCACGTTTCGACGATCCGCGAGCTGGTCACCGGCGCCGTCGACGTTGACCGCTCGCGCACGCGCGTGTTCAAGAGTTCAGGGATGCCGTGGGAAGACCTCGTGATCGCCGCTGAAGTGTTCCGCCGCGGCTGACGCACCCGTTCCCTGAGGTGACCGTTCCCTGAGGTGCTCCCGCAAGGAGCGGACACCTCCCGTTCCCTGAGGTGCGAGCAAAGCGAGCCTCGAAGGGAACAAGCCAGTGACCCGAGCCCCACTGCTCAGAGCTCGAGCACGAGCCGTTTCCCGACACAGCGCGAGACGCAGATCATCATGGTCTCGTTGCTCTCGCGCTCTTCATCGCTCAGTACCTGGTCGCGGTGCAGCGGGATGCCGTCTATGACGACCGTCTCACACGTGCCGCAAATGCCCTCCTGACAAGAGTTGAGCGCCTGAATTCCGCAGCGGGTCATCGCTGCCAGAATCGTCTCGTCGGCGGCAACCTCAATCTCGGTGCCATCGCCGGTTTCCACGATGAACGCGGTGTCAGTTTCCAGCACACCGGTGCCGTCGCCCGTGAACCGTTCAACGTGAAGCGAGTCGGCCGGGCAGCATTCCGCGAGCGCATCGAGCATGCGCTCCGGGCCGCACGCGAAAATCTGCGGGCTCGTGAGCCCGGTCGCCGCAATGGCGCTTGGCAGGTCGATTCGCCCCTGCGTCTGGCTCGGATGCACGCTCACCCGGTCGCCGTAGGCGGCGAGTTCGCTCACAAAACTCATCGACTCCGGGGACCGCCCGAGGTACAACAGCCGCCAGTTCGCTCCCGCCGCTTCCGCTGCGCGCACCATGGGAAGAATGGGCGTGATGCCGATTCCCCCCGCAATGAATAGCACATCTTGTTTCTCTGCGCGGTAGCCGAAGTTGTCTCGCGGGCCATCCGCGTGCACGATCGCACCGGTCTGCAGGTGGTGGTGGGCGGCGACGGAGCCGCCGCGGCCATCCGGCTCGTGCAAGACAGCGACGCGCCACACGCTCGTGTCGGCCGGGTCTGAGCACAGCGAATACTGGCGGATCAGGCCGCCGGGCAGAGTGAGGTCGACGTGCGCGCCGGGCACCCAGTCCGGCAGGGCACTCCCATCAGCGCGGCCAAGAGTGAATGCGGCAACCTGATCAGCAACCGTTTCGCGGCTCAACACTCGAAGTTGGATGCTCATCGGCCAACCACCTCATTCACGGCCCGAACGACGGCTCCGCTCGTCACAAGATCAGCGGCCGCACGGATGCGCGGGTACAGCACGGCATCCTTCGTGAGGTGGTCGTTCGATCGGCCGTCGCTCGTCGGGGTGTTGCGCACGAGCGCGAGCGCGGCCCGGCTTGCCGAGCCCATCGCTTCTTTTCCAACACCGCGTTCGATCAGCCGCAGCTCGAGCGCCTGTGCGGCCATGAGCAACTCGATGGCCACGACCTGTTGAATGTTGCTGACGATCGTGCGCGCGTGGCGGCCCGCGTTGTTCGCCATCGAGACGTGGTCTTCCTGGTTGGCGCTCGTGGGGATCGAGTCGACACTGTCCGGGTGCGCGAGCGTCTTGCAGTCCGACACGAGGGCAGCCGCTAGGTATTGCGGGAGCATGAATCCGCAGTCCAGACCGACCTTTTCGCTCGCAACGAGCATGTCCGGAAGACCTCGGTTCAGGGTGCCGTCGTCAAGGCGGAACAAACGCCGCTCTGTGATGTTGCCGATCTCGGTCACCACGATAGAAATGAAGTCGGCAGCGAACGCCACGTACTCGGCGTGGAAGTTTCCGCCTGAGACCGCCTTCAAAGTGCGGCTCTCAGGCAGGCTCGGAATGATCAGCGGATTATCGGTCGCCGCGTTGATTTCGGTTTCCAGAATCCCGGCCACGAAGTCGAGAGTGTCTTTCACCGGACCGAACACCTGGGGGACGCAGCGCAGCGAGTAGGCGTCTTGCGGAGGCTGGCGGTCCGGATTGGTGTTCCTATCCCCGGTCACGAGGCTGCTGTCGTGCAGCAATTGGCGGATGCGCGCGGCAATCGCAATCTGGCCCTTCTGTCCCCGGGCATCGTGCAGTTCGGCGATGAAAGCGTCGCCGAAACCGCGCAGTGCCTCGATCGACATGACAGCGGTGATCGTTGCGGTTTCCAGCAGCACTCGGGCATCCCACAGGGCCAGCGCCGCCTGCGCCGCGGAGAACGAGGTGCCATTGAGCAGTGCCAGTCCGTCCTTCGCGGAGATCGGGATGCGTGCAATGCCGGCGTGCGCCATCGCCTCGACGCCGCTCACGACCCGACCATCCACGAACGCTTCGCCCGAGTCGAGCGGGTCATCCTCAACCGGCTTGCCGTCGACGTTCGGCGGCCCGGTCAGCACGATCGCGATGTGCGCGAGCGGGATCAGGTCGCCGCTCGCACCGAGCGAGCCGTACTCGGGCACCGCCGGGTACACGTCGTTGTTGAGCATGTCCACGAGTCCCTGCACGACCGCGAACTGCACGCCGGAGTATCCGCGGGTCAGGCTCACGATCCGAATGAAGATCGTGGCGCGCACGACCTCTTCGTCAACGTTGCGGCCGACACCCGCGGCGTCGGCGAGGATCAGCCGACGGCTCAGCTCGGCGGCATCCCCAGGGTCATCGAATGCCGCTCGGCCGGCGAGAGAGCCAAATCCGGTGTTGATGCTGTAGATCGGCGGGGTATCTTTCCCGTCGCGCATGCCGTCGATGACGCCCTCGATCCAGTCGCGGCTCGGTGCCATGCGGCCTGCAACTTCGGGTGCGAGGGCGACGCGGCGCCGGTTTCGCGCCACGTCAATGAGGTCCTCGAGGGTGGCGTCGGCGTCGCCGATGAGCAAAATCGGTGTCGTGGTCATGCGATCACTTTCTCTTTCGATAGCGGCGTGCCCGGTGTCCGGGTTGAGGAATCGTGCGACGCGGCGGGCGATGGCGCGGTCGAGGTCCAGCTTTCGAGGGCTTCCGTGAGGTCGGATGCGGCGGCCTGCAGCACGCTCACCGCTTTCGGCACCCAGCCCTTGCCGCCGCACCGTGACTCCGGGCCAGCAACATCGAGTGAGCACACGGCTTCCCCGCCGAACAACACGGGCACGGCAACAGACACGGAACCCACCTCGAATTCCCCCCTGGATACAGCCCAACCGGTCTGCCTCACACTGTGAATGGTGTGCCGCAGCTGCTCGGGGGTGAGAGTGTCGTCGGTGTATCGCTCAAGCTCGCCAGCGAGAACCGTCTCGATGAGCGCGCCCGGGGCCCAAGCCAGGAGCACTCGCTGCCCGGCACCGGCGTGAAGCGGAAGCAACTGGTTTATCGAGAACGTGTATTTGAGCGCCTTGTCCGGTTCGGCCCTTCGCAAGCACAGCGCACGCGTGCCCACTCGAACGATCATGACCGCGGTCTCCCCGAGGGAGTCGACGATGCCACTGAGAATGGCGGGACCGACTTCTGCGAGCGCAGACTGTGCGGAGTGACGGCCGGTGAGCGTCATGAGCGAATGACCCGGTTCGTAGCGTCGTCGCACTTCTTTGACGTACCCGCTGTCTCGCAAAATGCGCAAGTAACGATACGTCGTGCTCACGGGAAGCCCGACCGCCTCAGCAAGACTTTGCGGCGTGTGGTCGCCGGACTCGGCAATCTCACTGAGCAGCGCCAGGCCGCGCTCCAATGACGAATCCATGTCGGTGTGTTCTCCCTTCGCGCGACGGCCCATCTTCGCCGTATTCCACGCCATTGCCAAGTGTCATTCTCACTGAGTGAGAATCATACTCGCGTCGATTTGCACTAAGCGATACCGTGGGCCTCTTCATGTGTGGACCAAAGGACTCTAGATGACCGCCATTCCTTCGTTTAGCGATGACCCGTACTCGGATGAGAATCTCGCCGACCCGTACCCGCTGTTTGCGCGGATGCACGCGGCTGGTCCCGCCGTCTGGTTGGAGCGCTACGGAGTTCTCGCCTTCACGAAGCACGCACTCGTACGCGACATCCTCATGGACCACGAAACCTTCATCAACGGCGCGGGGGTCGGGCCGAAGAACCTGCACAAGGAGCCAGCGTGGCGCCCGCAAGGCATTCTGGAATCCGACCCGCCCATCCACGGGCCGATGCGCGCGGCGATGGTCGACGTGATTTCTCCTCGCGGCGTGCGCAGCCTGCGCGCCGGGTTCCAGGAGTTCGCCGACGAGCTGCTCGACGCGCTCATCGCGAAGGGCGAGTTCGATGCGATCACCGACGTGGCCGAAGTCTTCCCGATCCGCGCCTTCGGTGACGCTGTCGGCATCCCACGGGAAGGGCGCATGGAGAACCTGTTGCC